>JFJP01037004.1_pt1 | contig 64530 bp, 79 predicted proteins | sample 431651 | NCBI WGS metagenome assembly JFJP01 (sample SAMN02602958, study PRJNA72255) | Microbial mat metagenome, whole genome shotgun sequencing project. | biome: fresh water; feature: sink hole; material: water; isolation source: purple microbial (photo- and chemosynthetic) mats found in... | reverse complement strand
GCTGGCCGGTGGAGCGCCACATGCTGCACATGCGGCCCGTCGCTTGGTTGCCCAAGCTGCCTTTGTCCAGCACGATGCGGCTGCTGTTGTTTGCCAGCGCGTTCACAAGCTGGTCGAGGGTGGTGATGGCCATGATGTTTCCTTACGATGCGGTGAGTTCGACGGTCATCGGCCCGGCCACGATCAATGCAATCTCCGGGGCGGTCAATGTCTGGGTGTAGAGCGTGTCGGTGCTGGCGAGGCTGTGCGTGCGCGTCATGATCTGGGTGGCACCTTGCCTGAGCGTCACCGTGAGGCTGCTGCCTTGCGTGCTGCTGGCCCAGTAGCTCAGGCGCTGGGTGGCTGCGCCGGGGAATGCCGCCTCGGCAAGCTGCATAGCGCAGGTGTAGGGACCGCTGCTGCTGAGCCCGCTGGTGCTGATGAATTCCGACGCGCTGGCGGTGGGCTCGTTGATGGCTTGGTGTAGCGTGGCGGCACCTGTGGGCGTCCATGCGCCGGTTGACGTGGTGCTGGCGGGCTGCACCAGTGTGGGCAGGGCTGGCGGTGGCGCGGCATCTGGCCCAACACCCAGCGGCCTGCTGCCAAACGGTGACGCGCCGAAACTCATTTACAGCGCGGGCCAGCCGCCTGAAAAGTCGTAGCCGTTCACCGCCTCGAACGTGGTGAGCGCGCGCACGGCATCGCGGTGCATCCCGTCAACCCCGCCAATCTGCGCCTCCAGCGCGGCAAACCCGGTGGCGTTGTTGTCCACCTTGCCCACAATGTCTGCCACCGTGATGCCACGAATCGCCGCCTCGGCTGACAGCATGGGCGTGGGGCTGGCTGGATCGGCTGCAAAGGCGCGGGCTTCCGCCAGCTTGATCGGCCAGCTTGCCATTTCACCCGCGCTGATGTTGCCCACGGCTTTGTCTCGCAAGGCCTTGGCGTGGGCACTGATCTCGCTTTGCTTGAGCGCTTGCGCTTGGGCGATCGTGTAGCCGTCAATGATGGCTTGCACAGCGGCATCGTCGCTGGCGATCCATTCTCCGTTTTCTTGGTGCAGCGAGTGGCCTGCTTGCCGGATCGCTTGGTGTAGGCCGGAGCCTTTTTCGGTGTAGTCGATCATGGTGTGACCCCCAAGCCGATCCAAGCGCCCGATATGCTTTCGTGAGCCGACACAAGCGCTGCGCCTGCGTATGAGGGTTCGGCAGGAAGCCCTGTGTCGTAGCTTTTCCCGGAAATACGCACCAGACTGCTATCGCCGTAACCGGTCGCCCTGCCATAAGGCGTGGAAGAAATTACCGCCCCAGCGGGTGACGCGCCCCACACCGAGAAACCAACGCTGGCGATCATGCCGATGGCATACCAGCCGGGAGTTAGCCAAACAGGACCGGCAGTCGACCAAGTGCTTGTGGCTGAGTCTGTTTTGCCACCGGTGGTGGAGCAGTCGATGATGTTGAAGTCAACAATCTTCCGTCCCGCCAGTCCGTTCGGACCGAGTGAGTAAAGCGCCGTCTTGACTAGCGCGCCAACACCCGCAACCCCTACGCTGAGTCCTACCCGGTCCAGCAGCCCAGTCTTGGTCAACTGGTACAGCCAGTAATACTCCGTGTTTGCTGCGGCTGGGGCGCTGTTCCCGTTGGTGTTTGTCCGAATGTGCTGGGTTATAGGGGTAGTTTGCCAAAACGGCTCGCCTCCAGCCACCACCGTATTGCTGCCCGGCATCACCACGCCCTGACTCTCAGCCGTCGCACTCAGCCGCACCTTGACATTCCCGCTCGCTGGCGTGCTGCCAAACGCAATGGGCGCGGGCGTGGAATCGTCATACGTGGTGCCGTCCCATGTCACCTGCGGGCGGGTGCGGGTGAGCACGTTGGCTGCGACTGAGCCAATGCCCGTCTCAAACCGCTTGCCCACGGTGTCCTCGATCACATAGCGGATGGTGGTGGCTTGCGTGCCGAACACGGTGCTGAATCGTGGCGTGCTGGCAATCGCCGTGAGCGTCACCGCGCCGTTGCCACCCGTGCCTGCAATCGAGGTGGTGGTTTCTTCGACGAAGTTCGCGCTTCTCATGCGGCCACCTTGTCGGTGAGGCGATCCAGCCATTCCAGCGGAATGCCGTCGCCCGCTTTGTCCGGGTGAATGTCCGCGTGTTCGTGGCGGCAGCGCAGGATGGTGTCGGGCACCAGCGGCCACACGCCGTGCTGTTTGTGCGCCTCGACAAGATAGCTGTCGCCCGCCGTCACCTCCCGCGCCGCGCCGTCGATCATGATGCGCGCCGCGCCCTGCACGCAATACATCACGTGGTCAAACGTGTGCGAGTGCAGCCGGGTGCGGCAGATCGGCAGGTCGAACAGCATCTCGACCACGACCGCGCCGGGTTCGATGCGGATGGTCGTGAGCGGGCCATCGTCGTGGGTGCGGTATTGCATCAGGCGATCAGCTCAGGGCTGCACGTGGCGGTGATTTCGTTGATGAGGGTCATGGCGATCAATCATCCAGTTGGATAGACAGTTGGGCGGCAGAGAAAGCAGGGGCCGCATCTCCGTTGTTGACCGTCTTGTTGGGGGTGATTGCGCCGTAGATCAGCAGGTTGCCTGCTGTCACAGCATCGAACAAGCCGAAGCCAGTGATCGAACCCCAGTTGGCAGAGGGGGCCGGGAAGGTGATGGCCGCATTGTTAGAGGTCGTTCCACCAGTGCCCGTCGAAGCCACCGTAGAGGCAGGAGCCTGGGTACCGGCCCAGGCCGTGAGTGCCGAGGTCACCTGTACCCGGGCGTAGGAGCCTCCAGTGACCTCCGTGCCGCCAGCTACATCCGTAGGGTTGGCTGTGTACAGACCAACCCACAGGCTGGTCGGGCCGGTACCGGCAGCGGCTGATGCCCCAGTGATGCCCAGCGCCTGGGCACGGAACAGGAAGTCGATCAGCTTGTTTTCGAGAAAGTTGCTCAGTGCGGCCATGGGATGCTCCTAAAAATGTGGGTGGCAGGATGGTACACCATCCTCCTGAAATCCTGAAGAGTCAGGTGCTGCGGTCGACGCCAAACGCGAAGGAGGTGGCGTACTTGACCACCCGGAAAGTTCCTGGGAAATTGATCGCAAAGCTCGGCTTTTCAGAGTCAATGACCCCAACTGTCAAGAACGTGGCCGCCGCCGACTTGATCTGCAACTCAGCATAGGCCCCAAAAGGCAGCGTGGTCCCGGGGCCTACGGGGGAAAAGTGGAGCGTGGACTGGACGTTAGAGGCCTGAGTGAACTCGGCAGAGGTGGCAGGCGTGGTCTGAGAGGCAATGACGTTTGGCATGAGGTTCTCCGGTTAGAGGGATTCTCGCACTTCGATGCGAATGGTTTCGTACACACTGACAGTCTTCCCCGCGCCATAAGAGACCACCACCTCGGCGTGGTAGACCCCTGCGGTCGGGAACGTGGACGGAGTGCAGGGTGCGACTGCTCGGCCACCCTTACCGGGGGTAGACAGGACGCCAGAGATATTGAGACACCCACGGGCATCAAACTGACCCGGCAGAAGCGTGCAGTTAATTGCAACGACAGACTCAGGTGGAGAGGAGACCTTCCTAACCCTCAGCGAGACAGAACGATCTGGCAAAGTCAGGTCCAGCGGAGGGCGATCAGGGGTCGAATTGTCCGTGAGGGACAAGTAGATGTCGGGCGAAGAACCAACCACGGTTCTGATGATGTCTTGCTTTAACACGCTCATAAGGACTCCTAGTGCGCGGATTGTAGGGCCTTTGAGGGGTCCCGTCAGTCCAGTTGCAGGAACAATGACTCGGGTTGAAAGCTGGGGGGAGTGTCCCCACTGTTGATGACCCTCGGAGTGGTCAGGGCCACCCTGAGAATCAGGCTTCCGCCTGTAGCCTGATCATGCACCCCAACCCCTACGACTGTACCCCACCCAGCGGTTGGTGGCGGCCACGCGATGAGCACAAGGTTTGAGATCGTGTGGTTATCCGTGTTGAGTGCCCAGCTGCTGGTGCTTGATGTCATGGCCACCCGGGCGTAGCCTCCCCCGGATACCTCAGTGCCTGCCGTGGCATCTCCCGGAAGCTCCGTGAATAGGCTTAGGTACATGGTGGGCGGGCCAGAGCCAACTCCAGCCGTGCTACCCATCCCCAGAGGCTGGCCTCTGAATAGGAACCCTAGGATCGCGTTCGCTGCGAAGTCAGTGAAAATGCTCATGCCAGTGCAATAGCAAATTGCCCGACAGAGAACTTGGGTGGCAGGTCCCCACTGTTCACTACCTTGGAGGGGCTGATCGGGCCGTAGAACCACAGGTCGCCACCGGTCACGGCGCTGTACATACCGAGAGCCACCACCGTACCCCAGTTGGCGGTTGGGACCGGGAACTGGATGTCTTGCAGGTTGTACGTGGTGCCAGAGGTTCCGTTGCTGCCGAACACGCTGCTGCTGGGGCTGTCAGTGGCGGAGAACTGGGACGCACCCTGTGCGTAAGCCACACGGGCATAGCTGCCACCAGAGACCTCAACTCCGCCGCCAGCGTCAGTCGGGGCGGTGGTGAACAGCGCGAAGTACCAAGTGAATGGAGCGGATAGCGCCGCGCCTCTGAACATGAAGTCAATCAGTTGGTTCTCAGCGAAGTCAGTCATGGCGGACATTGAAGGTTCCTTTCAGTTGGTCTTTGGAGGTGGCTGAGGTGCCGATCAGCACCTGTTTCTTTTTCCTGCCTGAGTCGGGTAGAGGGGCAGTCACCGGTGGCGGAGTGGCCCCTCCTACCCCATGAGTCTGCGGCACCCGAGATGGAATTGAACTCGTCGGAATCATAAAACCTCCTCTATGTTGAGAGCGTCTATCAGAACCCTAGTGTAGCCAAAGGGCTGGAGGTGCAACGTGACCTCCCCCTCGGCGTCAGTCGTGAACTCAAAACTAGCATCGTCCCAGTACGAAGGGCCAAGAGCTGGAATCTGAGTGGTGAACCTAGCCTCCCCAGTGGTGAGAACAACAGGGCCCAGTAGAAGGATCGTGACTGCTGCGTTCGCTACGGTGAGGGGGGCGCCATCGGACTGCTCCAACACCATGTACCCTAGGGTGATCCGGTAGGTCTTCAGACCCTGTAGAAACGCCGTCAGCAAAGCCGGAAACCGCACAACACCTGAGTACCCATCCACTCGCAGAAAATAGTCAGCAGCCGACCGATAGAACTGCCCCGGGTCTCTCTCACGGATGTAGTACCCGTAGAGGCTGCCGGTGTACAAAGATGTGGCAGGGCTAGGGCCCACCCCCGTGTTTGCTCTAAGCCATGGAGGGCCCCAAGAATGTGCAGGCGAGCTAGTGTTGGGCTGCACAGTTATCTGGATGGGGAAGTTGTACCAGTACTGGCCAACGCCTGAGGGGGGGAACGAGCCTGTCGGAGTCCATGAAAAAGAGTAGTTCCCAGCCTTCAGGAGGGCTGGGACCTGATATTCGGTGGTGGCAAAGTCTGGGCCGGGGTCTTTCAGAACGTATTGGTTGGTATTGGTGGAGTCGAACTCCAACTTCCGGTTCAAGCTAGGGGTGCCTGTGGTGGGAGTGCTAACCCAGTCGTGACCGGTGGTGTTGTTGTTCCGGTATTTGATCAGTCCCCAGCGGCTGAGAGGGCGTGTCGGTACCCACCTTGAATTAGAGGCCGACCAAGATGGGTACGCGGGGGAGTTCGTGACCTCAAAGGTCTTGCCTAGTCTGGTCTCGTTGACTATCGGAGGGGGGTAGGCGTGGGTGCAGGCCCGCATCTCAGCATTCTCCCTGACCGAGACGTAGAGGGTGCCGGGAACCGTAGTCTGGCCTGCGCCGGTCCACCCTCCAATATGGGACCGGTCCATCAGGAAATTCTCACACTCGATGTACTCCTGCACGGCCTTTCTATCTGTGCAGTCTGCGTACACGTTCTCCATCGTGAGGTTGCCGATAGCGCCCAGGAACTCTATCGAGTAAGGGGGCAAGATCACGTTCTTGATCGTCAGGTGGGTCTGTGTGTCCGATAGGCCTAGGAAGGACTTGGAGTCAGCGTACGGCAGCCTCAAGGTGACCCCTGGATAGCATGCGTCCATGGTCAAGGTCCTAGTGCGGGTAACAAAGCTGGCAAACCCATTCACCGCACTGATCCGGTTGATCACGATGTGATCGGCCCACGATAGATCGAACAACGCTGCTTTTGGTCCGTAGTCTGAACTGGCCTCTGCCGAGAACACGGTGTACCCATCCACCAGATCGGTGGCTGTGTTGTAGCCTCCTTGAAGCGTGAGAGGGGACAGGCCTGTACCTCCAGCAGACCCGTTCAAATCAAAGGCACCAAGGCTATCTACGGCAGCCAGGGAGTACAGGCTGGTACCGACCACGCCGAGGTTTAGGCAAGGGGCGGTCCGGTATTTGACGGTTAGGGAGTTCGTGTACCTGAAGTTCGGGGCCAAGGCGAGGTAGACCGGGAAGTTGACCCGGGAAGCTATCTGCTCAGCAAGTGCGAACGGGTCCGTTAGGACCGCATCAGGCGAGGCAGATACCGAGGTGCCCTTGGAGGCTGCCAGTATCGTGTGCATTCCCCATGCTTGAGTGGTGCTGCTGTAGGGCCGCGCCAGCATGACAACCCCAATCTTGAGGCCAAAAGTGCTGTTGTCCCTGCTGATAACCGTCGAGCTTCTTCTGAGGCTCCAACTGGTGACTGACACCGATGGGAACAAGGCACCGTGGTCATAGACAAGAGTGCTCCAAGACCCGTTGTTATTCAAGGCGGGCAGTGGCAGCACATAGAGGGGGGTATCCCCGTTGGCATCAGAACACAGCCACAACTCAAAGGTGCCCGCAGGCAGGTGCGTATCCCCGACCCCGGTGAAAGGTACTTGCACTCCATAGGAGAAGTACACATATTGAGAGGCCCCAATGGATAGGCTACCGCCCTGCTGTGCGCGTACTAGCTTTGCCCCCGGCGTATTGAACTGTCCGGAAGAGGATATAGCGCTAGCGGGCCTCCCGTTGTTGAACGACGAGAAGGCGGGCACGGCCACAGGAGTCCACCCCCACGTGCCGATCATCGGGTTAGATGGAGCACCGAATTGATAGGCCTTAAGAGCGAAATTGGTGGCCGATTCTGATGAGTATGGCAGGGTGATGTTCACCAAGCTCGTATTGGTGAACGCAAGCGAGGGCTGGCTTCCCTGCTCGGATTTGGCGAACTTCAGAAGGTCTCCCGCTGTGGGCACCACCGCGTTGACCCGAAGGCCATTCAAGGTCTTCCACGCAGCGGCCCACGAAGCGCCAGTGTTCGTGTCGTTCCCAAGCCATGGATCAATGTGGTAACTGGGCATTTACTGGTCCAAGCTGAAGCCGTCAAAGAAAACTCGACCGCCTGCGATGCCGTAGATGGAGAGGTAAACCTCACACATCCCGGTGTTGTCTGGCGTGTACACGATCTGCCGGTACTCCCACTCGTTCAGCAAAATGGGGGGAGGGGACTCTAGGTCATGCAAGATCACTTCGGGCCCAAGGGGGTCATAGGCCTTGGTCCGTAGCGGCCTGAGGATAACCCCTCCATTGATCCCTGCGTTGTCTCTGCGGACCATCACTCCAATCGTGAGCGGGAGGCCTGCTGATATAGAGATCACCCCCACCCTCAGACTACCGATGATGGGACTTCCTATGTTCAACAGCGCCAGGAACTCCCAACTGAACTCCCCATCGGTCTTGAGTGACAGGTTCTTCTTGACCGAAAAACAGGTGTTGAAAAGAATCTCCTCCGAGCTTGTTCGGTAACAGGCCGAACTGTACTTCGGTACTGGCTGTGACGCTCCGAATGGTGCGGGGGTGGCGAGGCTTAGACCGGTGAATGCTGCGGAGACATCCCCTGAGCCGAATGGGTCTCCGTTGAAAGAATAAACGTCCACCAACTTGGTCGTAGGGGATGAGGTGGTGAGCGACTGGACGGACATGCGTGGCAGCCCTCCAGAAAACACAGAAGCCCAATTACCGATAAAGGAACTGTTCGAAACTTTCATTAAGTGCATCGACGCCAGTACGGTGGAGGTGCTGCTCACCACGGAGGCAGGGGATGGGTTAAGAGCCGTGATCTGGCTACCGGTGATCCCTGTTAACAGCGTCCCTGCTGCGCTAATATCCCGGGCGGCTGGGTCTCCACTTAGAAGCCCGGCATGGCTGCAGCCAAAGGTCGAGCCCTCGATAAGGACAGACCTGTATGCTCCGATGGAAAACATAGAGCCAGCCATTGCCCACCTGTAAGGGCCTACTCTGATGTCTGTCATGGACAGCACAGCCCCGGAGCCACCGTCGCCAATGCAGGGGCCGGGTAGATACCTGTAGGTATGGAAGACGGGCCTGACCAGTGTTGAAAATGCGGAAATAGCTTGAGTCCCGTGAAACTCACAATCGGTGAAGGTACCAACAAGAGCCCCTCCAGAGGGTACGAGGCTCCCGGCATTCGCCGCCCATGACCCACAATTGGTGGCCGTAATATCGCCATCCCTACCGGTTATTTCTAAGAACTTGCAGTTGGAGTAGGTGCCGCCACTAGCGGAGTAGACCACTGTGCAATTGGTGTGCGTGGGGCGGGCATACCCCCCAAATCTTCCGGATATTGGTGGTCCGTAGTAGGTACCCCCGTCTACCACCGACTGGTAGTCCAGATTGTCTTCGTTGTTTAACGTAGACCCCATGATAGGCTGTATATCAGTAGTCCTGCCTACTGGGGTGTTAACGGCAGAGGTCTGGCCTCGTACGCTGGTGTAACACCGAGTAATTTGATTGTGGGAGCCTCTGACACCCCTAGGCACGTAATTACCTGGAATCCCTGCGATTGCGATGGTATCTCTTGACACGCTATAGCTGTTGACCATGCGGTGACCGGCAATAGCCAGATCGCTCAAATGGACTGAGTGTGAGAAAAGAGTGGAGCCAGCCAGCTTTATGTGCTGGGCGTCGATGCAGGTCAGACCTGTTCGAAGTCCGGTGGCCTTGTCGAAGCCACCAAGAACCTTGAACGGCGCAGTGGGAGTGCCGAGGGTGGCCACTGCGGGAAACAACACACTCAAGTCGCTCACGGGCTCCCACGGGTACACCGCCCAAGTGGGGGTGACACCTCGTTCAAGAGTAAGCGCTGCATTAGTCTTGCTGTTCTCCATTCCAATGCAGGTAACCCAAGTTGGGCCGACCGCCGTGGGCTCAAGGCACTGCCCATGGTCGTGATTAGGGACCATGAACGTCCTAAACCCGAAGTACCCGGGGCCTACAGGAGGGACTCCGATGATCTGGCTAATCAGTAGCTCTCGTGCGGACCCACCGTTTCCGGACATAGAAAGGTGGATGTAGTAGCCGTTTACACCGGAGGGCAGGGTGCCCTGCCCAATCACATTCAACACCGGTAAGCCTTGGCAGGTGCCGATCACCAGCGGATAGCTGGCGATGGAGATCGTTGCTTGAATGTCAGAGCACAGATGAAGCGTGGCGGTCATGTTTGCCACGCTGACCGGGTTGAAGGAATTAACGGTCAGCCATAGCTCTATGGCCCCGGTCTCAATCAGGAACACTCCGGAGATGGTCCTGAAGAATGCTCTGCCAGAACTTGCGTCAGGGACAAAGAGAATCTTCATGAAGTGCCCGCCGCTAGAGAAAGCGTAGTTGCTGGAGAAGGGAGCCACTGCCGTGAGCCCAAGTTGATTGGCTGACGAATTGATGTCCTGAGTATTGCTTCCACCTATTTGGCGAACATCTGGCTGGGGAGCCCCAATGGTCGCAGTTCCGGCCACGTACCCCTGAGTATCGTAAACCGGTTGAGAGAAGGTCAGAGCGCGGTCACCTAGCTTGTCTGTCTTGGCTAGGCGCACCTCAACGTCTTCGACTGTCGAGCCGGTGTACAAGGCTCCAACAGGGCGCAGGGTCTTCCAAGGACTGGACCAAGAGGCCCCGGTGTTCGCGTCCGATCCTAGGAACGTGTCCACGTAGTGAACTGGCATATCAGGCCCTGAATACTGGAATGGTGGCGGCTAGATTCTGCTGTTTGCTGACGATCAGCAGGCCTTGGACTCGGACTTTATCTCCGGGTGATACCTCGACCACGGTAGTGCAATTGATTGCACGGGCCCCGACCTTGACCGATGCCCTCTGCCCGTCGACACTGACCACGACCCCTACGTCATAGGGTCTGGGACGGGCTTGCACCAAGCTGATCAAGTCAGACAGGGCACTCATACTGGAACCTCCAACGACAGGCTGGTGTACACCGCCACTCCCTCAACCACATGAGAGAACTGCTTGACCACTCCACGAACCTCCTGGCCGGTGGTGATGTCCAGTACCGTCACGACCTTGCCAATTTCTAGCGTCGGAGTGTAGACGCACTCCACCTCGGTACTTCGAATGGGGGTGCTGGAGTCGATCTCAAAGCGGCCCCGCTGAACCGCCGCCTCGACAGAGGAGAGCAGAGGGTCAAACACCTCACCACCGTCTGTGTCTCCAGCCCCACGAATGACCAGGATGTCGATCACGGAGCCACCCCGGTGAACACGACCAGGGCTGCGGGCTGCGTGACATTGGACAGTGTGTACACCCGGGCGGTGGTGGTGTAGGTGATTTCACCCACGGCAATCACTTCCTTGGGAACCGAGAACTGGGTGTCGGAGAGCCGGGTTACGGCCCCGGGGGAGGCCCCATACCACTGGTAGCTAGCCGAGCCCATCACCGGGTAGCGGGTGGAGAATTCACGGGAATTCGCCAGCGTGATGATCTCTTTCTGGGTGACCACCACCGGACTGCCCTCAGCCAAGGAGCCATCGGTCTTAAAAGCCGCAATCGAAGAGATCGAGGCGCTGGCGTACAGAAGGATCGCGACACTGTCACCTGGGACAAACTGGGTCCGCCCCTTGTTAAGCCCGTCCGGGCGGCTGTCTACTTCCGCAGAGAAAGCGCCACCCCCAGAGCTGCTTTGTGACTGAAAACTGATAGTCAGACTGGTGGTTACCTGGGGCATTACAGCTCCTTTACGATAAGTTGAGTGGCTTTGATCTCAGAGCCAGCGGAAACCCTGAAATCATGCCTCCGGTAGGAGTACGTGATCTCTGCCAGCCCATACCCGGCGTTGACCGCCGTGGTCGCCGTCAGGCTAGGACTGCCCTGAGTGGCAGAGACCCCTCCCAGAGAGGTGCTGAACCAAGTCAACGAGGTCAGGGTCATTATAGGACGCTGAGCCCTCGCCTGCCCCGCCTTGAACTCAACCACTTCGGTCTCGGTGATGTACTGCTCGCCCAGGTCCTCCAGGACCACCCCTGACTCGGCGGTAGTGGCCAACTCCCAGTTACTGCGGTACGGGCTCAGGTACACGCTGGCAACCCCGGTGAACGGGTTGCTGTCATCAGCATCGAACTCGATCTGATCGCCAAAGGAACTGTCGCTGTCTCGGACCCGGAAGCTGTTGTATCCACTGTTGAACTGGTACTGGCTGGAGGTCGAAAACACTTGGTTGTCGTCCACCAGCGTGGCTGCCAGCGGCACACTGTCTAGCTGACTGAGGGCAGCTGAGTACCGGTACACCGCCTTCAGACCACCATTGGGCATACTGACCAAGAGAGCCCCGACAGAGGCCAACAGTTGATTGGCGGCGGTCAGCGGCGTCACCCCTTGCACACTCACGCGATTGGGCTCCACCTCCCAGTCAACAATCTCCCAGGTAACTGCCTGCCCTACGATCTCCGACAGCACCACCGACAACAGCTTGGTCGAGTCCGGGGTGTAGACGATGGTGCCAGAGTACGGGCTATCCAACAAGTAGGAGGGGGAGAAAGCTGTGATCGTAAAAGAGGACGCAACTCGATTAGACCCAGCAGCCGCTGACCCCGAGCAACCGGTGACGATCAGGCTGTAGGCCTGCCCAACAAAGAGAACCTGGGCCTCCATGCCGACGATAGAAGCCATCAGCGGGTCCGGGTCCAGCTTGCACTCGAACTTAAACCCGGAACCAGAACTGTCGGAGGTGATAAAGCCATCCTGCACCCGGAACTGCTTGCCACCCACGGACAGGTAGACCTCAGGCGTGTCCGCAGCGACGGCGTCCGGATCGAGGGAATAGGGCATCGCCATCTCGGTGAGCACCAACTCACGGTCACGCAGAGCGTACGAAAGTGCGGTCTCCGAGATCACCCTGGTGCCTAGAGGGGCGTAGACGTTGAACTCCCGTGCAATTGATTGCAACGCCCCGTAGGCTAGCTGCATCTCCTGCGCTAGCTTGGTGGGCGAATTCAGGTTCAGATCATGCTCGGCGGTCACCCTGGCAGGGAAGCCCAGGTTAAAAGCCTCTTCAGCAGATACCGCTGCCGAGTATGTGAAGGACTGCTCTGCAGAAGCCCGAACCCGGTCCAACGACCACAGCAGACTGTTCTCCGTGCTTATCCTGGCACTAGAAAGCGAGTACGGGACGTCTACCTCAGACCGAATAGAAGATGTCCAGGGAAACTCACTCTCCCTAGCGACCGAACCGCCGTAGGGCAGTGCCACTTCAGAGGCCATGGTGAGAGCGTAGTTGATACTGTGCTCAGACCTTACGGGCTGGAAATATGAACTGTTCCAAGTCTGAGTAAAGAAGGTGGCATCAATGCCATTGAAACCCCAGTATTGCGTAAGTGAGGTTTCCACAGGGGTCTCCTTGATAACCAGAAAGTTGTTCGTGAAATAGACGGCAGTGAAATCGTCGTAGCCCGTGCTGTACTCGGAGGGCATCTGCCCGATGACAACCCCTAGATTGGAGTAGACCAGTCCCTCGTCCCCTCCCCAGTTGTAGACCATGTTCTGGTAATGGGGCGGGCTGTTCTTCCAGGCCGTGAACACCTGATCCGCCGATGGTAGCGCCTCAGAACCACTAACGAACCCGGTCGAGCCAAAGAACAAGATGTTCTCTGAGCCACGTGCGGCGATAAGACCTACCCGCTGCGCAATGCTCTGTAGGCCGGGGGCAAAGGAGCTACTGGAGTGGGCGAACACCGCCGTAGACTCCATCTGGCGACTATGGAATTCCGCAATGTCCAGGGTATGTAGCGCACGAAGGCTAATGGAGTCAGTCCCAACCTCTAGGTAGGGGCCTAGGGCCCTCGCCCGCATCCGTTCGTCGTTCAGCAAGGTCATGAAGTCCTGCACGAACGTCACACCCGTGTACAGCCACTCAAGGGTGAGTCCGACGATCACCTGGGGCCGCTCAGACAGGGCGTCGATCTCAACCTCAGTGAGCAGGTCAATGTCGGCCTCGGCGTCGATGAACCGTAATACCTCAGCAGGGAAGTCGAATCCAGGTTCGCCCGCCAATTCGATGATGACCTCACCCCACTCAGTCACCTCCGCGATGTCCGTGGTCCCGTCTATCTGAAGGTCGGGCTCGTCCGTGAGTTCGATGATGACCTCGCTGTCTCCAGACGCAATCTCAGACGCCTGCCACCGGGTGTACCACGTGATCTCCCTCTGGCGCTGGGCACTTGTGATCACGTCCGCTTCGAGGGCCGCATCCATCCCTACGCGGTAGTCGCAGACGGCAGTGACATCAGGCACGTCAGTGGTCACGTCAAGGTCGAGTTCCCCGCTGATGACTGTGGGGTCATTCCAATTCTTCAAGCGGACATAGAAGGCTCCGAGCGATGCTGTAAAGGGACTAGCAGTAAGCTGCTCCGTGATCCCGTAGAACAGGAAACTCTCCCTGCTTGACCCAGAGTGGCTGGGGATATAGCAGTAAGTGATGTCAGGCCTGTACGTGGTGTACAGCGTGGGCGTGGTGCCTGGAGGGAATCTTGCATCGAAGGATGGTAGCTCTAGCGCTGCCTTTGAAGACGGACTCCAACTTAGGGATGTGATGTCCACCGAGCTACGAGATACGTTGATCCTTTGGGTCCGGGGGGAGGTTGCGAACGCTCCAACAGAGACCACGTGTGCTGTGTCGGACACCGGGTCGGCCTCTACTGCAACTGTAGAAAACCCGGGAGACCCCATAGCGCCAGACTGAGTTAGCGTGAGGACTGTCGGGGTAGCGGTCGCAAAAGAGTGGACCGTGATCTCCTCCATGAAGTCTGACACCAGATAGTTGACCCCTCCCACGGTGTGAATCTTGTTACAGCTAACGGTCTGAGGGAAGTAGGTCACCCCTGTACCAGAGAGGCTGGTCTTGGTCCACAAGACTGCTGAGAGCGTCAGAGTGGTCGTGTCGATAGCTCGGAGGTAGGCAACGCTGTCCTCACCAAGCACCCCAGTGGAGTACGACAGGTACACCACTCCGTGAGGCCCAAGGACCACCTGATACCCCTCTATAGGAGTGGCCCCTAGGTCAAGACGGGTCTCGCTAACTACAGAAGTGCCGTCCCAGACGGCTAGGTGGACTTGTCTATCTAGGCCTGATCCGGCGTCAAAGCGGTTGGTAAAAATCCAGACGTTGGTCGAGCTAAACGGGATCAGGTGAGGGTCTACCCCGTACCTATACGTGTGCTTTAGGCCGGTATCCAGCCCAATAGACGGCACAGCTGAGGGATTGGAGTTGGCGAAGTAAAAGAGGGTGCTGTCCACTCCGTTGTAGTACACCACGGAGGACACGAACGACCTGTCAACCGAATACTCCGCCATCCACCTCTGCCCAGAGGTGTACAGAGGCACTCCAAGGCCCGAGGTCCGCAGGCTAAGAGCCGGGCGAGGTAGGTGACTGGGGGAAACCTGTGTGGAGCCGACACCCCCGTCAAAGATCGCGGGGCCTGACCGATAGTTTCGTGAGAAAGACTCTCTTATGAGCGTGTCTCGGGTTTGCGCTAGATACCCAAACGTACCGGTATCTGCATCCAGAGCCATCTGGATGTCGGAAAAGGAGATGAAGGCCGAATCTGAGGTCTGACCGGAGGGGTACTCAGTGCTTACGGCAGCCCACTCCCGTGCTACTACCCTCGGTACGTCCAAGAACAGTGCCATGAATCACAGTCTGACTTTGAACAGCGTGACAGGAACCCTGAAGGTGTCTCCGATGTCCACGGCCTTGGGCGTGGTCAACGACCCGAACAGGATGACGTTGCCTGCCCCAATAGTTGAACTATCCATGATAGCTGCGCGGGTGACTGTGCCCCACGAACCGGTAGCCGCAGGCCACGCGATCTCGGCAGACAACTCGCTCTCCGCCAGTGTTGACGAAGAAAACGTGATTCCAGTGGCCCCCCGAATCTGGAGGCGAGTGTAAGAGCCTGCCCCTGGGACCTCGTCCGCAGTACCAGGACTGTTGGCTCGCAGGGCGGTATCGGTCACAGCCCTGAACAGAGCAATCCAGTAGCTGGTGGATGGCGTGAAATCGTTGGCCCGCAGCACCTTGTTGAGAACTTGGTTGGCCCCGTAAACGCTGAATCTTCCTGCCATGGTCTAGTCTTTCAAAAGTTGCCGGTCAGTCGGAAACCAACACGCTGGTGTATAGGTAGGGTGAGTCCTGCTGGCCGTACCTTTTTGACCCAGAAGGTCACGCCCCTGCCTGCTGAGATCGTAGGCCAGTCGATGGTAGGCCCAAATTGTACTTCCGACAGCGCCCCCGTGCTATCTCTCTCGTCCGCCAGTGTCAGCGGGACCTGTAGCACCGCACCATCTGTGACCTGGGAGCGCCTACGGGTGGAGAACACCAACGGGTTTCCCAGGGAACTCAGGGTAAGGCTCGACTGGAGGACGGGCAGCAGGAGCAGGTTCTCGCCCCGAGCCGTGATGTCGGTCGCCCAGTTCTGAACTGTGACCGAGCGCTTGAATTGGCTCAGTCCTATGTTGGACACGAACTCGGTACCGATCCCAATGGTCTCTCCGGTGGTCGAGGGTAGCAGGCTCAACTGAACTCCCTCGACATCCTGGGTAGTGTGGTTGAATATGTACAGGCAGCGGTAGAGACCTGTGTCGTCACCCAGAGATGGAGGGCTGCGGAACAGGCTGTTGCTTCGGTTGGTGGTTGTAGCCGTGAATGTAGTGGCTAAAAGCAGTGTCCTGTTGATCACACGGAATACCATGAACCCTCTACTACTATCCCCAACGACCACGAAGTTTTGACCGGGTACGTACGTGCCCTCGCGCACAAACAGCGGGTTGATCTCCCAAATCAGACCGTAGGAGCTTGGGTCCAGAGTGAACGTGTGAGTCCCGGGAGGCATGCCCACTGACTGCACGAACTCCAAGGACGGTGGAAGCTCTGGATCGAAGACCACCGTCTGATCCACGTAGGGGGCTCCGATGGCCCCTCCAAGGCTGGTGGACGGGTCACTGGCCGTGCCTGTACCCGAGTAGTAGAGGGCCAGCGAGTCTCCGACAGACACGGACTCAGGAAGGGCGACGCAGTTGCCCTCTGAACTCAGAGTGGCCTGTAGCTCATGCGTCTGCCGGATATTAGCGGTCTGCGTTGCACTTGATTGCAGCAGGGCAGAGAACTGGACTTGGGTCAGCAGGTTGGGCAGGGCCGGTGCTGTCAGGGTAGCCTTACCCGATGCCGCTAGGTACGAACCATCCACCAACTGAGCGGTGATCGTGGCTGTTACCGGGATGCTCAAGAACAGAAAGTTCCCGTACATGGTGGAGGCCGTGAGGGCCGCCGAGCCCTTGGCCACGTTAGGGTGGAACCCTATAGGGAGATCGTAGGGAAACACCACTCGACTCGCCGGGGTCGTGTTAGTCGTGTTCTCGGAAGAAATAGCGGTCGTCCCACCGTAGTAGAACCGGATGGTGTACGCAGTGGCCGCTGCTTGGGTAAACGTGCCCGTAGGCTCAAACACCAGAATATCGCCTGCCAGTATCTGGAGGTTGCCTGCGGTGGTGAAAAACTCTCCCAGCGTGTTCTGGATCGTGTTGATCGCAGTTGGCTCTTTTGAGCCTGCCAGCGTGTTGGCTACCGTGGACAGAAAGCCTACCACCGCCCCGGTGCTGGGTCGCCAAGCGTAGATGCACACCTGCTGGATTGCGTGGTTCGCGTTCAGGTTGTTTTCCCAGTCACTCAGGAAGAACTTGATCGCACCAGCGCTGTTCACGGGATTCACCCACAGGTAATCCTCTGTGAACGGAGCGCTGAAGAACCGTCCGAACCTGCACCGCTGGGCAGACGTGTTGTTCAAGCTGTTCCTGCTCAGATTGGCAACCGCCCTCCACGTATGCGGAATCATCGCACCCTCTGTGGTCACCGCAATCGTAGGAGCCAGACTCGCGTACTCAGTCGCCAGCGTCGGGTACGTGCCCGGGCCTTTGATACCGGCAGTGTTCGTGGCGAACCAGAAGGTCGTAGGCATGGTCGGTCAGGAGGGGCGGGCTGGTGGCAGTTCGGTGAAGCTCAACGGACACTCGCAAATCACCTCAGGGGTCACCACCGGCAGTTCGTCCACTGGCTCATGATTCGTGCAACTTCCGCGCTTGCTGCACTCTCCGAACACCTGCCAGCGTCGACCCGTCTGGACGTTGCGGTACAGCCGGTAGTCTCTGCCCTGCTCTTCAACGAACACGGAGGGGTCTACGGTAGGGGTCATCTGAACGCCAGCCTCAAAGCATTGGGGGAAATCGTTGGGAAGAATCCAGGAGACGTGGCCTGCAGCTGAATCGGGGTATCCAACTCAACATACGCGTACCCGTAGTTGTAGTCGGTGCTAAACGTAGTGGTGTCAGAGAGCACCACGTGAGTTATCAACTGGGTGCTGGTGGTACACACAGGGAAGTAGATGTGATTTACTGGGGTAGTCTCCCCAGATGTCCCACTGCTAGGGTTGCCCGTGGTGTCCCCATTGGTGTTCCTCCAGGTGACAAGCTGGCGGGCGTACCCGGTGTACGTGACTTCCATCGAGCGAGGGTAGATGAAATACGTGCCGTCTAGCGGGGGCTCCTGGGTCAGAAGCCCTAGGTACCAGCTAGGGAGCGAGCCATAGCCATCCCGAAACACCCTGTCTATCAGAAGGTTGACGCTATAAGGGGCAAGTCTTCCGGGCATGGTCAGGCGGTCAAGGCGGCGCCGACCGTGGCTTGGGTGAGCGTGATCTGGCCGAAAGCGTTTGCAGGGACCGTGCGTCTCTGCCAGAAGGCCCGCACCTGTCCGGCAGTCAGTGCCCCGAAGTCTAGGCCGGTGCTCGGAGTGCTCGGACTGGTGAATACGATACCGGTAGGCGCGGTGTAGGAGTTTGCAATTGATTGCGCGACTCCTGTGGTCGTCCCGTTGCCCGCCACTTCAGACGCGCTGAAGCCAATGGCTAGAACCTGAGGGCCAGCAGGCTGGTTCTGAATGAACAGCTTGATAGCCGACGCCGTGTTCGTCGGATGATTGTTCTGCAGGTACAGGCACCGGTATTGCACGTCACCAATCAACGCCTGTGCTGGCTGTACGTCATTGAACACGTTGTTCATGCTGGCGGATACCGTCAGCGTCTCCACCCGGTAGATGGTAGGCAGGCTGGAGAACACCACGCTCACCGTCAAGAAGCCCTCGACTCCGCCTAAGGTGTACACCCCACTAGATAGGACAATCACCCCGCTAGAAGACACCGAGTTCGGTGGCTGCCATTGCAACGCGGAGGTAGAAGGGTTGTAGCTCAACTGGCCAAGACCGGGGGTGTTGTTGCTGGCGCTCATAACGGTCACGCCGGTCACCAGCGAGGGTGCCGTCGCAGTCTGAGAAAAAACCGAGGCAGCGACCACGCCCCCTAAGGATGAAATGCCAACAGCCGAGTGCTGACTTTTCTTGAAAACGATGTCTGATGCGGATACTGGCATGCTGGCCTCACATTTCGCCTAAAGGGTGGAAGATCGCGGCAGAGGCCAGGGACTCGATGTCGAAGGGCGAACTCGCGCTGATCTCTTTCAACGCCTTGCTGTCAAAGTCCAAAAACACACCTGAGACGACCCAGGAACCGTCCTCACGGTGGGCGAATCCGCAGTTGTCGGTCAGGTGCTGATGCTTCAGTAGCTTCATTCCATACCAGCCATTGTATAACTGGCTAAGGGAAGCAGGATACCAGTCAGGGTAGGGAATCTCCCCCTTCACGGCTGTGTCGTTGTACGTGGGTCGGCTCCCTATGAAAGACGTTACCGAGTACGTCCACGTGGGCGGTAGCGCCCGAACAGCGTTGAAGGCAGTGCTGTTGTTGCGCAGCAGGGTGCTAGTGGATACCAATGGTGCGGACCCCCATACATCCGTAGCCTGTAGATAGGGCTGTACCTTGTCGTCTTGGAAGTCAGTGTCGGTGATCTCAACCTCGATCTCAGACTTTCGTGTCTCGGTGACGAAGTTCTTGTACACGTAGAGACGTGCTGCCAAAAAGCCGTCGCCCCTAACGTCCAGGTAGCGAAGGTAGTAAATCTGGTTCTGTCGAAAAAACATGACTCGATTAGGAGGGGTGTATGGCCTCCCATCAAACATGTCAGAGGTCTGGATAATCTGGTTTTCAATCGGAAGGACATACTCCACTTGATTGATGGTCCACTCCAAGGTGGTCAACACCTGCCCCGCATACCAAGTTCCAGCAGAATGGTCTCCGACTGAGAAGTTCTCTCGGTCGACTCCGATGTCGTTAGGATTATTGTACTGATTGCGGTTGTCCCAAGGACCCTGCTGGGATGGAGGAGAGATTCCGTGCACGTCATCTACGCCTTTCATGTGGTCTTTGTCGAATCGCAGGAGGGTATCAATCACCATGCGAACTACCACCTCAGTATCCCCTACGTAGTCCACCGCCACTACCTGCTTGCCCTCCATCTTCCACTCGACTTGGACGTTGTTCTCCTCCCACGTGTGAGGGAATCCAAAAGGGTCTACGGGACTGGTCCATAGGCCCGTGTTGGTACTGGTTCCGGAGGCCGTGTACTTGAAAGGCTCATCGTTGCCCAAGGCGGCGGTGGAGACGCTGAACTGGCCCACTGTGAGCTTAAACCGGTCCCCGGCCTTCTCGGTCACGGGGGCTCCCTCAGGGTCCAGCCCAAACTTATCTTTCAGTTTGAGGCACTGGGCCTCGGTGCCGCTCTCGTTAAAGAACCAGGGGGTCTTGGCCCGGTCGTACTCGGTAATCCCGGTAACACCCCCGATGGTTTCCCAGCCATCAGGGTGCTGCTCGTCCTTGAAGTTCTGCAGTGCGGCGATGGTCTCTGGGTCGGTCTGAGACAAGTACAGAGCCCCTTTGAATGGGCGCTTGAACACTGACTCACCGCCTTGATACAGGCAGACCACCATCAGCCAGCGCACCACCGGCTTGTCAGGCAGTGCAATTGATTGCAACGCAGCCCCGAGCACAGGACCGGGAGCGATACCAGCAAGGCCGCCTTCGAAGTACACCTCATTGTGAGTGGCCGAGGTGCCGTACTCAAAATCAGAGGGGAAATGGCGGCTGATAGGCCCATGGAAGCTGAGGACCCATCTTTTGGCGTCTGGCTTGGTGGTGCGGTGCTTACCGTACCAACTGATGGGACCTACCGACTGCAGGCGCTTATTCTGCAAGAGACCCCACTTGCCGTTTCTCTTCTGTAACGTGGCGTGGGGGTACGGGCCGCCGACCGTACCGGGCTTGATCGGATTGCCCTCGCTGTCCTTAAAGGGCTCACCCCACCCGGCGTGAAATTGATCTGCCCGAGGCTTGCCCAGGAAGCCACTGGTGTTGACGCCTTCGTAGAGCACCACCTGAGAAAATGGACTAAGGGCGTTCTCGGTCATGAGACTGAACCGGATATGCCATCCTGGGCTTGAAGCTCCTCCACATCCTGAACCAGGGAGGCCAGTCTAGGAGATAAGGTGGGGTTCCTCACGGTAGTCCAGGTGCGGGGATCGCCACCGGCCCCAGAGGCAATCTGATTGCCGTCTAACGTGATAGAGCCTGCAAGGCCCTCGGTTTCCTTGACCTTGTTCTTAGGCTCTGGGTTGGAAAACTTCAGAGTCAGTAGTCGGCCACTGGCGTCTGCCAACGTCACACGGTGAACGATGAGTATCTTGAGCAGCGAGCCGCCGTAGTCCTCAGGGGTGCGGTCTTTCTTGTACTGTCCGTCCTCGGTGACGTCCACCTCTTCGACCACGCGAGAGACCTCCTCCATGTTCCGGTACAGCATGTCCATCAGACACCTCGTCTATTAGGAGGAGACACCACCAAGGTGCCGGAACGCCCCTTGGAGTCTCGGACTAGCACCACAACAGGCTCAAACCACGCAGCATCATCCCTCACCCAGCGTAAGGTCAGAGACTGCCTACGAGTGCTGTAGGAGGCCCGGGCAAGTCCGGTAGCGGGTACGGGCACCCCACCCCCAGAGGTGCAGACAACCTCGTTGGCGGCGGTCGCCCGGTCGCCGGTTAGGGAGTACCGCTGATAGCCACGCCACTGGACTACGCTCACCCTGGAACCTCCAGCAACAAACATAGGGGAGAACGGACTGGTGAACTCACTAAAGAATTGCCCCTGAGAGGCGACACTGATCCCGTTCACAGGGGGGTAGCGCACCGATTGGCTCTGGCTCCCGTTAAAGCTGACGCCTTCGACCATGTCCAGGGTCTCAAACCCGCCTGACACCGTAGCCCCCAGACTGGTCTGGACGGTAAGCGCATCACCATAGCCGTAGACAAACAGCCGAGCGATAGCGGCCAGCTTGCTACGAGAATCATTGTGGGCCAGTGCTACCGGGAACTTGTTATCCAACTCCACCAGCAGGCTCTCCCCCGTGGCGCGATCATAAGCCCCGTAAGATGCCCCGCCATCATTCCGGTTCGGAGGGTCCAGGCTGATGGACGCCCGTTCCCCGAAGGTGTTGAACGCCATGACCACCATCGGTGCGTAGTCGCTGGGACTACCGGAGGCATCCTGGAGCTTCTGGAACGCGCACTGGAGTCGGGTGTACCGGCTTTGGTAGGTGGCCTGCGCCGTGCCGTACACCTGCTGGTTGGCTCGAATCTCCCCCGTCAACTCGTTGACCGTCAGGTTCACACCGTCCACGGGCAACCCGGTATTTCCAAGAAACCTACCGACCTGAAGCACCCTGGCATTCTGCACCACAGGCCTACCAAAGCTGGCTGAGTCCTGCCCCTGAAAAAACAAGTTCTCCGTGTGGTCCGACACCACGTCTGAGGCCACGGCGTTGGCAGGGAATCCGCTGGTGCTGACGACCCGTGGGAACGGGCCTTGATGGTACAGCCGGATAAAAACGTGGCCGTAGGGGGCAGCCAGAGGGTCCCGCTCCAGCGTCAGAACTGACCCCCGGTAGGAGTCCTCGGTTCTGAACTGGGCTAGGACATCGGACTTTACGAGACTCATTCGCTTTCGCCGTCAACACCGACCCGACTAAAGTTCTGACTCAGGCTGTTGGCACCGGCAGGGATGGTCCGCTTGAACCAGACCGGGACGGACCCGGGGCTGGTGCGGAACTGAATTGTGTTGCCGGTAGCCCAGGTACCGCCGAAGCCAGCCATGCGCAGCGTGAAGTAGGGCTTGGCAAACGCGGGGTTGGCAGGGACCGTGTTGGTGCTCACGTTACCAGAGCCGACAGTGCCCAGGGTGTCGCCCGAGACCGTGAAGGTGGTGCTGCTGGTGAACGTCAAGGTCCACAGTTGCTGGACACTACCGATGCCATGGGGCAGCACTGGGTACGTCAGTTCATCGTAAGTGCCCGTGCCACTCGCCTCTGCCCAGTCGGTGATCGTCGGAACCACTGACCCAGACATGATCACAGAACTAACGTAGGTGGGTGTGGCCGCCAGAAACGAGAAAGCCAGCGGTGTGGTCGTGAACGTCAGGGTGGCCACGTTGCCCGAGTAGGTGGCGTTGGCGCTCAGCACCAGAAACTGCTCGTTGCCCACTCCCTCAATGGTCTGCCGGTCGCTGATGCGGACGGTCATGCCGGTGCGGAAGATGTTGTCAGCTGCCGCCTCCACCAGAACCGTCATGGTGGTTGCTGAGGCGCTGACGTTGGCGTTCAGGGTGCCGATACCAAACTGAGGCTCCGAGCCCGTGACTGCGGCTTGAGTGTCAGTCTGGGTGGCCGGAAAGATCGTGATGCGGTCGTCCCCCGGCGTGGGGCGAGTCAAGAACACCTTGCCCTCCAGCAGAGTCAACGTGTCATCATTGGCCACGTGGGCAAACGCCTTGCGGTATTTGATACTGCCAGCCGTGCGCTCCGACTGACTGGCGCTGGGGAACAGCGCGTTCTTAACCCCGGTAGGGATCGCCACGGAAGACATGCGCCCGCCGTTGGAACTGGCATCAGACTTTTCGGTGGCCTGACGCCACACAATTTCACTGGCTTGGATACTCATGGGAACTCCTTAGGTAGGGGAATAGCAGGCCAGCTTGATGACCACGGTGCAGTAGTCGTCGTCCAAAAGCTGGGTCCTGGGGATCAGTGGGGTTGCCTCCAGCACCGGAGAGTCCGTGTGACGGAAGCCGACAAGGAACGAGTAGCTACCAAAGACCAATGGAAACTGACCGTTGGATTTTGCCATAGCCTGAAGCTCCCGAACAGTCTGAACTGTCTGCCAGCCTTGATCAGGAAGGCTGGACAAGGTGATCGGCATAGGCCCCCCGATGCGACCACTGTACACCTTAGGGGTACCGCCCAGAGTAGGGCGAACCTCCTGCACGATGCCGGTGTAATGGAACTGCTCAGCCCACATGAGGCCGTTGGCAAGGGTAAGTGATCCTAAGGTGATCATGCTCAGGCTTTCGTTTTAGAGATGGCATCCACCAGTTGACTTGCCTGACTGCGCTCTGCGAAGAGGCTAACCTTCTTGCCGCCGATGTTCAGGTTGACATCCACTACATCGCGTGTGGTCTGCGGGGAAGCACCGAGCATACCTCCGGTGGCAAATGCAGGAGGGTCATAGGAAGGGAGCGCCATGGAGTTGAGCATGTCGAAGTACCCAGCGCCGTACCGCTGCACAGCCGCTGCCTTGACCACGTACTCGCCATTGGACAACCAAGACAGGATGCTGTCACTGGTGCCGGTGCCGGGGCCACGGATGCGGCCTCCAGCGGCGTTGCTCTGGATGCCACGGGCGTTCGACAAGTCGGCCTTCACCGTGATGGACAAGTCCTTGAACTGTCTGCGAAGCTGATTGAAGACGTTGCTCAGAGAGGTGTCATCAAGGTCCACGACCAGCTTTAGCTCAACGGCCTTTTGAATCATGGCCTGCTGAATGGCCTCCACTTGAGCCGTCACAGCGGACAAGGAGTCCTCTGAGACCTCAAGATTGATCTTGACGATCTGCTCAGAAGCAATGCCGGTCAGATTAGACGAAAGCTCGTCCAAGGCCCGGGTCAAGTTAGCGTAAGTGTCCTGCTGCTCCTTGGCGGCTTTGACAGCTTCTGCCCGCTGACGCTTGATGACGGCTTCCTGATCCTCGTAGGCAGCGGTGGTCGCCTCAATAGCGATTCGCCTAGAGTCCTCCTCATTCACCCCCGCTCCGTTGACCAGACCCTTGGCCAGTTCGATGCGGCGGGAGTTGAGTTCGCGAGCAAGCTCAAAGTCCTTGCGCAGAGTGGCCTCGGTGGCTTGTGAGGCAAGCTCTTCCACCTCTTGGCGGCGGTCAGCGTACTGCTGGGCATCGCTGAGTCCCTCGCGACGAAGCTCACGCAGGGCGTTCTGCCCCTCGCGCTCTGTGCTGCGTAAGGTCTCATCCAGGCCCTTCACTTTGTCCAGTGAGGCCTTGTACTTATCAAACGCCTCGGATTGCAGTCCTTGCAGCTTTTGGTAGTAGGTGCGAGCCAGGGATTCGCGCTCTCGCAGGTTACCAGCCTCTAACTGAGTCAAGCGGCGAGCCTGAATTTCGGCAGTAGGGTACTCACTGACAACCAGGGCCCGCTTGCGCTCGGCCACGAGATTCAGGTTTGCCAGTTGAGTGGCGTACTCCGCCCTAGCAGCGTTGCTCGCTTGCTGAGAGGCCGTGGTCTGAATTTGCGCCGTCTGCAGAGAGGTGTCGCGAAGAGAAGCAAGAGACCGGTTGAGGTCCACCACCGAGCCGGAACTACTACCCAGCGACTGACCGTACCCGAGCATGGCCTCTTGCAGTTGGCGAAACCTTGACTGCTGATCCCCAGTCAGGTCTGACAAGTTCTTGCTGGCTGTTGCAGCTAATTGCAATCTGGAGGACAGACCAATCACTGCCTCGTCCAACTGCTTGATGGTGGCCTCCCCCTCCTTAAAGGACAGGTTGGACCGCAACTCGCGCAAGCGGGCGGACTGAACCAAAAGCTCAGGGCCGATCTTCTGAAGAACTGAGTAGAGTTCGTCCGCCGTGGTGGCTTTGCCTGCTTGATTTCGTAGGGCCGAGACCACCTCATTGAGACTAGCGGCGGCGGCCTTGGCCTCTCCGTCGATATTCATCAAGGAGGGGGACAGGAACCCGTCGATCAGTGTCTGTATCTGCCCCAGCCCTCCACTGAACTCAGCAGCGATGGTGGTGTTTTCGAACAGCACCAAATCATTCAAGCCCAACTTCTCACGAGAGGTAGCCAGTGCATCGGTGATGTCTTTGAAATCCTTCTCGGCCCGGGAGATAACCGCCTTGGAGTCGAACTGGGCGACATTTAGCTGATCAAGCTCAGGCTGGGCGATCTGTCCTCGCAGGCGCTGAAGCTCTTTGTCTAGGGCCTTCTTCTTGGCTTCTAGTGCCTTGAGCTTGGATTCTTGAGCCACCAGTAAGGCCTCAGCCCCTCCGTCCCCTTTAGAGGCCAGGGCGCGAAGCTCCACTATTTTTTGGCTGGCTTTCTTGGCCTCAGTCGACACGGCCTCCAAGGACTCCACCACCTTAAGAGCCATGTTGAGATTGGTCGTTGACTCCGTAGGGTCGGAGCCGATGGCAGCAAACGAGGTGGAGACATCATCGCTGATCTGCCGTGCCCGGAATTGAATAGCCTCAGCATCCGCATCCAGCTTCTTGAGCATGGCGCGACTGGACTCGGTGCCTCCTCGGGTGATGAAGTTGAACAGCTTGACCATGGACCGGGTGATCGTGACCCCGGCCAACTCGGAAGAAAGAGCAAGCTGCTCGAAGGAACCTACCAACAAATTGATGGCAAAAGTCGCCAATTGAGAGACTATGGGGATTTCCCGGAGAGCAGTGCCGATAGCAAAGCCCGTGAAGGCCCCTAGGACCGCCGTGGTGACGCCCGCAGCGGCTAGACGTAGCAGAGATAGGGCGGAGGTTACTTTGCTGATACCGGCGATGGGTGCCGCCGACCCTAAAGACACCAAGGAGAGGCGTGCCAAGGCAACGGAAGTCGCTAGAGACTGGGCGCGTAGCTGAGCACTCACGAAAAGACTCAGGATGGCGGAGAAAGCCGCTGGTACCTTGAGCAGCGCATAGGCCGCAGCAAGAGTCCCAATGACAGACCGGTACTCGATCAGGGTTTCAACCACACCGCGAACTGAGGCGGCCAAGGTGCGAACCGCATTGCCCAGGTTGATGGCCCCTTGAGACTGCCCCCCTAGCTCGTCGGTGACCAGATTCAGGTTCTTCAGGAACTTGGTGAACTCCTCCGTCAAGGCAAGGTAGGCAGGCAATAGGCCTTCACCGATACCGCGCTTGGCCTCCTCCTGGTAGCGGGCCAGCGACGACAACTGCTTGGACACGTCTCCTAGAGAGGCCTCGTAGGTGCCAGACAGCTTTTGAGACTCTTTTAGAACTGCGTTAAGCAGGGCCTGCTGCTTTTCCTGCTTGGTAAGCTCACCCACCATCTTACCGGTCTCGATCCGGTAGTCCTGCTCGGCAGTCTTGATGTCAACAATCAGTCCGAGAAACTTCAGACCCACCGTGTCAAGCTGCTGGATATTGAGAGACACCCTCTGCAATGTCTCGGAAGAGTTTTGCCCGGAGATAACGGCCAAGTCCTGGCTGGCACGGGCCAGTTGGGCGGCTTTCTCAGAGTTTTCCGAGTTGATCAGACCGGACTGAATCAATTGGGTCAGAGTCTGACGGGCAGCGGACGCCGTGATGCCCATGTCACGGACAGACTTCTCTACCTTGTTCAGGTTGTCGACGCTAAACCCAGCGTTGGTACCCACCACCCGAAGCACGGTACCAAGCACCTGGGCCCTGGCGGCGGTGTCAGCCAAGTCTTTGACCACCCGAATGGCCTGCAGACCAATGAAGCCCTTAACCAGCAGGCTCACATTGCTCACCAGGGCTGTCATCCGGTCTGCCGTCTGAGATGCCTGCTCTCCGAGATCACGGGTAGCGGTGGTGGCCTGGGTGGCCCCGGTGTTGAGAGCCCCTAACGAGTCACGGAGGCCATTGAATTGAACCCTGGCGTCACCCAGTCCGCGACCTAGCTCGGACCGGGCCTTCAGGACAACTTCAATGACGTTTGTACTCATGTCTGGCTCTCGATACTTTTGATGGCCTTGTGGAACTCTTTCCCCTCCGCATGATAAGCCAAGTGAGCCATAACCATGTGATTCTGGTCTAGCACTTTCTGCCTCTGTGACAACAGCTCACCGAACCTGAAAAGCTGCCGAGGGGTGTACCCCTTGATGTCTTCCAGGCGGTGACCATTGGCGATCAGTCGCTCGACAAGCTCTTCGATGCTTCGTTGGATGGCAACTGAGGGCTTGTCGGGCTTGCGTTTTGGGGCGGCTTTTGCAGGGCCTTGAACACCGCCGATACGAGGCCTTGGAGCTTTTTTGGGTCGGGTACCGTCAACTCCATGCACTTGGCCAGGATGTCAGCCTGAAGGTGAAGTGGCAAGGCTGAGACCTCCTCCACCGAGAACTTCTTCGACAAGGCCACGTACAGAATTTCATTGACCATGCGAGGAGCAGTCGCAGCCACTTCGGTCACGTCGAGTGACTGGTTCAGGTCCAAGAACTTCTCAAAGTCAGCCCGGTGAGCCACGAACACGGAGACGATGGCCTCCAACGAGAGCCCTACCACATGGACTTCGCCGCGTCCCACAGGGACCGCAGCAGGGACAGGCAACAGATCAGACAACGACATACATTTCCTCTCAGAACAACACAAAGAAAAACGGGGAGCCTAAGCCCCCCGCACTTAACTCACACCAGGGTCAGGCTCCGAGGCCCAGCAGGGTCTGACGGAAGAACTTGGAGCCCGAGGTTTGCAGGGGGTCTGCCAGCACGTTGCCCTGCAACTCAAACTGCTGAATCTCGTCACCAATCAAAGCCAACTGCTGCAGAGGGTCAGTCGAGAACTTGAAGATTTCAACGACAACAGGCTCGTTGTTCTCCGCCGTGTTCAGACCCTCAAAGCGCATGTACAGGTCTTCAGTACCTTCAGTCAGTGCGTTCACCTGAGACTGGTCTGCGTAAGTGTAGTTGACAGTACAGGCAGCACCATCAAAAACCACCTTGGCAGAGGTGACCGTCAAGGTCAACGCAGTGGTGTCTGCGGCAATGACAAAGGCCGAACCAGTAGCGGACACCACGGTGAAGGTCTTGTTGTTCACCACCGAAGCGCCAGTACCTGAGAAGCCGTACAAATGGACAGTGCCGCCAGCCACCAACGTGTTAGCCACGGTGATGGTGGTGGTGGCTCCAATCGTAGCCCCTGATGGCGTGACGCCTGCGGCAGAGTAGGCCGTGGTCTTGCCATCATTCAGGAGGATAGAACCGGCGTCAGCATTCAGCTTGTAGTCCCAAGGAGTGGCATCGTTCACGTAGGCAACCAGCGGGGTGGCTCCCATGGTGACCGCCACTGCCGACACCTTCATGTTGGCAAGACCAGTCACCTTTCCGATGTACAGCTTGACAGCCTCGGCCACCACCGATGCGCCTTTCTTAACCACAGTGGAGGCGCGCAACGCAATGCGAAGGTTGGCCGCCGTGAAGGACTCCATGGTGACCGAGAGGCCAGCCTTGGTTTCCGTGGTCAAGCGCTTGTCGATGCCACGGGCCCCGGTTTGAGACTCCTTGTGCTCCGACACCGTGGTCTCGATGTTGATGGCGAGGGCGCTCACGTTTCCGACTGGAACCAGCCCAGTGGGCTTGCCATCAGGGCCGCGCTTGCCCAGCAGGACAACGCCCTGGCCAGAGTAGTAGTAGTTGTTTCCGTCCCAAGTGCTCATGGAGTGCTCCTAAATGTGATGGGGGTTGGTGCTTGAGTAGGGCGGGCTATCAGGCCTTGTACCACATCAGCAGAAGGGTTGCGGTTGCGAGGTTGGTGGTGGAGGTCACACCGCCGACCAAGGTACCACCGGTCAGGTAGCCCGTGCCCGAAGCGGCCACGTTGGTAGCGCCCTCGGTCAGGGAGATGGCGTTGCCGGTAGGTGCGGTCGAAGGAGTCACGGTGACCACTGCGCCGACTGCCACAGCCTTCACGCCCAAGTTGGTGTACTTGAACTGATAGGCGTTGATGACACGGGCCACTTCCGCAGCTTGCAGGGCATCGGTGCCGCGCACAGCGAACTGCACGTCACCCGTAGGGGCAGCGGAGGCAGTGAAGGTGATTCCGTTGACCACCACGGTGTTGGTAGCGACCACAGCGTTGGAGGTCACGGTCACGGAGCCAGTGCCCGAACCCACGATGGTGAAGCGGGTGGCGGTACCCGTGATCGTCGGAGCGTTGCCGGGGCCATCGACACGGGAGCGCACGGTCACCACAGCGGCAGCGGCAGAAGCGGCCACACCGGGAGTGCGGTTGCCGTCGCCGTTCAGGGCCGACTCATAGCGTGACTCATAGGCGTTGATGGCAGCAGCCAGCGATGCGGCCATGGCGTTGTTGTTGCCAGTCGTGATCAGCACTTCGTTGATCTTGGTCGGGACAGCGCGGAACGTGTAGGTGTTGCCGTTGACCACCAGCGTCTCGCCAGCAACTGGGTTGCCGGAGAAGGTAAGGGTGCCGGTCGCCGTGGTCGGAACAATGCTGATGTTGGCCTTGTCCTGGGTCGGAGGGGCGAAGGTGTCGTTGAACACGATGGCACTACGGATGGTGTCTCCCGTCCGCATGGCGGGCACGTTCATCTTGGTACCGGCAGCCACACCGTCCAGCACGTCAATGTTGACGCCCTGAGCCTCGCGGAGCAAAGAGGCGAGCAAGTCCGGGTTGGACAGCAGCGCTTGGGATTCTGGAACAGTGATCATGGGGAGTTCTCCAAAGAAGGTAGGAGGTGAATGGGTTCTGACCGGTGAATTCTACAGCGGTTGCAGTTAATTGCAACGGCCCACAGGTCAGCACTTCGCGGGGGTAACCTGAACCGGGACTGACCAGCGCTGAAGCCAGATGCCGGTGGTGCCTTTGACAGCTACAGGGGCCTCTAGCGTCCAGGCCCAAAAGTGGCCAGTAGGGGCTCTGGTGCCGTGAATCTGCAGGCGCAGAAGGTCTAGCAACTCATGCGCCAACGGGGCATTGTCCTTCTTCATGTTCAAGACCGGCTGCTCAAGGACCAGCAGGATTGAGAACACCATCTCAGAACTGACTCCGATTTGACGCCCCGCCCCCTCCGACTGCAGAGCGCGAGCCCCTTCATACATGAAGCCTACGGCGGGCTTGGGCATCATGGAGGTTCCGGAGATCAAGGCCTCCATCGAGGTCGTAAACAGGGTGCGGCCTGCAATCTGACCAACTTGCTGAACCTTGGAGGTCAGGTCTTCAAGACACGAAATCATGGGTTTCATTTGAGAGCCTGCTGTACTTCTTTGAGGAACACTGCCACGGCAATCCGATTGTCCTGGATACCAAAGCCAAGAAACTCGCGTTTTGGAAAATTGCCTAGGCCGAGATTGTGAATGGCCGCGTAAGGGACATCAGTGCCGATGGCCCCCTCATAGGGATTGACGCTGAACAGTTGAATGCTGTTGAACAGCGTCCCGGTGTCGAAAAGCGTGTCCCCACCCCCCTTGCGTTTCAACATGGAGCGTTGGAAGGCTGCAAAGGACGGCTCCCAAAAAACCCCCTCCGGGTCTTTGGTCTGCAGGAAGCGGGTTCGGATGCGGTTCAGTAGCAGGGCGTTTGACTTCAGGACGCCCTCTTTCAAGGCCTCATCGAGCTTCTGCTCGACGCTACCCAAGATTCCCTCTAGCTCAGGAATCTGGATTTGGATCATGGGGTCCAGCTTGTCAGGTAGGTGATCGTGCTGTTGACCGGGTGAATGGCGGCTCCCACCTTGCGATGCAGACCCAGAAGCATGGCCTCCCCGGAGCTATCAAGGGCCGTGGCTCGGTCCATGGCTGACTGGAGCACCTTGGCTTCGATCTGGTTGCTGGAGGCGGTCAGAAGCAGCAAAGGGGTGAAACAGATGACGGCTTGCTTCACACGCTCATGAATCACATCGTCAGGTAGGTACCCAGACCGGTAGGTGGCTGAGACGTAGCGGCCAGCCTCTGCCACGGGTACGCGCACCACGCCACGCTGAAGGTCGAACAAGGCCCCTGCTGAGGCGGTGGGGTCGCCCGACACTCCCAGCATGGAAGAGACCGAGACACTGCCTCGGACAAATCCATTGGACAAGACCAACCGGTAGTAGCCGTCAAGGGGCTCCCCGGTGTAGTCGTTGACGTAGAAGAGGTCGGTCACCTCACAGGCGGCGAGAGAAGTCTTCAGGAAGTTCTCAACCTTGATGATGGCCCGGGAGATGGCGCTTTCGATGGCTGGCTCCATGCCCGAGACATCGGTGCTGCTCATTGCCTCGGCTACCTCCGAGACCTTCACCAGTTGAGGCATATCAGACCTTCACGATAGACTTTTTGTTGATCACCAGCTTAGGCTTGACCTCGGCAGTGGGCTCCTCATCCGCGTCGTCCAGCCCTTCGTGGCCCGTGGCCTGAGGGTTCAGGTCCGCAGTGGTCAGGTCATGGGAGGCAGTGTCAACAGTGCCGTCCGAAGTCACCACCCCGGATACCTCTAGATCACTGGGTGCCATTTCATCAGAGACCAGTGCCACCCCGTTCAGATCGTGGGTTGCCAGAGGGGTCAGCGGGACGTTAGGCCGATCAGGGCGACGGTTGTCGGTGAGCACAGGGCCAGAAGACAGGCCGACCAACTGGACCACCCCGGACTGGGCCTCGGCCTCTGAGGCCTCTACGAACATGGGGGACAGGTAGTCCAGGGATAGCTGCTTGGACAGGTGAGCCCAAGTCTCGGGAGTGACTGAGTAGCACCTACCCGCAACATAGGCGGTGGTCAGGGTTTGGTAGGTGCTCGCACCCACCAGCTTGATGTTGATCGTTGACATTAGGCTCTCCTACCTCTCAAACACAAAAAGAAAGGGGGCCAGCATAACACCAGCCCCCTCACGTTGTCCAACCCAGCGCTTAGCCGATGTTGATCATCTGCACCACGGCGTCGGTCTCTTCGATCTGGAAATCGACACGGGCCGTCACCACCACGATGAACTTACGGGCGCGGATGTCCTTGTCGTACTCGATGTTGACACGGCGCTGGATACCGAAGATCAGGTTCTTCGGATCAGTGTACATGCCACGGGCATTGGGCATCAGAGGCGCAGCGTTGACGCTGGAGCCGAAGACGCTCAGAGCATTGGCCGACACCAGAGCACTGTCACCCAGGCCGGTCACACGGTTTGCGATGGTGTCGCGATACTCGGTCTCGTTGTCGGTCGACACGAAGAAGTTCAAAGCACTGCGGTTACGCAGGTACTTGTCAGGCATGGCCTTGATAGCCGCCTTGAACAGGTTCTTCGAGATGGGCTGAGCGCCACCGTCCACCACCCGAGCAACGCCACGCTTCAAGAAGCCGTCGCACAGAGCAAGGTAGCTGTCGCCGCTGGCAACGTCACCCAGCAGGCCAAGCTCTTCCAGGTCCAGCGCGGTACGCTGGCCAACCAGAGTCATGATGGTGTCGTGCATGCCACCGGGCGAAGAGCCCATAGGGGCGGTGATGTTGCCGCCTTCGATGTTGTCCTCAAACACATCATAGGGGATGTGGATTTCAGCGATGACTTCCTTGCTGTTGAGTTGCACGAAGCCCAGGTCAGGCTTGGCGCGGTCCACATCAGGCAAGTTGGTAGACGACACGGCAGCGCGGAGGATACGCGACCCGAAGCCGATCTTGTTGATCTTCTTCTGTGGGGCGTTCATCGTGACCACGCGAGCGCGGTTCAGGATGGTAGGACTGTCCATCAGGACTTGAATGAACGAGTCAGTCTGTTCCGGGTTCAGGAGACCACCACCAGAGGCAAGGTCCGCCAGAGCCAGATCAGCCTTTTGCACAAGGGCTTGATTCTGCATTTGATTACTCCAAGGAAAAAAAGGATTGAATCTAACGGATTACCGATCAGCGGCGGCGGCGCACGTCCACGAATGCGGTGTCGATTTCTCGTCCTGCGGGGCGCACATCACTCTTCCGGGTTTGACTACGGTCGTCACTTCCACCACCCGACACAACGGTGCCCTCGACAGCCTCGCGAGCTGCTTTGGCTACTGCCTCCACAGATGCGATTTTGTCAGAGAGACCCGATACGGTTTCACCCATACCCGAGAGGGCGGAGGTGAAAGTATTCATCAGCGAATCCATCTTTGCAGTCAGGGCGGTAACCGCCAGCAGGGCTGCATCAGGAGTCGCTACTTCGTCTTGTTTGGTGGCCGAGGAGGCAGAGCAGGCCTGGGCCTTCAGGCAGACATCAGGAGTCTTGCAGCCAGCGCAAGCCTTAAAGGCCTCCTCGTCGCCATCGGAAGCATCCGATTTGATCACGGCAGCCACCACGGGAGCAGAAGGCTCCACCGGAGTCCCTTCGGAGTCAGCCGACTGAGGGGCTGCTTTGACCACAGCGTCATCCGACTCAAGGTACTCCAGCCTGAAGGCACTGGCCGGGAGGTCTTTGATCAGGGAGGCGGCATACGCGCTCACCTCATCAAACATCTTCTGAACCACCAGGATCGTGGCCTCTGGGTCCTCTGACTTTTCGGCCAGAGACAGAACCGTGCCGCGCAACAGGTCAATGGAAGAGCCCAGGCCTGGAACAAAACCGCTGGCCTTGCACACGTCTTCGAACGAGGTGCCGTCTTCCAGAGTGACATCCATCATGTAAGGCTTGAGACCTTTGACGGCCAGCACGGCATCTTCAGAGATGCGGACCAGAGTGCTTTCCCCGCTGACATCGTCAGCCTGAGCGAAGACCACCGATCCGTCTTGCATCTCTTCAGCCTTCTCTACCTTGAAGCCTGCGTTGGCGATTTGAGTCTTCAGGGACTCAGACTTCATGGTGATGACGCCCATGATCTCAGGGACAACGACAGGCTTCTCACGCTTGAACACGGAGGAGAGGTCGAGGGATTTGAACGCTTTAGCCATGGGCTTCTCCTGCTTGATGACTCGGAAGGGGATTCTAGTAGCCGCCCTGGTCACCAATGAGATGCGAGCGACTTTGGCGTCGGTCATCTCGGTAGCTTTCATGGTGATTGTTGGCACGGGGGGCTCTCTTTGAAGTTTGCGCGACTTTAGCAGAACATTCCGGCTGCTGCAATCAAGTCAGTGAAATTAACTGCACTGGACGAACTGTAGCACAGCTTGAGATCAGGCTAGTCCAGGCAGCAATTGAAGTTGATCAACGTGAGAAAAACGGTGGGTGTGGCCGTTGGTTTCTTCGGTGATCGTGCCCCGGCGAATCAGATGGAAGTGGCCGTCCTGCTCTGTGGTCTTGCCACCAACAAAGTTGCCTTCGCTGTCGTAAGCCACCATGAATTCATGGGTGTGGCCATCAGCCTTCATGGTCAATCCACTCAGAACCGGTGGAAGCTCAAGGGTGATCTCGGTAGGAGTTTTGCGGACCATGGCTTCCAGACTGAAACCGTTGATCTCACCCTTCTTGATTTTGGCCCAGGTCACAGGGTTGTCAATGTGCATGCCAACGACCCAAGCACCTTCGATGAAGTCGGGGTCCCCCTTACGGGCGATGAAGGACTCGATCACACAGCACCCATTCACTTGAATGTTGTCGTGCTGCTCATCCACCTGATCCAGCTTCATGGACTTCATAAAGGCATGGGCCATCTTCTCGATCTCGTCTGAGGTCATGAACTCTCGGTCGGTATCGGGCCGCCCAGGGGCGTAAACCTCAGCAAAAACGATTTGCTTGTCCAGGGAGACGGATTTGAAAACGGCGATGTCAGGCATGGAACCTCCAAAGAAAAGGCCAGAGGGATTAGCTCTGGCCGGATTCTACAGGGCTAATGCCTGAGGGAGGTCACATACCGAGACTGGCAGCGATAGAGCCCATGTGCTTGATCTCGTCTTTCGTCGCTTTGTGCTGTGCCAACGGCTTGGCCACCACAGGCTTGGCTCCTGTCTGCTTTCGGTGGTACAGCACGGTGGTGGCGTCGTTCACCTGATCAAGGTACTTACCCTCCGAAGACATCCCTCGCTGGACCCGGGCCGTCTCCCCGGCGTCCTGAATAATGCCCTTCAATTCGGCATCGGTCTTGTCATGGTAGGGGTGGCCTTTCAAAGGCATCCGGCCCGTGGCGCGGGACTGCCACGCCTTGGTGGCGGCGGCTGAGTCTTTGAGAACTTTGGCGTAGGTCATGGTCACTCCGATAGGTTTCGAATCAGGCCGTCAATGTACTGGATTGCGTCGGCAGAGTATAGACGCTTGCAAAGCTCAGGAGTGGCAGGCATGCCACGGGCAGCGGCGATGGTACCGGCGATGCCAGCCACCGTGTCGGAGTCGACACTGATACCAGTGCAGGCCGCTGAGACGATGTCTTTGTACGTCTGAGGTGCGTGCAGGTTGGCTCCGATGGCAAGCGCTAGGGCCTCTTCGGCAATCCACCCGGCCCGACCCTGAGATCGAAGCTCAGAGTAGGTGGTGTACTTGTGCATGGAAGAGACGACATCCAGTAGTCCGCCGTGACCACAGACGTGGAGGCCTTGGAGCACTGCCACCGGTAGCGGAGTGCCACGGAACAGGTTCAGCAGTATGGAGGCCAGAGCCACCGAACTTAGGGCGGCTGCAGGATGCTTATGGGTCATCTCTGCATCCTCTTTGGCCCCTAGGAAGGCCATCTCGTCGGCCTGCCCGCGCAGGTAGGCCATCACAGCAAAAGGAGCAGCCCTCATCACGGTCCCGTTCCCCTTGGAATCGTTGGTCACCGGAGCGCCTACGGAGAGGGAAGCACAAGAGGCCATGCAGGTGTTGCCGGGGGCCTCGACCCGATACATCGTCGGAAAAGAGAGCAAGCCTGTCTTGGGGGCAGTTTGCTTTTTGAACGGGCGGCGTTGAGTCCCGTACCAAGAGACCGCAGCGTCTTTAGGAGACCACCCGTGTAGCAGGGCCTCGTAGTTAAAGAGGGTCATCTGCGTGTCATCCGATGGGTGCAGCACACCTGAGGCAAGCACCTTGTCAACATCCGCCGACAGAACGAGGGAACGAAACTCAAGCGGGTTTCCGATGGCATCCGCTACGGCACCACCCCACAGGGTGGAGATTGCGAGGTCTTTATTTGGGTTTTGAATCATGGGCTCTCCGGTGGTATAGGGAGAGTATAGCAGATTATGGCAGTTTGTCAAATTACCGCTTAGGAGGGGCGGTGAGCTTGGCTTGTGCCTGGGCTCGTTCGGACGGTGTGAAAGCCTTGCCGGTGAGGGCTTTGTAAATCCGATCCATGCCGTCCACGGTGAGGGCTCCTGGCCCATTCATCAGCACCAGTTCATTCTTGGTGAGATCGCCCTTGGCGACCCCACCTGAGGTAGCGTTTTGATTGACTGTCACAGAGGAACCTTTCGAAATGTCGAAGTACGCAATCTGATCGTGCTTCAAGGATAGGTCACGGGCCTGCTTAGGCGTCTTGACCACAACAGAGACGTCCATGTACACGGTGCCTGTGGCTGGATCGTGCCACGCCCCTATGTGGGCTTCAGGGTCAGACAGCACCTCCCTCTTGGAGATGATGTAGTCCATCACATCCTGGGCTGTCATCTCTGAGGCCTTCTTGGCAAAAGAGTGCTGAGGGTACGGAGACACCGCATACCCGGTCTTCGGCTCACTATCAGTGGTGGGGCTGTAGGTAAAGCCCCCATCTGGGTTAGCCAGTCGAGACGCGAGAGACGGTGCCGCCGAAGTCAGCGCCCTTTGCCTTGAAAGCCATGCCTTCCTAGAGGCGGCAGAACGACTGCCGGGGGTGGCAGCTTTAAGGACATTCTTGTACATAGGATTCTCTTAGGTGGAGTATAGCAGATTATTGACGTTTGTCAAAGGTCAAATAGAGACGTGAAAGTAAGACCGCCGTCACTGACCTCATCATCGGAATACGGAATCCGATGGTCGAAGACACCAAACAGGATCGGAAGGGGGATGGCCGATGGGAAGGCATCACAGGTGACGCCCCCATCGTGCCGCCATGCACAGTTGGTGCAGCTAATTGCACGGGCGACAAACTCAGGGTTGTCTGGGTTCTGATCAAGGTAGGAGGCCATCAAATGTGCCCTATGACATCGACATCGACTATGTACTTGATCCCGCCCTTGCCAAAGCTCTGGTTCGGGGTGATCTTGCGGATGAGGTAGGTGGTTCCTTTGTCGAGGATCACCTCCTGCTCGTTGACGTGAGAAGAAATAGGATTACTCCCAGCGGACACGTCAATGCCACGGGTGTCTTTCTTGGCGCGAATCATCAGAGACAAAGCCCCGGTCTGACCGGCCTCATTGGAGTAGTTACTGGTGAACGTCAGGTTCTTGGTGGTGGAGCTAAAGGCCTTCTCAGTGTAAGTGCGCCCTTCGTACTGAGAAATCTCTGAAGCCGTCATCTTTTCAAGCTGGTCCAAAGAAACACCAAGCCCAGCCCAGAACCACTTCTGGGGTGCGTTGCGTCTCAGCTTCATGTCGTAGCCAATGGAACTTTTGGCCATGGCAGCGGACATCACGGCGTTGGCGTTGGAAGCATGGGTCGAATTCTCAGACCCGGCAATAACCTTGTTCTGACTCTTGTAGCCTGAACCTGTGTACCCCTGAATAGCGTCACGCTCCTTGGAGGTGAGGGCTGAATTGCGCTGGTCAACGTAGGCTGAGTACTCCTTGGCGGTCTTCCCTCCGGGCCCATCCCCGCTGAAGTTGTGAAACTTGCGACTAGGTGCATCGTAGTAGTCCAGCAGTTCCTTGGCCCCGCCCTTCATGAGGTTCGCCATCTGCTCCTTGGCCTTGGCCTCAGCGACCACTGCATTCTTGGCCGACTGCTTCACAACTTCAATCTGTGCCGTGGACACGCCTGCGGCCTTGGCATCACTCTCCATCTTGGACAGCACGTTGGAAAACGATGCGTAGTCCCCAGAGGTCCCGGCTGGGTCGCTGGCCTCGTAATGGGCGGCGGCTTGGGCAGCCACAGCCAGCTTGTCCATGGCGGACTTTTGAGCGTCCTTGGTGGCTTGGATGGCCTGCTTTGCCGTGTTATCGGATTGGTTGATCAGGTCTTGGGCTGACTGCTTGACCTTGGAGGACATCCCAGGGATGTCGCCAGCACTGACAAAACCCTTGTCAACAAGATGATCCTTGGCTTTTTTCCACTCGGCATAGGCAGCGGCGGTGAGAGGCGAATCCTTTCCGTTTTGCTTTGCCGAGATGTAGTAGGCATGTCCCAGCATCGTGTTCTGAAACAGCGCGTAGTTCTTGTTGTCGTGGGCCACGAAAGAGGTCGCGCCCTTGGGCGCAGTCAGAGGGGAAGTGCTGAGGGTGGTAGGGCCAGGAGCGTAATCCGATGACTCAGACGCCCCTAGTGCTACACCCGAGGCTTTCTGGATGGCGCTCTGGAAGGTGGCCGGGTCTCCGCCATTGGAAAGGTACTGGTCCTTCCAGGCAGCAATCTTCTTGTCCATCTTCGCCAGCGCCTTGGCTTCTGCCATTGACCCAGGCATGGCGTTTTTGACTGCTGCGAACAGTTCGGGGTACTCCTTGTCGACAGATTCCAGCGCCTTCTTCTGGTAAATCTTCACCCATGCTTTCTTGGCATTGAGGGAGCCCTGAATCTTGGCCTCCAACGTAGCGACATTCAACGAATCATTGACCTGGGCGTTGAGAAATTGCTTCACCGTGCCTGGGGTTAGCCCGGACTCAGTCATGCTCTTGGCGTACTTGGAGTAGTCCGTGGCGAATTCAGAAATTGCCTTCTTGCCGTGCGGCGTCTGGACATACAAGGAGGCTTTGTCGAACATCGTGGCCTGGGCCATCTCAGTCGTAGTCTGGTACAGCTTGTTGCCTTGGTAGTTCGCTTTGTCCTTGGAAGTGAACTGACCATTGGTCCCGTCGCGGTAAGGATTGGCTTTGAAGACCCATAGAGGCTCATGAGAGCGCTTTTTAATCGCAGCCGAGGGGTCAGGGTGCAGAACAGCTTTGAACATGGCAAAGACTCACGCAGGGTAGAAGGTCTGAGATGCTTTTACAGTGAAGGTCTGCTCATCTTCCGGGAGAGGGTCTGGGTCGTTAAGTCCGTCAGGCAGCGGACCATTGAAGCTCACGGTCTCGATCAAGGACTCCATAGCCTGAGTCAGTTCTTCCAGGGTCAAGTCGGTGTTCATGTCAGTCTTTCTTAATCGAGGTCATCCCTTCGGTCGTTTTCCAGACCATAGGGTTAATGTAAGACTTCAGCGCCACGGTGGGGGTATTGCCCAGGTGGTCAGAAACCGCCTTGCTGATGCGGCGCTGCTGATCTTTAAGAGCAGCCTGAGTGGTAGGCACCGGCTCTCGCGATACCAGGGCTTGTGCCACTGCCGTCCCGTTCCAGGTCCGCAAGTCTTTCAACTTGTACTGCGGCCCAGTCACAGTCCGCATGTAGGCCATGGCGCTGGTACCACTGGTGTCGAAGACTTTTTCCTGAGGATTCATCCCCTGTAGCTTGGAGGAAAGATACTCAGCCAGTGCTGCGTCCTTCACTACCTTATTGTTGTCCACCCCTTTCTTCCCGGTAAAGGAGAACGTGGCGGTATCGCCCTTGATAGAGATGTGCTGCTTCTGAAGGGTCGAGGCCCCAAAGGCTTGAACATCCCCCCCGGTGTCTTTCTCCGACCCGGGTCTAAAACCGGTGCGTGTGATCATGTAGACCATCGCAGCATTGTCACGGGTGCGCTGGCTCTGTTTCGGGTCCAGCATGTCTTTCTTGGACTTGCTCAGCAGCTTAGCCACCTTGGGGGATAAATCGAGGACCCGAGCAAACTTCTCTTTGTCCGCCTGACTGCTGTGCTCCACCGAGTAACGGGATTGAACCCTGTCCTTGGCATCGCGACCCAATGCCAGTAGGCTAGGGCTAGCGTCCGAGGAAACCATGACATCAGTCCAGGCTGGCGGGATTTTGGCAGCCTTGAGGTTGGCAGACTCCGATTTGGAGAGGGGCTTGCCGTCAGCAGACTGCCACCCCACCCCCTTACCTCCGTGCTGGAGGGCCCGTGCCCGACTGAGCCACGCCTTGCGGGATGAGTCGGATCGTTGCCCCTCCGATAGGGCGGCTTTTAGGACTGAGGCAAACATCAGTGGCTCTCCGTTAACTCCAGCGTAGATCGAGCCTCCGAGGTGGTCAGCCCTGCCTCCAAAAGCAGGCGGCGTAACTGAGAGGCCCGTTGCCTGGAAATGTCATGTGAAGTGGGTGGCGCGGCTGCGTCAGAGTGTATCTGATCATCCGGCTCATGCCCAGGCGTGATGGTGCTCACTTGTATGGCCCCATGGTAGTGGTGAAGCGAAGCATCGGCTCCACTTGGTCGAAAACAAGCTCACCGGCCCAAGAGGCCCCTGAGAGCAAGGCCTTCCCAAAGGGAAGCTCGGAGAGAATCATCACGTTGACGGGATTGGGGGAGTTGAGGGCCATCATCGCCGCCTTGGCCAGTAGCGGGTGGGCTTTGGTGATCAAAGCCATTCGGTCTGGACTCTTCTTGATCAGTGCCGTCAAAGCCTTCCAAGACTTGGCAGTCGGAATGAAGCCGTACTTGGCGAAGGCCCAGCCCTCGACACCCCCACTGGCAATCAGAGATATGCGGTCCATGCCTGTCAGCTTAGCCGCCTGATAGATACCGAGCAGGGTCTTCTTCAGAACTGAAGCGGGGGACCCGCCCAGGTCAATCGAGCCAACGAAAAGGCTTTTGTCCTTCCTGAAATACAGGTCCTGGTAGACGGGGGACTTGGAGCCGTGAATCAGTGCCTTCATCTCTAGCTTGATTGCCGTCGATGTAGCTGAGAGGCTGGTGGTGCCGAGGGGCTGGGAAGAGGCCACCAAGGCCTGCTGTAGCAACTCCGAGGTAGATACCCCCAATAGCTTTGCAAATACGTCCGATGGGGGGGTGGGAAGAATCGTGTTCCATAGCTTTATTTTTGAGGGTGGAAAAAGGATACCAAGCTGCTTAAAGTCTTCTGAAGATGCTTCGTAGGGCTCTGGACCCTGAGGTTGTCCTAGAGGCTGCACAGACCCAGAGGCTTCTAGCAGTCCTCGACACCGAGGGTGGAATGGCGGCACATGCCACCCGTGGGACACCAACTCCGAGGGGGCCATGCTAGACAGGGAGGCGATAGCGTCAGCCGTATGCCGAGGCCAGGGCTGAAGTGCTTTGAGTTCATCCGGGTCTTGGGTACGGATAACGATGTCTAGCAGGGCTTTGGCGTCGGAGACTTGAAACTCTTTTCCGTGCATCGTCTGGCATACAACACAAGTGCGACCATCCAACTGCTCTGTGATCTTGTATCTCGTGATGCCCAGGTATTCAGCCTCAGCCGTGAAACCAAAGGCAGACAACCTAGACGTGTGCAGGCTAGAGGCGGTCTGAAACTCAGCCCGACCTTGCTTGTCCATAAAGGATTGAAAAGGCAGGATGCCTGAGGCCTTGCCACCAGAGGCTTTCAGAACCTTCCAGAGGTAGGTACCGCCCTCGGCTGTCGCAGCAGAATCTGATTTGGCCCGCTCAATTGCAATTAACTGCACCGCAGTGGAGATCAGTCGGTCCCGCATGGAAGAGGTTACCGCCCGCTTGAAAGCGTCCACAGTGATGTCGACCGCCTGCTTCTCGAATCCCAACCCGACCAGGGAGGTGGCCGGGGTTCGATTCACGCGACTGGCACCAAACAAAACAGCAACCTGACTCAGGTAGCGAATATAGGCATCATTGTCTTCGACCACCGAAGTGAGGTCGAGAGCCTGAATGCTGACCACGGCAGCATCCCAGTCCCGGGCCTCTATCAGGCGCTGAGTGCTGGCGAACAGAGCAGAGGAGGCCTTTGCATACCCAAGCTGCATGCGGGTCGCTAGGGACTCCTCCAAGCTCAAGAAGGCTTGGAGCTTGATAGTCACTCGGAAGCCTGGGCTGGGGCTTTGGCCGACTGCTGTTTAAGCCAGCTAGCGTAGTCTGCCCGGTCTTCAGGGGTGCGACCGGAAATGGCGTCACCAGGAATCACACCTCGGTTCTTCAACCACGTGTAGAAGCCTTCACGCACCATCGCCTGATGCTGTGGCGTCTTTGGAGTCTCATGGGGGTCGCCCTCCCAGCGGTAGTTATCGTCTGCCATGTCACCCTCTTGAAATGAGCTTGGGCTCAGAGCCCTGGTTATCGTAGGCCGACCACTTGTCAAACTGAGGTACCAGCTTGTCGAAGTTGCGCTCGTTGTTGGTATTGGCCAAAACGGCATCCACCGGGACCAGCCGCCCTCTTCGACCTGGACCACCCCCGAGGAAGCGAGACACGGCCCGTTGTGCTGCTACTTGGCGCGGAACGAACATGTAGTGACCCTCCACCCGATACCCTTGAGACTTCACGTACTCGATGGTGGACTTGACCCCATCAGACCTGAGAGTGGCATCGTGGACAAAGTTCAACCCCATCGAGGCCACGGCAAAAGTCAGGTCGTCGAACACCACGCTGCTTTCATCATGGACAGAGTTGGCGTTCCACCCGGCGTAAGGGGGATTCAGCCTAGCCTTGATGGCATCTGAGTCCATCACGATGAACTTACGGGAGTCGAACTCATTGAGCTTGGCTGGTTTGTCTTCTGAATGGGTGAAGGAACTCTTGCCCGAGCCACCCCGACCCCCAAGCACAATGAAGGTAGGCGCTTCCCCTTCGGCAGGTGTGGCCGCAGCGATGGCGGCGTCACTCAAGATGCTTGCAATGATCTCGGCATGAAGCGCCTTTCGCTCAGGAGTGAATTGCCGCATGCCGTTGTCGTCAACGTAGGTGTAGTCATCACTCTCGACAGTCAGGGGGGCACTCTTGGACCTAATGAGGGACTGAGCAACCTCGTTACGGTCTTCTGGACTGAGAGCAGCCAGGATGGAAGAGGGGGTCACATCCGGATCATCGTACTGATCGTAGTGGTCGCTCAACCGGGAGTGGCGGTCGGACACAGAGGGGGCCGCCGCCCGCTGCCGCTTCAACCATGCTTTGCGAGAGGCTTCCGAGCGGACAGAGCTAGGGGCTGCCGCCCCCTGGGACTTGAGGATGGAAGTGAAGACCATGGTCACACCCGCTGGAAAGCAGCGCCGCAGAGTTCACTGAGCCCATCCAAATCATGGCGTGGCGAGGCGAGACTCATCGTGGCGATAGCGCTGGTGAAGACCTTTAGCTCCTCTCCGTGCAAGGCACCTACTTTGGAGACAATCTGATCTCGCTGGCTATCGCTCGGAACGGTCTGGCCAGATAGCCCCAGCACGTTCGCCCACTGATCTGCCAACTCAAGCAATTCAGTAACCCGCGAAGGGTCCTTCTTCTGAACCACCTTGGGTGGGTCGGAAGCAATGGTGGGCTCGTCCTCCGAAACAGGTTGGCCTAAGGCGGGGGGCTCAGGTGGGGGTGTTGGCTCCTTGTACTTGAGAGTCAACCCAGTCAAGCTATTGAGGGCCTGCAGGACATCCTCCTTCTCAGCAAAGTCACCCGTGTTGGCAAGCTCCAAGGCCTTCAGTTGGTTCTCAGCATGAGTCAAGCTCATCGGCTTGGACTTATAGGTGTAGTCTGTGTGGCCCATAGCCGAGATGATCCACCACATGGTCTCGTCAAACTGCAGCCGTTCGGTGGCAAAGACCTGAGCCTCAGCCACCATAAATCCGGTCATGGCAGTGGCAAAGTTGTAGTCCTGGGCACGGCCAATAAACATTGGCGGAAGCCGGAAAGAGGTCCTGACGTGCTCCTCAGCGTTCTTGTCGTACTGCTGAAACATCGAATCCTGCTGACGCTCCGCACCGAACCTCTCAACGGTGACCTTGACACTGCCCGTAGAGTCGAGGGAGCCTGAAGAGGAAATAGCCTCCACCACCGCAGCACGATGCTTGCTTCCCTTACCCCCCAGATGCGCGGCCAAGCTGTCCTTCACGCCGTCAGCGAGGTAGCCGCCTGAGACCACCACAAGCAATGGCGGCAAGCCCCCGCTGTCGAAAAAGTCAAGGTTGAATTCCTCAGCTTTTCTAGAGCCCAGGACCGAAGGAAGCTGGTTGATCCAGCGGGGCAATCCATAAGGTGACTTTGGGTCGGACAAGACTTTGAAGTGGACCACCTCACTGGCCCGGTTCTGGATACCCAGTCGAGTACCTTCCGGAGCCCACTGCCCCGTTGTCCTATCGAGGTCACGGCTCGCACCAAACTCCTTGAAAAACACGTTCTGGTTGTTGATGCGCTGGACGAATCGACGCTCCCGGGCACGGACCTTCACGGAGACCTTGCGACCTTTTCGAATCAGACTCCTATCCACTATCACGGGCTCATCCAGACGCAGCAGGCGCATATCCACCGCCGACAGGCTGTTGATCATCAGGATCTCGTCTGCGGCGTTGCGTATGACCTCCATGTAGCCATTGCCAGTGGACTCCATGTCGTTACGAATCTCCCGTCGCATGGCGATCATTGACTTACCCGGGTAAGGCTCATCGAAGAAGTCGACCAGGGCCGCCTTGGATGGGGACTTGTCTGACCCGGAAGACTTGCCCTCCTCAACCTCGGTGATGACCGGCTCAATCGTGTAGCCAGTCCCGTCAATGGATACCTCCATGGCCGCGATGCACTGCAGCAGGGTATTGTTGGTGGTGGTCAGGTTGCGAAGCGTGGCAGGCTTGAAAGGAGGCTCTAGGATGGCAGTCGACCCTGCGATGTCTGAGCCCATGTACAGCCCCTCGTAGGAGTCGTCCGGGTCCGAGGAACCATTGGTGACAAGGCGCTGGCTGTCCTCCGCCTTGGTCACACCCAGAGTGGTGAAAGTAGCATTCATCGGAGTGGCGTTGGCAGCAGGGGTCGGGGTAGGCATAGAGTTCCTTACAGGCCTTTGAGCTTCTTCAAGGTGGCGAGACTCATCACCCCGTCCTCACCGGGAACAGATACCTCGGCATCCGTGGTGAAAGGTAGCTGATGGTCCCACCCGAAAAGCTCCTTCAAGGGTAGGTTATCCATGATGGCCTTCAGCCTCTTCGCCCAGAGTATAGCGTCCTCTTCAGGAACATAGAAGGCGCAGGCGTCATGAGTCATCATGAACATCTCGACCTCCCCGGTGTGTCCGTACTCGCGGTCGATCAGGTGCATGGCAAGCTGCATCATGTCGGACAACGAGGACTGAACCGGGCTGTTGATGGCCTGACGCTCCGCCTGGGACCGGGACTCGCGGTCACTGGAGGTGATCAGGGGTAGGTGGCGGATTCTCCCTAACGGAGAACGCACTTGACCCATCTTGCGGGCGGTGGCCTTGGAGCGCTCGTGCCAGGGGAGCAGACGGGAGTACAGGGCAAAGAAGGCCTCTCGTTTGACAGTCGCCTCTGGCTCGGTCATGACCACGCCGTAGGTGCTGAAGGCATACGCCACAAACCCCGGAGGCATCATGCCATAGATCAGTCCGAAGTTACCGGCCTTGCCGCCAGAGCGCAACTCATCGCGAACGTCTTCAGGCAGCAGCATGAAGTCCTCCAGCGTGTTACCTGTCAAGGCAGCGGCAGTGATGGCATGCAAGTCTTTGCCGTCCAAGTAGGCCTGCAACATCACGGGCTCCTCAGACAGGCAAGCCGTGATCTTCAACTCACCCTGACTGTAGTCAATCTGAAGGATGACCTTCCCCGGGGGAGGTACGTAGGCTCGTCGCAGGCGCTTGGCCCACTTGGTGTGTTTGGCAATGGTCTGAACCGCTGGGTCGGTAGCTGAGGTCCTGCCGGTGACAGCGCCCTCGTCCTGCCCGCCACCAAAGCCCCCTCTGGCCAATCGGTAGTGAGGGTGAAATCGGTTGTCACTTCGTAGGTGCTTCAGGAATCCGACCACGAAGGTGCCGAGAGTCTTGGATGCCGAGTTCGATTCTTGCAGCAAGGAGATAAAGCGCTTGGCAACCGGGTCATCCTGAAAGGATAGGAGGTGGTCCATCGCGGTGGAAGGCTCTCCGGACTTCTCGGTCCACATGGAAGGCTTCAAGCCGAGTCCAGACTTGGAGAACAGGAATTCCTTCATCAGGGCGGGGCGAGTCAGGCTGAAGTTGTCTTCGTACTTGATCGCCAGCTTGCGCGGGATCATGGCCTTCATTTCCTTATCGAGTCTAGCGATCTCCACCTCAAGGTCTGCCTTGAGTTGGTAGAAGTAAGGAAGGTCCAGGCACATGCCGGTACGCTCCATCTTCTCGAACACCTTAGAGGATGGCAGCAGGACGTTGAAGTAGAACTTGGTGAGTCGGCCATCCTTCAGAAGCTCATCCTTGAACACCTCCCCCACTTGATAGGTGGCGTCGGTGTCCCCGCCTGCATAAGGTAGCAAGTCATCTTTGGGGATCAACTCGACTCGGGCCATATCGTACTTGGCCTTCATGTCGTCCTCATACCCGCCAAGCTGGGTATAGAGCTTGGCGTGCAGCTTCAGGGAGTTGCTTCGATTCTCGTCCAGAAGAGAGCCCACCAGCATGGTGTCCATCTTCAGATTGGAATTGACAATGCCCCAGTGCTGGGCAATCCAGCGACTATCGTATTTGAAGTTGGCTCCACGCAGGGCGATGATTTCAGAGGTCAGCAGCCAATGCAACTGCACCCACAGAGATTGCCAATAGTTGTACTCCGATTCCGGCAAGTCAGCTGGGGGCTGGGCTGGGCACTCCCCTGGGTCAAAGTAAATGACATCGGCCTTGCCGGGGTCTAGGGTCAGCGAGAGAGAGATGATGTAAGCGCCAGGGCGGTACTCGTCCAGCCCGGTGGTCTCAATGTCTGCCGCCAAGGGCACGGCCCGCTGCGTCCTGATGTACCGCGTTTCAATCTGCTCAATGATTTCGTGAAAGGACTCCACGTAGCGGTACTCACCCAACACCGGACGCACGTCACCGGTTAGGTGCTTGCGAATGGCTAGCTGGGTGTCCCACTGGATTTCTGGCAGTCTGGCGTAGTCACGGCTCACGATGTTAGGGTCGAAGGTGACAAATATCTGCCCACCTGACATAGGCAGCGGCTTGTCCCGCAGGGAGGTAACCGTCCTGCCCTTAGGAGCCTTGCCTTGCTCAGTCAAAAGGGCCAGGGCCTTACTGCCGCAGGCCAAAAGAACATCCCCCTCTTGGAGGAAGGGCACCTTGGACAAGTCAGGCTCCACCCGGTGGGGGATAGTCTGACGGCCCACAATGGGGCCGATGACTTTTCGAATCTGTGCCGGGTCGGCGGCACACCAAATGATCAGCATAAGGGTCCTTGATGTGTCAGGCTGGAAGCTCAAAGGGGGACCACTTGGACTCACGATAGACAAAGGACTTCACGATCCCGGCCCGCAACGCCTTCACCGTCATCTTAAGGTCAAAGTTGGTTCCAACCATCATGCTCGGTGGGACCTTGTGCTGATCCTGCTGGAGCTTGCTGGCATCGACAAAGAAAGCGCTCAGCACCCCGGTGCCCGGGTTATGGGCCACCATCAGGTACAGGTGCCCTAGCACGTGGAAGATGACCCCATCCGAGTCGGCGGAGAAGTGCTTAGAGGCCCGCAGGGGGATCGGAACCAGAAGGCCAGGGATCGGGGTGTACAGGATGGTCAAGGCCCCGGTGATGTTGCCATCCTTGATGGATAGTGGTATGCCAATGGCGTCGACGATTTTGGAAAGGCTTAGCTGAATTGCCATTTTGGGTCTCCTGATTTGGTTTTAGACAGGACGGCTTTTCCGAGAAAAACGCCGTACATAGACATCCTGAAGGTCACGGTCCCACTGATCAGAGACTTGGACTCCAGCAGGAGACAGACAGGCTCATCAGTCAGGGGGGTGAGTGGGCTAGGTAGCTCCACAAGGTCACCTAGGCCGAGGGCCATCAAGTCATCGGCGGTGTAGTCAGTAGTCTCGCTCATATCAAACCCCCACAAACTGATTGAAGTCAGCCATCGAAAGGGCGCTGTTGACACCTAACGTAGCCACGATAGCCCCCAGGGCTTTGACCGCCAACTGAGGCTCGGAGAGTTTGAAGTGGACCGAGCAATACTGACCCCCATCCTCAAACTTGAGTTCTTTCAACTTGGACTTGTAACCCGACAAGGCGGAGCCTGCAGCACGGATGCTGATCTCGCTGGCTTTCATGCGTGCGGCAAGGTTCAGGCCAGGGTACATGGCCACCACGTAGTACGTCGAACCTGGGCTGGTGCCTTTGACTGGCTGAAGTATGGCGGTAGCGTCCATCAGAGCGACAGCCCCGGCAGGTGTCGCGGTGCCTTTGACCGTCAAGGCTTTGGCGGCGGCTGGCAGCGGCTTAGGACTCCCAGCGAGTGATGCCTTCGAGTCAGCCACAGCGCCCAGAGAGGCGACGGCCTTGTTCAGCCCATCGGTGAACTGGGAGCAGATGGCTGACTTGCTGGCAGGGCCCAGTGTGCCTTGCTTGGCAAGACTGAGGGCCGCACCCTTGACAGGGACCAGCGCAAACGTGGTAATGGTCGAGGTTGAGGACCCAGTCGGACCCTGCACCGAGTAAGAGCCCGGGCCGCTCAGGGAGATCGAGACTCCGCACGCCTTGGCGGAGTCAATCAAGGCCTGTGCCACGCCAAAGATTTTGGCGGTATTGAAGCCGTGGTCGCTATCGGTTTTGAAACTAATTGCCATGGTAGGTCCCTTCTTGGAATAGATTCATTATACCAGTTTTTGGGAGTTTGTCAAATTACAGTTTGACCCCCAAATACGGTAAGGGCTGCGCAGCATCGGACTGACTGCTGGCAGGTTAAGGCTCCCAGCAGAAGAGGGGCGCACAGCAGGCTTGGTCGGAGCGGTGTATCCGTGGGCCTTGGTGAACTTTGGGTCTTCCCTCCAGGAACTGTAGCTGTACGCCTGCTTGGTGGGCTTGGCTTTGTTCAGCCCAAAATTTACGTGAAGGAATTCAACCTGGGCATCTGACTCCACAGCCTTAGTGCAATAGTTGGCCCGGACATACTCGATGGCGTCTTTGTTGCCAGTCATGTGACCAACCAGCGCGGCAAGGAAGGTACCGGTCCGACCATGCCCCCCGATGCACCCTGCATGGATTTTTTTGCCTGCAGTTAATTGCACTGCAACCCACTCGACCATCTTGCGAAACTCGACAAGGCTGGAAGGCACCCCCATGTCGGGAATGTAGAAGAGCACTTCGGTAGACGACGATGGGCTCCATGGGTATCCTGGGCCTTTGCGCATACTCATATCGAACCCGATATAGATGTCAGCGTCCTGTACCACGGGAGAGCTACAAGAGCCACCGTAGATTACATAGGCCCCAACTTTGAGCGGGAGGTGTGTCGTATAGCACCGACCCGTCACAGCCGGGGCCTTAGTGGGTAGGTCTGTGGCCGGGGACTCGATAGCGTCTTGATCTTGAACGCGCTTGCTTTGTTTCTTGCTCATCGTGCTGCCTTAAATTTGGTTAGCCACTGACCGGGGTACACCTGAAGCATGTCCGGGTAGGGCGGAAAAGTATTCGCTGTGACGGTCGGAGTGGCGGAAACTGGAACCGGCGAGGCGACAGACGGCGGAGGGACTGACTTAGCCATCTTGGCGATTTCAGAGGGATACTTCTTGAGGGAGCCCAACGCCTCTACCTTGACCCAGTCAACCGGCCCTGAGAATTCAGAACCCAGAATACTTTCGAAGGCCGACCACAAAGACTTGACACGGCTGGTGAGCTTGACCCCTCCAGAAGAGATCAACTGAGGAATCTGCCCTGAGCGCTGCACATCGAGAATCTTGTAAATCTCAGGGCCGTAGGTGTCGAACAGCATGCCCTTGTTGAAGATCGGACCGTTGTTGTGGCACAGCGTGAAAGCTGTATCCATCAGCATCTCGGCGCTTAGCTTCCCGACAGAAAAATCGCGCAAGACCTCTGCCACCTTGCCCCAGGCCGCACCCCCATAGCCGCTGGAGTAGCTACCCTTAAAAAACACGTCAACCAAAAAGTTGGTGTACTGGCCGAGGGTCGCATCGGGAGCACTATTGCGAAGACGGTCAGCAGCAAGGCTGGAGCTTGTCCCGGCCAGTGACTTGTGAAAGGCCTTGATAGAGTCCGGGTAGGCAGAGATCATGGTCGTGTACTTGCTGCCCCCTTTGTCCGAGTGATCGTGACGACTCTCCCGGGTGCAGATCAGGAGCATGTAGTAGAACATCCGAAAGGAGCGGACCGCTAGTTGAGCCTTATAGGTGGACACCACTGGCTGCAGTGGGCCCAGGGGCTGCAAGGGATGCACCCGCTGAGACACCAGGGTCGCAGCATGGTTGGTCAGGTAAAAGATGAGAGCGTCCTCCTCCGGGTTGCCGCAGGGCTTTTCCGCCTGCGGAAACGAAAAAGAAGGATAGACCACGTTGATGTCGGTCAGACCCTCAAACTTCACCAAAGAAGACACCACAGCCTTTAACGGCTGAGACGACATATCGACAGGGTTGGTGAATGGGAAGGTTGCAAGCTCGTTGGCTAGGCAACCCTTCATAAGGCTTGGATTCATTGGCACCCCTCTTGGGTTTTAGAACATGATTCATTATATCAGGTTTGAGGAGTTTGTCAAACCCGATACGGAGACTACTTGGTACCGAAAAGCAAGTGCATCGCCCAGGCAACAGGACCGAGATAGACCTCCTTAACAATCTCGACAGTCTTCACCTCTGGTTCAGTCATGCGGAGCAGTTCCTGAATCACCGGGGCGCTGTCAAAGTTGCGCACGAAGCCCTGCTGTTCGTGAGTCTCGATGGCGTGAGGCTTGAAGTGCTTTCGCACATAGGCCACAGGGTCGCCCAACTCAGAGGCCCCGATGTCGGCGTTCCAGTCGTTCAGGGTCGTGGCCATGCAACCAAGGATGAGACCGGTACGGCCAATGCCACCCATGCAACCGGCGTACACGTCCTTGCCAGCGGCAAAGGATTGGAGGATGAAGATCACACCACGCTGAGCATCACGCAAGTCCGGGATGCTGAAGTCTTCAGTGTCTACGGCGCAGTCGTTGGGGTGCTTGATCTCCTGAGCCATCTTCAGGCCGACCAGACGGCGGGTGCCCGGAACGTACTCACGGTAGGGGCCGCCATACACAGTGCCACTGATTCCGAAGCCAAAGTCAAAAGGGATTCCGAGGGAGAGCGTCATTTCTTTTTTCATGGTGGGTTCCTTCACGCCTTGATCAACTGGATTCGGTAGGCAGGGGCGTTGACCTGCACACGTACTCGGTGAACTTTCTGGGTCGGGTCCTTGGGCAAGGTGGACCGGGCCATGCAGCCGGGGAACAAGGTGGTCCACTCGTCTGGGCCTAGCTCGATCTCTTGCCCGTCTACCCTCACCAAGAAGGTGTCAGCCGACACGATCTTGGTCACTGTGACTTCCGTCAGACCTACTGTGAAGAGGCCCCCTTCTTGCAGGGTCAGCACCAGCCCTCTCACGCGGAGGCCAGCAAAGGCTGGTACCAGTGAGAGGGAGTGACTGAGGCAGGGAACTCTTTGCCGGTGGTTTTTTGGATCATCTCGATTGCTGCCTTGTATGCTTTCTCGGAACCGAACACCTCCACGATCACATCGGGGTCCACACTGATCGGGCCCGTCATGGTCAAGAGGTCTTCGAAGGTACCCACCCGACCGGACACCTTGAGTCCTGTCGTTGCGATGTTGTCTGGGGCTGGCCCGGGGAGCATCACAGTGGTGATTTTCCTCAGCGCTGAGCCCCACTGGACCAGACTCCCCCATGCTGGATTGATCTGGGTGAAAGTCTTGCTGGTCGGGACCCCGAACATGGTAGCGAAGGCATCGCTGCCTGCTGAGTCTTGCTTGCCGACCACGGTCACCGAGGTGAAGCCCTTGTGCTCTTGAGCAACCCTGAGCAGGTCACCCAAGACAGTGATCAGCTTTGGGTCCACCCAGTCGAGGTTGATATACACGCGGGTGGAGGTCAGGCTAGACACGGCGGCATCGACCTCGCCAAGGGTGCTGGTGGGGCTGACTTCCAGCACCTCAGCCACGCTCTGGTCTTCCCATCTCTTGGTCACCACGGCCCGCACGGTGCTGTTCACTTGGCCGGTGATCATGGGGACTTCGCCCTTCCACACACGGCCCGTGCTGCCGTCAATGCTGATGATGTCGCCCTCATTGAATCCGAACTCATCCCCGGCCATGGCCTTGTTCGCCTTGAAGGTCAGAGAGGTGGCACCCACCACGCAAGCCTTGTTCATGCCACGGGCAACCACTGCGGCGTGAGAGGTCAAGCCCCCCATGGCGGTCAGGATGCCGACGCTGGCGAACATGCCAGCGATGTCATCCGGGTCGGTTTCCTTGGTGACAAGGATGCACGGGACGGTGCAATTAACTGCACTGGCAGAACTGAACACTGCCTTGCCGGTGGCGATAGCGCCGCCTGCTGCGATGCCGGTCACAAGGGCTGGCTTGTCGAAGCTAGGGTCAATCCGGTCCTTCATCAGGTACAGCAACTGGTCGGCATTCACACGCCCCAGGCCCTGTGCCGGAGTGAGCAGTCCTTGGTCGACCAAATCAATAGCGATCTGAAAAGCGGCAGCCGCCGAGCGCTTACCGTTGCGGGTCTGCAGGATATACAACTTGCTGTCCTGCACAGTGAACTCAATGTCTTGCATGTCGCCGTAGTGGGCTTCAAGCGCCTTGGCCTGGGTCAGCAATTCAGCGTAGACATCGGCGTTCCAAGCCGCCATCTGAGTCAGGGGGTCAGGAGTCCGGATGCCTGCAACCACGTCTTCGCCCTGAGCGTTGATCAGGTACTCACCGGTCACTACGTTCTCGCCGGTACTGGGGTTGCGAGTGAACAGGACCCCGGTCGCACTCTGGTCGTTCAGGTTGCCGAAGACCATGGCCTGCACAATGGCAGCGGTACCCCACTCATAGGGGATGCTGTTGATACTGCGATACTCATAAGCCCTAGGGTTGTCCCAGGACTGGAACACCGCGCGGACAGCACCAATGATCTGACCCTCAATGGTGTCGGGAAAGCAAAGGCCTGCGGAGGTCACAAGGCCCATGTAAGCATCCACCAACCCCTCCAGCACTTTGGCGCTGAGGTCGCTGTCGGACTTGGCTTTGGCTTTGGCTTTGGCTTTGTCGAGTAGGGCGTCGAAATCTTTAGACGAGGCACCCAGCGCAACCGTGGCGTACATGTGGATCAGACGCCGGTAGCAGTCCAAAGCAGCCCGGTCCCCGAGCTTGGCTTTCAAGGCTGGCAGGTTAGCGGGCGTGATACCCACGTTCAAGATGGTGTCCATCATCCCGGGCATGCTGACCCGAGCGCCAGAGCGCACTGAGACCAGGGTCCCCGGGGTATAGGAAGAAATAAAGGCAAGGCCCTGCTGAATCGCAGCAGCGAGAGAGGCCTCGCTAGGGCTAGTCAAAGACACCTCGGTCGGAATGATGAAACCGGGAGGGACTGAGACACCGAGGCTGGACATCCCGCACAGGTTAGCCCCCTTGCCACCGAGCAAGTTTTTCATCTCGCTGGAGCCGCTGGAGCCTTTAGGGCCGAAAGTTGTGATGTTAATTTGCATGGTGCCCTTTCGTGGCGTTTTGCTGGTATGAGTGAATTATAGCAGATTTTTTAAGTTTGTCTAATCAAGAAAGAAAGCCAAAAAACCCGGGGTAGCGCGGCAAGTTGACCGCTCCGAGCTTCTGAGCCTTAACCCGTAGCTGCCTGCCCGGGAGAACGTCCCGCTGAGTCCAGAGATTGCGTAGCTCATCGTCCGTCAGGAACCCGGGCCCGCAACTAAACACCTTGTCGAAGTACTTGCTCTCTGGTTCGATGCACCGGACCACAAAGCCTCCGACCTCTTCCACGGGCACCTTGCCCGCCTTGGCACTGCTGCGCTTGGTGTGTCCCAGTTCGTCCTTCTTGGCCTCGTTCATGTTCTTCATGCCTTGCTTGACTTCCAAGATCACACAGGTGAAGTCGATGAAGTCTTTCCACTTGAGGGCATGGCCGCTGGTCACTGAACTGCGCCCGAACTTGTACATGAGGGACGGGTCCTTGGCGATCACACCTTCATACCCATCGTCAATCGCGAGGTCAGCCCCTGCCTTGAGGTCTTCGTAATCGTTGGCGATGTGCTGCTCGACCAACACAAGCCGGTCCAGCAAGGCACTGGGGAACTTGACAAAGGCCTGCTTGAGGTCGCGGTATCGGGTACGGGCCAGAGCGTCGGAGTTCCATTGATCGAACACGTAGAACTTGAAGTCGGGCTCTCCTTCAATGGAGTTGATGCCCGAGGTGCTGGTGTTGAACGTCTGATCCGGCAGGTTGGGTGGCCCGACGATCAACTCACCGTCTAGCCCGTTAAGTAGGACGCCCCACTCCTTGGCCCACTCCTGAATGAAGAGGTTGGGCAGCTTCAGCATCTTGCGGCTCATGGCGACCCCACCTGTCATCGGAGACCTGATCCCATCGTACTTGTTGCTGTACATCAGAGGGCCCTTCTTGAGCTTGGCCTTCCAAGCGAACTCATTGGGGATTTCTGACGCAGCCAGCATGCACTGAAAGGTCTTCAGTGGTGGCAACGGCCCGAACGATGGGGCTGTCACGAGGGGAGATGGTTTTCTGTGAATGATGATGGGCATCTGGGCTCCTCTTGAACTTTGGTGCAATTAGCTGCACTGGGTGAAGTATATCAGGTTTTGGCGTTTGTCAAAAGGGGCACGGGCCTTTCTTACCGGGCAAGTCCCACACGATGTCGAGCCAGATGTCAAGGATGGCATCAGAGCCCTCAAGGCCGTCCCGTAGCGCTCTGTGCAGTCCAGCGAAGGGGTGGGCATCACAAAAGCGTGTGCCGAGCCGGTGGGGGTGGTGTAGGCCTCCACAACGGCAAGGGTGGTGTCCTCTGTCGTTGATGTGCTGGAGCAGGGCCACGAAGGTAGCCCTCCGGGTCCTGCACTGAGGGCACCGGTGAATCTGGCTCACTTGATTTCGTGGTGGTCCACTGAGGCGGACTTCCTGAACTTCAGCAACTCCCTGATCTCCGCGAAGTTAAGCGGCCCATGGTGGCCGGTCAACCGGTACAGGTTGTCCACGCCTACGTCAAGCATGCGGGCCTTAGCCAGCGAGGGCGGCGTCACCAGATTGCCGTGACTGTGGCCGTGCAGATGGTAGGCCCCTCGGTGCATCTGGTTCCAGGACAGGAAGGGAAAATGACTTAGCACCACCTTGTCCCCGTCAATGCGTAGCTCAAGGTAAGTGAGCACCCGATTGAAGCCCCTGACTTTGGTCAGTGCTTTGCTGCTGTCATGGTTGCCCTTGATCAGGGTAATCTGCCCGTTCATGGCACCCAGGATGGCCGAGGTACGGTCAGGCTTGTGAAAGCTGAAGTCCCCCAGGATGTAGCCGATGCCCTGCTTAGGAACCTTGGCGTTCCAATCGTCAACGAGTTGAGCGTCTTGGTGGTCCGAGTCTTTGAAGGGCCTGGAATTCTGAAAGATGGCCCTCTCGTGACCGTGATGATGATCGGAGGAAAACCAGAAGGTCTCTGGACTCAGGTCGTCTGCAGGCGTGTAGTGGTCTTCAATGCGGTGGGTCATGCTGGCCTTTCTGGTCGCTGAGCGATGAAGCCGAGCAAAGGCTCATCGTCTCCGGTTTGTAGGGAGATGCAGGCGAGGGTCGCCAGCTTCTTGTCCGAGTAGCAGTACCTGCGACCCCACCCGAAGTGATTGATGTCAATGACCACCGCCCGGGTAAACATGAGGTCCACCGTGCCAACCACGGTGCCATCCTCCAGAGCCCTTACGTTACTGTACTCAGGGCAGTGCGTGGCAATGAAGCTCAACAGCTGTTGAAGGTCCGGACTAGACACGAACACCGTCCCGCCACCACTCATCGAAGACCCTTGACCACCAAGTCTTGCGACTGCATCTCATCTCGTAGCAAGCTGAGCGGTGAAAAGACCTGAAGAAAGCTGTCTCCGAACCCATCCGGGAGGCCTAAGTGGTGCTCGGCAAACTCAGCCAGCGAAGCAAAGACGGTCTCCCTGTTGGCGGGTAGCTTGTGAATCGCGTCAGGCAGGAGAGGAGCCACCCCGATGTTGGATCGAAAGATGGCGGCACCCGCGCACTGAGGCGTCTCCATGACTTTAGACTTCCACTGGGGGTCATCAAAGTTGCAATGGCAGTGGCACGGCAAGACAAAGGGCCCAACCGACTGACCGATGTACTTCTGAACCGGGGAGCCTCCTAAGGCACCGGGCTTAACGCTTCGACTGAACGGGCAATTGGGGCATGGTGTGTTGACGTTGGTCATGGGTGTTCCTCGTGAACTGGTGGGTAGGTTGGATGAAAGTATAGCAGGTAGAAGTAGTTTGTCAAATAAAGGAAGTCACTGGACCCCGGTGCTACCGAAGCCACCCACCCGACTGGCGGAGGGCATGACCTTTCCCACGAATAGGCGAACGCGAGGAATAGGCACCAACATAGCCTGGGCAATGCGATCCCCGTGCTCTACGACGAAAGGCTGCTTGCCGTGATTGATCAGCATCACCATGATCTCGCCAGAGTAGTCGGAGTCAATGATCCCGGTGCCATTGGCCAGACAAACCTGCTTCACAAAGCCATGCCCGGAACGACTGAATAGCTGAAGAACCGTTCCTTTAGGAACCTGCATTTTCAGACCGGTCGCGATAGAGGCCGCCGCCCCGGGCTCGATAGTCCAATAGGTCGTCGAGTCCCTGGCGGTGAGCGTCAACTCGGTGGCCTGCGGATGGCAGGCACGGATGTCAAAGCAGGCCGACCCCTGGGTGGCGTACTCAGGTCGCTGAGCTTGAGGATGAATTGGTTCGAAAATAAGTTTCATGGTGTAGGTCTCGGTTGCAGTTAATTGCACAGGTCAGCGGGAGCGGCCACGGGCCCAGCCTGCTTTAGCGGACTGGTACAGGTCACCTAGGAGATGCCCAGCGCCGTAAAGGAGCAGGCAGGGAACAATGGTCAAAGCCCAGTACAGCACCTGAGGCAGAGCTTTTAAGAGACGTAGGGCGGTTTCTAGGGTCTGCATGGTTGAAGTCTTTCGTCGTCAGGGTCTACGCCGTTGGCCACGGCCATGGCTCGGTAGCTTTCGAAGAGAGGGGCGTCCCCCTCCTCAAAGTCGTTCTGGATGGTTCGCTGCATGTAGCCGATGCGAACGCTCATATTGTGGTCGGAGCCTCGTAGCAAGAACCCAGCACAGATGGCTGGCTTGTCTGGCCCGGACATGTGGCAAGCGAAAGTGTGGTTCGACATGTCATAGGCCGTGCGGGCACTGTGTGCGAAAGCGCTAGCCGGGAAGCTGCCCGTATTGTCCACCCTCCAAGGGCATTGCTCACAGGGCTTCTTGCGATAGGCTCCGCCTCCACCCGAAACAGTCAGCACCTGATGGTCTGGTCCGGCTGGGCTCACTCCAACTATCACAGGCTTGGTCTTTGTCTTGTTCATGGTGCAGGAGTTGGAAGAAGAGCGTCAGAGACGTCTGAAGGAACCCCCTGAATCAGGTAGGGCTCCCACATGGTGGGCGTGAGGCGGTAGGCTTTGATGTATCGAAGCCCCATGGCAAAGCGAAGCACGTAACGATGGTTGCCGTCAATGATCAGAGAGGTGCCATCCTCGAAGTCAGCCAGCAAGATAGGCTCGTGAAGCCTAGAGGTGATACGGGCGAGGTGGTCTTGCTCGATGCCTGCGTTACTCAGTAGGTAGGCCGCGCTTTTGGCGGTGACCTCCAGATCACAAACCTCTGGGCGTAGCCCACCTGACTGAAGGTCCCTAAGAATAGGGCCAACGGCAAAGTGGCGCGTCAGCCCGGTTTCTGGGTCGAAGTGGCTGAAGACCTGATCGTACCAGCGAGAATTGCCAAGCATCATTGAACACCCCCTGGCTTGAACCGTGTGGCAAGGACGTAACTAGCCGCGAGGTCTGCCCGTAAGGCTTGGATTAGAGGCTCCGACAGCCCATCGCGCAGCAGTACCGGGGAGAAGAGTTCTCGGCCTCCGAGAACCGATAAGGTCAGCACCACACCGGACCCGATCAGGTGTTTAGGGCTGGCTTTGTCCAGTGCCTTGTCGGCAAAGTAGTAGACATGGGCCTGACCGGCTAAGGCCTCTTGTAGCTTTCTCTCAAGCTCGGCCCCCAATTTGGCGGCATCTAATTTTTTCATGGGAATCCCTCCTTGGAAATCAGTGGATAGGGCATGAAGGCGGATGACCCTCACCTAGCCCAGATGGTGGAGTCGAGGATCAGAATGAAGATGGCTAAGACCACAGCGAACTTGAGGGCTGAGTCTGCGTGAGGGTTGTCGCTGAACTTCATGCGTATTCTCCGTAGGCGGTTACACGGGCTTGCGCAGCGGCGTCGGTCGCTGCACGGTCTCTGGCGTTGCGGATGGCTTCGCGTTCCTCACCAATCTCGATAAGCTGGCGCGTGTACTTTGGCATCCGCTTGCGAATCTCAACCAGATCAAAGGGGGCCATGGGGATGCCCCGAAGGATCAACTTGGCTTTGGCGGTCATGCCTCGGGCATCGGTAGCCGTGAATCCCTGGTTGTTGTCTTGCAGGGTGGCTCCGATGCTTTGCTCAGAGGCGGTCTGGCGTTTGTAGATCGCGACCACAGCACGGCATGCAGCCTTGTCGTTGGTTTTGATCAGGTCGAGGATGGCCGCTTTCTGGACTGCTTGGCGCATGGCCTTGGTGGTGGTCAGTGTCATGGTCTTGCCCTTTCTTGGCGTTTGGGAGTCTTCCCATGAATGTATTATAGCAGGTTGGATTAGTTTGTCAAAACTATTTTGGCGGCTTTTTTGGAGGCTGCCCGGAAGGTAGGACTCCAATGTCCTGAGGTCTAGAAAACTCCCATCGGAACAAACCGGCTGACTGACCTTTACGGGAGGCGTCCACCGGCTGGTCGATGTCGATGATGTGCATTTGGTGGGAGCCATCGTTGTCCACCCCCAGTGGGTCCCGGTTGCCCATCAGGTGGCGAACTACCCCGCTATCACCGGCTTTGTAGTGCTTCACCCAGGGGAACATGGTCGAGGTGATCGTTACACGCTCGCCAGGGTAGACCGTGGGGTACCTAGGAGGCTCTTGATTGTCATGATGGACCTTGGTCAGGGGCTTATGGAGGGCCGGGGCCACAGCGGCGTCAGCGGGCTGTGCGGCTTCTTTGGCACTACCCAGCTTGAGCACCTTGGGCCCTGGCTTGATTGCAACTGATTGCACAGAGGCTGGGCCCCTCGTCGGCACGGGGAAATCAGCTGTGGGGGCAGTGGCGCGAGTGGGTGCAGTTAGAGAGGTTGCCGGTGCTGAGTCGCCCCGGCGTTTGAAAATGATAGGCATGGTCGTCCTAGTGGAGTTGGGAAGGTGAGGAGGCTCCGTCATCGACGGAAACATCCTGGGTTCGAATAGACAGGGAGACCACCTCACAGCGCAAAGCCTCGGCCACTCGCTTACAAAAGCCAAAGGCCATATTCAGGACTTCGGAGCCGATGGCCTCTGAGGCCTCGATACAAGTGCGCTCAAAGGAATGCTTGGCCTCTCCGGTCAATGCGTTGTCGGCCACCCCCCAGAGGGCGGCAGCACAGGCCTCTACGGTGGAAGACATCGGAGGCCCGAGGCGTCCTCCCTTGAGCATGATGTACAGACGGCGGCGACCAGTCACCCCTCCGCTAGGGTCTTCAGAGAAAGCCTGCACCACGTACTTGGCGGCAGGGACCGGGCCTCCATCTGACAGAATTTGCCGAATCAACTGGTACTCCGCCATGGACTCGGGGTCTGGGAGGTCTGCAAAGGCACTGGAATTAACCATCGAAGTCTCCTGAAGGGAACCGGGACTTACGGTTCGGGTTAAGTCGGCTGGCAATCAAAGCTGCACGGTCTGGGGCACTCATCCGTGACATTGCCGTCTTGGAGTTAGGGACAGGCCGCTGATTCTTTTTGGGGACTGGGGGGGATTTCTGATTCATGACTTCCTATCCGGCTTATGCCGCCTGGGCCTCTTGAGGCGCTGGCACTGGTTCATTCAACTCCGGGCCGTACTGAGCCCTCACTTCTCGCAGGACCGTGTCGAGGGACTGGTGTAGGGACTTGCCCAACTGATGCTCAACCGCCTTGTCTGTGACGCGAACTTTTTCCCGGATCAGAGTCTGGTAATAGTCTTGGTGGACTCGATGCGTTTCGAAGCCACGATCCTGGACGCACACGCTGGCGGTAGTAGTCAGCAGGCCGGTGACCACCTTCGAGGTCCGAAAGTTCAAGACGTGGCGGTTACCAAGGGCCACCGAGGCGCTGGCCACCCAGCCCATCGGGGTCTTGCGGACAAAAATCTGAGGGAATGGAATTTGACTCATGTTGGCTCCTTAGGTGGTTTCGAATAGTTCAGGGTAGGTCCGCATCGCTTTTTTGGTGGCAGCGGCTTTCTTCCCAGGGCTTAGCTGTTTGAAATCTTGAGGTAGGGCATAGGCGTCAATCAGACTTTCCACACTGATCGAGGCCTTGCTCAGAGGCTTCTTTTGGGCCGCCACCTGCTGGCTTGCCGGAGGGATGGTGTCCAGAAACGGACTGTTCCAGAGGCCCACGTTAATCTCGATGTACCAGCCCACATCGAAATAGTCAGTCTGAATGTCAGACTTGTCGTGATTGCCGTCATTCAAGGCATCCCGGATCAGGCAGAACGTATCCCGAAGCTCACCGCTAAAGTAGTTCTGCACATAGTAGGGGTTGATGCTGCAGTAGCCCTTGTCGATTTGCAAAGCCAGAGTCGAGAAGCCAAGGTTCGGGCCTTCGGTGGCTCGGATGTTGCCGAGGATGTCTACCGGGGCTTGGCGCAGGGTAAAGACCAGCGTGGAAAAGTTGCGCACAGACAAGGTGTACTTCCAACCGGCAGGAACAACTTTTCTGAGACTGGCGGCGATCAACGCTTTGCGTTCTTGGTTCATGTATGCCATAGGACCTCCTGTCGTTTGGCGAGGGGACTGGCCCCGATTAGTGAATTATAACACGTTTAAGACGTTTGTCAAATCACTTTAGAGAGAGGCCCGCAAGCCTCTCGAAAAGGGATTTAGAGGGCCGCCTCAGCGTAGGCCTTGCCCACCAGACTCAGAGCCACCACGGAGCCCAGGCCCTTGACTTTGGAGGCCACGATCATGGCTTTTTTGTTCAGGCTGGCGATGACACCCGGAATGGAGCGCTCCGCAATGTTGGCTTCGAGGGCCACCACGTAGTTAGGAACCACACCGCTGACCGGGTCAGCAAAGTCACTGGAGGCAATCACTTTGAGAACTTGGAGTTCTTTGGCGGAGACCACCACCTCAGGGATTTCGACTACAGCGGCCTTGACTGCTTTGACTGCTTTGACCGACTTGGAGGCCTTCGAAGGCTTGGCGGCCTCGACCAGAAGGTCGTTAGCGATGTCAGCAACGATGTCGGCGGAGGCTTGGAGTTTCTGTGCTTTGTTCATGGTGAGTGCCCTTTCTTGGCGTCTGGAGGAGAGAACTATTTCTCCCTTCCATGTATGTATTATATCAAGGTTTCGAAGTTTGTCAAAGATTTATCGAAAAGATTTTGCAGTTAATTGCACTGAAACCTTGGTATTTTCGCCACACAGAATCAGACCACGGTTGACAACTTGTCGGCTTTCTCCTTCGCGGCAGCGGTTTGGACCGACTTAGGCAAGGTCACCGCCGAGACGCCATGCAGCGCCCAAATCTCCCGGCGCATGGTCAAGCCATACACCACCCCGGCCAGGGCGTCGGAGATGTCCTTGCTGTTGTGGACGTAAGGCCCGTTGTGAAGTTTGAAGTTAGAAGTCTGGGGCACCGTGATGTCATAGACCGGCACGGAGGAATCCAACTGGATCAGCTTGATGGACTTGACTCGCATATCACCCCCTACCTTCAGAGGCCGCGACTGCCAGGGCGGTCAATCGCTCAAGGGAAGACGCCTGCCGCGCTTGCACTTCGAGCAGGGCCTTAGACATTCGCCGTTGAGCCTTCAGAACCTCCCTAGGCAAAGGCCCGGGACTGGGGCGGGCTCGTTGTTTCAACGTCTGCAGGCGTGTGGACTGGGTCAATAGAAAGAAGCTCATGCTCTGGGCCTTTTTGAAGGAAGGGTAGCGGTGCCGCCGTGGCGAGGTCGAAGCCGTTGATGGGATCGACTGATCTCATCGTAGACAGCGACTCGGTGAAAGTAGGCAGAGAGGAGAGGCAGTTCATGAGACTCTAAGAGACTCGGCTGAGCCTGCAGGTCGGCCTCCCGGATAAAACAAAAGGTGCCGTCGAACCACCTAACAAACCACCCTTTAAGAGAAGGGCTGTGGCTCAGGCCCTGGATCAGACAGAGCACCCCGTCCTCATCAACGTCAGGCAACGTATGAACCATTCAACACCTCAATGGTTGGTCAGAAAAGCGTAGCAGGGTCTAAGGGGCGATGCGACCGATGTGAGACAGTAGCTCAGCACGGGCCACGTAGCGAATGTTCTTCTCTGCCCTGTCAATGGCGTAGTACAGGGCGTTCGCCTGCTTGAAGGTAGAGACCGAGATAGTCACCTCATAGTCAGTGCCGATGAAATAGGTGGCAGTTCCGTGCTCGCCGCCGCTGCCGGATTGCTCCCATCGGAAGGTGGTTTTTGTCATGGCATAGCCCTTCCAATTTCAGCGGCTGCGCGGACGATGGCGCGGCGGGTGGCTGCGTAGGGATCGCCTGTGGACTTGGACCATTCGACCCGCTGATACAAATCGGTGCCGTACATAACGTCACTGTCAGCCCAAGCTCCCATTAGGTCGTCGTTGTTGGTGTAAACATGTGAGCCTGAACTGCACGCCAGCCCCAACTTCACCGCCAGCCGCAGCGCATCGCCGTCGTCTGCGAGGGGGGCCCACGAATCGTCGCCTTCGATCACCCATTGATCCCAAGGTAGCCCAGCCGCTTTCGCCGCCAGTTCCAAAAGTTCGCAGTCGCTCATTTCGTTTCTCCGGTTGCTGTTTTGATGGCTGCGCGGGCAATATCTCCGCACTGGCGCTGGCTGCTCATGCTGTTTTGACTGCACAGGCTGATGTGATGCAGCGCCTCCAGCAGCTGCGCATTCACTTGATCGAGGCGGCGCAGTTCGGCGGCGGCTTGCATTTGCTCAGATCGCGGAAATAGGTCGTATTTGCTTACGAGGAAATCAGCCAGTCTCTGGGCGTGGTTCATGGCTTGCCTTTCTGCGCTGCCCGAGACTTAGAAAGTAGCGCAAGCAGATCAGCCAACTGATTCCAAGCATCCCCGATTTCTCGGCTGCGCTCTTTCGCCATTGCCTTGCCCATGTTGAGCAAATCGACGTGGAATTGATGGCTGCCGCCCGGCCAAGCCACCGGCTCCGCCGCACCGGGCCGCGCCTCTGGCTGGCTGGCTTGCGGTGCCTGCTCAGATTGCGAGTCTTCGCACTCGCGAAACGGAAGCCGATTAGGCTGGCTGGCTTGCGGTGTACGTTCAGCCATCACATACCAGTCGATGAGTTGCGACACGGTTTTTGCCGGGTCAGACTCGATGTAAGCAGCGTCAATGACCATACACGCATCAAGCACGGCTTTGTGCCAAGCATCTTGCGCTGGCTGGCTGGCTTGCGGTGGTGCGTCGCGCAGTGCGGCTTCGACTGCGGCGCGGGCTTCGATTGCCTTCGGGCTGTGGTAGCCAATGGCTGAAGTCGCGCACGCTGTTTCGTATCGGTCCACCAGCGACATGATGTGCTCTATCTGGGCTTCGGTCATTGCTTGCCTTTCTGCGCTGTTCCAATGCCGTGGGCGGCTTCGATCTGCCTTGCAAAAGCCAGCAACTCAAAATCAGGCGCTGCAATGGTTGGCCCGTTTTCTTCGCCGTCCGGGTAGTTGGCTGCAAGAATCTGCTCATCCGTCAGCGGCTGGCTGGCTTGCGGTGTGGTGTAGAGCGGGGGGATGCCGTGTGTGCTGTTCGTGAGGTCGTCCAGCAGATCGTCAAGGCGGTGCACCAACTCCTCTCGCGCCTCGTCCGGAAAATACACGGCGTATGCGTAGGGCTCCGCACCGGGCCGCGCCACTGGCTGGCTGGCTTGCGGTGTCGTGTAGAGCGGGATGTAGCCAGCAAGCTCATGACCCGGCTTCCAAGCGCCTACGTGCGCCGATGCCATTGCGAGTGTTTCAGGGTGGATGTAAAGCACCGGCTCCGCACCGGGCCGTGCCACCCCGGCAAGATCAGCAGCAGCGTCGGCTTCGCTCAGCAGCGCGGGGTTGTGGTGTGACCACTTGAGCTTTTCTTCAAGCTCGAACATCTTCTCGTTCCACCAAAGTTCCCGCCTTGCGAATAACAAGTTCGCCCTGTCCAGTTCAGCGAC
>JFJP01037032.1_pt1 | contig 64585 bp, 78 predicted proteins | sample 431651 | NCBI WGS metagenome assembly JFJP01 (sample SAMN02602958, study PRJNA72255) | Microbial mat metagenome, whole genome shotgun sequencing project. | biome: fresh water; feature: sink hole; material: water; isolation source: purple microbial (photo- and chemosynthetic) mats found in... | reverse complement strand
AGATATGCACCTATAACTACTTTAGTACCATCTGCATTGATACTTACAGAGTGTCCAAAATAATCAGTAGCTGCTTTATCACTAGCTACTAATTTAGCTTCTTCACTAGATATAACATAGCTAGTCTTAGTAGTGAAGGTGTTAGTATTACTCCAATTGCTATAACCCATGTTCATTCCTTTGTGTTTAAAATGTAGACACTATTAACCCATTCTATCAAAGTTATTTTTATGTTCGTTAAGTACCATACAGTCCCTAGTTAACTAGGGACTGTATGGTATTTTTATGTTTTTTTCACCATTCTTCCAATCCTAACATCATTCTAATGCTAACACAAACATTAGTAGGATCTATATGTCCTGTCCCTCTATATAATTTTATTTCTTTATAATTACCATTATCTGTTAATACATCTGCACTTATAGTTCCTTTAGTAGTAAAACAATAATCTTCTGTTGGAATTATATCATCTAATGAATTTAACTTAAATGTTAATAATGAAGTTGCTTGATTTATATTAAAATAAACTCTGAAACGTATGACTGCATTATATAAATTTGCTGTAGCTTCAAAAGCGAATTGATGATCTTCATTAAGAGGGATTTGTGTTAAAATAAACTCAGTGAATTGATGTGTAGCTTGGTATTCTTCATTAAACTTACTTACAAGAAATTTTGTTAGCTTTTCGCCTATTATAGCCATTGTCATCTCAGAAATTATATTTTTATATATTAAAACAAAAATAAATTCCTGTCCTTTAAAGGTTAAGTTACATGGTGACTAGAATACCTTAGTTAATAAGCTATTCTTGAAAATACTAAATACATATATCGTATTTTAGATTGTACCAATTCATTAGAATTTAATTAGTTTTTTAATATATACTCACGGTATTAAAAAACCGCTAGAACCAATAAAGGTTCTAGCGGTTCTCTCAGTGACCCGATTAATGCTTAATTCAGATTACCACTGATCGCTAGATAGGTAAGCGTGCAAGCTGGCGCCATTGTAGGTCATGAGGCCATTAGCATCTTCACCGACTTTGTCCAATAGGACAGAGTTAGCGTGAACGTGACGCTTACCAACTGCATCATCAATTTCAACAACGGTAGAGTTCGGACGATTCTGGATACTGGCCCATGTGAGCACAACATCCATAGATTCATGTTCAGAGATCTTGGTCCAAGTGGTTAGAGCAGGATCAAAAACGTAAGTAGCTGCACCAGCTATAACAGACGTGTCACCGGTAGCATCAATAACAAGTGCTTGGGTAACAACTTCAGGAGCCAATGCGTTACGAGCAGCTATATCAGCAACAACATAAATGTGGCTGGTGGAGGCTACAGATTCATTAACCATAGCTTGAATTTCGCTACGGGAAATGATATGACGAGCTTCAGTACCATCATTAGACGATACGTAAATGTCCATCAGTCCAGTAACGCCGGACTTGACCATATACATGGTCGACGGCTCTAGGGTACCAGGAAGAGCATTAACTTTATGAACCTTCATTTGAACAGCCATGTTTCACCTCTTTGCAAATAGGAAAAATAGAAAAGTTACTACGGGTTTTATACACCCATTATATTAACAATGATTAACTATAATTAAATTAAAAATTAAGTCTTTCATATATTTATATAACAAGTATATTTTTATAACGGGTTTTATACACCCATTATATTAGCACTATATTTATAAAGTTTAACGCTCTATAAATTTAGTGATATTATCTTTAGCTATTTCACTAAAACCTGTGTTAAATGTACGTTCTAAATTCACGTATTTATTAACAGGTCGTTCTTTTGGATTAGCAATAATCTTAAATAAATTAAGAGTAGCGTGGAAATGGGTTAATTTGTCAGTACTACTGGGCCACTCTTCAGCAAAACGGAAAATCAAACGTTCAGAGAAACACGTTGTTTCATATTTCCGCATATATGCGAGTAATAGAACCAAGTTGCGTTTAAAGTCATCGTACTTATCCTGTCCGGTAATTTGAACAATAGTACTATATAAATTAAACTGATTAGTACCGCCTTTTTTACTATCGATAGGCATACCGGCTGACATACTTTTAACATAATTATCTAAAAAACTATTAATGGATGCTGTTTGTTGATCTACACTGTTTAAAGCTGAATTAATGACAATATCATATTCATTAGTGTTACTTACTACTTTACTTTGAACAGGAGCTTGTTTAGCAATAGGGTTAATTTGTTTAACATGTTCTATTTCAGTTACCATTTTATCTACAGGAGGAGTATTCTCCCGTTGAACAATTTCCTTTTCTTGTTGAACAGGTATTTCAATAACTGGTTGAGTTATTGCATTAATAACCGGTTGAACTGGTGCTTTAACAACTGGTTGAACTGGTGCTTTAATAACCGGTTGACTAACTATTTCAGTTACAGCATTTTCTTGAACGCTATCATTCTGTGTTTTTTCCATATCTGTTTCTTCCTGTAATGTCATGTTGGGTGTGGTATATAAACGATTTCTCTTAGCCATCTACTATTCCCTTATTTTTTACTGCTTAACTGGTTGTTTAAGACGCAGATATTTAATTAATCTATCTTTAGTACTAGTATGTTGTAAGTTAAAAACAGGAATATGTAATGCTCTAGCTACAGAAATAACATGTGAAACCATACCAGTTTTAAAACTTATGTCGTTGATTTGTTCAACACCATCTTCTGACCATACTAAAACAAAAAGACTATAACTTTTTAGTTTTTCACCTAAAACCATTCTAACATTCCTAGCTAAGAATGCTTGTACAGCTGGTTTAAGGGAATCAAATGTCCTATGGAACATCTTAGCCACATGTTTAGATAAAGCATCATTAAAATAAAATTTAGACTGTTTATTATTGAAGTCTTTCCAAGGTATATAAAGTTCATAGAACGAACCTTGTAATTCTTGTTCTATATAAGTGTCCATATCAGAAGAACATGTCACTCTAGCAGTAAACCCATTATCTATTAACATATCTATAATTTCTTTAGTTTGATCTAAGACAGATTGAGGAGCACCTGAATTACCTACTATAGTATAAGGTTTGTATAAAGTAAATGTTTCTAAATCTACTTCTTTCTTTTCATAGAAAGGTTTTTTCTGTCCTTGACCATACTTTTGTTTATAAGGTTTATCATCAGATGATTTAGTTGAACTTAATATCTCTGGGTCATCTGAAAAATAGTCGTCAAGTTCAACCATAAGAATTCCTAATTAAAATGTTTATTAAGATCTATCTTAGCTGTACTTTGTACAGCGCCATGCATTATTTTTAATGCACTTGTAATAATGATAGATGATATTTCAGTTAATAATATAGCCAAACTATCTCTGTTATTTGAGATTTTTTTACCTGTGCAGATAGAACAAAAATTATCTTTATCTAGTTTACAATAAACAGGCGAACGTAATTGAACTAATTTATCTGCATATTGTTTAGCAATATTTACATCTGTTATAAGCAAAGGTTTATTATCTACAATTATATATCTATCTACTAACATATCTGTTTCACCAGTAGCAAAAACTCTTGGTAATGTTAAAGTAGTACCACAATCATCATCAAGTATAGTTACAGTGTTAGTAGATCGTATAAGTGTTTTAAAAGTAACGCCGCCTTTAACTGTTTCAGCTCCACGAGAGAATGATCCATAACGAATATCATTCATCATATTTTTAAATTGGTTAGGATCTAATGACCAACCTTGTGCTAATGATGTTAGTATAGGTTCTAATTTAGTTTTTTCAGTAAAATCTAAACCAGATCCTATAGTTAAGAAAAGTTTATGTCTAGCCGTATCTTTTATCTTACCTGATATAAATAAACCATAACTAGCTTCATCTTTTAGATAATCGTCATCAAACTTCCTAAGTTCATTTTCAAAGTTGATTAGTTCAACTCTATCATGTAATTTACCTTTATACTTAATAATTAATTCATTCATAAATTTATCTAGACCTTCAGGTTTTGTCATAACCTTAGGTGTTGCTGATGTAACTATGATAGAAGAAAGGTTGGTTATATAATATATACTACTAAGGAAACTTATATAATCAGACACATATATTTTTTCTTTATCTTTAGTAGATAGATCATCAGGATCAGATAACATTAAAGGAGCTATCATTTTTTCTACTGTTGTAACAGTAAACTTATTATTTATATAAGGTAAATTATTATTAAAAATACCGTATATACAAACAGCGTTAGTAATTAATCTACCTACTGTGGTTACTATAGGTTCAGTTACAAAAGGTAACCATGTACTATCAATAGTTATTTCATCACTAACTTTAAATAAAGGTCTGTCTATGGCATCAGATATAGGTACTAAGGAACCAGTTGGGTCTATATAGTTATAACCATTAGCTTCATAAGACAAATCATTATAAATGAGTTGTATCTTAGGTATGCTGCTTATGATACTAAAAATAGATGTTAACCAATTAAGTTTATTATATTGTTTATTCTGTATACATAGTTTAAGATATTCTAACTTAGTCATTTTTTATCCCAATTAACATTTTCTTATAATCTAAGAATTCACTTAGACACTGCATGACACCAACTTCTACTAAAGAAATAGTATTAGAATTATTAAGTAGCAGATGGCTATTCTTTTTATAAAGATGTAAAATGCCGTTTAGATTTGATCTAGTCAATAGTAACAGTGAGAATATATTTAAAGACAATTCTTCTATATCACTCTTATTATTGAAATCATACTGATCGTTTAATAAGGTTAGATATAAACCTATTTCTAAATTGGGTTTAATATTAGATTTAAGTAACTGTATACCTATTAAATCATCTTTTTTATATATTTTTTTTAATAACTTTAAATTTTCTATAACAATATGGTTAGATTCATCTAGCTCTAAAATAACTACACCTTCTTTAGATAAAGCATATTGTTGCAATAGTTTAATGAATATAGGATCTACTGTAGTTACTAGTTCTAATACATCTTGTTCATTTAGTAAACAGTATTCAGAAATTATTCTAGATATTTTTTCAATATCACTTAATTCAGTCTCTAGTACTATTAATACATAACTATAGTCTTCTAGATGCATCAGAAGCTGTAAAGCATTTAATAGCTGAACCTTTACTCTTAAGTCATGAGTTGGTATTATAAACAGTTTATGTGCTTCTATAAGTATATCTAGTTGATCATTGAGTTTAATAATTAATTCATCTTGTATATTGCTATTATCCGTGTTACTATATCTATTTAATAGATCAACATATTCATGTTCACTATCTACTTCTTTAAATAGATATACGAGATTTAATGCGTCATGAATCAGAATAGCTTTATCTTCAATGAAATTATTATTTATATATTCAGATAATTCAAAATCTATAGTTTCCGTATCCATCAAAAAATCCTTTTATTTTTAAGGAGCAATAATTAACTTGTCTACAGGTTCACTGTACAACTTAATATGTTTAACATTAAATTCCTTGATAGAGTTTATTTTGATATTACAAAAACCTAAATATACTATAAGATCTATACTATAGTCAGTAAGAGCAATTTCTCTTTCTACAGAATTTAGTTTTAAATATTCTTTTTTTTCCATAGGTTTAGGAATAAAACAAGGTTCTAATAAATCAGTGGGTATTGATTTATAAGTAGTTTTATGTTTAATTATAACCTGTGGTTCTGGTATTGTAGAACATCCAGTTATAACAAATGAGGAAAATAAAGCTAGTATAAGAAATCTTTTGTTAATCATTTTTTATTACTCCTTGGTTTTGGACAGTTTCATATGCTGTCCATATTGCATCTATATTGGTTTCAGCTATTTTTATGACTTGTTCATCTGTATAATTTACAACATTTTCTCCGGTTGGAGAAACTTTAACTATATTATCAACCCGCTCAGATTTTACTAATTTATCTATAGTATGTTTTCTTTTTTTCTTTATATCTGTAATAATTTTTGATAACACTATTTCCTTTTTATTTTTATTTACTAAAACTTTTTCAACTATATCACTAGACACTTTTTCTCTAACTATTGTATCAGTATTTTGTTTATTTACATCTATAGCTAATTCAATAGTTTTATTTTGTTCCGCTACTTTAGCTTTTAATGAAGCCCTTGTCTCAATACCAAATTTTTCAGATATAGCAGAAATATTTGGTATGATAAATAAACTAGCTATAATTAATAAAGCTACTATAATATATATTACATATTTACGAAAAAAGTCAATTGCTTTAAAATATAATAATGCTGACATGATGTGTACCTTTTTAACACGGGTTTTGGTCTCTAGATATTTCTAGAGGTTATAACAAAAGTTATATTAAAGCAATAAATCTCTACTTTTTAAAAAAGCGTAACCTATAGATATAGCATCTACAGCATGTTCATCCAATGTATTTAATAGTAAATATTTACTTAGACCCAATACTTCCAATGCTTCTTTAGTACTATCTTTATCATGTATATTTAAAGATTTAACATGTTTTTTAACCATTAGAGGTTCTAATTGTACAAATGGTGTTTGTGGATATGATTCAGCTAAAACCATTTTAAATAGATTAATAACTTCTACTAAAGCTTTAAAGGCTACTGGTTTACTAGAGTAAAAAAAAGGTGCTTCAGAAATAACTACATCAGGCTTAAAGAATTCTACAGTTTCTATAAATTTTTCTTTCAACATTAATTGTTTAATAGTCCTATCATCTAAATAATTAGTCATATAATGTTTTTTTATAAGATCTTCTGTTTTAATAGTATATGCTGCTATACCTACTATAGATCTAGAATTATAATCAAATAATATACTAGATACTCCTGTGTTATTTAAACCTGGATCTAATGCCACTATTTTAATAATATTCATTTTGTATAAAGACATACGATTCCTATGTATTTTTGTTTTTAAGTTTAAATATCCCTACACTACATTTCTGGAAAAAAGAACTATATACTATTGTAGACCAGATAACGGCCTACAATAGTATATTTGAAAATATTATAATTAAAAGTTACTTATAAATTTTAACATATCCAGTTGCAACATTATTTTGCTGTGCTCCTATAGCTATAGTATCACCTGCACTATTTAAAGAAACAGAATTGCCTAAATCTATACTACCTACATATTGGGCACCTATAATTGTAATACCCTGTTGAACCCATGAATCAGATGCAAATTTATAGATTTTAACAGATCCTCTATAATCATAAGAATTAGGTGCTCCTATAGCTATAATATCACCTGCGTCATTAATAGATACAGATCGACCAAAGTAAGCATTCTCAGCATTACCGTCTATTCTAGTACCCTGTTGAGTCCATGTGCCAGATATAAATTTATAGACCTTAACATATCCTGTATAACTATTAGCATAAAATGCTCCTATAACTACAATATCACCTAAATCATTAATAGATACTGCTATACCAAAATAATCATTAACTGCTTCACCTGATAGTCTAGTACCCTGTAGAGTCCATGTGCCAGATATATTTTTATATATTTCAACATATCCTTTAGCATTATTAGCTCTATATGCTCCTATAGCTATAATATCACCAAGACCATTAATGGATACTGAGCAACCAAATTCACCACCATTTGCTTCACCTGTTAATTTAGCGCCTTGTAAAGTCCATACATCAGATACAAGTTTATAGATTTTAACATATCCTGTAGAGCTATTAGCATTTGATGCTCCTACAACTACAATATCGCCTGCATTATTTATAGATACTGAGCAACCAAAATAATCACTATATGCTTCACCTTGCATCTGATATGCTTCACCTACTCGTATCCATGCATTTGATATGTATTTAAAGACATTAACACGCCCTGTATCACTACCAATATTTTTCTCGCCTATAGCTATAACATCACCAGTAGAATTAATTGATACAGCCCAACCAAATTTAGTTCCAGCCCATGTTTGACCATATAATCCATTACCTATTTGTCCCCATGTACCAGATATAAGTTTATATACTTTAACATATCCTGAATTCGCTGCCCAACCATATGCTCCTATAGCTACAGTATCACCTATTCCATTAATAGATACTGAACAACCGTGGAATTGATAGTTACTTTCACCGTGAAATACCGCTTGTTCTAAACCACTGATACCATATGTGGTTTTAGTAGTAAAAGAATTTCCTGTACTCCAATTGCTATAACCCATGTTCATTCCTCTATGTTTAAAATATTGGTTTACTAATCTACTTTAGTTAAAGTTAAATATTTTATAAATTTTTCTAATAATACATCTAAGACAGCTTCATCATTAAACCAGTTATGCATTTTGAAATCTATATAATATTTCTTATTGTTATAGAACTTTAAATCTTCTGGAAAAGCGTCTGAAAATGTAGCTTCTACTATATAAAATTTATAAACGGATTTTTGTAATCTACAAAATCTCACTACAATATTAGATTGTAATTTCTCATAAAAGTTAAAAACAATAGCATGGTTATTAACTGTCATTACTTTATGGTTTCTAATAATCCTAATATCATCTCTATTCCCATTGAATCTAAATATCTTAACACCTATTATTGTTATTATAATATTTAATAAAAAACGCTGCATTTGTTTCTCCTCATGTGCGTATAGTTTACTTTAGCGCTAGAGTATCTAGTTTTCAAAAAATAGAGTAATGCACCAACTAATTCAAACAAAAAATATCTGTACTAACCAGAAATTGTTCTGGTTAGTACAGGTACATATTGTTTTTAATTAATAATCATAAGTAATGCTATATATAGTATAAATGTAGTTCTTGTAGAAAGTAATAGACCTTTATACATAGATTTATTACTACTTAATTTAACTATATTCTCAGCTAATTCTCTTACTTCTTCCATCAAATCATCTTCAACTCTATTACTAACATATAAATATTTAAGTTCTATTAGTAGCTTACTTACATCTTTTCTAGCACTAGCTCTTATTTTGTTATTAATTAAATAATATGTATATTCAGTTAGTTTATCTATAAACTCATTGATAGTAGCATTATTTTTCATATAATTATCTGATACCCAGTTGACCACTGAAGCAATATTTTTAATATTTGTATTTTTATTCATACTGCATACCAGATATATATAATCAGTATTATTAAAGTTACCACTAGCTATAAGACTTTTTATCTTAAGTGATTTAGTTTCTATGTTATTAACTCTATCTACTAAAGAATTAACACCTTCGTCATCTATAGCCATACTACCTATAGTACCAAGCATATCACCACTATTTTTAACTTTAACTATTTGACTATAATAATTTTTAATATGATCTTTAACTCTATCTTTAGTATCACTAATAATGATTGCTACTTTTTCTTCATTAAGTGTTTTAAATGCTTTATAATGTATACCATTTTTATCTATCATGGCATTAGCTCTATAATCAACTACTTTAAACCAGTTACCTAGTTTCTTAATAAGGCTATTACCAGTTAAATTACTATAAGCTATTTTAACTATACGTTCTTCAGCAGGATATGTAAAATAAGCACTAATATAAGCAGCAAAACATCTCATGATAAATAAACTAGCTATATCATAACAAACTCTTTGTTTATCTTTATCATTTAATTCATTACTACCCATAAACCTATGTATTAAGTATACACAACTTAAATTAAATAAATCACTGGTAACTTTATTTATCTTAACTACACTAGGCACGTGATCTAAATCTTTGTCTAAGGCTTCTATATCAACTTCTAATATATCATACATAAAAGTATTATAATCACTTACCTTAAACCTTAATCTATGAACACCTAATAAATTACTTCCGTAGAATTCTAAATATTCTCTATCACTATTTAGATATTTTAACTGAAAATGGTATATTTTTGCAGCTAGTTCTTTGTTAAACTTTAGATGTTCAAAGTATTTGTCAAACACACCGCCTAAAGTATACATTTATAAACTCCAGTTTAACTTAAGTAATTACGAATAGTCTGTAAAGCGCTATCTCTGTTATATATAGATTTAATACCTCTTATGTTAAAATAATCGCCTATGATTTTAGCTGTTAAATTATTACTTTCTAAAACTAATAATTTAGTAGTTTCAGTACGTTTATCTAAAGCTAATCTAAGATTTCTAACTATTTTAATAGGGTCTATATTTTCTAAATCATCACTGTCAACTATATGTACATATAAATCATCAGAAGTTTCTTTTTGATCAGAAACACTATTTATAATATTAAACATACTTCCCATATTTTCAATAGCATACATTTGATTTAATGCGTCAGTATAGATTTGACTTAGATTACCATTTAAAGTAATAAGTTTATCTTCTTTATTTTTAATGATATTCTCTGTTTCATTTACTTTAGTTGTCTCTATTATCTTTTCCGGTATTTTAGTATCAGGTTCTATTTGATTTTGTTCTTTAGTCATTTCTACTATATTAAAAACACCCATTTTAACTACTCCTATAATTGTTACCAAGTCATTGAGATTACTATATAATAATATACAATCTGTATATATGAAAATACTAGATTCTATTGCGTTTTTATAGTTTACGTATTTTTTTCTTCCCATAATACATATTAAATGGGTTACACTCACCGTCTTTGAAAGGGGGGAAAGGGACCTACGGGGGAAAGGGGGGAAATCGTATATACTATATTCTATAGTATATACGAAGTATATACATAGAATATACTATTATAGCCAGCTAGGTTACATATGGTATTTTTTTACATAGGTTACATATGTACCTTATAAAAGAAAACTCTAAAAAAATAATTTAAATGGTTTCTATAGGAAGGCTATAGAAAACAAACGATACAGACGACATGGTTTTTTAAGAACATTAGTTAGAGTATATATATTCTGTATATACAGAATATATATACTAAAATTAATTAGATATTTTTATAAAGTTATAGATATTAGAACAAAAATGCTTATAAGTTAGTATATGTAAAAAATAACATGTATAGGTATATATACTGGTATAAATATTTTTAATTTAATTAATTAGTTATCTAAGTTTCCATTAGTTATTTAAAATGTTCTATAGGAAACTTTAGTTACCATTTTAAAGTTTCCTATAGAAAGTAATAGAAACCATTTAAATTATTTATATATTATTACTTTATTAGATAAGTTACTTTTTAGATCGTCTAATACCAATAAGCTGTTCAAGCGTCTGATACCGATTTTTTTCTGGGTAATAGTCCATTTGTTATATATACCTTTATAACAATCTCTAAATACCCTAGAACAAAAGATTTCTTATATAGGTATAAGAAGGTATAGGTAAAATTATAATATCTTTAATAATTTCTAAACTGTAAAGGAATGAACATGGGTTATAGCAATTGGAGTGATATAAATGTTTTTACTACTAAAGCTAGTGATGGTATATCTGGAGTAGAACAAGTAAAATTAACAGGTGGGACTATTGATGAGTATTTTGGTACTGCAGTATCTTTAAATAGTGTAGGTGATACTGTAGCTATATCATCATCAAGTGGTGTAGGATATGTTAAAGTTTATAAAAATGTGGCTAATATATGGACTTTACAGGGGTCTAAAATAGATGGTGAAGCTATTAGTCAAAGCTTTGGTGGTTCAATATCTATTAATAGTGCAGGTGATACTGTAATTATAGGAGCATATGCCGCTAATAGCTCTACAGGGTATGCTAAAGTCTATAAACTTATATCTGGTATATGGACTTTACAAGGTGCTAAAATATTAGGTGAAGGTACTGGTAATTTCTTTGGTATCTCAGTATCTATTAATGGTCCAGGTGATATTATAGCCATAGGAGCAGCATATGCTAATAGTTATAAAGGGTATGTTAAAGTATATAAACTTATATCTGGTGCATGGACTCTACAAGGAACTAGAATAGACGGCGAAGCTGCTAATGATTATTTTGGTATTGCAATATCTATTAATAGCGTAGGTGATACTGTAGCTATAGGAGCAGTTTATGGTGCGAGTTTTAAAGGATATGTTAAAATATATAAAAATATATCCGGTACATGGACTCTACAGGGAAGTAGAATAAATGGTGAAGTTAGTAGTGAATACTTTGGTACAGCAGTATCTTTAAATAGTATAGGTGATATTGTAGCTATAGGAGCATCTGATTCTAATAGCTCTACAGGGTATGCTAAAGTTTATAAAAATATATCTAATACATGGACTCTACAAGGTGCTAAATTAATAGGTGAAGTTTCTTATGATAAATTTGGTTGCTCAGTATCTATTAGTGGTACAGGTGATATTGTAGCTATAGGAGCAAATAGAGCTGATAATTATAAAGGATATGTTAAAATCTATAAATTTGCATCTGATTCATGGACTTTACAAGGCGCTAAATTAACAGGTGAAAATACTGGTGATAGGTTTGGTTCTTCAGTATCAATTAATAGCACAGGTATAACTATAGCTATAGGAGCATCATATGCTAATAGCTCTACAGGTTATGTTAAAGTCTATACTTAATCATTAACATGTATTTGTCTTGAATTACTTCGTCCTATAAAAGGATGGGGTAATTCAAGATGTTATAGTTTTTTTTAATAAAAACCTTTGTATATAATGAGACCTTTTCTATTTATATAAAAGTGATATATATTATATATGGAAATAACTAGTTCAACTTTTTTAATAGAGGTATTTAAAATCACACTAACCGTTCTTCTGTAAATTCAAATTTTTTAAAGGATTTTTTAAATGATGCGCAACAGTTTATTTAGTATATTTGTAATATCTATCTTTTTATTAATTAATACAGTCCAAGCTGGATCATATGTTATTGATTATGATAAAGCTGAAAATCTCTGTAACAAAATATGTAAAAACAAAAATACGGATATACGTGAAATAACAGAACTTATTAGTCATTATAGTTCATTTACTGATATTAATCCTAATACTATTTTAGCATTAGGGGTAATTGAAAGTAATTTAAATAGTAAAGCTATAGGACCAGGTAAATATTCACAAGGTATCATGCAAGTAAATATAAGATACCATAGGAATAAATTTAAAAAAACACCTTTAGATTTAGATGATAATATCAGAGTAGGAATAGGTATATATAGTGATTGTGTTCGTAAACATAAAGGAGATCTTGAAAAATCTATTTTTTGTTATAGAGGTATTAAAGATAATACATATATCAACAAAATAAAGAAATTTAGGGATTATGCTATTTTTCGTAGTACATAATTTTCATGAGTCGCGGTTTTCCATTTGGTAGTACAGTTAAAACTTGGGTTACATATAGGAGTAGTATAATGACTGATAAATTAAGAATCTATGCCTGCGGTGGATTTGGTGTAAACATCGCTAGTGGATTTGGACAATATGAAGGTAAAAGTAATAAAGGTTACGCTGACATGGATATCTGTTATATAGATACCAGTCGTAGTAATATGATAGGTAAAAAGACTATTAATGAAGATAAATTATATATCCTAGAAGGTATAGATGGTAGTGGTAAGAAACGTGATCAAAATTATGGTGCATTAAGTGAGAGTGTTAAAGACATTCTTCATCAATATAAACCATCGACAGTTAACATTGTACTACATAGTGCATCTGGTGGTAGCGGAAGCGTTATTGGTCCTATTCTAGTATCAGAACTAGTTAAACGCGGTGATCTTGTTATTCCTGTGATAGTAGGTAGCAATGCTAGTCGTATTGAAGTAGAAAATACTCTAAAGACATTAAAATCTTATGAGAACATTTCTAAGAAATGTGACCATCCAGTTGTAGCTTGTTATAAAGAAAATAGTAAAATCACTCCACGTGGTAAAGTTGATAATGAAGTTACAACACTTATTATGTTGTTAGCTGTATTATTCAGTGGTCAAAATAGAGAACTAGATAAAGCTGATCTAAATAACTTTATCAATTATCATAGAGTAACTGATTTCCAGTCTAAATTAAACTATTTAGATTTCTGGAGTAAAACTATCACTCTTGAAAAAGGTACTTCATTGATTACTGTGGCTACTTTGTGTGATGATGATAATAGTCCAGAACTAGATATTCCTGTTGAATATCAATGTGTAGGTTATATCATGGATGAGAATAAAGAAGTACTCCATGTTCAATTGCCTATCCATGCCGGTGTTATTGGTGGATATTTCAATATTAAAGCAGCTGAACTAGATGTTAAACTTGAACAATTTAAAGAAGCTCGTCAAGTTGTAATCGAAAAATCTATCATCGGTAAAGAACAGCATGATTCAACTGATGAAGGTTTGATCCTTTAGTATAAAAGGTATGGATACCGCTAGAAGCCCTTCTAATGGGCTTCTAGCGGTATTTTTTTCTTATCTGGACATATTACATGGGATAGGAGATTTCTGTGGCTAAAACATACGTAGAACGTGATTACAAGATTCATATTTTAGATATCAGAGATCTAGTAGATTATTTTGAAAATACTATTGAATATCTAATTTCTGGATATATACTAAGTCGTAATGATATTAACACACTCTTCGATTATTGTATTCACATGTCATTTGCTAATGTCAGTAAGTACAATTTAAACTTTAACGGTTCTAGAATACAAAGTAATTTTATAGATAATGATTTATTTGATAGTATCTATAAAGATATTTTAGGAGAAACTTTTATAAATACTTTATATTACAAACTTAAAACATATAATATTTTAGTTAATGATCCTTATATTAGTTTAGGACGTAATCGGACTAATGGTAGTAGAATTATTAAATTAACCGTAGTTGGTAACAGTTTGTGGGTTTTTGAAGGAGTTATGCAGTGACTATCGTTACTATAAACAATGATTATGTTACCAATTTACTAATTACACCTGAGGAAACATATATCATTAGTCTTGATAATCATTTAGATACGTTTGAAAAAAATAAAGATAAATTTGAACTAGTGAATGGTATATATATCAAAAACTCTTACACACCATTGATAGAGTTTAATAGTATATATTATATTAGAACTGAAAATGATTATCAAGTTATCACTAGTAATGATGATATAAAGATTAATAAAGGAAATGTATATAAATTAAATAGAAGTGGTTATGAACTTTATATTACTTATAAACAACTTAAAAAAATAGAAAATCAATTAACTATAGAACCTAATTCTAATTATGTATATCTTTTATTTATAAAGGAACTAATAGATCAGATCATTAATAGTTATATGTACTATAGAACTTATGTTAGTCAAACTAAACTTAAGTCATATATTAAAGAAAAATATATATATTATATCAAAACAGATATTTATGTAGATGATTTTAGTAATTTATTTGATGAAATTTATAATATTATTAAAGATCATAGGTGGAGTATATTTTTTACTAAAACATTTAATAACTCCATTATAGTTGAAAGAACATGTGACTATCGAGTTTATGAATGGTGTAATATTCAACTAAAGGATGATAATGAATGAAAATAGATCTAGTAATACATATTCACAATTATTAGGTGAATCAGTAGTTATAGTTGATATGACTGAACTTAAACACAATTATCTACAAAATGCTCCAGCTATATTAAGGAACTATATAGATTTTTGTGATTATATTACAATTATAGCTAATTCAGAACCAACACCCAGTTATTCAGAATTTGTAATGGAAAGTATTACACATATACTAGATAAAAAACGTGTTAGTTTAGATGATGAAGATTTCGAAACAACTGGTTTTTATAACGATAGATATGTTATATACTTGGACACATATTTGAATAACATATTAATTAATTTTAATATAGCATCTAGTAATGAATATGAACGATATGTTATTCAAAACTGGATAAGTCCTAAAACAGCTGTAATTTCTTGGTGTTAAAAATGCAATCTATACCAGGTTCATTTCATAAAGAATTAATTATAATAGATTTTAAAGAACCTATGGGGTATATTTTAGATTTTTTGTATAAAATATTTAATATACCCCCGGTAGTTCAATACTCAAGTTCACGTAAGTTAATTGAAACTCTTAACAATATCACACATTTTATTATTACCAATATTGATAATAAATACCGATTTTTAATGGCTGTAGAAAATCATACTTTTATAGCCCAGGTAGCTGCAGAAGATATTCCATTATTTAATGCTTATAAAACAGAGTTACAATTACTGTTAATGTATTTATATAATTATATCTCTATGTATCTACCAGAATCAGATGAAAATGTGTATATATTACATAATATATATGGTACATATATAACTGTAACAGCACATGTTCTTAATATAGAGTATGATAATTTGGTATTTAGACCTTAGGAGAATTAATTGTGTCTTACCCTTTTGAATTAAATAAAATATATTCATTTTCAACAACAGCTCCAGCTTTACTTGGGACTATAGTTAAAAATGCTAAACTTAACGGTATTATGGATTATGAGACAGCCCGTAAATATGATGAAATAGATGTTAAATATAGAAATGTGTATCCATTATTACCAGTGGGTACACCTGATCAAGTAAGAACATCTATTTTTTATAAGTTTAAAGCAGAAAATGGATCGACTATAGTATTAGCTGATCAATGGATTAACATGACAAGTGTTGAACTTATTGAATCTATTAATATTAGAGTAACAGTAACAGATATATCAGTAGTAGATATATCCAGAATACGTGATGCTTTATTAGCATTAGGGTATCAAAATATACATATTGAACAAATTTAATAGATAAATTATTACACCTGTACTAGTAATAGTACAGGTGTATATATTTTTTTAAGGATAAAATATGTTTTATGCTGGCATAGGGTCTAGAAAAGTTCCGGAAAGTATAATATTCACTATGTCTATTTTAGCTAAACATTTAGCTAAAATAGGTTATACATTAAGATCAGGAGCAGCTGATGGTAGTGATAAAGCTTTTGAATATGGATGTGATGCAGTTCAAGGTAAAAAAGAAATATGGTTGCCTAAGAAAACTAATGATCACAAATCATATAATTATTACCCAACTATACAGCATCGTCAAATAGCATCTTCTATACATCCAGTATGGGATAATTTATCTGAGTATGTTAAACTTTTACATGCTAGAAATATTGGACAGATACTTGGACAAAATTTAAAAACACCAGTAGATTTTGTTGTGTGTTGGACACCTGATGCTTGTGAAAATCATAGTAATAGAACAAAAGAAACAGGTGGAACAGGTACAGCTATATCAATAGCTTCTAAAAATGATATACCCGTATATAACTTAGCTAGTAAAGCGAATACTGAAATATTAGTAAAGAAATTACTAGCATTAGGTAAAAAACCGGGAATAAAAATCCTGAATAAATATAAGGATAAACCTACTAATAAAACTATATATATAGGAAGAGGAAGTCCGTTAGGTAACCCTTATCCTATTACTAAAGAACTTCCTAGACTAGAAGCTATAGCTAAATATAAGGAATATCTTAATAATTCTATAATAAATGAAGATTATGATATACTAAACAGTCTTCGTGAAATTAAACCAGATAGTGAACTTATGTGTTTTTGTGCACCAGCTCCATGCCATGGAGAAGTCATTAAAGACATATGGCTACAATTAAATAAATCAGGTAATTTTGATAAAGGATTAGAAGAATTTAAAAAACACCATCTTGAAAATACATTTGAGATATCTCCTCTTCAAGATGGAATTAATCATATCAATATTTATACTAAAAGTACTACTCAATTAGGTAGAGACTTAAGTAACTTAGCTGATATTGGGTTTAATGATACTCAACACGGATATTTTAAAAACTTGGAAGGATTTTGGTACTATGTATCTACAGGATATAAATACCCGGAGTTAAAAAATATGTCGGGTTATGAAGTTAAAAAATTCGCTAAAGATCTTCCTAAGATATATATAGATAATTTTCAGCAAATTATTATAAATGCTATTAAAGCTAAAATAGATCAAAATCCAGAGCTTAAAAAAGAATTGGTTAAAAGTTCATTACCTTTTAAACATTATTACTATTATGGAGATATATCTAATTCTAAAGTAATAAGTCCTAAAGGTAATGAGTTTATTATAGATTTTTTAACAAAGTATCGTGAACAATTATTTCTATCTATAAAATCTACACCATAAAAAAATTATTAAAAATCACATTGATTTAAAATTAATAACTATTAGTAGTTATTAATTTTTTTTAATAATTTGGAGAATTTTGTATTACCATATGTAAATAAATCAAGGAGTAGATTTTGAATTTAATGACAGGAATTTCAGCACACGAATATTTTGGTTATTCAATAGATATTAATAGTAAAGGTGACACTGTTATAATAGGGGCTTATGGAGATTATAATTATACAGGGTATGCTAAAGTTTATAAATTTATATCAGGTCTATGGAAACAGTATGGTGATACATTAATAGGTGAAAAATGGGGAGATAAGTTTGGTATATCAGTATCCATTAATGGTCCAGGTAATATTATAGCTATAGGAGCATGTTCTATTAATGATAATACCAGTTATGTCAAGATTTATAAATATATGTTAAAAAATTGGGTTCAACAAGGTAGTACAATATTAAGTGAATCTACCCGAAAATTTTTTTCTTCTACTTTAGCTATTAATAGTATAGGTGATACAGTTGTAATAGGTTTAGATAGTAAATCAGGTTTTACTAAAGTATATAAATTTAAAAAAATCGATTGGGTATTACAAGGAAATATCATAATAAGTGAATCTATCAATGATTATTTTGGTCATTCAGTAGATATTAATAGTAAAGGTGATACTGTTATAATAGGGGCTTATGCCGCTGATAATTATAAAGGTTATGTTAAAGTATTAAAGTGTATAAATAATAAATGGGTTCAACAAGGTGTTACATTATTAGGAGAATCTGAGAATGAACATTTCGGTCGGTCAGTATCTATAAATAGTTCAGGCGATATTATAGTTATAGGAGCATATGGTGCTAATAATTATAGAGGCTATGCAGTAATATATAAATATATTTCAGATGTTTGGACACAAATAGGTACTAAATTAGAAGGTAATTTTAATAAAGAAAATTTTGGTATATCAGTAGATATTAATTCTACTGGTGACATTGTTATAATAGGTGCAGATAATGCTTATACCCAATCTGGTTATGTGTCAATATTTAAATATGAATTAGATGACTGGGCACAATATGGTAATACATTAATAGGTGAAAATGAATATGTGCGTTTTGGTAATTCAACAGGTATTAATAGTTCAGGTGATATTATTGCAGTAGGTGCTTATAATTTTAAGGATGCGACTGGATATATTGAAGTATATGCACTTATACTAGATAAATGGACGTTAAAAATATTTAGTATAATAGATATTTAAGGTTGTTATTTTTTTTCTTAAACATCTTATATAATGTAGACCCGATACCGAAAAATACAGTAGTAGTCAGTTGGAGATATAAGATTTTAAAATCTTATATGAATCATTAGTAAGACGAACTCTCCAAGGCATAATATTGTAATCGAAAGACGGTAGACAGTTTATCCATCGTAAAGAAGCAGGACTAATACCTGTTACCTTTAAAAAAGGTAGGATACTGTCAGTATCTTCTCAAAATCAGTAAAAACTAATTATCAATATTATATTAATATGATATATGTCTATACTGAGCTATTTTAACATTTATGCCATCTTAAAGTATAACTTATTGTTATACACCAAGACCAGGGAAACTGTGCGATCCTGAATTTGTTAGAAAGTATAATCTCAATGAGAAGTACCGTATAAGCTGAACTTATATGGTAAAAGAGATAAGACCACAAACTTGATGACTACGGGGGTGGATGCTCAAGGCAGTGAAAACTGTAGTGGTCCCCTTGGTTTAGGGGATACCCATTTTGGGAAATATATGTAAGTTTATATACATCTAAGCTTTATCAGCTTAGATGTATATTTTTTTAATTTAAATTATATATAAACACCTTTTCAATAGAAAGGTGTTTATATATACTATAAGTGAGCATCTATAGCTCAGTTAAAAGAGCACATCTATTTTTAGATGATGTTATCTATTCAAATCCGGTTAGATATATTTTTATTTTTTAGGAGTTAATTGTGGGTGAAGAATTATATGCATTTTCTATATTTTTACTGATATTTTTATTTTATATCTTACCGGCATTATATGTATTTGATTGTAGTATATCAAAAGTATTAGAAATAGACACATGTAAAAACAAAAATACAAGATTTATATCGAAAATTACATCATTTTCACTTGTATTATATGTATCATTAATACCATTATTAAATATTGTTTTATCAATAGATTTATTAAAGAGAAATACACAAGATTTCCAATAATTAAAAACCTTTTCAATAAGAGGTTGATCATATATACTATAAGTGAGAGTAGTTAGTAATTCATTAATGGTAACGAAGCTAATCTATTCAGGAGAAATATCATGAATGAATTTTTGATAGCATTAATCATTATAGTATATTTAACCCCAGCGGGGTATGTCTTCGCGGACATGATGTTCCGCATAGACGGTTTAGATTCTATCATAAGTAAATATACTTACCATACATGGATGGTAAGTATGTTATCATTCACAACAGTTATGGGGATAGCACTAACCCCAGTGCTAAACTTATACCTGATGTTCCGGATCATCCGGAACAGTTAGTTTATGTTCTGAAGAAGCATTGGTGCGGTGCTTGCGACTAACATACTTTTGTTAGAGTTAAACAAAGTATTAACCATAAGTATGTTGGTTATACCATCCAAGCACCGCACCAATGCCTCTTCAGTTAATCAAATGGAACACTTTAACAGGTGTTCCATTATTTTTTTTTATTAAATAGTTAATAATACGGGTGAAATTATGACTAAAGATCTTTTTGGGTTTTCGGTATCTATCAATGGTGCAAGTGATACTATTGTAGTTAGTGCTCCTGAAGCTAATAACTCTACAGGTTATGTTAAAGTCTACAAACTTATATCTGACACATGGGTTCAGTACGGTAATAAAATATCAGGAGAATCTATTGATGATGTATTTGGTTATTCGTTAGATATTAATTTTACTGGCGATATTATAGCAATAAGTTCACCATACGCTGATAATACTATAGGTTATGTTAAAGTCTATAAATTTAATTCAGGAGACTGGTTTTTATTAGGTAATAAAATAACAGGGAATTTTATTAGTGATATTTTCGGTTTTTCAATATCTATCAACGATATAGGTGATACTATTGTAATAAGTGCACATGGTTCTGATAATTATAAAGGATATGTTAAAGTTTATAAATATAAAATAGGGTTATGGATACAAAAAGGTGATACATTAACAGGTGAACATAGTAGTGAACATTTTGGTCATTCAGTATCTATCAATGATAAAGGTAATATTATTGCCATAGGGGCATTTTATGCTAATAATTGGACTGGTTATGTTAAGGTTTATAAATTAATAAATGATATATGGATACAACAAGGAAACAAATTACCTGGAGATGTTGAATATGATTTCTTTGGTGTTTCAGTTTCTATTAATAGCTCTGGTGATATCATTGCTATTGGTTCATATGGTTCTGATACTGCAAAAGGTTATGTTAAAGTCTATAAATTTAATTCAGGAGACTGGTTTTTATTAGGTAATAAAATAACTGGAAATATTAGTACAGATTTCTTTGGTTATTCTATATCTATTAATTCCATTGGTAATGTTGTAGTTATAGGAGCATATAATGCTGATAATCAAACCGGTTATGTTAAAGTTTATAAATATATATCAGGTATTTGGTTAGAAGAGGGTAAAGAAATACACGGTGAACATATAGGTGAACATTTTGGTAACTTAGTTTCTATTAATTCCACAGGTGATATTCTGGTATCAGGTGCATATGGTGGTAATAGTATAACAGGATATGTTAAAGTTCATAAACTTGTATCAGACAGCTGGATTCAACAAGGAAATAAAATAACGTCTTAAGGAAAATATCATGAATGATAAAAAATCGCTGGAAGTAAAATCTATACTTGAAAAAGAAAAATGTTGTAGAGTTGAATTTGGTCCAGGTCTACTATATACACCACCTGATCAAAAAGCTGGCATATCAATAGCTCATTCAAGAGGTATGGGTAGGTTGCAATACAGTTCTAAACGCCTTAAAACCTTTTCTAAATAAATGTTAGCCACATATATTTTTAATGGAATATAGTAGTTTAATTTTTATATAACATATTCATAGGACTTAAAATGTCATTTACACTGTATTGGGAAAATGGTACTAAAGAAACAGTGGTTGGTGCAGATATAGAAACAGCGTTTAGAAATGCCGGTCACGATGAATCAAAGATTAAAGATTTATCATGGTATTCAGAGGCTGATAAAGAAGTACCATATAGCTGGAATAAAGAGAAAACTACCTGGACGCCAGCCGGTATTTAATTTAACAAAAAACCTTTTCAATAGAAAAGTATCTCTATATACTATAAATGAGAACAGGAGTTAATCGTTAATGGTAACGAAGCTGATTGTTCAGGAGTATCATAATGTTTATCAATGACATGTCATCGTCCGCAGAGTTAAAACTACGGCAAAACATATTGAATTCACTGATAAAAGAGGCATTGAAAAATGTCTCCGTGGAAACAGGTGAGATTTCCCCTGCAGCAGAATATCTCTTCACACGTAAAGATATTAACATTTTCATGCGTGAGACTGTCGCAGCAGTAAAACTGGGAGTACTACACAATCTGGAGTTTGATTTTAAAGTCTGTGTAGTTTTCCGCAACGAGGAAACTTACTGCGTCGTCGGAAACACAGTGAGTGAAACCAGGCCGTTGTCACCTGGTTTCGCTGTGTTTAATGTGATGTACGTCACCACTGAAGTGGTGGACGTTCTGGCGTATATCGCAGCAAAATATTACTAAGTATTTTTTCCTGTTCTATATATATGCTATGGAGTAGGAAAAGTTTTAACGGGACTGTAGCTCAGTGATAGAGCAGAGGACTCATAATCCTTTGGTCGTTGGTTTGACCCCAACCAGTCCCACCATTAAAAAATAGCAATGGAGGAAACAGTATTGATATATTAGACTAAGTAAAAAATATTTTTATTAGTTTAAAAAGTTTTTACTGTTTCCTCCATTGCTATTTTTTTAAAGTAATAAAAATGTAGAGTGTATAGGTGGGGGTATGGTGAAATAGGTAGACACAAGGGACTTAAAATCCCTCGCCGCAAGGTATATCGGTTCGAGTCCGATTACCCCCACCTATGTACTTTAGTAAATTTGGTAAAGACATAATTTGTAAAGATAGGTACTCAAATCAAAGTTAAATCCTGCCACGGGTTTGAGTAAATAGAGTTCAACCGGTTAGTTCTAGCAGGGTTACCCGAGTGTAACGAAGAGCCTTCTTTTAAAATAATGTCAATACCTAATCAAGTCTGGTAATGTAGTTGGATCGGGGGTTTCCTGGTCAAATTACTAGATGATCACTATACTTACAGTGTATGTATAAGGTCTCATCAACCTTTGTAACTGTACGGTAGTAACAGTAACTGATTATTACTGTTACTACAAGCTGTTACTGGTATATTATTGCCATTGTCGGAATAATATTTAGTATTCAACCTGTAGAGCATTGCAAATATATTATTTGTCAGTGTTTTATGGGTTGCAAAAATTTAGATTGATAACGGAGTAATATATGTCGACTGAAAAAATAATTGAGTGTTTGGATAAATTGGTTATACTCCCAATAGAGTTAATCCTTCAATACAGTAAGGCCAGTAATGGCGAAATGGTTTCGAATAATTTAAGACATAATTGGTTAGTTGTGCAACCGGATAATGAAAGTGACGATGATTTCACCCGGCTGTATAACGAGATTATTAATTTGGCCGACTCCGAATTAATAACGCCACAAGGTATACCTGCTTATGCGGCACACGAAATTTTGGCTTTATCCGGTTATAAAGTTATCCGGGGTGAGTCTGATTCATTTGGATGGCTATCTGGAATTATCTTAACTCCGGTAGGTAAAATTGTCTACGGTTAATTTAGATTTTAAATAAAGGATTTATTATGAACTGGTTTACCAGGATTTTTTCTGCAACATACACAACGAAACAGGAATCTGTGCAGTTAGCCGTAGTAAATTCTCTAGTAGAGAATACATCAACTCTACAGTTAATAGTATCTTCCGATAAAGACACAATCGGAAGATTAAAAGAGCTGATTAAAACCAACTGCTATACAGAGTTGGCGAAGAAAAATGGGAATGTTGTAGCGCTTAGAGATAGCCAACAACTACCACATTTAAGTAATCAAGTTGGATAGGTTTTAACGGGACTGTAGCTCAGTGGTAGAGCAGAGAACACATAATCCTTTGGTCATTGGTTCGAGTCCAATCAGTTCCGTATTAGTTCTGTAAATACTATGAATCTCCTTCCTCGCGATAAAAAAGTTCACGTTTACTGATAGCGTATAATCAGTATTTATATTTAATTGATAATAAGTTTAACGGGACTGTAGCTCAGTGATAGAGCAGAGGACTCATAATCCTTTGGTCGTTGGTTTGACCCCAACCAGTCCCACCATTAAAATAATAAATAAACAGTATTTATCATTACATATACATCTAGACTTTATTGTTCTAGATGTATATGTATTTTTTTTAATATATTGTTTTTAAAAGGAGATATAAATGTCTGATATATTAAATATAAACTGGCAAAAATTTCTTATTAGAAAAAATCCGGAAAATTTAAAAAACATAACTGAACAATCTGAGTATATTTGTAAATATGCTGTAAGTATAAATGGTTTGGTTTTAAAATATGTTCATAAACAAACATTAGCTATTTGTTTAACAGCTGTCAGAAATCGTAATAAATCAATAGAAATAGTTGATCCTGAATTTAAAGATAGGGTACTTGAAATAATAAAAAAAGAAATTAATGAATATTTTCCTAATTCACGTAGAATATTATTACTTGAAGAACATAATAAACAGATTCATAAATCCACTATTTTTCATTAAACAAAGTTTTTTGTTTAATTTATCTAATAAAGGAAATATCGTGTATACATCAGAAGATACAGCCGAAATCCGCCGTGTAAAGTTAAAAAATATAGACATTGAGGAATATAAGAAAGAAGGTGAAAGATTACATCAACTAGCTAGAGAAACCAGAGATAAAGGAGATTTATTAGAAGCGTATCGGTTATTTGAAAAAGGTAATCGACAGTATGATCTGGCTAAAAAACTAATTGCCGAAAATTGATTGCGGCAGAAAACACTAGAAACAATTAGTTCTAATGTTCTCTTAATATTTTTTTAACAATTTAAATAGTTATATTGGAAAATTCGATGAGTAAATATACCCCAGAAGAAATTATTGAAGATATCAGACAATTTGAAGAAGTTAAAATAGAGTTAACTACTTCACCTGGTGCTTATTTTCTTAAGTTGTATAGTGAATATTATGATTCACCTTTGTTAGATAATACTAATACAGATGAATTAGAAGATCGTATTGATTATTTCATAAAAGAATGTGTTACACCTAATATGAATGAGCCGCCATCGAATAATAATGAATTTGTGACATATTATTTAGAAGGAGATTTGTATATTAAGTATGGGGAGTATAACACAATAGAGGAAGCTTCTATCATATTAGATGATACCGAGTTGGTCAGTACAGAAGTACTAATCTATGTCAAAGAAGATAATGAGTTTAATGTATATGTAAGAGATATTCATTAATATTAAATAAACCCATACATGTTATGGGTTTATTTTTTTGTTTTTTAAAGGAAAATAGTTTGATTTATATGATAGCCGCAATGTCAGAAGGTAATATTATTGGAAAAGATAATAAACTTCTTTGGCATATTTCAGAAGATCTAAAGCATTTTAAAAGTATAACTAGTAGTAAAACTATTATAATGGGAAAAAATACTTATAATTCAATAATGGAATATACAGAAGGGAAGCCGTTACCTTATAGGGATAATATAGTTCTTACAAATAACCCTGAAGAAAAAGACGGTTTTCGTTACATGAATAAATCAGAAGTTTTATCTTTAGCTAATAAACAAGACATTTATATTATCGGTGGAGCACAAGTATATCAAGAATTTATTAACTATGCAGATGTTTTATACATTACTGAAGTCTTTGCTAAATTTGACGGTGATTCTTTTTTTCCAGAAATAGATAAAAATAGATGGGTAGAAAGAAAAAGAATAAATAATCAACAAGAAGATTTAAAATTTGATTTTGTTACATATAGTAAATTCTATTGTTAAAAACATATTACAACATCTCTAGGACCTTTATGGTTTCCTAGAGATGTTGTAATATATTCACTTATGCAATAGATTGGACTAATATTTTAACTAAGGTGATAATGTGTCATCAATACTGTCTTTTTTAACAAAGAGTAAAAATCCAGAAGATTTATTAAAATGGATGAATAAAAATTTAACCTATGAGGGTGCGCATAAAGGTTATTTAAGATCACCTGAACAGGTTGTAAAAGATAAAGTCGGGCATTGTTGGGAAACTACAGAATTAGCAAATTTAGAACTAACTAAACTTGGTTATATTTGTCAAACATTGTATATGACAAATAATAACTTATATAACTCTGAAACAGTTACTCATTCCACACTTATTTATAAAGACAAGAAAAATAATTATTATTGGTTTGAATGGGCGTGGTATAAATACACAGGTATCCATGGACCTTATTTTTCAATAGAAGAATTGATAAAACTTATTACCACTAATTTTATAAAAACACATAAAAATATAGCTATAGTAAAACTTAGTGACGCTGGTTTACATAATTTTACAAATGAAGTTAATTATATAAACTCAACAGATTCATGGAAAAATGTCCTAAGAAAAAAACTTAGTGATAATATTATTTTTAAATGGGAATAATTTTATATGTTTACGTTAGCAACTGTTCGAGAAAATCGTAATATTATAACTGTTGATTATATCAGTAGTAGAAAGATACAAGAAGATATTTATAAAGTCTTTAATACTACTAGAGTTAATAAGTATATGTTTAAGAGAACAGGTAGTTTCTCTTTTAGTATACACAGTTTTTTTGCACTAGAATTATATCATATTATTGATATTCTATTAAATAGTGACAATAGTTTAATTAGTTCTAAAAGAACATTATTAGGTATAAAACAAGAACTACTTAGAAATACTTGGTTACGTAACATGGAAGTTAATCATCCAAGTCTATTAGATTATAACCAGCTTAAGAAATTCCATTTTACTCCTTTAGATTATCAACAGAAGTTTATGGAGAGGTTTGATTATACTATTCCTAGGTATAATTTAAACGGTATGATGCTTGCAGCTGACCCAGGTACAGGAAAAACATTTACCTCATTAGCTATAGCAGAATGTTTACACTCAGATAATATAATTGTAATTTGTCCTAAGCCCGCTGTTCATAGAGTATGGGTAGCTAGCATAGCTAATACACCAGCTAATAATGGTCTGTATAAGAATCCACAGTCTTGTTGGAGTAAAGATAGTGATAGACCGTATCGAGATGAAAAAGCTGCTGTCATACATTATGAAGCTCTCCCATATGCTTTTGACTTAGTTGAAAAGTTAAAAGATAAAAAGGTAACTATCATTCTAGATGAGTCACACAATCTTAATGAAATTAAATCTCTTAGAACACTTAGGTTTATTGATTTCTGTAATTCACTGAAAAATGCTAAAATCATATTCGCCACAGGAACCCCTATTAAGGCCCTTAGTGTTGAAACCATACCCCTCTTTAAGACTATAGATCCTTTGTTCACTGACGAGGTCCTAGAAGCCTTTAAAAAGATGTTTGCTGGTGAAGTACAGGCTACTACAGAAGTTCTAAGTCGTCGTTATAATATAGTTAGTTATAAAGTTAGTAAAAAGATAATGAATCTAAAAGAACCTATCAATAGTAATATAGAAGTAACTATACCTAATGGGCAAGATTATACTCTAACTACTATAGCTAACGAAATGGCTGCATTTACTACAGTTAGAACAAAAGAACTAGAGAAAGAATTACCAGAAGCTAAACAGTTCTTTTATAGCATCTTAGATAGATACAAAGAAACATTATCATTTAATGATAAACAAGGTCATAATAGTTTTAATAAGTATAAAGATAATTTAGAGTTAATTATCAAAGCATATAAAAGAGGTTCTCTATATATAGTAACAGACGAAATGAAGTACTGTACTAATTATGAGAAGACAGTATTAGTTCCTATGCTTGATAGAACAGATAAAGAAAAATTCCTCCACGCTAAAACATTAGTTAAATATCTTAAACTAAAAGTACGTGGTGAATGTTTAGGTAGAATATTAACTAGAAAACGTGTTAATGCTTTTAGGGATATGGTTAAAGAGTTTGACTTTTCACCGTATATAGAATCAACTGAAAAGAAAACTGTTATATTTACAACATATGTTGAAGTTATAGATCAAATATTAAAAACACTTAAAAATCAAGATTATAATCCATTAGCTGTGTATGGGATATATACTAAAGATTTACCTAGTATAGTAGATAAGTTTGAGAAAAAGAAAGAATTTAATCCTTTAGTAGCTACATATGCGTCACTATCAACAGCTGTACCATTGATCATGGCAGATACTATGGTTATTATTAATCCTCCATTTAGACAGTATGTGATGGATCAAACTATAGCTCGTATACATAGACTAGGATCTACTACACAAACTAGAATATTTAACTTAAATCTAATAACTGGAGTTGAACCTAATATTTGTAGTCGTACTATAGATATAATGCAATGGTCTAAAGATCAAGTTAATGCTATAGTTGGTATACAAGGTGGTGATGATTTAGATGAAACTGAATCTGTTTCTATGGAACATTGTTCAGTTGCATTAGAATCTGGTGAATTAAGTAATATACCTATATCAGGTATTTTTAACAATTGGTGAAAAAGGTTAGTAACATGGCTAAACTATTATATGATTTTGTTATAGATAGTGTAAATGCTACAAAGTGTAAATAGTTATATAAAAAATAGTTGAATAGAACATCTACCTAGTTTAATAGCTAAGTAGATGTTCTATTTAAAATTTTGTTATTTTGTGGTGAATTATAAATAGGTGGTTTAACATGCAAAATAATAAGTTAAATTCTATAAATTCTGATATTGATGAATATGACCAAACTGTCATTGATTTAAAATTAGAACATGATAGTACTAATAATATCTTAGAAACTGTAGAGGCAATGATTATTGCACTTAATTCTAAAGGACAAATTACATTAGTTAACCGTAAAGCTTGTGAAATTCTAGGTTATAATGAAGATGAATTACTTGGTCAAGATTGGTTTTTTACATGTATATCCAGCATTTCAGATATTAGTAAAATGCGTGAGTTATTTAAAAAAGTAATGTCAGGTGATATAGCTAATTCAGAATACCATGAAAATGCTGTATGTACTAACTGTGGTAAAGAACGATTGATTGCTTGGCATAATAATGTTATTTATAATAAAAATGGTGAAATTATAGGTAGCTTATCAGCTGGTGAAGATATTACTGACCGCAAGAAAGCAGAAGAAAAATTAAGGAAAAGTGAAGAACAATATAGAATAATTACTACTCATTCACCAGTAGGTATTTTTCAAACAGATATAAACGGTGATTGTATATTTGTTAATCCTCGTTGGTGTGAAATAACTGGAGTATCAGCTGATAAAGTTTTTGGACAGGGTTGGGGTCAAACAATGCATCCTGATGATAAACAAAAAATATTTGATGGTTGGTATGCAGCAGTTGCTGCTGGAATATCTTGGGATTGGGAATGTCGTTTTATGACTAAACAAGATAATATAACATGGATCACTGGGCATGCTGAGCCACTTTTTGATCCACTTAATAATATTCAAGGTTATCTTGGTATTATTATCAATATTACCGAGCGTAAACAAATGGAAGAATCATTACGTGAGAGTGAACATTTATTTCGAGAAATGTTTGAACAAGCACCATTAGCTTATCAATCTCTAAATATAGATGGTTCATTTCTCGATATTAATCAAGAATGGTTAAATCAATTAGGTTATGAACGGCGTGAAGTTATAGGTTATCTATTTAATAACTTTATTACTACTAATTCAAATTGTTCATTTACTACCCAATTTCCTAGATTTAAAGATGAAGGTAGTGTTAATGGACCAGTTTTTGAATTTAAATGTAAAAATGGTGATATAAAATTAATGGAAGTAAATGGTCGTATTAGTTATGATAATAATGGTAATTTTCTACGCACTCATTGTATTTTGACTAATGTGACAGAACAAAAGAAAGCTGAAAAAGCTATGCGTCTTGCAGCCAGTGTTTTTACACATGCGCGTGAAGGCATTACTATAACAGATTTAAATGCTAATATTCTTGATGTTAATAATGCTTTTACTAATATCACTGGTTATAGTCGTGAAGAAGTTATAGGTAAGAACCCACGTATACTTAATTCCAAAAAGCATGATAAAAAATTTTATGACGCTATGTGGAAAGATATTTTAAATAAAGGGTATTGGTCTGGGGAAATATGGAACCAACATAAAAATGGACAGATAGTTATAGAAACATTAACTATAAGTTCTATATGTGATGAAAATGGTGGTATTCAAAATTACATTGGTTTATTTTCTGATATTACTTCAATTAAAAAACAACAAGAATATCTTGAACATATTGCCCATTATGATATGTTAACACATTTGCCGAATCGTGTATTATTAGCTGATCGATTACAATACGCAATATCTCAAACACATAGACATAATAATATGTTGGCTGTAATTTTTCTTGATTTAGACGGTTTTAAAATAGTTAATGATGAATACGGTCATAAAGTAGGTGATTCTTTATTAATTTCATTATCGACACGAATGAAAAATATTATGCGTGATGGTGATACTTTAGCTCGTATTGGTGGTGATGAATTTATTATTGTATTAGTTGATTTAATTAATATTCAAAATAGTATTCCTATAATTAATCGTTTACTTATGTCTGTTTCTGAACAAGTAGTTATTGACGGATTTCTCTTAAATGTAACAGCTAGTTTAGGTGTTACATTTTACCCACAAGAAGAAAATCTTGATGCAGATCAATTATATCGTCAAGCTGATCAAGCAATGTATCAAGCTAAATTAACTGGTAAAAATCGATATCATATATTTGATGAAATAACTGATCGTAATATGAGAGGTAATAATGTAAAAATTGAACATATACGTAATGCATTAGCAAATAATGAATTTGTATTATATTATCAACCAAAAGTTAATATGCGTAGTGGTGTAGTAATTGGTGTTGAAGCATTGATTCGTTGGAATCACCCAGAAAATGGGATATTAGGACCAGTATCATTTTTACAAGTTATTGAAGATCATCCATTAGCAACCGAAATTGGAAAATGGGTTATCAAAACTGCTTTAGTTCAAATGGATATCTGGCGTTCTATTGGGTTAAAACTTCCAATTAGTGTTAATGTCAGTGCAATCCAATTGCAACAATTAGATTTTGTTCAATACTTACGTAAACTATTAATAGAGCATCCAGATACTTGTTCAGGTGATTTAGAAATTGAAGTATTAGAAACTACTGTATTAAAAGATATTGCTAGAGCATCTGCATTAATTGAAGAAATTCGTAGTTTAGGTATAATATTTTCTTTAGATGATTTTGGTACAGGTTATTCATCATTAACATATCTAAAACGTTTACCAGTTAAAATACTCAAAATTGATAAAAGTTTTGTTTATAATATGCTTAATGATGCAGACGATTTATCTATTTTAGAAGGTATAATTAATTTAGCCAATGCTTTTCATTGTACAGTTATTGCTGAAGGTGTAGAGTTAATAGAACATGGTGAAGTATTACTACAATTAGGTTGTAATCTGGCACAAGGTTATGGTATTGCTAAACCAATGCCAGGTAATCAAATACATGAATGGGTGATAAACTGGAGTAGTCCACCATCTTGGGTAAATTGTAAAGAAATAAGTTATAATAACCGGAAAATATTACATGCTATAATAGAGCACCGTATCTGGATTATGAATAAAATAGATTATATTAAAGGTAAAAATACAGTTTTAATGGACATGGATTCTAAAGATTGTTTATTAGGTAAATGGTTAAATTCTGAACTTCTAACGGGACATAGATTTACATCCGGATATATCGTTATTAATAAATTACATGAACAAGTACATCTATTAGCTGATGAATTATGTCATCTTCGTACAAATGGTTATATTGAAGAAGCATTAACACGTCTTAATGAATTATATGATATAAGAGAGTCTCTTATTTATGAAATGAAAAAAATGACGTTAAATAATTAAAAAATACAGTGTATTTGTCATGATAAAATAGAAAAAACTCTCTACCTAGCTATTAAACTAGTTAGAGAGTTTTTTTCTTTATTCATATTATCTTATGGTGATTTTTAAACAAGTGATTTAATATGCTATTATACCATTATGGACCAGGTAATACAAAATATAATACACTATTAACTAAAAGGTTAAGTGATAAAAAATTAAGTAAAGAAGAAATTAAAGAAGCTGAAGATTTAGCTAGGTTAACTAGTAGACTAGGACCGTATATTGATCATATATCATTTTTTATGGATCCTATACCTTTTGATATCATAGGAGATTTATTTAAAGACAGTAATCACCATGTTTGGTTTAATGGTAATACACTTTATGAATATCGTGTAGACTTTTTATCTCTAGAAAAGAATATTAAATACGAAGTAGTTGAAACTCCTAATGATGTTAAAATATTAGATGCTACTAACTGGATAGATACAGACGATTTTTTCTACGATTATATGTTAAAAAAGTACAAAAGAAAAAGAAATGATGGCGAAGTAGGTAAGTTTAGGTTATTTTTAGAAGATCAGGTAAAGAAATACCAAGGAACTATTCGAGATTATTATCTAAAAGCCATTAAAAGAAAAGATTTTAAAGAAGGCAATGATAAAAAATATGCGGCTAATGTTCCTCATCTTATGTTATACCCTAGTAATGGTGAAATAATGTATCAGTCATCTAGACAAATCACTATAGGTTATAAAAATGACTTAATCGCTAAATGGTAAATTGTTAAAAAGTTTAATCTATTTTTTTAACTTAGAGTAAAAAGAGGTATTTAATGTTTGCATTGTTTAGTAAAAAGAATGGTAACACTGATTTAAATGACTCTGAAATTAATAATTTGGCCCAGGTTTTTGTTGATCTCAGTAAACTAAATATATTTTCTATAGAAAGAACCGAGGAATTGTATTCTGGTGTTATGAGAACTGTTACAGTTATAGGATATATAGATAATAATGGTGTTATTGATGAATGGACATTACGTTGTAATATACATGTGCACAATGATTTAGTCAATAGGTATAAAAAGTTGTCAGAAAAAACATCTCCTATATCTAAAATAATTTAAATTAAAGATAATTATGAAATATATACTTTTACTATTTTATCTTAACGGTGATATCATATCTCATTATGTAAATATTGATAATGATTTAGATTTATCTAAACAAGCATGTGAATATGTTGGTATCAGTAGTTTAAAAAATAGAAATATCGGAGATTATAAATGTAATATAGTAATTACTAAATCAGAGTTTAAAATAATAGATAACATTTTAAAATAAATATCTATCACAGGTTTTTTATGGAGAATTAAAATGGGTCAAGCTAAATTAAGAGGGACACTTAAGGAGAGAATAACTCAAGGTATAAATAAAATACAGTTGGAAGAAGAGACTAGGAAACAAAGAGAAATAGAAATAGAAAAAACTATGTCTTCTGAGGATAAAGCTAGTAGGCATAAAATACGAATGTATCTAGCCGCTTTGTCGGGTATTATTAGTTAACCAAAAAAACAATAAGAATAAACACATTCTATAGGACTTATAAGTCCTATAGAGCGTGTGTTCATATTTTTTGCTTAATATACTTTCTATAAAAAATGCGTCATATATACTATAGATGAGAGTAGTTAGTCAATCGTTAACTGTAACGAAACTAATCTATTCAGGAGAAATATCATGACAAATTTAGTTGCTGGAAAACCTTTATCAGGTATTGCATTTGTAGACTCATTGATAGCAAATAGCTATAATAACACTGGACTCATCTGGAGTGCTGATAATGATAAAATTGTTAGACTTACATTTAGTTTTACAGACCCTGATTTGAGTAAATGGGGTAATCACGTAACATCCACTACCCCATTTACTGCCGCTGAAAAAGCAGCAATAATTAATGCATTAAAGTTGTATTCAGATATAGCACATGTACAATTTACAGAAGTATCTGGTACTTCAGATCTTCGTTTTGGTAAAGGGGAATTAGTACAGAGTGGTATAAGTGGTATATCGAACGGCATAGGTGGCGATATTATTATATCAAACCGTATACGTATAGACCAAATTGAATTATCCAGTAGCGAGGGTATGAGTACGATAGTACATGAAATTGGTCATGCGCTTGGACTTAAGCACCCATTTGAAGGAGCTAATGCAAATACCTCTGTATATCGTGAAAATAGTATGATGGCATACTATTACAACGGTAATGATTCTTTTGATGCTAATGTAACTGGCCTAATGCAAACTGATATAGATGCTATACAATATTTGTATGGTGTCAATACAGTAGCTACATCAGGAAATAACTCGTATGGATTTACTGCTGTTGCTTATGCCGAGGGTTTTACTATATATGATTCAGGAGGCATTGATACTCTTAGTTATGAGAATATGAGTATCCCATTTACTATCAATCTTAATGAGGAGGGAATTAACACGTACGGTGGAATTAAAGCAATGGTGATTGGTAGAGGAGTAGTTATTGAAAATGCCATTGGTGGTAATAAAAACGATATTTTTATTGGTAACAACGCTTCTAATGTTTTCGATGGCGGGCTAGGAGATGATACTATAAGATACACTGGTGATAGTAATGAGTATTTTATAGGTAAAACTGCGGATGGTTATGTGGTTAAGAAAGGTTTAGATATTGATACTCTTTTAAATATAGAGTATGTAAAATTTAATAATCTGACAATAGCCACTTCTAGTTTAAATATCAATGTTCCTGTTATTACCACTGGTACATTTACTGTACCTACCGTTGTAACTGTCAAAGGAAATAGTTACAACAACACTTTAAACGGTTCTATCCGTTCTGACGTGATGAATGGATACGGTGGTAATGATATTATCAAAGGTAATAATGGTGACGATATAATCATCACAAGTACCGGTAAAGATAATATTTTCGGAGGGAATGGTGCCGATACATTCGTTTTTAATACCCTAAATCCGTCAACAGTTGTTAATGATTTTCGTAACGAGGATCAAATTGTATTAAATAAAAATTATTTTACATCTTTAGTTAATGGTATTACAGCTGATAATGTACTTATCACTGGTAATGTTATTACAGCAAAAGATGCAAATGATTATATCATATACAATAAAACCATCGGTTATCTTTATTATGATGCTGATGGTACTGGCTCTGTACGTCCTATGTTAGTTGGTATTATTAAAGGGGATATGACGGATGTTACGTTTGAAGATTTTGTATTAGGAATTTAATGTTTGAAGATATTACGATACCCCATGTAAGTTTACATGGGGTATTTTTTTTAATCTTTTTTCATAAAAAATAGGGTATATATACTATAAGTGAAAATAGTAGTTAGTATATCGTTAATGGTAACGAAACTAGTCTACTTTAGGAGATTATCATGACATGGAAAAATGTACCAGAAGTAGAAAAGTCGGAATATGCAATTGAATGTTGTTTACAAAATCTAAGATCTTCTGATCCATCTAGTATTTTTCAAAGAAATAAATGGAGAAAAATTATAAAACACGAACTTAATTTCCTGAAAATTTATCATCCTGATAGTAATATTTTTGTAATTGATATGTCAGATATATCTCTTGATAAGGAGTAATAAATGTCTGAAGATTATACAACAAAAAAAGAAACAATAGAAGTCCTGGGATAAAAATAAAAAAATCTTTAAAGACCGAATCTTATGGAATTTTAAATACCCAGGGGTATCTTCCCTGGGTATATTTTTTTTTGGATAAAATAAGGATACACAATGTCAACAATAGATATTAGTTATATTAATTATTTTAATGACTATACAGAAGTCAGAAAATCGTTATTTTTAGACGGTAAAGTAGGTTTAATTGAAAATCTACGAAATGAATTTCCTGATATCTGGGAAAAATATAAATTGTTAAAATCCTTAGATTGGGATGAGAAAGAAATAGATATTAGTTCTTGTCGCAATGAGTTTAAGAATACAGATAAAGAGATTTGCGATTTAATGATTAGAACTTTAGCTTGGCAATTTGAAGCTGATAGTTCAGCTGCTCATGTAGGTACATTAATGGCACCTTTTGTTAATAATACTGAATTATTAGCATATCTATATGAACTAATGAAAAATGAAACATTACATTCATTGGCTTATAAAACTATTGTAGAATATAGTTTTGAAAACCCAGAAGAATTTCTTAAAGAATTATTGTCTATCGAAGAGAGTTTTAAACGATTAGATACAGTTAAAAGAATTTTTGATGAAACTTATGTACTATCACATAGCTATGCTTTAGGTTTAGAAACAAATGAACATAAAATACGTATTCAAATTTTTAAATTTTGGGTTACTCTATTAGCTTTAGAACGTATTCAGTTTATCAGTAGTTTTGTTATTACATTTGGTTTAGCTGAGCAAGGATATTTTGTACCTATAGCTAAGTTAGTACAAAAAATTTCTACAGATGAATTTCAAGTGCATGTTCAAACAGATAAACTAATCATTCAAAATGAACTTAATGTAGAAGAAAATTTCACCGCTTATCTAGATGCTTTAGACGATATTAATAAAATTCTTAAAGAAGTTATTGATAGTGAGCTTGAATGGCTTGAATTCCTATATGCTGGTAAAGATGAAATAGCTAAAATACGTAAAAATAAAGTACGAGATTTTATCATCTATAGTGCTACTGAGGTATATAGATTTCTTAGTATAGAGAATCCATATGGAGATATTGTTGATAATCCTTTACCTTACATGAATAAATGGTTAATTATAGACAGTAATCAGTCATCTCCACAAGAAGAAAGTGTTGCTAATTATCTACTAGGCGGTTTTATAGATGATAGTACATCCATCGATACAATTAAATATGGTCTTAGTTTTGGAGTTTAACAATGTCTATTAAAAATGTAATTAAAAGAGATGGTGAAATAGAGAAATTTGATATTAATAAAATATTGAGATGGGAACTATGGGCTTGCGATGGATTCAAAGGTAAGATAGACTGGAAAGATATTATTATCAAAGTTAAAGAACAACTTTATGATGGTATGAATACACAAGATATACAGCTAAAGCTTATAGACGAATGTAATAATCGTATGACTTGGTTACATACTCTTATAGCAGGTAGACTATATGCAGCTTATATAGGTAAAAAAATATTTAGTAATGGTTTTTTATCACTGAAAGAACAACACCATAAGTTAGCTAATATTAATCTTATGACTACTCTTAATTACACTAATGAAGAATATGATGAATTAAATAAAATTGTAAATCATGATAAAGATTATAACTTTAGTTATATTCAGATATATCACTTAGTAAATAAATACGGGATATCAGATAAAACTAATAAAATATTATATGAAACACCCCAGTATATCTTTATGCGTATGGCTATGGCATTATCTGAAGATGAAGAAGTAGATAAAATAGAAAAAGTTAAAAAGTTCTATAAATATCTTAGTGAATCTAAACTAAATGCACCAACGCCTAACTATGTTAATTTAGGTACAACACATAATGGTTATATTAGTTGTTGTTTATATACTACAGATGATACTGCTGCTAGTTTAGCCATAGGTGACCATATAGCATATAGTATGACCTATATGTCAGCTGGTATTGGTGGATTTATTAATACTAGAAGTATTAATGATAAAGTAAGAGATGGTGCAATTCGTCATATGGGTAAACTCCCTTATTTTAAATCAGTAGGTTCAGCAATTAATGCTAATATGCAATCTAGTAGAGGTGGAGCTTGTACACAGTACTTTGGATGTTTTGATCCAGAAGCATTAGATATAATATATTTACAAAATCCTAGAACACCTCTAGCTAAACAAAATAGAGATTTGCATTTTGCTATGCAGTTTAATACATTTTTTGTAAAAAAAGTATATAATAATGAAAGTATATTTACTTTTAATATATATACAGCCCCAGATCTTAACAAAGCATTTTTTTCAGGTAATGTAGAACTATTTAGTAGTTTATACTTTAAATACGAAGCTGATGATAACTTTAAAAAGAATTATGTATCAGCTAGAGAATTAGCTATCACTGCATTAAAACAAGCACATGAAGTAGCTACTTTATATTTTATCAATATGGATGAAGTAAATTCACATACATCCTTTAAAGAAACTATATACCAATCGAACCTTTGTATTGAAGTAGTTCAACCTACATCAGCTTATTCTAATATGGTAGATCTATATAGTGATATAGACCATGGTAAAGGTGAAATTAGTTTATGTGCATTAGCGGCTATAGTGCCTTCTTTTATAGAGACAGATGATGATTATGAAGATATAGCTTATTATGCTCTTCTTATGATAGATAAGTGTATACATAAAAATAAGTATATATTCCCTCATGTTAAATTAACTGCTGAAGCACGTATGAATGCTGGTGTCGGTATGATAGGCATAGCACATGAATTAGCTAAAAATAATCTTAATTATACTAATGATGAAGGTCTAAAACATTTACATTTCCTGGCTGAACGCCATACATATAGTTTAATTAAAGCATCATTACGTTTAGGTAAAGAAAAAGGTAATGCTTTATGGATCCATAAAACTAAATGGCCTGAAGGTTGGTTACCTATTGATACTTATAATAAAAATGTAGATAGTATCTCTAATTTTTCATATAGGTATGATTGGGAAAAACTTAGACAGGAAGTTATTGATAATGGAGGCATACGTAATAGTGCCTTAGTATCTTATATGCCTACTGAATCCTCTTCTAAGGCTACAGGATTGTCTAATGGTGTTTATCCTATACGTGCTATCTATTTAAAGAAAACGGATGCTAGTAACGCCATAGATAGCATTGCTAGAGATTCAGATGAGTTATATAATAAATATCAAGTAGTATGGGATCTTACTCCAGAACAACTTTGTAAAGTATATGGAGTAATTCAAAAGTTCACAGATCAATCTATATCAGCGGATTTTTATAATGATAGGGTAGAAAATAAAGAATTAAAATCATCTAGATTACTAGATGAATTTTTCTATATGTATAAGTATGGAGTCAAATCTAGATATTATACTAATAGTAAAACTACTAAAGGTAATAAATTAGAGAATCTTGATTTAGCCAAAGGTTGTTCTGGAGGTTCTTGTACTCTATAAATATAATATCCTGTCACTAATATTGACATTAGTGACAGGAATATGTTTAATCTTTTGGATTCCGATAGATTAAAATTAAGGAGTAGTAATGTCTTCAAAATTAAAATTTTTTAAAGTAAATGGTCCACCTGGTAATTTTCAGGGTGACTCTGTATATTTATATAGAGACACACAAGATAGAATAACATTAGCTATAACAGATACTGATGGTAATGTATTATATACCACACATAGTTCTACTAGTATAATGCAAATGGTTACTAATTATCTAGCAGATATAATAAATGAGCCAAATGGTATAGCTGGTTTAGACATCAATGGTAAAATACCTAACGAACTTTTAAATATATCTAATAATGGAAATAGTGTACTTAGAAATATATATCATGGGAATATTGCTCAGATATCTGGGACATCACAAATAAATGTGACTAATACGGCTCCTTTAATAAGTCAAGGTACTCAGTTATTTTCTCAAATAGTTACTCCAGAATCTATTGATTCTAAATTTGTTATAGATTTTTCTATTTTAGGTACTGTATCAACAAATGGTAGAGGTGCTTTAATAGCTATATTTAGAGATAATACATTTTTAACATTAGGTCAACATTGGGATAATATTAATTATTACGGAGATGTATCAGTGCATTTAATCGATACACCTAACACATTAGCTAATGTAACTTATAGTGCCAGAGTTGGTATAGCAGGTGGAAATGGAACATGGTATTTAGGTCGTGGGACTGATAGAAATTATGGAGGAGGTGTTATATCTTCTTGGAGTATTAAAGAAATGTTATTAGCTTAATAATTTTTAGGAAAAACATGATAACTAATTATCTAGAATTAATCAGTATTAATTACCCTAATATTAACGCATATTCATTAGGAGAAATGGATGATTATGAAGCTATTGTATGGGAAGATCCTAATGAAAAAATAACTAAAGAACAATTAGATCAAGAATGTATAGTTCTCAGTAAAAAAAATGCTATTGAAGCATTATCTAAAAAATGTGAAGAAATTATTGTATCTGGTTTTACTGCAGTTGCATTAGGAACACCATATATCTATGATTCTGAACAAGTTGACCAGATTAATCTATTAGGTGCAGTATCTGCAACTTCACCATCACTAGATTTCCCTGATGGACATGTTATTAATTATGCATGTAGAGATCCAGTAACTGGAATAAAAATTTATAGAGAACACACACATAATCAAATAAGGTATGTAATGATAACTGGTGCTCAATTTAAACTAGTTAATTTACAACATTTCCATGCACTTAGAATATTAATTGAACAACAAATAAATAAAGAATCTATTATGTTAATTAATTGGGAAACTGATCCTAGTGCTTTTGTATAGATTAGTAAACCAATATTTTATTAAATTATTTTTACAATTTTTTTAAGGATGTAAAATGTCTGAAACTATTAAGTTTGCTAAAGTTAATACTTTACCTGGTACTTTTGTTGGTTCAACTATTTATTTAGTTAAAGATGTAAACGGTGATTTTGCTGAGATGTATATCTCTAATCAAGCAGGATCTGCTGTTCGTCGTCTTCCTTCGCGTAGTGATATTCAAACTATGGTTAATACAGCTGTTGCTGGTACTAGCCATATGTATGTTGTTACTGACATAGCTGCTCGTGATGCATTAGCTCCTGCTGTTGTTACTCAAGCACTTGTTGTTAATGCTACTGGTGATACAACTGTTGCAGCTGGTGCAGCTACTTATGTCTTTAACCCAACTGGTTCTGTCTGGACAAAGATTTCTGAACACGAGTCTATGGACTTGGTCATTAATTGGACTGATATAATAGGTCGTCCTACTTCTACTGTTGCTGAAATAGATGATGCTGTTGGTAAGACCCACGTTCATGCTAATAAATCTACTATAGATAAATTTAGTGAAGATGCTGGTGATATAAAGTATAACAGTGAATTTATTGATCCTGTTTTACGTGCTACTGACTGGTAATATATATTCAGTATTAGGCTACCAAAAGACTGTGAAAAGTCTTCTGGTAGTTTAATTTATTCATTCTGTAGCTTAACTAACAAAAGGACAGGAACTTTTTTCAATTTAAAGATTGAGATACCTATTCCTGAATATAGTGACGAAATGCGAAAATTGCAAAGTACTATCAAAGTAACAGATCAAAAAGATTTAATGGATAGATATGGATGCCTTGTTAAAGGTGTACTAGATTCTACAGATTTAACTAGGGTTTTTAAACCTAGCGAATATACAGAGTATCTAAATATATATTTAAATATCACGAATGATTCAGATGATATGTCAGAAGTTACTATATGGATATCTAATGCTAATACACCTGAACGTAAAGATATATTAGAAACAAAGATACGTATAGATGCTAATCTTACATATGTACGAGGTCCTATTACAATGAGTAAAGATGAAATAGTTTTTATGCAAAGTAATACTCCTAATATTGTTTATAGATTATATGGTTACGATGAACGTAGTTTTTAATAGGGTTTTATTATGAAACTATTAGACTTTACTCGAACTATTTCAAATAATAGATTAACTAATATAGATCCTCTTAAACAAATATCTGATACTGGTACAGGTGATGGACATGTACATAATAATCTCAGCCACCTAAATAAATTAACAGTAACTGATAAAATTATTAAGATTAATAACCAACCATCTGAAACACCTTTATTAAAAGAAGATTGGTGATTATTATGACAAATGAATACATGAGTTATGTAGATAATATTAAAACAGGTGATATTATTGTTTTTTCTTCTGTTAAACTAAAAGATATATCTAGTTTATTTTCATATATAGTAAGATTATTTACTATGAGTGAATATAGTCATTTAGGTATAGCTTGGGTTGTTAATGGTAGACATTTTTTAATAGAAGCCCAAGTACCTGAAGTTAAAATAACACCATTAATAAAAAAAAGCGATTTTTATCATATAGCTATGGATTTAACTGTAACTGAAGAAGATCTTGGATTGCTATTTAAGAAAATAGGTGAGTCTTATAGTGTATTAGAAGCTATTAAAGCTTATTTAAAACTTAATTCTAAAGAAAATAATAAATGGATATGTGTTGAATTAGTAGAATATTTTTTAAATTTAAAGAATATAGATATAGGTAAAGTACATACTCCAAGTGCTTTAGTTAAAGCAATACTACAAAAACCTTATAAACATTTAAGATATGTTAAGAACTAAACAAAAAAAAGAATATTCAACATAGGTCTTTAAGGACCTATGTTGAATATATTATTTTATACACATTTTTCTATAAAAAATCAGTCATATATACTATAGGTGAGAATAGTAGTCAATCGTTAATGGTAACGAAGCTAATCTATTCAGGAGAAATATCATGGTATTCTTTTTAATAACTGGTATGATGTTATTAGGGTTATTCTTTTTGATGGCTGTTTTAAGTTATACAGGTATTTTGATGGGGGGAGTGATGGTAGCAGCATTTTATGCAGCTAATTTTGCTAGCACTATAATTGGTGTCATAGCTTTTTTAACATTGGTGGTAGTATTTGGAGATTATTATACAGCATTAGCTGCATTAGTAGCAATGTTAGTCTACGGGTTATCTATGATTGTGATAATCCATTCAGTATATAATCGAAGCAAACATCTTTTAAAGAGAAAATAATTGATTATGCAACCCCCGAAGCTTAGATATATTCATACCTTACCGGATAAGTTGTATATAGCTTTTTCCGGTGGTATGGACTCCATGGTACTTTTTCACTATTTAAAAACTCGTGGAAAAGATATCAGACTTGTGGTAATAGATCATTTAGATAAACTTTCACAGGAGGAAATTCTATTTTGTAAAGAAATTGCATTAAAGTATGATGTAGAATACATTGTAAAGGTCATTGACCCATTTGACGGATCTACTAGCAAAGAATCATTCTGGAGTAGACAAAGAAATACTATATTCCAGTCTTTGGATAGACCAGTTGTAACTGGTCATCATCTTAATGATGCTGTCGAATGGTATGTCATGACAGCTATGCAAGGTAATGCAAGACCTATGCGGTATGCGAGTGGTAATGTATATAGACCATTTATACTTCTTCCTAAAAAGAAAATAATTGATTATGCAAATTATCACAAACTAACGTATATCACCGATCCCAGTAATATAGATATCAACTATTGTTTAAGAAACAAAGTTAGACATAAGTTGATACCTGGGATATATGATGCATTTCCTGGTATTGAAAAAGTTGTTAGAAAAGCTATTTTAAAGCAAATTAAAGAAGACAAAATTTAAATATCTTTTCCATAAAAAATGGGTCATATATACTAATAATGAGCATCTGTAGCTCAGTTGGTAGAGCACGCTTATTATTAGGCGATGTCATTGGTTCGAATCCGATCAGATAATTTTTAATCTTTTTAAGGAGTAGTAAAATGGACGGGTCTTTTAACGTAGTAAAGGATTTTGAGTATCTAACCAAACAAAAAGATAGTAGCTTAGACATAATGTCTAAGCTACTATCCTTAGCCAACAATACGTTTCTTCATCGGTCAAGTGCCGATGACTGTATCATAGAATCCAATTTAGGGTTCTGTGGAATTAGTTTCGACCGTAAGTCTAGTATTTGTAAATACCGTGTTTACTGGAACGACGGGAGCGGGATATTAAAACAGGAAGATTTTGATGATCTAGCAGATGTAATAGCCTTTATTGCGGCTAGATGGTATTAGATGCAATAAGAGTATCCATCACTGGGCTTTTATAGCCAGCGGTGGATATTTTTTTTTTCTTAAAAGGGTATATAAAGTGACCTCTTTGGAAGGATTTTTGCAATGAATATCTTTACTAAACCATTAGAACATTACAAACGTAATATTAACCCGCTCATTGCTTATAAAAAACAAGTATCTTTTTATATATCTAAAACTAAGAATATACCTTTAGATCAATCTACTCAACAAGTAGAACAGTTAATAAAAGATAAAAAGATACAGTTTAATGACACTGAACTTATTTGTTACCATAGGAAAGAGAATGGCGATAAAGCGTTAGAATCTACTACACTTATTAATTATATAAAAGATACAGTTCATAATGAATATGTATTAGCCCCTACTTTTACTAATTATGTACCTGAATCAGTACGAGTGTCTCCTCTTGTAACATTCACTGATAAGAATGTTAAGAATCGTTCTAAAGCTAAACAAGAAGGTTTTAAAGCTAAGAATGAAGGAGATATGGTTAAATTTACTTTTAAGAATAATGAACAGAATAATCTTAAAGTTTATAATAATAGTCTATCAGGTGCTTTTGCTACAGAAGGTAGTGTATTTAAAAATCCTACTGCACATAGTACCCTTACCTCCATCACTAGAATGGAAACTTCTCTAGCTAATGCTCTTAACGAAAAGATCATAGCAGGTAATAGACATTATCGTTCACTTAAAATAACATTAAACAATATAAATTTCTTAGCTAGTATAACTGATAAAAGTGTATTACAATCTATAGTTGCTAAGTATGGACTTGTATTACCTACACCAGATGATGTTTTTAATTGTATTAAGGAGTCTACTGATCTATATTGGTATGATTCTGTAGCATCTGATAAATTAAAAACATATTTAAATAAGCTAGATGGTTATGAGTTAGCATCAGTTATGTATATCAACGATCTATATCATATCAGACAACTTAATAATACTTTTATTAAGAATATGGTGGATATATTTACTATTAAGATAACTGATAAAAATTATGATAACCCATTAGAGCTTATAAAGAATATACCAGAAGCTGTAATTAACTACGCACATCAGATCTGTATAGATGAGGTAAGGGGTATAGGTAAAGATTACGCTAAATTAGATAAGATTAAAGTATGTACATTACTAGCTACTTGTCAGAACATAGTTCAATCATTAGAGTATTATAAAGATTTTTTTCAAGCATTCTTTGTAACTGATGATATACCTTGTTCAACAGCTAATATTAAATCTATGATACGTAAAGCTGTTGTACTCTCTGATACTGATAGTACTATGTTCTCTTGTGATGAATGGATAACATGGTATTATAATGAATTTATATTCACAGAAAAAGGATACGCTATAGCAGGATTTATAGGTCTTATAGTATCACAAGCTATAGTACATGTTCTAGCTATGTATAGTGCTAACATGGGAGTATCTAAAGATAAGCTTAATAAAATACAAATGAAACCAGAGTTTGTATTTCCTGTATTTGTACAAGCTCCAGTATCAAAACATTATTTTACTTGTATTATGATGCAAGAAGGTAATGTATTCTCTAAACTTGACTATGAGATTAAAGGAGTACATTTAAAGAACTCTGCTTTACCTAAAGAGGTTATTGCTTCTTCCCACGACAAGATGAAAGAAATATTACATGCTATCATGGACAATAAGAAGTTATCTCTTAAAACAGAGATAAATGAATTAATTCAATTAGAGAATAAATTTAGAGATGATATATTATATAATAGAGAGATCTATTATCGTAAGACAACTATTAAAGAAGCTACTAGTTATAAGTTAGAAGAGGATAAATGTCCTTATTGGCATTATAAGTTATGGCGTAATGTATTTGAACTTGATTATGGTGAAATAACTCCACCTCCATATAAAGCTTTAATATTGCCATTGACTATAACTAATAAAACTAGTATGCTACTATGGATGTCTAAAATAGAAAATCAAGAACTAGCTACTAGATTAACAGAGTTTTTAAAAGTTAGTGGTAAAGATACACTTATGACTATGTATATTCCAGAAGATTATATCAGAGCTTTTGGCATACCTAAGGAAATATTATTAGTCTTGGATATTAAACGTATCGTACTAGATCTTACCCTAAGTAGACGTATCATCATAGATGCCCTAGGACTCACTCCTAAGACAGGTATGTTGTTCTCTGAGTACCTAGTATCAACTTAACTAAACAACCCACACAGAGACCTTCTACGGGCCTCTGTGTGGGTTGTCTGATTTTATAAAAATTGGATTATATAACAGTAAATGTATTTTTTTCTATCCTTTGATCTTATCCCATAGTTCCTTAACCTTGTTTTCACCACCCTCGCTCCATTTAGCGAAAATATTGACAGGGTTAAAAGGTAGATGGCTAACTTTAGTAATAAGTTTAATATCTTTATCTTCTAAATCGTCACTATTTAAAGCAGCTACTATGCTATCAATTTCAACTTCAATCTTGCACATATTAGGTACTTTAGTATATACATCAACTTCATACTTAACATTTTCTAATTTAGTTGTTTTTTCTTCACCATTAACTATATAGCTAATGTCAACTTGTTTACTATAGAAAACATATCGAGTTTTTTCAATAATATCTTCAGCTACTAAAGTAAATGCATTTACAAAGTTTTCATCTACTGGAATAGTATATTCTTTAGAAGACTCAATATTCTCATGCATCTTATCATCGTTCTTAATCTTTAATGTTAAGAATTGTTTAGTATCATTATTTTTAGTTATAACACGTACTCTAGCTTTACATCCTTCTTTCTCTAGATAAGTGTTCCATTCTTTCTGTAGTTCAACTTCATCAGCTTGTTCAAAACCTTCTGGATTAGAGATAGTTGCATAAACAACTATTTCATTCTCAGGTGCATATAGAGTATTAGGTTCTACATGTTCTAAAACTATATTGTTAAACAATTTCATTTTTGTTCCTTTAAAAAACGTTTAGAAGCTAATTGAACTTCATCTACACAAGCTATTATTAAACTAGTAACTTTAGTTATAGCTTCATTTTCATTATACGCATATTCCATTATTTCATCAATCCAATTTTCATAGGTTTGTTCTGAATCATCGTCATCATCAAAATCTTTGTCATCTGAATTATTGGAACCTAACTCACTGTAAGGGATATTTTTAAATTTAAAATAATTAGAAAATGTTTTACTTAATTCACTATTAGAATTAAATATACTGTATTTAGTATTTAGAACAATTAATTCTGATACAATAATTTGTAATTTCTTTAATAAATTTATATATTCAGCTAAAGATATAGATACAACGCGTGCAGGTTCTCTGAAAACACCGGGTGAGAACCAATAAGATGCATTACCTAACTCAGAAACATATTTACTTACACTACTATAAATATCTTTTCTTTCTTTATCTATACCATTATTAAAATATAGACCAACTGTTCCTTTAGGACTTATATATAAAGTTAGATTTTTATTTGCATTATAACTATTGTCTTTTTTGTAACCTTTAAATAGTTTGCTTGGCTTTATTTTATCTATTAGTTGATTTTTCTGTTTATTGATTTTGTCTAATAATTGTTTATCTTCAGTAACATTGTTTAAGAAACTAATATTAGCATGTATATCATCTATTACTAAAGAATAAAAATCTTGAATATACTTGATAAAATTTTTATATTCATCAGCTGAATCTAGGATATCTTTAGATTTTTTCATTTCGTAGAAAAAACTAGTTTTGAAATCTAGTTGTATGACAGTATAGTTATTCAATTTCTGGACTAGTTCGTCTAATTGTAACGATAATAGATTTAATAATTCTAGTGTCACATCCTCTTTTTCAGTTTTTTTCTCAATTTCTTTTTTCTTTTCTTTACTCTTAAAGAAGTCAAAGAAACCTTCTAAAGATATTTGTTTAACATCTTCTAATTGTTCTTGAATATTTTCTTTTCTTTTTTGTTTCAGTTCTTCTAAAGACAATGAACTAACAACAGGTATCATATTAAACAATTTCATTTTTTCTTCCTTTTCATAAAAAATGGAACATATATACTATAAGTGGGAATAGTAGTTAGCATTTCATTAATGGTAATGAAACTAATCTACTTAGGAGTATATCATGAGGTTTTTAACAGAAGTAGATTTCAAAAGGGGATCTACTAATTACTACGCCCATGGGGCGTGGTTGCTAGAGTATTCTACAAGTATGGGACACGGGGAAGATCCAGTCCCCGTATGTCATCTGGGGGTTGAAGAACCTCCGGAAGAAGTTCCGACGGAACTCGTTGCTGAGTACATGCTTAGCAGCGAGTATCTCTCGTCAACCGTTGTAATAGCAGCGATTGACGAAATCCAACGTTTGGATCCAGATTATTGGAAACAAACATTGGGTAGTCGTCTGCAGGACGGCGTAGGAAGTAGAACTTCTTATACTACAGAAGTGTTCTTAGAGAGAGCACTTCGTACTGCTGAGTGGGTGGAGTACATCCACCCAGAGATTGCAGAAGGCTGCAAAGCGTACTGTACCACCGACATCAGTGGTAGGCTAGGGGTAGAGAAGATCCTTCCCCAAAACTGGTATACGTACCAGGAGAAGGGTGGTAAAGTATTTGCCACCCTAACCGGTAGACCGGGATCCACGGTGAATTTTACCGTGGCAATCGTTGGTCCAGAGGGTGACCTCTGGACATTCCACCCCGGAGAGCCAGTAAGGCCGTCCCAGAGTACCGATCTAAGTCTAGTCGGTACCACAGAGCAGGGCTACAAAGTTATTGAGCGCGGCTTCAGCTACGCGAAAATAGCTGACAAGTAAACAATACCCAGCATGACTAGATTCTTAGTCCTCTGCTGGGTAATGTTTTTTTTTCATAAAAAATAAGGTATATATATTATATATGGGTATAGTAGTTAGTGAAATTATCACCCAATAAATACGTATTTTTCAATTAACCAAGGAGTATTAAAATGACACAATATGTTATAGCAATAGTAAAAGTTGATAATGCTATTTATATAAATGAAACAGGGTATTTTAGTATTATAATTAAACCAGAAAATATTTTAAAAGACGATATAATTATTGATTCAAAAAGTACGGGTGAAGAAATAATGGTATATAGACATTGGTCTAAATGCGATATTAAAATAGTGTCGTTAACTAAAGATTTTATTGATCTAAATGAAGAATTATTATCAAAGATAGGTCTTTTAAATATCACTAATATTTTAAAAGACGAAATGTTAGAATATTCTCCTATGGGATATCCTAAACAAGGTATGATGTATCCTCAACAACCTATGCAACCTCAACAACCTATGGGGTTTCCTCAACAGCCTATGGGATATCCTAAACAATCTCCGGTAAAATTTTCATCACCGCTTTATACTGGTGTATATAAAAAAATGCCGGAATATTCCCCTATGGGATATCCTAAACAAGGTATGATGTATCCTCAACAGCCTATGCAACCTCAACAACCTACGGGGTTTCCTCAACAGCCTATGCAACCTCAACAACCTATGGGGTTTCCTCAACAGCCTATGCAACCTCAACAACCTATGGGGTTTCCTCAACAGCCTATGGGATATCCTCAACAGCCTATGCAACCTCAACAACCTACGGGGTTTCCTCAACAGCCTATTTCACAACACCCATTCTTTGATATAACATATGATAGAGAACAAAAATGGGATGTCCTAAAAAACCAAATAGAAAAAGTAAATTTATTAATAGATGAATTAAAGCATTCTGTTAATGAAACTAATGAGATATCTCTAACTGATGTAGATCAAATAACATTTAAAATCTGTATCAATCATAATTTATTTAATACATGTAAAGAATGTATACCAAATATAATGACTTATTTGATACCAGTTATTATTAATAAAATGCATAATTGGGAATTCATAGTTACAAGAAAATTTTTCGAAACAGATGAATTTCTAGAATTTTTTGCATATTTTAAAGCTCTTGATGCATTTTCTATTGAACATCAAATTAATTCAAATGAAACATATGGTAGTTATGCAATAACAAATGAAGGAGTTATAATTGGCAAATGGGGTAATATAGAACTTTGTAATTTATCAACCAGTAATAAACCCAGATGGCGTGAGACTGATCGCGATGAAAATCTTGAACCTATGGAAAATAATGTAAATAAGAATTTATAAACCAAAATTTTAGTTACTATATAACAAAACTAAACACCCAGTAAAAAACTGGGTGTTTTTTTTTGTTTTAATTAAAATTAAATACCTGGGTTTATTAACATACGCATATATTTAGTGTGCTCAATTCCATCTGAGAAGTAAATATTAATCTTCTGCCAACGTTCTCTTAATTCTACTTGATACAATTCTTCTGAATCAGAATAGCTATCAACAATATCTTTAAAAACCCCTAATTCTTGTCCACCAACAAGATAACTATTACCCATACGGATAACAAGAATATTATGAATAAAACTTTTAACAGCTAGTTCACATAATTTACTAAAAGCATGCCAACTTCTAGGAGGTATATTTTCCATATTCTCCTCATTAGCTACAACACATCTAACTGAGTGAACATTAGTTATATACATTTTATCATGTATCATAACAGTATTATGACCAACTAATCTAACAATAGCTGTACTTAACACAGGTACGCTGCTAAAGCTATTATTAACACGTTGTGCGGTGTTAGTTATATCATTGACACCACTTGTACCAGCACCAGCCATAGCTGCACTAGTATTATTATAGTTATAACCATATGGCATATAATGAGCAGATAAGACACTCATAATAGTTCTATAGTTTATATGTTCAGAAGGTATTTTAACTACCCTAGTAAAGTCATCAGCATATTCTACATTTAAGTTATAAACAGGAACAGTTAAAGTTTCACCACCTACTATATTAGCATCAAAGATAACTCTTGGTCTTATAACTTTACTAAGTATTAATTCATCTAAACTAACTGGAGCTTGTCTCCAACCTTCCTCATTATAGTTATTAAAAGCCGCAGTTAGTATATTAAATGGGACTCTATACTTAATTTCATCTAGCGCTTTTTGTAGTATACCCATGATTTAAAACCTTTCTAAAAAGAGATTCAAGAGGAATATTGTGTTAATCAATCCAATAGATTTTGAAAAAAAATTAAATAAAGAATATAATATCAAAAGAGAAGCATTATTAAGTGTCTTTAATAATGCTACAGATGATGCAGAATTTATTAAAGAATTAAATAATGGATATAAACCTTATCTAGTACTAGATATTAATAATAAAGAAACTTTTAGTGTTTTAAATATTAAAGAAGATACTAAAGGTGTAGAGTTTATTAATCAAGATCATATAGTAGCAGTAGAAGGATTTAAATACCTTAGAGTTATTTTAGCATCTTAACATTAAGAAAAACTACTAGCGACCATACTTAGGTCGCTAGTAGTTATATATTCACTATTTTTTTTAGTTTATCTATAGTCTCAATAACTAACTCTCTAGGAAGTTTATTCATATAAATATTCTCTCTAAATAGTCTTTGTACATCAATTACAGCTTTATTTATTAAATCTCGATTTCTAGCATAACCCACTTTACCACCAATATCTAATAAAAAACATATCTCATCAAGTCTACTTAAATATAATGCCCACCAGTTTTGCCTAGTTTTAACCATATCAGGCATAGTTAATACATCTAACATATCTTTTTTATGTATACCTGGTATTAATTTTAAATAAGTATAATAAGATAATTGTCTATCAGTCATATATAGTATAAGTGAAGTAAGTATATTATCAATACGACTACTATAATCAATTAACATAATAGGATGTTTACTAGGTTCGTTATTAATATTATTTATACCGTAGTATAAGTTCATATATCTATTGAATATGCATATATCTGCATGACTATATATCATATTAGAGATAACATATCTAAAAACAAATTCATTAGCACCACCACGTTCACCTTCAGGTTTAGACATCTCATTTAATAAAAATTCTTTATATTGTACAAATAACATAGGTAGATTAATACTAACAACACTTAAACCATTTTCAGTGGTAGGATATCTTTTAGGGTAAGGTAATAAAAACTTTAAACTAGAAATAGGATGCTTATGTACTTTAACAGCTTGTAAATTTTTCCAGTTAGCCATAGCTTCATTGATAACAAAGTATTCTTCACTATACAAAACTATACCATATCCTTGATAAAATAAATTTTCAAATAAATTACCAAATTCAATTTCACTAGTTAATTTAAAATGCTTGGCTATATAAGGTGCTCTAGTATATACAGCACTGATAAAACTAGTTATATTGCTATCTATATTAGGCATACCTATATTTAACATTCTTACTAATATATGAGTATTGTCTATAGCACGTCTATTATTCTTATAGTAATTAGATACATCATTTAATTGATCAATATACACACGTTTAACTAGTTCAAACTCAGGAGGTCTAATAAGACCAGCATAGTTTTCACTATAGCTATCTTCAAATAACCTATACATATTAAAACCTTACAAAGACTAATAATTTAACCAATACATAAGAACAAGTATAGTTTTTCAAATATATCTTTAAATCACATAGTATTTTTTTCTTCCATTATTGTATATATAATGGAAGAAATTCTAAACTAAGTCTGCAGCCTTTGGTTTCAGGCTAAATAAGGGCTTGTTATCTTTTTTAATAAAAAACCTTTTCTATTAACATAAGTGTTATATATATTAATTATGAAATGAAGATGTTTAGTTCCGTATACCAGTTCCGAATCTGTGTAAAATTCGACCTTTAGCTAAGGGTATTATTTTGTTTTTTAGTTTAAAAACCAAGGAGTAGTAAAAATGGCAATTCTTGATAATGACAGCAATAATAATGTTAACTCCAATGTTAACCAAAACACAGTAGCTGATGCACCAGGGCAACAAAAAAATACATGGTCATTTGATAACATAGGGATGTTCGGTGCACCGATCCCAAAAACGGTGTATAATGAATATTACACTAACATAAAAGATGGTCTGATTGAGATTTACAAACATGCTAATGCGGGTGTTGAAATTTCTTTGCTTGATCTGGATAATATTAACTCTCCGGGTTTGGCATTCTCTAATATCATTATTTGCGTGCGGGATAAAAAAATTCCGGATGCAGTGGCTTACTATATTTTGATTCTAGAAGCTACTGGAGAAAAAATTCAGCCAGTATTTGAAAATATCGGTGGAGTTCAAACTGAGATTACACGTTTTTCTTGTAGTGCACTTGATGAAGTATTACGTCAAATTGCACATGAGAAAGTTATTAAGGCATTTAATTGTAAGAAAGTTCTTTATTCTGAAGGTACTGTAGTTCCAAGTACTTTCTCTCATGAAGATAAACGTAAAATGCATATGCTCGCCCTGAATGCTGGCTTGGCGTGTACTACTGAGCTTTCTATTTACGATAATAATTTTGCGGATATTAATCTTACTCAAGTTCCTAAAGATAATAATTTGTTTGTATCAGTAGACTTCATTAAACAGCAAATTGAAGATCCTGTTGGAAACATCATGCGTTCTGACGTGAATACAAATTTTGGTACACGTCGGCAGCAGCAAATCACAAAGTCGGTTAATACTGGTGAACGTGAATCACAAATCGCCATTTCCTCTGGTTTTATTGATTTGCTGTGGGCGCCTATGAATCCACAGGCTGTATTCAATCCCTATGTATCTCAGCAACAACAGCTTCAGACACAAAAGTATGCTGCTCGTTTGGTAATCACTAACCTGGTGACTAATTTTGGTTACACACCAGCAATGGTACTATTGGCACTAGCTACATCTGTAGCTATCCGTGACAATAATAATTGGATTAATACTTTCCGTCCTTCTGCTTTGGATTCAGGTAGTATTGATCTTCGTGATATCGGTGCATTGAATATTGAATCCAATCTAGAGAATGATCCATCTGGATGGGGTAAACATATTGATACTAAATCAGAAACTTTTCAGATTCAAGATTTAGGTCAATTAATTTCAGCACTTATTCGTCCAGGTTTGGTTATTTCAATAGATTGTCCAGAAGCTGGTCCTCAGTCATGGTATCTATCTATGTTTGCTGCTGCAGCAACAGGTCATCCAAAAGCTACTGATATAATCTATCGTGCAGCACAACAGCTGACAGGTGGTAATTTTGGTAAGTACTTTAACGTTGGCCAGCCAATGTTTGATGATGCTTATAATACAGTACATACTGGATACTGGATTGATCGTAAAGGTCAGAAACGTGATTTGCGGGATATTGATCATTTAGCAGTTTGTAATATTGCTGGTGATCGTAATCCTGAATTGATTCGTGGTTATTCTGATACTTTCCTACGGAAAGATATTCCAGCGATGAAACGTATGGCTGATCGTAAACGTATTATCCAAGCATTGACAAATGAATCAGCAGTATTCACTGGTATAACAGAACGCATTACATTCACAGCTAGTTTTATTGACGCACTTGTACGTGGTATCAGTGAGACTGGGTTAACTGTACGTATCAATAGCCAGGTTCTTGATGATATCAATAATCAGCGTGGTTATGCCGATTTTGTTAACAATACGTTGTTGACTGGTAATCAGTCATTTATGACGTATAATGTTTATCAAGGTGGAGCACAACCCTATATGGCACAACAAAGCCGCCGCTGGTAATTAATAGATGTAAAAAAAGCTATCCAGGGTTAATTCCCTGGGTAGCTTTTTTTTCTTTAACGTTAAATTAAATAGGATTTTACTATGGATACTTTGATTGATTTGAAAATTTTAGATAAAAGACTTAGTTCTGTTGTCGACCAACTGAAATATGCTACATCTGGATCAGCAGCTTTAGATCTAAAAGCATGTATTGAGGAAAATATAGTAGTACATCCTGGTCAGGTAGTTTTAATTGGGACAGGTATAGCTATTGATATTAAAGACCCGTCTTTAGCAGCAGTAATTTTACCTAGATCAGGTTTAGGTCATAAAAATGGAATTATCCTAGGTAATACAGTAGGGCTAATTGATTCAGATTATCAAGGTGAAATCAAAGCATCTATTTATAATAGATCTCAAGAACCATTTATTATTAAACCCATGGATCGTATTTGTCAAATGGTTTTTCTTCCGATAAAACAAGTAACTTTTAATGTAGTTGATGATTTTGAAATAAAAACATCTAGAGAAACAGGTGGTTTTGGTTCAACTGGAGTTTAATTTAACATTAAGGAGGGTATAATGTCAGTATCCCAAGAACTTTTGGATTTTAATGATGTATTCAAATATTTAAGAAAACCTCCTATTATTGTTAATGACCTACCTAGTGATACTAAAGAAGCTAAATCATATATAAACTCTATTATTTTAACAGAATTTACTAACGACATGGTAAGTTTATTACCAAGTTGTAGTTGTGGTATGACTAAAGGTGAATATAATATAGGAACTATGTGTGATGTATGCTGTACAGAAGTATCAAGTGATGTAGAAGATGATATAGAACCTTTAGTATGGTTTCGTAAACCTATTGGAACATTAGCATTAATAAATCCAATGGTTCTCATGCTTCTTTCTAAGAAGTTTACTAAATCTGGATATAATATCATCCAATGGTTATGTGATACAACTTACAGAAGTAAAACCAAACAACCACCTGTTTTACATAAACTATTAGAACTAGGTATAGTAAGGGGTTATAATAATTTTATACAAAACTTTGACAAAACTATAGGTGTATTATTTAACCTTAAAGAATTTGGAGCTAAAAGTACAGTAAAAACACCTTTAGAAATATTTATATATGACAATAGGCAAAAAATCTTTAGTGATTATATACCTTTTCCTAATAAATCTTTATTAGTTATAGAAAAAACTAATACAGGTATCTATATTGATAATATGATAGTTAATGGTATAGATACTATTGAATCATTAGTATCTATTGATAGAGATTTCTATGATCAATCTTTTAGAGTAAAAGAAAATAGAACAGCTAAAGCTTTATTTAAACTAACTCTGTTTTATGAACAATTCTTTAAATCTACCGGAACTAAAGAAGGACATTTTAGACGTCATATATTTGGTACTAGAACTAATTTTAGTTTTAGATGTGTAGTAACATCTATTACATCTAAACATATTTATGATGAAATTGAAGTACCATGGTGTGTGGCTATAACTGTATTAAGACCACACATAGTAAGCAAATTACTAAAATTCGGTATGGAACTCAATAGTATCATAGGACTTATTTATGGTCATATTAATAAATATAATCCTATTCTAGATAAAGTTATCAATGAATTAATTCAAGAATCTCCTGAGAAAGGTATATATGTTTTATTGAACAGAAATCCTACATTGTTGAGTGGATCAATTATCCGTGTAAAGATTACTAAGTTTAAAACAGATCCAGGGGATAATACAATTGGTTTGAGTATACTATCTGTAAAAAGCTTGAACTGTGACTTCGACGGTAGACATTTGCTGTCGTAAAACTAATTACTCAGGTATGGTAACAAAGATAAATATTGGACAATCCGCAGCGAAGCTCCTAGTTTAAACTAGGATGAACGTTCAACGGCCATCGAAATTCATATAACTATGAAGAGTAGAGTAGGGTATCAAGCGAACCCGAAATGGAAAGTACCTTTAAATAAAGGTAAAGATATGGTCTCAACCGGTATGAAAGTATCGGATAGTTAAGATCTGGACAATCTTAATGGTCAGGGGTAGCGACCTGATAGTACTAACTAACATATAGTTTTGGAAAAATAGTGGAAATTAAATTAATACCAGGTACAAAAGGTTTTAAAACAAACAAAAATGGTCAGATCATAGGACCTAATGGACAAATAAGGAACCAGTATACAAATGGCGATGGTTATCTAACAGCTTCTGTTTTATTAGAAAATGGAAAATGGCGGACTTTCGGAGTTCATCGTTTAGTAGCATTGGCGTATATTCCATATAAAGGAGATTTAAAATACTTAACAGTAAATCATATAGATTAAGATTATTAAATAATTGGTGGTATACTTACATGAAATCACACAATATTAAACACCTCCAAGCTCTTATTGATGTCCAGGTTAATAAGAGTTAATAAATGTTAGTTAGTACGAGAAAACATTCTATTCGAATGTCAAATGAAAATTGGACGCACTTAATGTATCTTTATCCTTGGATAATAATACAGCTGATAATTGGTATCCATTACATCCTAAATTTAATATATATGAGGCTACAAACCCTTATGAAATCAGTTCAAACATAAGTATACCCAAGCCTGTGATCTTGACTACATCAAATTGGTTAAGTGGGTAAGTTTAATGCACTCTGTACCGACCTGTGGTAATGTAGGTCGGTGTAGAGGTAAGTAAAAAGTGTTCAAATGCAACAACAAGTATATACTGTAAGTGAAATACGTCTAACTTAAACTTAAGGATATAATCATGGAACAACTTAAAAGTAATTCTGTTAAAAAAGGTATTCATAGTTTTTTATTGGGTTTAATAATTTTACCTAAAACTAGGATAAGGCTTCCTAATACAGAAAAAACCTATTATGTTAAAACTAAATATAATAGAATATGTATTATAAGCGATTTTAAATTTGTTCCTGATTATTACTTTATATGGTGTAATGTAAAACATCATTACAAAGTATATATCGCTACAATAGATACATCTGTAGATGTAAAAGTTAAATCCAAGTATGCTATGTGTACTATGAAAACTAAATTAGATATTATGGGATTTTGTAATATGTATCAGTTTTTATACATACATAGAGCTAATAATAGGAAGTAAAATATATTAAAGTCACTTTATCTATATGGTAAGGTGACTAAAAATATATTTTTCTTTTTTATTAAATTTTAAGGAGTATTACTAAATGCGGTCCACTGATCCAGAAAAATCTGTTTTTGTTGCATATACAATTAATAATTTAGTAACATTTCTGCCTATTGATTTATCTAAAGATCCTTTAATGATTCAAAGTGATCTTAAACATTTAGAACGTCATGCTATTCAAATGATACATTCTATACAAGCAGAGCAAGAAGTTAAAGAAAACGGTTATTATATTTCCGACAATATTATATATAAAGTATATTGTGATAATACAATAGTCAAAAAAATTACTGGGGATGAAGCTAAATCTATTAAACGTTTAATTAATAAATATCGTTAAATATATGAAAGAGCTTAAATTTAAAGGTATTTTAAAAGAAATAGCTTTGATGTCTAAGGATAGAAACACTAAAGTTGGTGCAATAGCTTTAGATGAAAATTTAAATATAATCTCAACTGGATATAATGGTTTTCCAAGAGGCGTTAATGACAATATTGACCAACGCCACCAACGACCTGATAAATATCTCTGGACAGCACATGCTGAAGAAAACCTAGTAGCTCAAGCGGCATACATGGGTAAATCTTTAAAAAATAGCACAATATTAGTTAGTAGTTTATTTGCTTGTAATGTATGTGCCAGAATGATAATTCAATCTGGTGTTAAACGTATAATAGCTCCTTCATCTGATGAAGGTAATTAGAAAGAAAGTAATGAAACTGCCATCACTATGTTTCAAGAAGCAAATGTAGAAATAATATTCACTGACTTACTTTCTAAAAAAACATTATTTTCTTAATTATTTAATAGGATTTTTTATGACAGATATAGTATTATTCCATCGTGATACAGATGGATACGCTGCAGCTTCAATAGCATATCAGATGTTTGGTGATAAAGCAGAGTATTACTCTGTTCAATATAATGAAAAACTTCCAAGTAGGCTTAGTGAATCATTAGCTGAAGATAATATTTATATTTTAGATTTTAGTTATAAAAAAGATATTTGTGAAGAATTATATCAAAGTGCTAAATCATTACTTATATTAGATCACCATAAAACAGCTGCAGAAGAACTCAAAGGTTTAGATTACGCTATTTTTAATATGAATCATTCAGGTAATATACTTACTTGGAAACATTTCTTTCCAGAATTTAAGCCAACTAAATATCATTTGTTAGCTGAAGATAGAGATTTATGGAAATTTGTGTATGGTGATGAATCAAAAGCCTTTATTTTAAGTTTATCATTATTACCAGTTAGTAAAAAAGATACTAAAGAATATTTAAAATTCCTTGTCACTCTTAATGACGAAAAGATTCTTAATGAATATATTGCTTTTGGATATACACTCCTTAAAAAACAGCAAAAGGATGTATCTAGCGTTAAAAATAATACCACTGGTTTTAAGATTGTTAATTTTAAAGACAGTCAATTTATTTTATATAATACTACTTCTAATATTAGTGAAACTGCTGAAGCTTTTTACTCTGACGAAATATTAGCTGCTTTTAATACACTATCATATTTTATACTTAATGAAAAAGTTATATTTTCAATGAGATCTAATAAAATTAAAGGAACTGATGTATCTGCTATAGCTGTTTCTATGGGTGGTGGTGGGCATATTAATGCAGCCGGTTTTGGTTTACCTATCATTGAAGGACTTGAATTAATAAAAGAGTTACTTCTACAAAACTAGCCTTTTTAAATATGTAATTAATTATATATATTATATATGAAATGTACTTTAAATTAACCAAGGAGTAGTAAAATGGAAAATGATGTAGATTATACAAATGATATTGAAAATACTATTACAATTCAGTTAGATCCTGATACAATGGATAGTATTTCTGACATCTGTATGATTTTAAATACTGATGCTGAAACATATATTAAACAATGTATAAACCATTATCAAGAATTTCATATTGATGAAACTTTAAATTTTATTGAAGCTATACGGGATAATCCGGTAAATTATCCATCAATTGATGAATAATATAATTATGGATATTTCAGATAAAATAATTTCATTAAATTTAAATATCGAAAAAGAACTTTTTGATGATATAGTAAAAGCATCGATTGTTTTAGATATTAGTATTAATGAGTATATTATGTATTGTTTAAAACATCATTACAATGTTTATAAACATAAGGAACATATTGAGTATGACCTTTGCTGCTAATATTATAGAAGCTAATAGTCCAGCTGTACTTGATTATTTGATATATCCTGAGCAAAATCCTATGAATCAGTCATATATTTACAACCAAGTACATGCTGTATCTCAAACACTTAATGAAATAGGTATGAAATTCATTGAGTCTTCTAAGGATATCTATAACAAAATAAATGATAGTGATCTTATTCGAAAAGCTAAAGCAGCTATTAGATCAGCTGTAGGTATTAGCAAAATAAATGAATTCTCTTACTATGAAACATTGGAACAAGTGAGAGAAGCTACACCATTTATGCAAAATTATGTTATGGCTAATCCAGTTATACGTGAGTTGTACAATCAACAAATGTGTGATGGTTATAGCGATGTTTACCAAGATGTTTTTAAAGGAACTATTGGTGATAGCCATTATCATTATAGACGTGTAATGGATGGTGTAGTTTATGATACTAAAGATAATGATGGAAATTATAACTGGTCAGCTAAGCTTTACTTTGAAGATTTAGTAGCTAATGATAGGGAGTTAGATATTGAGGAAAAATCAAAGGTATTGGCAACGTGGGAAGTTATGAATATTTTCATTAAAAAAGGAGTAGATCCCACTAATTTAGACGGTGGAAATTTGTAAAAAAAATGGCGTTACTTAAGTATATATATTTTTCCTAATGGTGATATAAATATAATAGATGATGTCGGATATAAAATATCTGGTTAATATTAAAAATAGTACAGAGAAACCTTGTTTTTTAGGACAGGGTTTCTTTTTTTATCATTAAATAAATACTGGTTTTAGATTAAATTAAATAATTAATAGTTTGCTTGTATATTATGGGTATTATATAATACCAAAAATCTATTTTTTTTTTAACTTAATTGAGAAAGGATGGGAACTCCATTTAGACCCAAAAATTGGGGTCTCTGTTCCTGATATAATGATGAAAAATAATGCGACTGTACCTAGTTTAAGTATAGATGGTTGGGTTGATACACCGATAAAAACACTAGATTATTTATTTAGTCATATTTTTTTGTCTGATAATAGTCAAAGTTACTTATACTACGGTAATATAAGTTCAGTATCTTATTTAATGTATAAAAATCAGTCATCTATTAATGATCTTATACGCGATCTTACAGAAATGGTAAAAAATTATTTAGGTAGATATTATGATAGTGTTAACTGTGAAATAATAGACAGCTCAGGAGATAGTATCACAGGTTCTTTAACAATGTCTTTATCTACAACAGATAGTGGAAATCTGTATACTTTAAACAAAGTAATAGAATATACAGATTCTAGTGTTAGAAAAATCATAGATTCACTTTAAAAATAAAAGAGGAAAAAGTTATGTCATTAGATCAATTAGTTAAAAATCGTATGTTAAATTCAGCTGAGACTACTATAAATCTAGCTTATGATAAGTTATCTCCAGAAAGTAATAAACAAAAATTACCTTTAGAAATATTTAATACATATTTTGCCCCATATTTTTTTGGTCAAAAATCTTTACCTAATGATAGTGACATATTTGCTACTTGGATAGGTATAGCTGGAAGTCCTATGTCTAGTGTTGATATAATTAATACTAATAATGAAACAGTTTTTACAATACCTCCTTTGTATAATACAAATATTATTAATTTCCTTAAAGCAAACGATTTTAGTAGTATCATGAATGAATATTCATTACATAGTAATTTATTACCATCAGTATCTATGAATTTTGTGCAAAACAGGTTGTTACCTGAAGCTGATAATATTGTTGATTCATCTAAAAAACATCCTTATATTGAACAATGGGGCGATATAGCTAATCTATATCAACCAGATAATAAAAGTGCAACTAAAAAAGATAAAACTATTATTAATACTATAGTTAATAATAGTGATGATGGTTTAAGTTATGACATTTAAATACATAGTTATATCTGATATTCATTTAGGACATCCCAGAAATAAAACACATGAAATCCTATTTAATTTAAATAAAGCATTTAATTATTTTAACGAAGATTTCCATCTGAACGCTATTTTTATAGCCGGTGATTTTTTTGATACATTACTAGATAATTATACATCAGATTATCATGAAATAGTTATATGGATTCATAGACTCATTAATTATTGTGCTAGAAAAAATATAAAACTAAGAGTATTAGAAGGAACTCCTAGTCATGACTGGAATCAATGTAAAATATTTGAAACATTAATTAGTGTAACTGGCACTCCTATAGATTTTAAATATGTTAATAGTATATATATAGAGTTTCTAGAAGATAATGGGTTATATATACTATATGTGCCAGATGAAGCTATGGAATCTTCTGAAATTACTCGTGAGTATATTAAACAATTATTAATTGATAAAGGTATATCTAGTGTAGATATAGCAATTATGCACGGAATGTTTGGTTATCAGATGATGAATATACAAACTTCACAAACGCACGATGAAAAATTCTACAATAATATAGTCAATTACTATATACATATAGGACATATACACACTCACAGTAAATATGATAAAATCATAGCACAAGGTAGTTTTGATAGATTATCTCATAATGAAGAAGAACCAAAAGGTTATATTATAGCTGAAGTAAATAATATAGCCAAATTTTGTTCATGGAACTTTATTGAGAATAAGACAGCTAAAATATTTAAAACTATCAATATAACAAAAAACCAAAATTTGGAACAAGCTTTAATAAAGTTAGACAAAAATATTTATAATTTACCTGAACTTAGTTTTGTTAGAATTAAAGCTTCTAAAGATCATATAGTTTATCAGGCATTTGAAGAACTAAAAAAAAGATATCTTCTTTATAACTTAAGTAAGAAAAGTGATGATGACCATAGTGATTCTAATCAGTTGATAGATGATGTAAGTATTAGTATTGAGTACGATGTAATCACTATCAACAAGGAGAATATAGAAGAACTACTTTTTAATTGTATAGATAAACAGTTGATAGATATAACCCAGTTAAAAAATATAACCACTAGTATTAAAGACCAAATTTAGTTAGAAATACGGTATCCCGTATTTCTAACTATTCTTTCAGGAGTTCTATATGTATCTTACTGAACGCACTATATCCGCTTTTCCTATTTCAATAGGAACTAGCTTATCATTAGAATCAGTATTTACTGGTAGATTACCACCTTACGATCCTATCAGACAAATACCACAACATATTAATATAAACCATTATCAAGAATCTTGGTTTAATATAGCTACTCTCTATAGAAATTTAATAGGGGCATTACCTAATGAGGCTAAAATAACTGTAAAACCAGAAGCTTTAGCAGCTGATATACTAGAAGAAATAGATGTTATTACTAGTTTATATAAAAATGAAGGTAACGATATTTGTAAACCTTATTTTTATCATTGCACATATGAAAAAGTAGTATCTAAGTACAGTGCTAAGAAAATACAATTTAGGCAAATTAAAACAGAGAAACAAAAAGAGTATGAGCGTAAGTATGCAGAAACTATAAAGTTTATATTAAAGGATAATGAATTTATTAAGAAATTTAATAGTGATATTAAACCTATAGTTAATTGTAAAGCACTTATTATGACACATGTTCCTTATGATTTAATTAGTTATAAAAAGTTTTCACAGTTAGATTTGTTAGAAAGTCATACAGGTAAATTAAAATCTAGATATGAATTTTCAACTAAGTACCATCCTTTGGGAGATGAAAAACTTGACTTTATGCCTTTTTTAGAAAAGTTATTATTTATATTTGGTGATAAAGTATTTATAGAACCTACTGATATTAAACTAAGACGACTAATAGTCGATATAGCTAAAAATAGAGAATGGACACCTTATACATCTGAGGAGAAAGTTAATTATTTTATAGAAAGTGATATACAAGAAACATACTTGAAAAATTGGATACTCAGTCTTTAATTTAATAAAAGGGGTGGTAAAATGGACTTAGTCTATAATACATCGTTAAATAATGTAATTAAATTTTCGGGTAATGAAAATAATGACCGTTTTGGTCGATCAGTATCTATTAATGATATAGGTGATACTATAGTTATAGGAGCAGATAATGCTGATAATCAAAGAGGATATGTTAAGGTT
>JFJP01037002.1_pt1 | contig 64596 bp, 60 predicted proteins | sample 431651 | NCBI WGS metagenome assembly JFJP01 (sample SAMN02602958, study PRJNA72255) | Microbial mat metagenome, whole genome shotgun sequencing project. | biome: fresh water; feature: sink hole; material: water; isolation source: purple microbial (photo- and chemosynthetic) mats found in... | reverse complement strand
GCGGCTCTCTGCTCAGAGGCCCTGCTTTCAGCGGCACGCTCCTGTGCTGCTCTCTGCTCTGCTGCTCCTCTCTCAGCAGCTCTCTGCTCGGAGGCTCTGCTTTCAGCAGCTCTCGCTTCAGAAACCCTCCTCTCGGATTCTCTGGATTCAGCTGCCCTGCTTTCGGCCGCACGCTCCTGTGCTGCTCTCTGCTCGGCTGCTCTCGATTCTGATGCCCTTCTCTCGAATTCGCTGGCTTCAGCAGCCCTGGCCTCAGATACCCTTCTCTCAGATTCTCTCTCCTGGGTGGCTTTTGCCTCCCCGGCCCTCTCTTCGCTGACCCTGCTTTCTGCAGCCCTTGTCTCTGTTGCTTTTACTTCGGCAGCCCTGTTCTCAACCGTGGTGGAGACCCTGCGGGACTCATCCCTGGTCTCAGAGGACACAGCAGGCTCAGGTGCCCTGTTGCTTACGGTGGAAGGAGACCTTCTGACAGCGGCGGCGTCTGATGTACTCTTGCCTTCAGTCCTGCTATCCGCTCTTTTCTCCTTGCTGATCGCGGACCTGCTTTCGGTGGCGGTCCTCCTGACTGTTACACTGGCTGGGGCCGGAGAAGTTCCGCTGACCGACTGCGGTGCTGCTTCCCTTCTTTCCCTGGTGCTGGCGGGAGCCCTGTCTCTTACATCACTGTTGCCTGCAGAACGTGTCCTGGTATAGAGTGCTGCACCTTCGCTCCTCTGCTCGGGACGCGAGTAGGTCTGCCTGTAGTTGCCCTCAGCTATCCTGTGGCGGACCTCAGGCGACTCCTGGCGGATGCTGTGATAGTAGAAGTCGTTGTAACGCCTGTACCTCTGTATGTCACTGTGATGGTAGTGACTGTAGTAGTGGTTGTGCCACCCCGAGTGGTACCCGTAGTAGAAGTCCCAGTAGTAGGGTCTCCAGGGATCCCAGTATGAAGGGTAGTAACCCCAGTAGTATGACGAGACCCAGCCGCTGTAGCCGGGACTGCTGATATACACAACCACCGGCCAGTCGTAAATGTCGTAGTAGTAGTTATTGATCACCGGGGCATTGCCGTAGTATACCGGGTCAATGTAGCGCTTTGATTTATGTTTTTTGGAGTAAACGGGTTCGATAATGTAGTTCCTTCCGTAAAGAGCGACATCACCTATGAGCTGTATCATCACCTTCTTCCTGCGGAGCTTCTCGACGGTTATCACCGCCACATCCTGGAATTCCCTGCGGCCAAGCACTGCCCGCAGTACTATAGTGTGCACCCTTCCATCCCTGTAGTCGGAGACGGTGATGTAGTCAACCCTGTTGTCTCCGTTGAGGTCGAGGTTGTTGATCCTTGAATCCATGTCGTTGAGGCTTCTCTCGAAGGCCTCAAGGGAAGGTGAATTCCGGAACAGGTCCATGACTGCATAGAGATTGAGGTTGTCACCCGGGAGACCCATGTATTCCTTCGGGTATTTCTGGGCACTGACTGTCGTCATTGTTGCTGCCAGAACTGCGAGGACCGATGTGATAATGAACTTTTTCATCTCTTTAAGTTTTATGAAGATCTGCTCTTCGAAGATATAAATGCAAAGGGTGTGCCAAACTGGCTGCATATCCCCATAAATTGGGAACAAGGAGATGTTTCTGGTAAGATGTATGATGTCTAACCGGGCAATAGACAATAGGCAATAGGCAGAAGCTCAGTCAACCTTGGACGGGGCTGGCTTCCAGAGACCTCTCTTCTGCTTACGTGCCTTTTCCGCCAGCTTAACGAACTCATCTGCATATCTGACGTTTGGAGGCATTGTCATGACTGTGGCATAGCCGTTTTTAACCAGGTCAGCGTTGACAAAAGTTCCGTCTCTGAGGTACACATAAGCCAGAGTACGGCCGTAGCGATCGAGCCGTGAGACATCATATTCAAGCCTCACCTCCTGTCCGTACAGAAGCTGTGCCAGGTAACCGGATGATTCGGAGCCGAAATAGCCCTTCAGCTTCTTTCCGCTGTTTCGAGGTTCAGGAGCATCAATCCCCGTGAGCCTTATCTTCAATCCCTTCCCGCTGCCGTCATCAACCCAGAAAGTGTCGCCGTCGACCACCCTGATGACGGTGTACCAGGTCACCCCGGCATGTTCTGCAGGGGCGGTTTGACCGGAGACCGCTGGCAGCAGGGCTGCGAGCAAGGTCAGGAGCAGTATGGTCTTTCCACAGAGCATTACCAGGTGTTAAAATCGGCCAATGAATTCAAGGGTCAGCTTGTCGGTATGGATAGGCAGAAGGCTTTTAAAATAGTTTTCATAGTTCAGCCTGATCTCGGAATAGAACTGTTTTGTGTCGAACCCGATGTTGAGGCCGCAGGTGAAACGGCTGGCCTCTGTGTTGCCGCTGAAAACCGATCCGCCGATAAAGTCAAACCTGGCTGTAGGAGATAGCATGGTGATCATCCTGCTCTCAGGTATGATGTTGTAATATGAATGGATATACAGTCCGTTATCCTTACGTCTGACTGAAAGGGTATCATCCCAGTTCCTGGCTATGTATTCGGACTCTATGAAGAAGTTACCCCTGCTGTATCGTAACTCGGCTCCTACCATTACCAGGTTCTGTTCGTAGGTCTCCTCGCCATAATAGAAATTGCCGGTGGCTCTGAATCCTTCATTTCCCCCTGCGGAAACCCTTGTGACAAGGTTAGGTCTAGCGATCCACTGCGGGTTGTTGTTACCCGTTCCGTTGACGGCCCCGACTACGATCCGGACCGGTATCTGCAGGGGGATGTCATATTCGGCATAGAAGCCTATATCACGCATCCCGTCATTGATATATTTGGCCAGGAAGGAACGGTTGGCAAAGATATTGTCTGCCGGACTGCGCATATAGTCGGAGCTGAAGGGTATCTTCCTCTGCCCCAGGTAAAAGCCCAGGTTTTTAACCGGGTTGAACTTCACATAGGCATCCAGCATCTTCATCTCCCCCTCGTCGGAGAGGTCGATCTCGATCTTAAAAGACATGAAGTCGTTGATCTTACCGAGGACTCCGAACCTGGCATTCCTCACCTCAAAACGCATCAGTGAGTTGTCCAGGTCATATTCGACCTTGGTCTTAAGGATGCCGAATATTTCCGGCGTGAAATCAGGCCTGGTTCTGGTGGTGTCCTGAGCCATTACAGAGCCGCAGGCAATCGAAGTCAGGAGGAACAGGAGCAGTATTTTTCTACTGAGTTCTGTTAATAGAAAACGATTTTTCACTATTAAGAAGTGATAGTGTTTAATTCTTATATTACTGACAGATAGAGATATAACTTTAATGGTATCAGATTATGAATATATACAATTTCTTTTATAAAGAAAGCTTCGAATTAATTATGATGAGACGATGTTGTCCATTCGCTCAGTACCTTGTTACGGAAATCAAATATCTCTTTCAACCTGCTGCGTATGAAAAGCAGGTTTGCAATACGGCCCAGGATGCCGAAAGGTGGGCTATAGGTCACTATGTCGGTCATTATGACACCATCGCCATCAGGTTCGATGAAGTGCTGATGATGCCAGAAGGCATAGGGTCCTGACCTTTGTTCGTCCACAAAATACCTGCCCTCTTCAATATGAGTTATCTCGGTGACCCAGGTCATTGGTATACCTGCAAAGGGGGTCACGGTGTAAGTAATGATCATGCCTTCATACATCTTCCCGGGTTCCTCCGGCGAGGTGATGTCAAATCCCATGTACGGAGGTGTGATCTTCTTAAGATTGGAGGGTGAGGATATAAAATCCCAGACTTTTTCCCGGGAAACAGGGATAGACTGTTGCCTGCGGAGTGTGTATACTTTTCCCATTTTACAGATTGATAAAGTTAATATAAAGAAAAAGGTACCCCGGTGTTGAGGTACCTTTTCCGGATTTATAATTTGACTTAAGATTATGGTAGAATAACCCTGTCAATTACATGTATCACACCGTTGGTTGCCTGTATGTTGAGCAGCGAGGGGATGAGTCCGGCTGCGCGTTTGTTGGCGTCAGTTATCGTAAGTCTGGAGGCATCAACACTGAAGCTTCCGCCATTTAAGGTTTTAACTGAAAGTGGTGATGCAGGAAGATCGCTTGAATAGATACGACCGTCAACCACATGATAAAGAAGTACTTTGGTGATGCCATCTTTGCCAAGGGCATTGAGAAGTGCATCAACACTACCAAGGCCAAGCTCACCAAGCAGTGCCGCGAAAGCATCATTTGTAGGGGCAAATACCGTGAATGGGCCACCGGTAGCGAGCACTCCGTCGAGTCCGGCGAATTTAACAGCAGCCACCAGGATGCTGAATGCAGGATTGCCGGCAGCTACCTCAACCAGGTTTTTGGTCGGAGGAAGCAGGACTTTGTCGATAACGTGAATTACGCCGTTGAGTGCTCTGATGTTTGCATAGACAACATTTGCATCATTGAACATTACACCGGTGCCAAGTTTGACTTCCACTGCAGCACCGTTAAGAGTGGGTACAAAACCGTTCTTGAGCTGGTTTGAAAATACCTTCCCTTGAATAACATGGTAAAGAAGAATGGGCTTCAGCGTCTCAGCCGGAATATCCCTGATACCTCTTACTCCAAGTTCCTTAAAGAGTTTCTGAAATGCCTCATCTGAGGGAGCCAGAACAGTGAGCTGATTTCTTGCCACTGTTGAAAGAAGATCAGTCTTGATAAGAGCTAATGTCAGGTTGAAGAAGGTGGGGGGCCTTTTGTAGGAATAAGATTTTCCACCACGCTTGAGCATGTCATCCTGTTCACTAAATAGTTCCGGATACTGTTCACTATTCTCAAGAATAGCAGCAATATCCATCAGGTCATCCTGCGGTTCTGCAGGATTAATGTCGTTCTCCTCTTTACTGCAGCTGGTTGCAACAAGAGATAATGCGAAGATAGATGCCAGAGCTATCTTTCCCTTTGCTGAAATGAAATCTGAGATTTTCATAGTGTTTAATTTTAAATTACTAAACATAAACAAAATCAGATTTCATTTTGTTCACGGAGTCGAGATAAAAATTTCCCGGAGTACCTAATTTATGACAGTAGCGACTCCGCATTCCGGATTACAGACTGCAGATTTTCAGATTTCGGTATTATTATTTATCACTGGAGGCAAACTGTTTGCCGTCCTCTCTGCAGATTTTCTTCATAAGTCGGCGGCCTGACATAATCGAGGTGGGGAGGCCGCCGCCGGGTTCGACCCACTGGCCGCACATATAGAAATTCTTCAGTCCGGGTACCGTCTGCGCCATCGGCCTGGTCATTGTGTAAGCATTTTCAGGGGTGATCAGCCATCCCTCGAAGGAGCCCTGCCAGTTGCCGGTATAGCGCTCGAAGGTCAGCGGGGTAGCCACGTCGGCAACCTCAACCTGGTCAGTGATGCCGGGAAAGCGCTGTTCGAGGAGCCTGATGATCAGAGAGGCGATTTCATCCTTCTTCTGCATGTAGAGGTTCCTGTCTTCCGCCAGCTTCTTCCAGTATTCGTAATCCGACTCGAGCATTATCGTGATAGCCGTTTTGCCTTCCGGGGCCATGGTGTGATCCTGATTATATATATGTACAGGCAGGCGGTCGCACATTTTATCAGCTATCATCACCGGCTCCACAAGAGGGTAGGTGATGCCTGAGACGGTGACAGGTATATCGTCGAACCTGCGGTTGACGCCCAGTGAGATAAAAAGGAGTGAAGGAAACAGGGGCCACTTTTCATACGGCTCACGGGTCTTCGTATCCAGAAATTTGCCGTCGAGCATGCCATAAAGAGTTGCATGGCCGTCTGCCGCGGAGATGATCCTGGCCGCGGCTATCTCGGTGCCGTCAACGAGCCGTATGCCCGCAGCCTTGCCGTCAGTGGTGATTATCCTTGCCACCTTCTTATTATAGTGAAGCACACCGCCAAGCTCCTGGTAACGTACTTCAAGTGCCAGCGACATTGGCATCGAGCCGCCGATGGGATATCCGGCGTTCCTCTGGTGAAGCCATGCAAAGGTGAATAACATGAATATCACAGAGAACTCCGGTATCCATATTTCCCTGAATGCTTCCCTCAGAAGCGGATCACTGAACCGGCTGGCAAATTCCTCACCAGTGATCTTTGTCCATTTCCGGAAAGAATTGGCGTACCTCATGAAGGTGAAGAAAGTGGCCACACTCTTTCTCAGGCGGACCGGCAGCGGTTCATTGTCAGAGGGGAAGTTAAATGCCGCACACATACGAATACCATTAATAAATTCTATGATAGTCTTCTCATCCTGCGGAGCCAGATCAAGCAGGTGTCTTTCCAGCCTGTTGATATTTGCATAGAAGACCACTGTTCGGCCGTCAGCTCCTTCGCACCTGCAATATTCGTCTGCATAAACGAACTCCCTTCCACCGGCAATGCCCGTTTCCTTCCAGATGTGATGGTGAGGGCTTTGGGGCGATGAACCAACCAGCCAGTGTATGCATGCGTCAAAGGTATAACCCTTCCTCTTCCACGAGGTACAAAGTCCGCCAGGCTGGTTGTGCATCTCGAAGATCTGCGTGTTGTAACCATTCATACGCCCGTAAATGCCGGCGGCAAGCCCTGAAAAACCGGCGCCGATAATAATAATTGATTTTTCATCTGATGCCATTGGTGCTGTTTTTTGTTGATAAGACCAAAGGTAACGAACATACGAACATCAGCGCCGGTAATTTCTGAAGTAAGAATGAGCAGTTTTTTATAAAAAAATGGAAATATCGCTTGCGATATAATATTTTAATATTACATTTGTATCGCGAAAGATATAATCACAAGCGATAAATAAATAATAAGATATGAAAACACAGTTTTATGATTTTAAGGCGAAGACCTTGCAGGGCAAGGAGATAGGGATGGACACCTACAAGGGGAAAACAGTTCTTGTCGTGAATACGGCCAGCAAATGCGGTCTCACACCACAGTATGAAGGGCTGGAGGCTCTTTACAGGAAACATAAGGACGACGGACTGGTGATACTGGGATTTCCTTCGAACCAGTTTGCAAACCAGGAGCCTGGCGACGAGAAGTCGATCGCCGAGGGGTGTTTGATCAACTACGGTGTAACCTTCCCGATGTTTTCCAAGATAGATGTAAACGGTCCGGACGCCCATCCTCTCTATAAGTTCCTGAGGAGTGAGCTGTCCGGTGTTTTCAGTGACAAGATCAAGTGGAATTTTACCAAGTTCCTCATCGATTCGGAAGGAAGGCCCGTAAAACGGTTCTCGCCAACAACCAAGCCCGGGAAGATAGAGGAATACCTTGAAAAGAAGATCCTTAAAAAATAAGACGATACTATGGCTCATGAACAACTGAAGCTTGAGAACCAGCTCTGTTTCCCTCTCTATGCCGCATCTCGGCTTATAACAAGGAGCTATCAGCCTTATCTTGATGAACTGGGGATCACGTACCCGCAGTATCTCGTGCTTCTTGTACTGTGGGAGAATGACGGATTAACTGTCAATGAGATATCAAGAAAACTGATTCTGAATACGAATACCACTACTCCTCTTCTGAAGCGTCTTGAGGTTCTAGGGATAGTTAAAAGGCAACGTTCGGGAGATGACGAGAGGAGAGTGGTTGTCACCCTTACTGCCAAAGGCCGTAAGATGGAGAAGGTGGCTGCCGTGATTCCTCAGAAGCTTAGTGCCGGAGTGGTTCCGGCCGGCATGAAAGAACAGGATCTTATTGATCTCAGGGAGAAGCTCCATGTAATTATAAACTATCTCTCTGAGGGTGAATGAGGTACTGGTTTACAGCCGGGAGGGTCACCTGAACTCCGGATTATGGGGTTGTTGTGGACAGTAAAGTTATCTATCTGCTCCTGAATCCGCCCTTTCCTGACCGCGGCCTTGAAGGCCGGTGATCGGGACTTGCCGGGTGACTCTCAGCGATGAAGTCGGGCAGTGGAGCCCTGAAAACCTGGTACCCGATAAGCTTCTCAATACGCTGTAATTTGAACATGTCCGCCTTACTCACCAGTGTTATGGCCACGCCGGTAGTCTCGGCACGGGCGGTGCGGCCAACCCGGTGCACATAGTCCTCGGCATCTGACGGGGCATCGAAATTCACTACCAGGTTAATATCCTTGATGTCTATGCCGCGACTGAGAACATCGGTGGCGACCAGCACCCTTGTACGGCGCGAGCGGAAGCGTATGAGCGTCTCCTCGCGCGCCTTCTGCTCGAGGTCTGATGAAATCCCTTCGACAGTGTACTCCCGAGACCGCAGTCCACGTACAATTTCATGAACTTTCTTCTTCGTTGAGCTGAAAATCAGTATGCTGTGGTACTCGGGCTTATCGGCAATGAGGCTGTTCAGCAACGGCAGTTTCTGGTTGTCCTCCAGGAGATAGACAGCCTGCAGTACGCCCTCTGCGGGTTTTGACATCTCCAGGGCGATCTCCACAGGGTTTTTCATTATATGTTTTGAGAGCGAACGGATCTTGGGGGGCATGGTGGCGCTGAACATGAGGGTCTGGCGCTGTTTTGGTACATGCGAGATGATTTTCATGATATCGTCGTGGAACCCGATATCAAGCATTCGGTCGGCCTCGTCAAGCACCAGCACCTCCACATCACTGAATTTAACGTAACCCAGGTTGAGGTGAGAGATCAGCCTGCCGGGTGTTGCGACAATGATGTCCGCGCCATGCGACAGGGCCTCCTTCTCCTGGTCCCAGGCACTTCCCTCACCGCCGCCATAGACGGCCAGGGAGGTTATGTTCAGTGTGTAGGCGAGTCCCTGTATCTGCTGGTCTATCTGCAGTGCGAGCTCGCGTGTGGGAACGAGAATAAGCGTGTGGGTGTGTGCAGGACGCTTGTAGATGATGTCATTCATTATTGGCAGCAGGTATGCGGCGGTTTTGCCGGTGCCTGTCTGTGCGCAGCCGATAAGGTCATCTCCCCTGAGGATGACCGGGATGGCTTTCTCCTGTATCGGGGTGGTCTCCCTGAAACCCATGTATTCAACCGCATCAAGAATGTCGGAGTCCAGGTCCAGATCTTCAAATATCATTTATGTTATTGTCTTTATGTTGTTTGCCGGAGGCGGTGCAAAAGTAGTAAAATAAAAGCAGGGAGCAATGGGAGCTAAATGGCAAGGACCGAACCGGTACGGTTCAGTCCTTGCTGTGTAAAACCAGGGTGATTATTGATAACTCTCAGAATGCATCACTGTGCCAGTAGTGCGGTATTCTGTCTCTTTACCTGCGCCTGGGAGCAGGTGTGGTGCCTGTTTCGGTGCTGCTCTTTTCAGGTGCACTGGTAGTAGTTCTTTCAGGTGCGCTGCTCGTGCTGCTGCTTCTTGCCGGTGCACTGTAGCTGCTTGTCTCCGATGATGAGCGGTTTGGGGCGGAGGAGCTGCTTCTTGCAGGTGCACTGTAGCTGCCGCTGCTTCTTGCCGGCGCAGACCTCTGCACTTCGGCATCCGGCGCGGTGCTGACCCTGGTCCTTTCACCTGCAGGCTGTTCGGTGCTGACCCTGGTCCTCTCACCTGCAGGCTGTTCGGTGCTGACCCTGGTTCTTTCACCGGTTGACCCGGTACTGACCCTGGTGTTTTCACCGGTAGCATCGGGACTGCGTCTGGCATCTTTGTTGGTTACCTGCGACTGCTCGCGGGTAACGCTCTCAGAACCGCGCCTGCTCTCATCCCAGGCGGCAACTGTGCCCCGTCCATTTCCTGAACGGTCATCCCTTCTCCTTGAATCACTTACCGACTCATAGAGAGCTTCACCGTCACGTCTTGTATCGGGCCTGGAGTAGGTCTCCTTATAATGTCCTTCGGTCTTCCTGCGCTCGACCTGGGTAGAGTGATAGCGTATGTTGCTGTAGTAGAAATCGGTGTAATGCCTGTGTACGGGGTGGTTCCAGTGGCGGTAGTAGTCATGGTAGTAAGGGTACCAGTTGTAGTGGTATCCGTAGTACTGGTGCCAGTACCATGGGCTCCAGGGATTCCAGTATGCAGGCCAGTAACCCCAGTACCATCCCGAATGCCATGCCACATAGTCGGGCATGAAGATCCAGTCGAAGATCGGCCATGAGAGATCATAGTAGTAGATGTTGTTTATCACGGTTACATTATCACCGTAGTAGAGATCATCACTGTAACCGGGATTCGGGGTCTCCGATTTAGGTTCGATGATGTAGTTCTTCCCGTAGAGGGCTTCATCACCAATGAGCTGAATCCTTAACTGACCCTTGCGCAGGCGTTCCACTATGAAGACGCCTACATCCTGGTATTCATCCTTGCCAAGCACTGCCCTGAGCACTATGGTGTGAATCTTTCCGTCAATAAAGTCGGTGACAGTAATGTAATCGACGTAGTTGTCGCCGTTGAGGTCAAGGTTATTGATCCTCGAATCTTTTGCATTGAGCTTATTCTCGAACTCCTCAAGCGTCTTCGATTCCTGGAACAGGTCCATCACTGCATAGAGGTTCAGGTTGTCGCCCGGGAGACCCAGGTACTCCTCAGGCAGGTCCTGTCCGCGTACTACCGTACCGACTGTTGCCAGGACTGCGAGGATCGTTGTGATAATTAAGGTTTTCATCTCTTTATTTTTTGTGAAGATCAGCTCTTCACCGACAGTAACGCAAAGGGTGTGCCAAACTGCCTCAAACCCTCATAAAATGCTAATGTGGGCATTCTCTATGTATGTTGTATGACATGTTATGCAAATGAAGCCTGATGCGGTCTTATTTATTGATTCGCGCCCTATTTTTTTGTAGCTTGCGTTGGATTAAATGACGAGAGATGAGAGCCAGAATATTGATTTTAATTATAGTTGCCCTTGTTGCGGTAACCCAGGCCGAAGGACAGAAGAAGTTAAAGCCGATAACGGTCACCGGCACGGTGACAGACACTACCCTCTTACCTGTGGTAGGGGCTCTGATAGTTGTTGACGGGCAGGAAACCGGAGTGATCACGGGTAAGCAGGGCACTTTCAAGGTAAAAATCAGGCCTGATGCAGCTACAGTAGGGGCTTATACCGTAAACCTCGGTTCTGCAATGACAATGTACGATGGTCAGGTTGCTATCACGCTTGTGCTTGACGGCACGGAGGCGTTAAAGAATTTCAGGCCGGAGGCCGGGGAAGGGGAGATGAATATGCAGGTAGGATACGGGACGGTGAAGAGGAAGAATCTCACCACCAATGTAGGTTATATCGACGGCCAGGATGATGCCAATTCATCCTATACAAATATCTATGATATGATACAGGGTAAGGTTCCAGGAGTACAGGTATCAGGGAACAAGATCACCATCAGAGGAATTAATTCAATCAACTCAGGCACCGATCCCCTGTTTGTCGTTGACGGCATTGTGGTCAGCGCAATCGATAACATCAACCCCCGTCAGGTCAAATCAATTACCGTCCTCAAGGGATCCGATGCTACCATCTATGGAACGAGGGGCGCCAACGGTGTAATCATGATCACGATGATGGGATCAGAAAGGTAACCGCACATACATCCAGAGGAGCGGAGTGACGAAGCCCCACTCCGTTGCGGGGACGCCAGTCTCAGTATTATTTAATGCTTGTGCGCAGCAGTTTCAGGTTTGTTTCCAGGCCGTCAAGGTAGATGAGAGACCATACAATCGGAGTAAATACAAACTTCTCCTTAGTCCATCCGAGGGGATCATCAGGTGTCTCCTTATAGTCAAAGATTGCCGGGGAAGCTTCCGCCAGCCTGTTGTACTCATCACTTTTTTCAAGTTGATTGATAAGATTGGCCAGTGAGGACTGCAGCCTGGTATCCAGTGTCGGATCCTTTCCTTTAATAATAAATGCCCGGGCAGCAATATCATGTGCTTCAGGGATCCGCAAGGTCCACGGATCATTGTTCCACTTTACCTCAGTCGTCCCCTCGGTAGCCAAGATCAGCGACTGGTAATCGTCAACGATCTTAAGCACCTCATCTATGTTCCGGGCCACAGGCGTCTGAATGGCAGGGTAAGGGATCTCGTCAAGAACCTTCTCCAGCCTGTTGTAGCCGCGCGACAATCCCATGCTGTCGTCTATCCTCTCCTTCGAGACATTCAGAGCCAGCAGGGCTGAGAAGACTGAGATACCGGCCAGCAGGAAGAGTACATAAATAGTATTATATATACTGAAACTTTTATCCTTCGCAGTAATGGCAAGAAAGACCGGGAGGAAAACAACATATGGGAACGGCAGTGCAATCATCAGAGCTTTGCCTGCTCCCACCCAGTGCATTACCTTGAAAAGCATCCCGCCGAAGACCACGAAGCAAGTCAGCCATGTAACAATGTAGAGAGCCTTATTCTGACGGTTGCCTTCCGTCAGGAAATGATTTCTGAGGGCAAGGGGAAGGAAAACAAGAACCAGCAATGCCACACCTAGAATTATCATCTGACCTCCACCCGGCCAGTGATTTATCTTGAAGAGAGCGCCACTGACAATTACTGCAGCGATTATCAGGCCAAGGATATATATCTTCTGTTTCATGGTCTTTTAGTTTTGTGGTTGAACATGTCCTGTAATTTCTGAAAGAGCATACGATTCAACAGTAAGAACACTGTTTTTTATGAGCCCGAGCATGTGAAGCCCGATCATCAGTGAGACCCTGTCAGTTTCAGGATTTATTTCAGGGAAATAGACGGAGGGATCAAGGAGTTCTTTGTACTGGCTGAACCCTCTTCCAGGGATCAGTCCGGACAGGTAACCAGAGTAGTCTTTCATGGCAGCCTCAAGCCCTGTTCGCATTTCCGATCCTTCATTAAGCAGATATTCTCTGGCTGGTACGGAGTTAAACGGATTGATCAGCGTATTGAACTGGATAACAGGCCCAATGTCAGTCTCCGTGATCTGCCTGGTAATTACAGCAGGTGTACCCGGTTTTCCTTCGGCTATGGCTATCAATTCCGTTTCCGCATCATTGATAACCTTAAGCAGCATGTTAGTCCTGGTATTTATGTCAGCAAGGACCGGCGAAACAACCGAGTCAGTACAATCATTGATCACAGACAGGTTCTCCCTGAACTTATACCCGAACATAGTCTGCTGCTCCTGCTGATGGATGTAATAGCCTGCTTCATAGTTTCTCTGGAGGCTGAGATTGAGGAGCAGACCCGGGATCACCAGGGCCAGGGAACCCGTTACCGCGAAGATAAATGCGGCGCTGACATTTTTATCATCTTTCCAGGTGATTATTGTGTACCATGGAAAGACCACAATGAACATGATGATTGTCCCGAGGGCAAGGAGTAGTGACGCCAGAGGCCAGTGCTGTATCTTAAACAGCATTGCCAGGATATAACAGGCGAGACCCGCCGCACCAAGAAGGTAAACAGGCAACTTCCGTTTGTCAATCGGTCCAGCCAGTTTTGTGATGAGAGCCGAGGGTATCAACAAAACGATCCCGCTCAGCGCCGCAAAGGAAAGGATCAGTCCTGACAGCGGCCAGTGCTGGACCTTTGAAACAACTCCGATAATGAACAGCATGCCTGAAATGAAGGCTGAGATGTAAAGGAACAGCCACCTTCTGTTATGTGTCTCTTTCCAGAGGACTGTCAGCGCCGAAGGCATAAACACGAATGCCAGGGTGAAGCCACCGAGGACAAGAAGAATGCCTGCCCCGGACCAGTGCATGATCTTGAAGAGCGCCGCGAAGCCAAGCATGACCGTGCCGGATATGGCTGAAATTTTCATTGTTTTTTTCATATTTCTGTATTTGGTGTCAACTGCATAAAGTGTCTCTTCCTGTATCTCACGAAGCCTGCGCGATCCCAGCTTCCTTCTTACCACCGTGTATGCCTCGGCGAAACTCAGGCCTTTCTGCATCTCGTATTCAACGTCACAGCATATGTGATCAGTAAGCTCATCACGGAGATTGGCGAAGGTGATCTCCTGCCGGCCTACATCGCGACTGATCTCCTCAATATTATGCAGGGTTAGTTCAGGCATGGTTAAGGCCTGGTTGAGGATTAACAATGTTCTGGAGTGAATCGATGAACTCCTTCATCTCCCTGATCTTTTCCGTAACTACGGACTCTCCCTTTTCAGTGAGACTGTAATAAATACGGAGGCGGTTATTGTAGTTCTCAGATTCGGTGACCAGTACACCTTCGTGCTCCAGCTTGTGGAGGACAGGGTAGAGGGCGCCGTAAGTAAGCTTTATCTGCCCGGCAGTAAGTTCTTCAACCTTACGGGTAATTTCATACCCGTACATGCGGCCGTTTTCCTTCAGCACCTTCAGCACTATTGTCTTCAGTGAGCCCTTGATAAGATCTGTGGATATCATTTTCATATATGTAAGTAACTTATATATTGCAAATATATTATATTAATATTGAAAAATATAAAAAAATGCATTTTTTCGGGTTTCTGCATTTATGACTGATGAAAAGAGGTGGGTCAACGGATGAATTTACGATATCTCTCCTCTGAAGTGTGCCGCTTTTTAGCTAATTTTAAGTCAGATCTTTTTATTGAATTAGAAACTGAACAGTTCAGCTTATGGCCTTCAGGAAGATCATTGACTCGGTCCCTATCTTTTATGAACCTTTCCTGCCTGATGTATTTCAGACTGAAGTCCCACCGGAGCCTTTTTCCGACTGTCTTAACTGTCCGATGGTCGCACCGAGCCGTGATGAGATGGCCGACAACCTGTCAAAACCGTTCGCCCCTGATACAAAATGCTGCACCTTTACTCCAAGGATCCCGAATTACATGGCGGGAGCAATTCTGTCCGACACCGATCCGTCAATGGAAGAGGGCAGGAGGAGGATCACCGCAAGGATAAAATCGGGTGAAGGAATTATTCCCAACGGTGTATACCCGACCCACCGCTACCATCAACTCTATCTTGAAAGGAGCAGGGAGGAGTTTGGCAGGAACAGGGAGCTGCTGTGCCCGTATTTTATTGAAGGCAGATACAACTGCACCGTATGGAAATTCAGGGAGGCAATCTGCGCTCTCTGGTTTTGCAAGCACCTGGCTGGAACCAGGGGAAGGGAGTTCTGGAATGCAGTGCTTGATTACATGAAGTTCATGCAGGAGTCGCTCATCAATGTAAGTGTATACATGTGCGGACTCCATCCGGTTGACCCGTACGGTGAGGGAGGCCGGCCGGATTATATTGTGCCGGCTGATGCACGTGGTGCAGAACAACAATACGCGGCGCTATGGGGCAAGTGGGCCGGACATGAGGCAGAATACTACATTAAATGTTATGAGATCATTGTTAACCTGGACCCTGACCATTTACTTAAGGTACAGGAGAAGGGGGCTGCTCTTGCGGAGAAAATAGCATGTATTGCATCTGACATAATCAAAGTGCCTGAATACCTTGTCCTGAACAAAGGCATGGCACATGAGTCCGGAGTCGGATATTATACGGTTGAGCTCAGGAATTACATTGAGATACTGCAGAAACAGATCATTTGGTCCTTCAGGTTACCAAAATTCATACTTGATCGTTTTGACGGCAAAACCTTCACCAATGAGGTTGTGCGCCAGATTTCGGTAAATGAGAAGGTCAGGATCGAGCCCGAGATCGTGATAGCACTTTACCGGCATGGAGTCTTAACAGAAAAAAAACTTGACTTCCCGGAAGACATGGTGTAAATTTGATCAATAAATTATCAGGATATGAAGACAAGAATACTGTTTACATTTGGTCTGGCATCAGCCGTAATACTGTTTGGCAGTTTTATGGTCAGGGAAAAGGAGGAGACGCTGAATCCTTCTCCGGATTACTATCTTTTGCAGGGCGACAAGTCGTTCACGGTCTTTGTTTCAAACCTGCAGAAGATGGAAGCGCTGATTTTCGTTCCCAAAAGCAAGCTTTCGGAGGTAAAAGCATTAAATCTCGGCAATGTTCCGAAAACAAGGGCAGTTAACCTAAACAGGATGTTGGCAGGCTCTGCAGGTGATTATGTCCAGGTATATCCTTCGGACCGGGTTGCCGAGGCGGTATCTCTTGGCTTTGATAAGCTGGACATGGTTTGTTATGTGAAGCAGGAAAAGGCCACCGCCAAGTCAATGGATATGTTCAGTGTGAAACTTGAGCCTGGCAAGTTTTACCACAAAGTTGAGAGTATGTCAATTGAGGCCGTAAGAACTGAGGAGCTCCAGATCAAGTGGGAGGGAAGCAATGTGCCGCAGGCCTATGTACCTGTTGGTTTTATCGATATTCCCACGGCACGCTGATTTCCCGGAAGGGAATGAACCAGACTTTTAATAAGAAAGCGCAGGGAGTTTTTTCCCTGCGCTTTCGGATTTATAGTCTGTGCTCTTAGGCTGCCGCAGTACCGGTTATCCGGGACGGAGGCGTTCTGAGCTCCCTTCTGTTACCTGCGTGATGAGCGGCTGTTGCTGTCAGAGCTTTTTGAGCTGCTGCTCTTTGATGAAGTGCTGCTGCTCCTTGAGGGAGCGCTGCTGCTGCGGCCCTGGCTGCTGCTGCTTCTGGTCTGTGATCTGGCAGCAGGAGCTGATGATCTCTGAGAGACAGAAGGAGACGACTTCTGTGCGGTTGACTGCCTCGAGGGCTGTGACCTCTGTACAGTTGACTGGGATCTCTGAGCTGAGGGCTGTGACCTCTGTACAGTTGACTGGGATCTCTGAGCTGAGGGCTGTGACCTCTGTACAGTTGACTGGGATCTCTGGGCTGAGGGCTGTGACCTCTGGACAGTTGACTGCGATCTCTGTGCCGAAGACTGTGACGACTGCGTTCTCTGAGTAGTAGCTTGCCTTGAAGCGGCGGTAGAAGATGAACTCCTGGTTGATTCAGCCGGGGTACTCTTTACCGTTGCCGAGGTTGACCTGCGTGCTGCATCTCCGCTCTGCCCGGTGGCAGTTCTGGTTGTGCTGCGGTTTTCAGTCCCTGAGGGCCTGGCTTCACTTCTGCTATCTACATTTGTTGATGTCCTGCGTGTTGCGCTGGTCTGGCCTGAATTCTGGCTGCCTGCTGACTTGCTGCCGGTGGCTGCCGTACTCCTTCTGTCAGTGCTGCCGGATGCTGCCTGGCGGGCCGTGCTGCTGCCGGATGCTGCCGTACTCCTTCTGTCAGTGCCGCCGGATGCTGCCTGGCGGGCAGAGCTGCTGCGGGTACCCTGAGTGCTTGCATAGTAGGCTTCACCATCTCTCCTGGTCTCAGGACGCGAGTAGGTCTGCTTGTAATGTCCCTCGGTGATGCGGTGTGACACCCTGGGTGAGTAAGCCCTTACACTCGAATAGTAGAAGTCGTTGTAGCGATTGTACCTCGGGTGGTCCCAGTGGCGGTAGTGCGAGTAGTAGTGAGGGTACCAGTGTGAGTGATATCCGTAGTAGTAGTGCCAGTAGAAGGGCCTCCAGGGGTTCCAGTAGACCGGGTAGTAACCCCAGTACCATGATGAGCGCCAGCTGACATAGTAAGGATTGTACATAAACCTTATCACCGGCCAGGCAGCGACTTCATAATATGTGGTAGTTACCACGGTCACATTGTCTCTGGAGACTGTCCTGCCTTTATAGCCGGGATTAGGTGTCTCTGCGTATATAGGTTCAACTATATAATTTCTTCCGTACAGTGCTTCATCACCGATGAGCTGCATCTGCACCGATCCGTTGCCGAACTTCTCCACAGTGAAAACGGCCACATCCTGGTACTCGTTGCGGTCGAGAACCGAACGCAGCACTATGGTGTGCACATTTCCGTCGACAAAATCAGAAACGGTTATGTAATCAACCATGTTGTCACCGTTGAGATCAAGGTTGTTGATCCGCGAGTTCTCTGCGTTAAGGCTTGTCTCGAAGGCCTCAAGGGTCTCGGACTCCTGGAAAAGGTTCATAACTGCGTAAAGGTTCAGGTTGTCACCCGGGAGACCCAGGTACTCCTGAGGGTAGTCCTGAGCCCTGACTGTTGTCATTGAGGCTATCAGGATTGCCAGGATCGATGTGAATAAAAACTTTTTCATCTCTTTAAGTTTTAGAAGAACTGTCTCTTCGGAATAAAGAAATTCAAAAGTTGTGCCAAAGATTTTGTCAAATCGTTATATGATTGAAAATCAGGTAATAGGCAGTAGGCAGTAGGCAGTAGGCAGTAGGCAGTAGAGGAATTTTCGATTTCAGATTGTCGACTATGTCCGCCCACTGGCGGATTGTCGATTTAATTAAATTCGCAAATCGCAAATCGCAAATCGCAAATCATTCAGATTTTATAGACTTTACGGACTTTACAGACTTTCGACTTTACAGACTTTATGGACTTTCGACTTTCTAGAATATCTTGAAAATTGCCGAAAGCATGATTACAAATCCCTTTGGTGCCGGGTAGTCAGGATCGGAGTAGGTGGGGATAATATAGCTTAAGTCCGCCTCTACGGACATGAAATCAAGATTAAGAGCGACGGGCAGCCCTATTTCTATTTCCACCAGATCAAAAAGCTCAGTATAGACTGTGTTTGTTGTCGGAACCTCTGTGGTAGTTGTTGTAGTTGTAGTAGTTGTGGTCCCGGTCCCTGTCCCGGGGCCCTGACCTGACCCGGCTCCCGATCCCTGTCCATTTCCTGATCCCTGGGTTCCTGCCGGTGAAACAGGAGTGACGAGGGTTTGTGTGGTGGTGATGATCTCGCTCCCATTCCATATCTCAGCCATTGTCAGGTTCCCGAAAAGAAGATTTGCATAAGGGTAGAAGGATATATTCGCTTTGCCCTTGAAAAACGAGGGGGTTTCAAAATACCTCGAGTTTTTTACCTGCAGGTATGCAGGAGGATCTTTTACCAGGAATCCTCCATATGAGACCTCTGTATAAAGTATCTTCCAGTCGAGGCCAAGGGTCAGATCTGCATAGTTGAAGTTGCCGAAGAGGGTGTCAGTCAGGGAGGGTTTGACCATGTACCTGTAGAGACCTGCAGCAATATTGAGCCACTTTGTGAATTCGTGGTTATAGTATAACGAAATACTGCTGAAAGCCGTAGAGGAGGGTTCGAGTGCCGGCAGGTAGAAAGCTGATCCCGTAAGGCTCAACTCCCCGCCAAGGGTGTATGACAGGGCGCCATAGCTAAAAGGCATGTCCTTCGAAATAGTTGATCCGAGATATATCATATTGGTTCCGTAGCCTGCTCCCGTGTAGAGGGCATGACGGTCCGTATTCTGTGATGATGAGGTGCTGTCTGCCTGCGACAACATGTTCAGCGGCAGGATCAGCAGCATCAACCACGATAATGTCAGGCGCATATCTTGTATCTCAGTAATCCGATGCAAATGTAAAAATGAAATATGAACGAATCATGAAGAAAAGTACAGAATCAATCCATACACAGGTTTTCCACTATACCTTTGCAAATAAATTAACCGGGATGAAAACGATAGCAATAATATCATCGAGTGTCAGGCGTGGCAGGAACAGCCACAGGGTGGCGCTTTATTTGCGTAACTACCTTATGGAGAATAATCTTGCCAGGGCTGAGATCATTGATCTTGATGAATATAATTTCCCGCTCTTTGATGAGCGGCTGCACCTTCAGAAAGATCCATTGCCCGGTGCCATATCATTTGCAGCAACTATTCGTGACGCCGACGGGGTAATAATTGTCACACCCGAGTACAACGGCGGCTATCCTGCCAGTCTGAAGAATGTTGTTGATCTGTTGTATGACGAGTGGCGCAGGAAACCTGTCGCCATCTCCACTGTCTCCGACGGTCCCTTTGGCGGGACTCAGGTAATCACGTCGATGCAGTTCTCTCTGTGGAAGATTGGTGCCTGGACCGTTCCGGCAATGTTCCCGGTACCAAAAGTAACCGATTCTTTTGATGAGACCGGGGTGCCTGCAGACAAGGCTGCAACGGATAAACGTGCTGCGAGGTTCATCAGCGAGCTGATGTGGTGTATTGATGCGAAGAGCCTCATGGCTCAACGCCCTCGCTCTTAGTCGTTCTTTTGCTCTGCCGGCTCCTCAACAGGTGGCTCGGTTGTAATGTTTCCGAACTTGTCGACGTAAGCGATCATGTTCTCGAGTCCGCCGCCCGCTGAGTTCTCTTTGCGGTACTGCTTTTTCTGCTCTTTCTCTTTTCTCTTCTTAAGACGCTTCTCGGTCTTCTGCTTCTTGATGTAACTGTTGTTCGGTCCTGCCATGTTCTTTCTGTATTAATTAACGAAAGTCAGCGCCTTGCCGCTGGCGCCTGCTCTGCCTGTACGGCCGATGCGGTGAATATAGCTCTCCATATCTTTCGGTGCCTGGAAGTTGATCACATGCGAGACATCGGCAATATCGAGTCCGCGTGCTGCCACGTCAGTTGCAACAAGCACCTTTATCTTACGGTTACGGAATGATTCCAGCGCCTTGATGCGATAGTTCTGCGACTTGTCGCCGTGGATTTCGTCCACAGTGATGCCTCCCTTGCGGAGGTCCCTGCAGATACGGCTGACACCCCGTTTGGTATCGGCAAAGACCAGAACCTTCTCGAATGACTGGTCCTTCACCATGTTAAGGAGGATGTCGATTTTCTTTTCGCCGTCCCTGACAGTAATGATGTCCTGTTCGATATTATCAGCAGCGATGTTTTCATTCCTCACCCTGACCTCAAACGGATCAGTCATGAGGTTACTTATCAGTTTCTTCTGGCTTTTGTCCTCCGTGGCCGAAAAGAGTATTGTCTGGCTGCGGTTGTACATGCTGTCCACAAGCCTCTGTATCTCTGCTGCGAAGCCCATGTCAAGAAGCCTGTCAAACTCATCGAGTACAAGTATGCTGTATTTGTTGAGGTTAAGAGCATTCTGACGCACCATATCGGCGATCCTTCCCGGAGTTCCGATGACTATCTGTCCTGGACGGCGCAGCTTGTCGATATCCATCCTGACGCTTGTGCCACCGATAAGGCATGTGCTGAAAAGTTTAAGTCCGAAGGCGATACTCCTGAACTCCTTGTCTATCTGCAGCGCCAGCTCGCGGGTCGGCGAAACCACAAGCACATTGCTCCTGGAATCTTTGCGAAGGAAATTGTGTATGAGCGGGATGAGGTAGGCACCTGTCTTGCCTGTGCCGGTCTGAGCCAGGCCCATCAGGTTGCGGCCGTTGAGGATTGCCTCTATGGTCCTGTCCTGTATCTCTGTGGGTTTCTCGTAACCCTTTTTCTGAAGATTGCGTATTATGGCATCATCAACGGGCAAATCCGCTATCAGCCTGTCGGGCACGTATGCCACCACAGCTGCATCGGACGCTCTCTTTATGAACTTGTCGGTATTTACCGCGCCGTTGTTGATCTTCTTCTTGTTGTTGTGTGTTCTTTTTATAGTGTCGTTATGACTCTGATTCTGGTTTTGTTTGCCCCTCCATCGGGGTTCTCTGTGATATCCCATTAAATATTTGAATTGGTTAATGCCGCTGAAAAATCATTGACCAATTATCTGTTCAAAATGGTAATGTTCTCCTGACGAAACGTTATTCAGCGTAAACTAGTGATTGTAGAAAGAACCCCTTTCAGTCTGATCTTAAAGGAGATATGCTGACTATACAGATCTAACTTATGCTTAAATCGGTGCAAAGGTACTCATAATTATCCGTACATGCAAATGACAGGGAGATCAGGATAATCTCCCTGTGCAGTCATTGTTTCCTAAAACAGGCTAAAAGATGTTTGTATAAAGCCAGGCTGTTATACCTTTTTCCATTTGATTGAGCAGCCGATTGCTTTGGTTCCTGACACGGCAACGCTTTCGCCCTTAAGCAGGCTGTTGAGTGCGTCCTCGGCATATTTTTTATCTGCTGCCGATGCATCATCAGCATTATTGTCAATGGCGCCGACATACTCCACAACCAGTTTCCCTATCTTCTTTGAGAGGATATAGACATGGGGCGTATTGGTTGCGCCGTACCTGCGTGCCACCTCCTGGGTTTCGTTAAACATGTATTCAAAACTGTAACCGATAACTTTTTTTTTATGACATTTGAGGAGCAAAACGTTGCATCAATGTGAATTTGCCGTCTTTAAACCGTAACCCAAAAACAGTTATTATGAAAAAATCAAAATTTGCTGTGACTTCAATCCTGTCACTGGTAACTCTTTTCTTTACTCTTTCCGCCGGAGCCCAGTCGCTCAACACAAAACAGCTGACTGCTGAACTGGACAAAATTCTGGCTGAACAGTTCAAACCGGATGAGACCGGCTGCGCCGCCCTTGTGGCAAAGAACGGACAGATAATTTATCGTAAAGCCTTCGGTATGGCCGACCTTGAACTGAACGTCCCCATGCAGCCTGAGATGGTCTTCAGGATAGGTTCCATCACCAAGCAGTTCACTGCCATCGCCATTCTCCAACTGATGGAGCAGGGGAAACTATCGCTTCAGGATCAGATAACAAAGTACATACCCGATTACCCCATGCACGGACACTCGATAACAATTGAGCACCTGCTGACACATACTTCAGGTATTAAGAGTTACACTAATGTGCCTGAATTCCAGAAGTTTATAAGAACTGACATGAAGCCTGAAGAGGTCATCGACCTGATAAAATCCAAGCCGATGGAGTTTGCCCCGGGAACCAGGTATAACTACAACAATTCCGGGTATTTCCTGCTTGGATACATTATTGAAAAGGTCAGCGGAAAAACCTACCAGGAATATCTGCAGGATAATTTCTTTACCCCTCTGGGCATGAATTCATCATGCTACGGAGACGACACAAAGATCATCAGACAACGCGCATCAGGATATCAGCCGGGCAAGGAGGGCACGGTCAATGCCGATTTTATGAGCATGTTGCTTCCATATGCTGCCGGCTCAATCATGTCGACTGTTGACGACCTTTACAAATGGAACCGGGCTGTCCATTCATACAAGCTGGTCAAAAAGGAGACGCTGGATATGGCTCATACTCCCTACAAGCTCACAGACGGCAAGAGTACGTCATACGGTTATGGCTGGTTTATGAGCAACCTGCAGGGCAGCCCCACAATTGAACACGGAGGAGGCATTAATGGCTATCTTACAAGTTCAGTCTATCTTCCTGATGAAGATGTATTTGTAGCCCTTTTCTCTAACAGCAACGGCAAGGCTCCTGAATTCAGTTCTTTGAAAATGGCTGCTATGGCAATAGGCAAACCTTTGAAAACAACAGAGATGAAACTTGACGAGGCTGCCCTGAAGGAGTACCAGGGGATCTATGCCAACGAAGAAGACCGGGATGCCACAATAGTACTTGACGAAGGCAAACTCACTGCAGCCAGAGCCGGGGGTACAAGAAGAATCATGATACCTGTTGAAAAGGATATGTTCATGATAGAAAACTCCTTCACCTCGGTTAATTTCAACAGGGATGGAGCGGGAAAGATAGTCGCTGCCACCTTTGACGACAGGGGCGACCTGACAGAATGGAAGAAGACCGAGAAGCCTCTCGAGGCAAAGAAGGTTGTAGAAGTAGATGAGACTGTGCTTGAAAAATATGTTGGTGAATATGAGATCCAGCCGGGCTTCATCATCGCCTTCACCCGTGAAGGTGCCAGGCTCTTCACGCAGGCTACGGGACAGCCAAAATTCGAAGTTTTTGCCGAGAGCGAAACGAAGTTCTTCCTGAAAGTGGTGGATGCACAGGTTGAGTTTATTGCCGATGAAGATGGTAAGGTTAACAAGATGATTCTCTACCAGGGAGGGCAGAAGATTGAGGGGAAGAGGATCAAATAAAAGGCAGCAGGCAGCAGGCAATAGTGAGGAATCAATCGGCTGTTGGGAGCAAAATTGAATTAAGAGTTAAGAGTTAAAAATCAGTAACTTACAACTACGCCTATTGCCTATTGCCTACCCCCTATTGCCTGCTGAAGGCCGTCCAGGGTTAAAAAACCTTAATGCACCAACCGGAGCTGAGTCAGGGAGCAAAAAACCCATACCTTTAGCAAAACTTTTGCTTAACCCTATGAAGAAACTGACTCTAATCGTACTCCTGTTTGCCGCTGCCGGCCTTGCAGGAGAGCTCTGGTCATGCACCACATTCCTTATGTCAGGCAAGTATACTCCCGACGGAAAGCCGATACTCTACAAGCACCGCGACACCGGCACCCTCGATAATGCCCTCGTCTTCTTCACCGACGGCAAATACCAGTTTATAGGGATGGTCGACTCCAAAGAGTCATGGAAGCAGGAGGTATGGGGCGGATTCAACTCCGCCGGCTTCGCTATCATGAATTCGGCCGCGTATAACAACAACGGCGGCGACACCACCAAATTTGCCGACCAGGAGGGCGTGGTTATGCGACTGGCCCTGGCAAGCTGCGCCACACTCGCCGATTTCGAGAAGATGCTCGACAAAATGCCGAAGCCGCTGGGTGTGGATGCCAACTTCGGGGTCATCGATGCGCAGGGCGGTGCCGCTTATTATGAGACTGGCAACTTCACCTACAAAAAGATCGATGCCAATGACCTGGCTCTGGCACCCTACGGCCTGCTTATACGTACAAACCACTCATTCACCGGCACTGTAGATGAAGGAGGAGGATACATCAGGTTTGCAGCCGCAAGCGAGGCCCTTAATATGGCCCTGGCACAGAAGAAGCTTGATCCCCGGTACCTTATGAACATCATATCACGCAACCTGAAGCACTCTCTCACCGGTGTTAATCTGCGCGAGGATCTCCCTGCCAGTGCTGCCGGAACAACCTTCAGGAACTTCGAAGACTTCATCCCGCGCACCTCCTCGGCATCAGTGATTATGGTCGTCGGATCCGCAAAGGGCGAAGACCCTGATAATGCAATGATGTGGACCCTGACCGGCTTTCCCCTGACGGCGGTAGCGGTGCCCGTGTGGGTCAGCGCCGGCAGAGACCTGCCGCAGGTGGTAAGTATGAAGGAGAACATGCATGCTCCGCTATGCGATGCTGCGATGACGCTCAAGCATCAGCTCTTCCCCATCACCCGCGGTTCAGGAGGGAAATATATGAACGTGGCATTATTGCTCAACCGGGAGCAGACAGGCATAATGCAGAAGCTTGCCCCGGTGGAGGATGAGATATTCAGTAAGACCACTGAGATGATGACTTCCCTGACCGGCAACGCCAAAACCCGGAAGGAGAAGGTAATTGAGCACTATGCCTGGCTCGACAGTTATATCATTCAGAAATACAATGAGTTGTTCGGTATTGAGATAAATTGAAAGAGTTAATCGCCTTAATAAGCTTTCCTGAAATGAAAATTACACAACAACCTGCAATGAGAGGCGTGCTGCTTCTTGTTGTTGCCCTTTTGTCCGCTCCGGCACCGGCTCAGACAACAGAAAAGTACAGTGACCCGGCCACGGTTAACCTCAGGGTCGAACAGCTACGCCAGAGCTCCCCCGATGCAGTGAAGGTACATAAGATTGCCGTCACCCCCGGTGGCAAAGAGATGCTGATGATCGAGATCGGTAAAGCTGGCAGCGCAGTGCCGGCAGTGCTGGTCACCGCTAACATGACGGGCACCACCCCGCTGGCCACCGAGGCAGCACTGTCGCTGGCATCGCGCATAGCAGCGGATGCATCGCTGACGTCCACCCGGACGTGGTACATTGTACCGCTGGGTAATCCGGATGCCTATGCCAGGTATTTCACGAAGCCACTCTATACCGATCCGGGCAACGCCACATCTTTCAATGACGATGCCGATGACCAGACTGATGAGGATGGCTATAACGACCTCAACGGTGACGGGTTCATCACACAGATGAGAGTAAAAGCACCCGACGGCATCTGGGTACCCGTGGAAGGCGAACCGCGCCTGATGCGCAGGGCTGATGCAGCAAAGGGAGAAAAAGGCGTTTATAAGCTTTTCAGTGAAGGCATCGATGATGACGGCGACGGACAGTATAACGAGGATACCCCCGGCGGAACCAACGTCAATATCAACTTCCCGCACCTGTTCAAGAGCTTCGGTAAGCGCAGCGGACTCTATCCCGGTTCGGCACCCGAATCGGAAGCACTCCTTAAGTTTGCTTTCGCTCATCCCGAGATTGCCATGGTGATGTCATTCGGTTCAACCAACTTCCTCCTGGCACCACCACAGGGAGGCAGGAAAGGATCAGTGGATACTGATAATATAAGGATCCCGAGGGAAATAGGAACGGCTATGGGGTTTGATGTAACCCGAACCTACACCATGGCTGAGATCATGGAGATGGTCCAGCCTATGCTACCGCCGGGGATGACTGCTGATGAAAGCATGATAGCAAGTTTCCTGGGATTGGGAGCGGTTGTCAACCCACTGCCGGAAGACCTGGCATTCTATAATGAGATTTCAACAGACTTCAAGGAGTACCTTAAGAACAAGGGAGTGACGGAGGAACGGTTTGACCCGGCACAGCCTGAAGACGGATCGTTTGAGCTGTGGGCATACTATCACCTCGGCCTCCCGGTCTTCACCATGGATATCTGGGGTCTGCCCAAACCTAAAGAGGAGAAGAAGGAGGGTAGCGGCATTACAATTGAGGCTCTTGAGAAGATGTCCGCTGACGAGTTTCTTGCTCTGGAGGAGGAAAAGGTTGGGGCTTTTCTGAAAGAGAGAGGTGCCCCGGCACAATACAGCGCCACAATGGTCATAGGAATGATAAAGGGCGGACAGATGAAGCCGGCCCAGATGGCGGCCATGATGAAGCAGATGCCTCCACCAAAAAAGGATGAGAAGAAGGGCGATCCGAAGGAGACGGCAATCGTGGCCTTCTCAGACAAACAGATGGAGGGAAAGGGATTCGTACCCTGGACAGTATACAAACACCCTACACTCGGTGAAGTTGAGATAGGAGGGATAGTACCCTTTGCTGAGAACACGCCTCCCGTGACAATGATCGATTCGCTTCTCGACCTTAACCTGCCTTACCTGTTCGAACTGGTGAAAAGGCTGCCGAAACTTGCCATCAGCCAGGTAAAAGTGACTGAAAAGGGTGGCGGCGTATACCAGCTCGAGGCCTGGGTGACAAATGAAAGTTATCTCTCATTTCCAACTGCCATGGGCAAAAGGAATAAGGTGCCAGCACCGGCAATAATGACTCTCGAGAGCGAGGGCATCGAGATCCTCTCCGGTAAAAAGAGGACTCCCGTAAATGAGATGGGAGGAATGAAATCGGCCAGGTATATATGGCTCATCAGGACTCCCGCAAAGCGAACCATTAAAATTAAGCTTGAGTCAAAGCAGGCCGGGAACGATTCAGAACAGATAATTATCGGAGGTTAGCCATGAGAGGAAAAAGATTATTCATGACAGCGGCATTGACGGCAATGGCCATCATGCTCATACAGGCCCAGGAGGTAAAGGTACCACTGCGCTTCGATTTTTACTACAGCTACGAGAAGGTGGTGGAGGCGCTGAAGGCCCTTAACGCCGCATACCCTGAGCTCACAAAACTTGACCAGGTGGGGAAGAGCGAAGAGGGCAGGATCATCTGGGCCCTGACAATCAATAATCCGCAGACAGGCGAACCCTTCTCCAAGCCCGGAGTATATGTCGACGGGAATATTCATGGTAACGAGATACAGGCGGGCGAGGTCTGCCTCTACCTGGCCAACAGGCTGCTGACGAACTATGGCAAGCTGAAGGAGATAACCGATGTCGTTGACCGTAACGCTTATTATATCATCCCTGTGGTTAACGTAGACGGAAGGGCACATTTCTTCGCAGATGCGAACACACCCAGCACCAACCGCGGACTGAGGATTCCCTTCGATGATGATCGTGACGGCCTCCTCGACGAGGACGGTCCGGATGACATCGACGGTGACGGACACATAACAACAATGAGAATCAGGGACACCCTTGGCAAGCTCAGGACCGATCCTGCCGACAACCGCCTGATGATCGCCGTCAAGCCCGGAGAAAAGGGCGAATGGACCAGGCTGGGACAGGAAGGCATCGACAATGACGGCGACGGACTGGTCAATGAGGACAGCGAAGGATTTGTGGATGGAAACCGCAACTGGGGCTTTAACTGGCAGCCTCCATACGTCCAGAGGGGCGCGGGGAACTACCCGTTTGAAGGTACCGGCATAAAAGCTATTGCGGAATATATGCTGGCAAGGCCTAACATAATCATGGTGTTTGCTTTCCATAACAACGGGGGAATGTACCTCAGAGGCCCCTCATTCAAGGCTGCCGGAGAGCTTCCGCAGGGCGACATAACAGTCTATGACTTCCTCGGCAAGAATATCGAAAAAATCGTTCCGGGGTATGAATACCTGATCAGCTGGAAAGATCTCTATTCGACCTATGGCGATTTCACTGACTTTACCAATAACCTGGTAGGTTCATACTCCTTGGTGGGAGAACTCTTCCAGGTGGAGACGGAGACATATGACGGTACACCCATGAGGAAACAGGAGGAGAGATCAAGGTTTGCCGAAGCCTCCGACGCTGAGAGGCAGAGGCTGCTATTCAATGATAATGTTCTTCAGGGGGAGCTGTTTGTGAAGTGGAAGTCCTATAAGCACCCGCTCTACGGCGAGGTAGAGACCGGCGGCTGGACGAAGATGAGTTCGCGGCTGCCCCATCCCTTTATGCTGCAGGACCTGGTTCACCGCAATGCATCCGCGGTGATCTTTACGGCGCAGTACACTCCGAAGGTCCTGCTGGATGTTTTCGAGGTTAAAAAGATCGAAGGCGACCTGTGGAGTGTCAGGGTCAGGCTGGTGAACGAAGGGGCAATGCCATCGGTCACCCATGCTACCATGAAGAATAAGCTATATACACCTGATATACTGAGTGTTACTGGACGCGGTGTAAAAGTTGTCAGCGGCGGTGTACTGACCGACGCATGGATGGGTATGGTTGACTATAAGGAATATAAGCCAGAAGTACATCTCTGCCAGGTGCCCGGGTTCGGGAAGATTGAATACCAGTTCCTTGTCAGCGGCAAAGGCAGCATAGATATCAGATTCGAATCACGGAAAGCCGGAACGATCACTCAAACCGTTCCGCTTAAGGCAAAACCGTAGGAATTTGATGTAAGAGGTTTGAGCAGATTACTTTTTAGTGCCTCCGGGCCGGATTTTCTTTGTCTTTGCCTCAGGTTTCTTCTTTGCCTCAGGTTTCTTCTTTGCTTTCAGCTTAACCTTGGCTTCCGGCATTGACTTTACCTCCGGCGTTGGATTTGCCTCAGGCGTTGTTTCGGACTCCTGCCAGACCCTTTCCGTAACTAGCTCGGGCCACTGCAGGTCAAGATCCTTCAGTGCCTTGTGAACCACTGTGGCAACGGCATAGAGCTTCTGCCAGTTCTTGTCGGAAGGGACTACATGCCACGGCACATCATTGCATCGCGTGAGGAGCTGCTGATACACTTTCATATACTCCTCAAACTGCTCACGTGTGGCCCAGTCACCGTCCTTATGCTTCCAGTGCTTCTCCTTCAGCTCGATGCGCTCCAAAAGCCTCTCCTTCTGCACCTCCTTTGATACGTTGAGGAAGAACTTGAGCACCTTCGTGCCGTTATCTTCAAGCATCTTCTCGAAGGTATTAATTGTCTCATACCTCTTCTCAATGATTTCAGCGGGAATATATTTGCCAACAGTAGGCACGAGGATATCTTCATAATGTGACCTGATAAACACCTGCATCACCCCCTTCGCCGGGCATACATTGTGGACCCTCCAGAGAAAATCGTGAGCATATTCAAGTTCACTTGGTTTCTTGAAGCTGTGCACCTCAATCCCGATAGGGTTGCAGTATTTCATGAGTCCCTTCGTGATCCCGTCCTTGCCTGAAGCATCGGTACCCTGGAGCACAATGAGTATGCTGAATTTGCCCTGGGCGTACATCTTGTACTGAAGTTCACCAATCTCCTCCAGCATCTTCTCGGTTTTCCCCTTAATCTCCTTTTTGTCCCACTCCTTGTTGAATGTAGGGTAATCAGTTATTTTCATGATTTTCCGGTTTTTAGCACTATTGTAAAATTAAGAATTAAGAATTATGATATATGAATTGGGACGGATTTTGTGATCGGGTTTTTTAGAAATCCACGGATTTGGATATTAAACCAATGACAACATGCGTTATACATTCATATTAACCCCTATCAGAATGAAAAATAGTATAGTACTGACAGTAATCCTTGTTATGGTGCTGTCATCTCAGGTCAATTCGCAGCAGCTAAAGATTTCCGACGCTGTAAGATTTGACGGTGTGATTACCGTGCAGGATCTCAAGCCGGCTGAACAGTCGGTGCACCCTGCTGCCGCAAGAGCTATCGCCCGCGGCGAGAAGCCCGGCACGTTCAATAATGTGCAATACCGGTTTGCGGGCAACGTCAGGCCTCTCACTCCTTCCCAAAAGAACAGGGTGAAGCTGATGCAGGATGGCATCCTCGATATATCAGGAGGGTCTTTCAGGCCCAGTCCTGACTCAGTGTATGTTGATCCCTCCAGCGACCTGGTCATGCAGGCCGAAACGGTGGATGATAATCGCATGATAGCTCTAAGGCCTTCACTGTCAGCTGTCTTTGATGACATTGAGATCCCGGAGCAGGAGGTGCCGGTAACACTTGCAAACACTGTCTCACTGGCTGAGGGAATTGTGGAGAGCTCTATGCAGATGAATAACAAGTACGCTGTTAACCTGCAATTTGACAGCGTCACCTTTCTCCTTGACAAGGTCGACAATGACTCTCTGACGGTAACGCTTGTTGGGCAGATACTGCTTACCAACCCACGCGTTGAAGGCAAATATTCGAAGAACGGCGGCTACCGTCTCGTCTTCCTTGCATCGGAGCAGGTTGACATGAAGATATATACAACCATGAAGTTGAATGAGGAGGTGAAGACACCGATATGGGGTACGGAGATACAGATGTCAGACCTCGGCAAATGCGAGATTGGCTTGTTTATCCTCTGCAACATGGAGGGGAAGCTGACCCTTGCCGTTGAGATTCACCAGGGTATTGAGATGGCGATGGGAGCTAAGGGAGGCACCTTCTGGTATGTGCCTACCAGCATTCGTAATATCTCAACAATTGATGCCTGGTGCGATGTAGATTACAATGTTACTTCTCAGATGAAGGCCTTCGCCGGGTTTCAGTGCACTGCCAATCTTAAGGTCAAGGGCTACAATGCCCTCGATGTCTATGTGAACGGCGGAATGGAGGGAACGGTAAACACTGACGGAATGACCCTTGATGCTGACATAGGACTCAGGCTGAAGGCCGGAGGAAAGGTCGTATCAAAGAAATTTACTCTGGTAGATAGTTATTATTCCCTCTGGAAATACAAGAAGCCTGATTACCATGGATATGAGATGATCATTCACGAGGCCTGTGCCTGGGGCGATTATGTTGCAGGAGAGGTGGGCAGCCTCACTCCGTCAGGCACTGTTACGGGAGTAATGGATACCGTTCCTTACGTGGGGCCCCTGAAGGTTATTGTGAGCCGTATCGGCAGCAGTAACGTTGAATACAGTGCCACCACTGATGGCGAGGGTATTTTCATTGCCAGGGATGTTCCGCTGAAGAAGGGCGACAAGGTGATGATAAAGCTTCCCGGTGTGCCCAACCCAGGCACGGTAGTGGAGGCTACTTTGCCGTTCAGAGAGATAAAACTCTACTCCGCTGACTATTTTGCAGGCGTGGCTGAAGGTGTAGTTGCAGGCTCGAGAAGCAGGTGGGCCAGGCTTGCCGGCGCTACCACGGAAGCACCTTCAGGAGCGGCAGCAGCCATTGCTCAGAGCTCGCCGGCAGAGAGACTCAGGGGAGTCATCCCGCAGCAGGAGACTGTCAGGCGGATCGAGGAGTTCAGGAACAACCTCACCGTCTATCGCGGTCCGATAGAGTTCATCACTCAGTCAGCACCGAGGGCTGTTCTCACTGGTGCCGCCACGCCGGGAATCCGGACCCAGACCCCGTCGGGGTCGACGACAACCACAGGGGTACCTGCAGGAGCATCAACGAGGACAACCACTGCAGCAACCACGAGGGCAACCACTGCAGCAACCACCCGGACAACGTCAACGTCAAAGGCTGCGTCATCAGCAGTGGCAGAAAAGCCAAAAGCCAACAGGGGAACGGTCAGCTCGCCGCTGGGTAGCTTCAGCATCAGCGGCCTGTCATTTGAGCCCGGACAGAAGGTCAAGGCGCGGGTCATGGTTGAGGGATTTACCCTCGAATCAGACTGGGTGGAGACTGAGGGTCTGATGGTTTCAGCTATTGAGTATGAGGGGCTTAAATCTTCAGTAAGGCCTGGCAGTGAGAGTATCTCAGCGCAGAACAGCTTCGTGGTGGTGAGCTCCATACGAGGCGAGACAGCGCCGGTGGGCGAGGTGAAACTGGTTAAGGGAGCCGATGCTCCTCACGCCTCTCTGACAGGAGCTCAGCCGGTGCCGGAGTTCCCCGCAGCGAAGAAGGCAAAAGTATGGTTCAGCCAGAGCGTTCAGCTGGAACCACTGGCGGATCATCCTGGAGCAGCTATCGCATCAACAGGCCCATGGAGTGTAAGCTATGGCTACTCCTCTCCGGGTGATGCTATCATACCAGCGAAGAACCGCAAGCATCCCTTCGAGATGGTGACGTACGTATTTAAGAACAGGGACCTTGGTTACTCGAGCTTCATTGATGAGTGCGCATCCTGCACCTCACCGGTGAATGTGGTGGATAAGATTGAAAAGGTGACAAAACCCGGTATGCCGGGCAGGCTGGAAGGAGAGGCTATGCAGCCGAATATGACCATGCCGGCAAGACAGCCCCAGGTAACCCGGCCGACAATAATAAGGTAATTTCTCTTACTTGTCGAAGTAGACCTTGACCGATCCGGAGTTGAGGCGGGTTGAGAGCCATTTCTGAATCTGCTCCCGCTCCTTGTCGGCAAGGCTTCTTCCCTTGGTTGAGATGGTGACCAGGGTCAGAGTGTCGGGGGCAGCTTTCCCATGGATATATTTCAGGGTCTCGGAGTAAGATACCTCCGACACCTGGGGATAAAGGATGGCCAGCTCTTCAAGCAGCTCTCCTCCGCGTTCGGGCGTGGATTCAAAGCCCGAGAGCCTGGCGTTCCTCTCCCTGATGACCATGCTAAGGCGGTTGATTTCTGCCTTGAGAGTCTCAACTTCGCTGTTTCTGATGGTGATGTCAGAATAAGAGAATCCCTGCTGGATATCAATGATAACATCTTTAAGGTCGAAGTTCACTGCCCTTGCAGTAATTTCTTCCTTTTGTTCAGGGGAGAGTGATGTGCCTCCATAGACCAGCTTAATGGTCCGCCTGTTGGCGTCTATCTCTGTCTTCAGAAGATAATTGCCTTCCACTACGTTAATGTTGTCAACATACCTTGAAGCACGTTCCGTAAATTTTTCCTTCTGTACCAGATTGTAGCCGAAATAGATGCTGGGGATCAGCACAAGGGCGAGAACAAATGAAATGATCTGATTGATCCTCTTCTTCTGGGAGTCAGCTATAGTGCCTCTTATCGGCAGTTTCAGTATCTGAGAAATCATAAGGGCAGAAAGCGCAATGAAGACTGTATTTATCGTAAAGAGATACAACGCGCCAAAGAAATAGGTAAACTGAGCGGTTGCCAGTCCGTATCCTGCAGTGCAGAGCGGGGGCATGAGGGCAGTTGCTATTGCAACTCCCGGGATGACATTACCTTTCTTTTTGCTGGTGATGGCCACCATTCCTGCCATGCCGCCGAAGAAAGCTATCAGCACATCATATATAGTAGGGCTGGTGCGCGCCAGCAGCTCGGAGTGTGCCGTTGAGATTGGACTGATGGCAAAATAAGCGGTGGAGGCTATCAGGCCCGCCAGTACTGCAAAGGAGAAGTTCTTTACCGCCTGCCTGAAGAGAGGCGAGTCATAGGTGGCAATACTGTAACCGATACCATTTATCGGCCCCATCAGCGGGGAGATGAGCATGGCCCCAATGATCACAGCAGTGGAGTTCATGTTCAGCCCTACCGAGGCGACGAGGATTGCAAAGACAAGTATCCACAGGTTCGTGCCCTTGAAGACGAGCTCCTTCTCTATTGTTTGGTGAATATTGTCGAAATTGTCAAGATCGGTCTCAAGTTTTATGAGCTCCAGTGTTCGGCGGAGTATTCGGTTGTGCTTCATAGAGATGAAGATTAGCAGAGGTAAAGATATGAAATTAGGCAATAGGCAATAGGCAGTAGGCAGTAGTGAAGTTCTCAGTCATCGTTTGACTGCCTGTTAGAGATTGCCATCCCGTCGCTTTTCGTGGTCGGGAACCGCGACTTTAGACTATTGGCTATTGCCTGCTGCCTGCTGCCTGACTGTTGCAAGCGTTATGCAAAAAATGTACATTTGCCTTGCACCAAAAGAACGTATGACATGATAAAGGTAAATGAGTATTTCGACGGAACGGTTAAATCACTGGCGCTTGAGAATGAGGACGGCCGGGTAACAGTGGGTGTTATGGCCGCCGGTGAATTTGAGTTTGGAACTTCAACAATCGAGTACATGACTGTGGTCTCCGGCTCCATGACAGTGCTTCTCCCCGGCGAGACAGCATGGAAGACCTTCAGGCCATATGAGACTTTCGTGGTGCAGGCCGGGCAGCGCTTTGGCGTGAAGACCGGCCAGCCCTCTGCCTACAGGTGCATTTATAAATGACAGGGAGAAGATCTATGGCTGGTCATAAGGGACAACCCTATTACGATATATTCCTCAGGTATGACATGTGGCTTGAGACGGTCCGGAAGGAGAGGATACTTGACGGTGAGGGCTTTGCCCTCCTGCTGGATATAGACCGTACCGGTTCGCTCACCGCTTCGGCACGTAACCTGGGGATGAGCTACCGCAAGGCATGGGGCCTGTTGCATGATGTGGAGCATCACCTCGGCTTCCTCCTGACGGAAAAGAGACGCGGAGGGGCTGCCGGCGGCCGTACACTGCTGTCAGGTGACGGACGACAGCTGGTTCGGGCTTACAACAGCCTCATCCATGAGACAGATATAGCCATGAAGAGCATCGCAAAGGTATTCTTCAACCGTGTCAACGAAATTAACGAAGGGAAATGAGAAGAATCCTTGTCCTCCTCTCTCTCTCCCTTCTTACACTTACGGGATGCGGCGATGGCGGTGGTAAGAACCTCATCATCTTTCATGCCGGCAGCCTCTCGGTGCCGGTGAGGAGGCTGGCAGAAGCCTTCGAGAAAGCCAATCCCGGTGTCACCCTGCTCACCGAGGCAGCTGGCAGTATTCACTCCGCCCGCAAGATCACGGAGCTTGGCAAACCCTGTGACATCTTGCTGTCAGCCGATCACTATGTTGTCAGCAGCATGCTTATTCCCCGATATGCCGCCTGGAATATACGCTTTGCCACCAACGAGATCGTGATTGCCTACAGGCCGGAGTCAAAATACTCATCGGTATTCCGCAGTGATAACTGGACTGACATACTCCTGAAGGATGATGTCATTATCGGCAGGGCTGACCCTGACGCTGATCCGTGCGGGTACCGGACCGTCTTCGCCGCCAGGCTGGCTGAGAACTGGTATGGCAGGCCCGGACTGGCAGACTCGCTCCTGGGCAAGGATAAGGATTACATCAGGCCCAAGGAGGTAGACCTGGTGGCCCTGTCTGAGACGGGTGTCATCGATTACATGTTCCAATACAGGTCCGTAGCCTTACAACACGGTTTACTCTACCTGGAACTGCCTGACGAGATCAACCTCTCATCACCAGGATTGACGGAGCATTATGCCGGAGTCAGTTACATGATCCCGGGTGAGGAGCCCGGACTGCGCACAGAGGTCAGAGGAGACTATATAAGTTACTCAGGTACCATCCTTAACGAGGCGCCGCAGAAAGAGCTGGCAATGAAGTTCTTTGCCTTTTTACTGAGTGAAGAGGGAAAACGGATCTTCAGGGAGTGCGGGCAGGAGCCCCTCATGCCGGCTGTGGCTGACGATACGGCTTTGGTACCCGTGCAGTTGAAGACTTATATAACTGCAGGAGCCGATTAATCACGCATGATGAAAGGTCATACGCTCTTCAACTGGGTTTTTACCTTTCTGGCAGCACTGGTGCTTCTCTTCATCATTGCGCCCCTGGCCGGCATGTTCCTCGACTCATCGTTTGGTGAGGTCAGGACTACCGCTGCTGATCCCGCTGTCAGGCGGAGCGTATGGTACACTCTCGCGATAGCCTTTTCCTCAACCCTCATTTTCGCCGTCGGAGCCGTGCCGCTGGCATGGATCATGGCCCGCAGAAGCTTCCCTTTCAAGAAGGTGGTGCAGGGTGTCATTGACCTCCCGGTGGTACTGCCGCATACGGCAGCAGGCATCGCGCTGCTCGGATTCATCTCGCGTGACGGTGCTCTCGGAGGTGCTGCACAGAAGGCCGGCATAATGCTCGTCAACAACGGCGCCGGCATAGCCCTGGCCATGGCCTTCGTCAGCCTCCCATTCCTTATCAACGCTGCCCGGGACGGTTTTGCAGCGGTACCTGAGCGTACGGAGAAGGCGGCCCTGACTCTCGGCGCCTCACAGACGCGTATCTTCTTCACGGTCTCCCTGCCCCAGGCATGGCGTTCCGTGGTCTCGGGATTTATCATGATGTTCGCCCGCGGCATGAGCGAGTTCGGGGCCGTGGTCATCATCGCCTATCACCCGATGATTGCGCCGGTACTGATCTATGACCGGTTCAACACCTACGGCATCAGTGCAGCGCGGCCGGCATCGATCATATTTATCCTCGTGGCGCTGGGTTTCTTTGTGCTGTTCAGGGTGCTGGCCACCGAACGACGCCCGATATTCTGGAGGGAGGACGATGCTGCGAACTGAGCGACTGAGCAAACGGATTGACGCTTTCTCACTGAAAGATATATCTCTGGAGGTGGCGCAGGGCGAATACTATGTCCTGCTCGGCCGTTCCGGTGCAGGTAAGACACAGCTGCTCGAACTCATCTGCGGACTCACCCCGCCTGATAGCGGAAGGATTTTCCTGGAAGGGGAGGAGATAACACGCAAAAGGGTGCAGGACAGAGGGATTGGCCTCGTATTCCAGGACCTGGCCCTCTTTCCTCATTATTCGGTGAAGGATAATATAATGTATCCTCTTAAGATAAAGAAGCTGAGCCTGACGGAGAGGGTTGACAGGGTGCAGCGAGCAGCTGCTGAGATGAACATCACCGACCTTCTCCTGCGCAATCCCAATACCCTCTCGGGAGGAGAGAAGCAGAGGGTGGCGCTGGCCCGGACACTGGTCACACAGCCCAAGATACTTCTCCTTGACGAACCGATGGCCTCCGTTGATGCCAGCCTGAAGGACGACATCAGGAGGATGCTCCGCCGACTTAACCGCAGCGGACAAACGATTATTCATGTCACGCACGACTTCGGTGAGGCGATCAGTCTCGCCAGCCGGGTGGGTGTCATGCATAACGGAAGAATAATACAGGAGGGGACGCCCCTGGAGGTGTTCAATCACCCTGTCAACAGGTTTGTTGCACGGTATGCCGGCATCAAGAACTTCTTCAGGGCCACCTTCATCAAATCATATAACAGCTGCTCGGGAATAACTGAGAAAAGGACAAAATTCAGGCTTCCCGGGGGGAGCTACCCATCTGCAGGCCTCCTGATAATCGGTAGCACAGAGGTGCTGCTCTCAAGGCAGGGAGCAGCCGGAGTACAGATCAATAACATCCACGGCATCATTGATGACGTGGTGCCTTCACCCACCGGGTTTGAGATCACTGTCAATGCCGGTGATTTCTTCTATGCTGATATCACTCACCGTGAGATGGAAGAGAACCGCTTCATCACGGGTGAGAAGGTCATTGTCTCATTCAGATCCGAGTCGCTGCGTGTGGTAGGGGAAGGGGATGAGAGAATATAATACTGAACAGTCATGATAACATTCGAAGAAGCTTTCAGAATCGTAACAGGAGCCGCATTCCACACAGGTAAGGAGGTGGTGAAGATAAATGATGCTGCCGGCAGGGCTCTGGCGGAGCCGGTGAGAAGCGACATGGACATGCCGCCATGGAACAAGAGCGCTGTTGACGGTTATGCATGCCGTCATGAGGACCTGTTTACAGGGCTGACGGTTCTGGAGACTGTGGCCGCCGGCGCTCTGCCTTCAATGACGGTGGTACCCGGCACCTGCTCCCGCATAATGACCGGCGCTGCCGTACCAACCGGGGCCGATTATGTTTTCATGCTTGAAGACGCTGAGGAGACGGGGGAGGGAAAGGTAAGGTTTACCGGCAGACCCGGTAATGACAATATTGCAAGGGCGGCAGAGGATTGTTATAGTGGCCAGACGGTACTGAAGGCCGGTCACTATATCAAACCCCAGGAGATAGCTGTCATGGCTGTCGTGGGCGCCATGGAGGTGACCGTCAGCTGCAGGCCGAAGGTGGGTGTCATCAGCACCGGCAATGAGCTCGTTGAGCCCGACCAAACTCCTGCCGGGGCGCAGATACGCAACAGCAACGCCTCCCAGCTGATGGCTCAGGTGGCCAGGGCCGGGGCCACTGGCAGATACTACGGCATAGCCCGTGATGAGGAGGCCTCCATTGAGGCACTGCTGCGCAAGGCAGTGGAGGAGAATGACGTGGTTCTCATATCCGGAGGGGTCTCCTTCGGCGACTATGACCTGGTGCCTAAGGTGATGCGTACGCTTGGTCTCACCATGCATTTTGACCAGGTGGCCATGCAGCCGGGCAAACCCCTCACCTTCTGCACTGGTGAGAAAACGGCGGTCTTCGGCCTGCCGGGTAACCCCGTCTCCACCTTCGTCCAGTTTGAGGTGATGGTGAGACCGTTCCTCGACAGGATGATGAGGGTGACGGCCGATGAACCGAAGATGATGATGCCGCTGGCAGCTGACTACTCGCGTCAAAGAGCTGAACGGATGGCATGGATACCATTCACGGTGACTCCGGCCGGAGAGGCACTGCCGGTAGAGTATCACGGATCAGCACATATAACGGCTCTTACGAGTGCATGGGGACTGATAACCATACCACGCGGACAGAGCTGGATACAGAAAGGAGAGATGGTGAGTGTTAGACAGATTTGAAAGAAATATTAACTACCTGAGGATATCAGTCACAGACCGGTGCAATCTTCGTTGCATCTACTGCATGCCGGAAGAGGGGGTCAAGCTTATCAGGCATGAGGATATCCTCACATACGATGAGATTACCGCCTTCACCCGCGTAGCGGCAGCAGCCGGCATAACCAAGGTCAGAATCACCGGCGGTGAGCCGCTGGTAAGAAAGGGTGTGACAGAGCTGGTCGGAATGATCGCCGCCATTGAGGGTATCACAGACCTCTCGATGAGCACTAATGCTATCCTGCTGGCTGACTATGCCCCGCTGCTGGCAGCTGCAGGACTTATGAGGGTCAATATCAGCCTTGATACCCTCGATCCTGACAAATTCAGACATATCACCAGGGGGGGCGACGTTACGGCTGTTTTTAAGGGTATTGAAGCAGCACAGAGGGCTGGCCTGAGACCGGTGAAGATAAACTGTGTTATCAAAAGCACGCCGGATGAGGCTGACGCGCGCGCTGTGGCAGACTTCTGCATGAGAGAGGGACTGGAGGTGCGTTTCATCAGGCAGATGGATCTTGCATCCGGGACATTCTCGGTGGTTCATGGTGGCAGCGGCGGCCACTGCGCAAGATGCAACCGGCTGCGTCTAACCCCTGAGGGTATGGTCAAACCGTGCCTCTTCAGCGACGCAGGCTACAGCATTCGTGAGCTGGGCGCGGAGGAGGCACTGCGAAGAGCAGTTGCGGAGAAGCCTGAACGCGGTACGGCCAATCATCTTAATGGCTTTTATAATATAGGAGGATAATCGATGGAGAAACTGACACATACAGATGACAGCGGACGGGCTCACATGGTAGACACCGGAGGCAAGCCGGTACAACACCGTATTGCCGTGGCTTCGGGAAGGATAAACATGCTTCCTGAGACACTGAGACTGGTGGCTGAGAACATGATGAAAAAAGGGGATGTCATGACGGTGGCTGAGATAGCCGGCATACAGGCGGCAAAACAATGCGGATCAATGATACCGCTGTGTCACAACATCGCACTTGACCAGGTGAAGGTCACACTCAGGGCTGATGACGACGGGATTGCCGCCGAGAGCACCGTTCGGTGTACAGGGCGCACCGGAGTGGAGATGGAGGCTCTGACGGCGGTGAGCGTAGCCCTCCTGACGGTCTATGACATGTGCAAGGCGGTCGATAAGTCGATGATCATCACTGATATCCAACTTATTAAAAAGGAGAAGCATGACATTACCTGAAAAATTCAAGGTACATGTGATCACCCTGAGCGACAGGGCACACAGCGGGGTCTACAGTGACCTCAGCGGACCGGCAGTGGTCAAGTATGTAAAGTATGCAATGGCAGCCGCAGGCTGGGAGTGTGAGATCAAAACCACGATACTGCCTGATGACGCTGTGGCACTGCTGGCAGCACTGAAGGAGGCGCCGGTGACGGATCTGATAATCACCACTGGCGGAACGGGAATAGGTCCCCGCGACATCACTACGGATGTGGTCAGGCCTCTGCTCACCAAAGAGATGCCCGGTATCATGGAACAGATCAGGGTCAAGTATGGAACAAAAAACCCGAAGGCTCTGCTGAGCCGCGCCGTGGCAGGCGCTATCGGCACCACACTTATATACACTCTACCGGGTTCAGTAAAGGCCGTTCATGAGTATATGGCGGAGATCGTTAAGACATTGGAACACACGTTTTATATGCTGTACGGTATTGACAGGCACTAGTGAGGCAATGGGCAATAGGCAATAGGCAGTAGTGAGAAATTACTTTAGGTTCATTCCGATACATAGAATTATTAATGGCCTTAAGATGAGTTTGCTACTAAAGTCTCTGATCTTCAATTAAATAAACCCTATGGACTATTATTGTCAACACTATTGCCTATTGCCTACTGCCTACTGCCTACTGCCTACTGCCTACTGCCTGGACCGGGTATTGGCAAGAGTAACGCCTACGAGCCTATCATACCGCTTAGTGGGGTCCCGGAAGTAGGTGAGGATAAGATAATCATTCTCTGTCTCCCAGTGGCTGCCCTCGAAAGAGAACCCTTCCGGACGCATTTTGCCCGTCGGCACAAAAGCATACTCATAATTATACCATCCCTGCTTGAGAAGCATCGATGCCTCATAGCATCCCCTGGCAGCATTCCATGCCATCCTGTTATCAGGCCCGTATGTCCATCCGGTGAAGTCACCCGCGACATAGACCGAGCCGCCCTTCAGCTCGTTATAGGAAGGCAGTGTGAAGTATACCTGCACGTAGTCGGCCTCCCTGTCCGGGTCATTGCTCTCCTCCATAGCCACAACATGCTTCCCGTTGAAGTCCTCATTAAAGAAATAGGGTTTGAACTCCCTGTCATCGGAGGGCAGCAGGTAAGCCTGGTAGAAGCCGTTCACATAATCGATGGCCCTCACGTTCTGCCTTGTCTGCCTGATGGTCTTTATGTCGAAGTACCTGAATTCATTTCCTCCCGGCATCAGAGTGTTGTCTGACAGGGCGTTGAATTCAAGCGTGTTGTTGCCTACAAAGTCGGGACTGAGGCTCATTGCTGCCCTGTCCCATCGACCGTTCTGCATCACGGTGAGGGTTACCTGGCGGTAGGGGTCGGTCACCCCGAGGCCTCCGGTGTTCACGGTTATCTCCGGTTGCTGGTGTGTGTCTGTTGCTCCCGGTTTCATGGGCCTGTGGAAGACAACCTGTGCTGAGGTGCTCCCCTCACTCACGAAGAAGCGTCTCCTGAGCAGGGGAGAGTCAGGCTCACCGGGAGACCAGACGGTGAGAATATAATTGCCTGATAACAGGAACCTGACTTCTTCATTTGGGAGACTCAGTGAATAATTGGTATAATTGACCTTTGTATTGAATGAGGGCATGTATCCGGTGATCTGGTTTTCCTCGAAACCCTCGAGATAATCGCTCTTGAACAGATCGCTCTCGTTCCAATCGCGGTCACAGTGTGTTATGCTGTACCACAGCGTCCCTCCTTCGCCATCAATGACATCGAAGTAAAGGGTTATCACCTCACCTGTGCCCTGTTGTACGAAGGGATAGGCCAGTTTCCGGCCATCCTTCTCGAACGATATGCTCTTAACATTCGCGGCAGCATATTCAATGGAGGAAAAATCCCGGGAAAGGGAAGAAAAGGTTGAGATAAATAGAAATGATATCGATAAACTTAATATTTTTATCCCGGTTAATTTTTTAACCATAACTAATATTTCCGGCTAAAGTACAAATATCCTGCCGCTCTCTGAACAAGATTAAAGGAAAAGGGTTATGTAAATATTACAATCTTCTGTGAATATTTTAACAATAGAATATAATTGTACTTAAAAGGAATTGAGATATTCAGAATATGTCAACACTGATCAGATTACGTAAAGGATTAAACATCAGGCTTGCCGGCAAGGCGGAGAAGATACTCCTGCCGGAGGTAGCCGTGACCCGTTTCGGTGTGAGGTTTGCCGATTTTCCGGGTCTGGTAGCCAGGCTTGAGGTTCAGGAAGGCAGTCCGGTTAAAGCCGGCAGCGTGCTCTTTCATGACAAGGCCTTCCCCGAAATTAAATTTGTCTCGCCTGTCAGCGGTGTAGTCAGGGAGATTGTCCGGGGCGACAAGCGGATTCTACTGGAGGTTGTGATAGACCAGGAGGGAACGGAGAAGGTCGACTTCGGAGCGGCTGATCCTCTCAGGCTAACCCGTGAAGAGGTGCGCTCCAGGCTTCTCAGCTCCGGGATGTGGCCTGTTCTGAGGCAGCGGCCCTATCACATTGTGGCCCGCCCGGATTCGGTACCCAAGGCTATCTTCATCTCTGCCTTTGACACTGCGCCGCTTGCACCGGATCTTGACTTTGTCATGGCAAATACTCATGGCAATTACCTGCAGACCGGTATCAATGTTTTGTCACGCCTCACCGACGGTAAGATACATGTTTCGCATGATGCTGAGGGTTCGAGGGTTGCCGGGCTGAATAACCTGCAGAATGCAGAGTTCCACCGCTTCACCGGTCCGCATCCGGCAGGCAATGTGGGGGTACAAATCCACCATATTGACCCTGTTGCCAAGGGCGAGGTGGTGTGGACAGTTGACATCCAGGATGTAGTGGCCCTGGGAAGGCTATTTACCACAGGCTTCTACGACCGTGAGCGCATCATTGCACTGGCAGGGAGTGGCGTCATTCACCGCAAGTATCACCGTATCAAACCGGGCGCCTCTGTGAGCGCAATCCTGAAGGCGAACCTTCAGGAGGGCAAGCAGAGAGTCATAAGCGGTAACGTGCTCACCGGCAAGCGGATCACCCCCGATGGCTCATTGGGCTTCTATGACAATATGCTGACAGTGGTGCCCGAGGGCGACACCAGCGAGTTCTTCGGCTGGGCTACACCGGGACTCAATAAATTCAGCTACTGGAGGACCTTCCTTTCAAAGCTCCTGCCCGGGAAGGAATATGACCTGAACACCAACCTCCACGGAGGCCGCAGGGCATTTGTTGTAACAGGACACTATGAGAATGTCCTCCCGATGGATATCTACCCGGTGCATCTGCTTAAGGCAATCATGGCGGGCGACATTGAGCTGATGGAGAACCTGGGCATCTACGAGGTGGCCGAGGAAGATTTCGCACTGTGTGAGTTCATTGATCCTTCCAAGACCGAGATACAGGAGATCATTCGTAGCGGGATCAACATGATGATTAAAGAGATGAATTAATTTAAGGAATGAGCCTGCTATGAATTTCCTGCTTAAAAGAATGAAAAAGATAGAGCCCCTTTTTGAAAAGGGGGGCCGCTTTGAGAAGCTGCATTCTGTCTATGACGGATTTGCCACCTTCCTTTTTGTTCCTGACAAGGTGACCACAAGAGGCGCGCATATCAGGGATCATATGGACATGAAGCGAACCATGACCGTGGTCATCCTGGCGCTGATGCCCGCGCTGCTGTTCGGCTCCTATAATATTGGGCTTCAGCACACCAGGGCTTTCGGCATTGTCGACTGGACGCTGATACAGATGTTCTGGTTCGGGTTCCTGAAGCTGCTGCCGCTGATCATCGTCAGTTACATGGTAGGGCTGGGCATCGAGTTTGTTGCTGCCCAGATAAGGGGGCATGAGATCAACGAGGGTTACCTCGTCACCGGGATGCTGATTCCGTTGATTATGCCTATTGACGTGCCTCTGTGGATGCTGGCCGTCTCCGTGGCCTTTGCAGTCATTATAGGCAAGGAGATTTTTGGCGGAACCGGCATGAACATTCTTAACCCTGCGCTGACGGCGAGGGCCTTCCTATTCTTCAGCTACCCGGGATGGATGACGGGCGATAAGGTATGGATTGAGGGACTGATGAGTGGCGGTGGCCTTGACGGGTTCTCGGGCGAGACACCCCTGGCGCTGGCCAAGATGGATGGCTTTGACCAGATGCCTTCGGCGATGGAGATGTTTATCGGAACCATTCCCGGATCGGCGGGAGAGACCTCCACCGCCGCAATACTCATCGGAGCATTCATACTGCTCCTGACCGGTGTGGGCAGCTGGCGCATAATGCTCAGCATGACCCTCGGGGCACTGGGAATGGGACTGCTGCTCAACGCCACCGGCGGGAACGAGTATACACAGATGCCGGCATATTACCACCTCATCATGGGCGGCTTCGCCTTCGGAACGGTCTTCATGGCCACCGACCCCGTGTCGGCCGCACAGACTAACACCGGAAAATACATATATGGCGCACTGGCAGGCATACTGGTTGTCATCATCAGGGTCTTCAACCCGGCATATCCGGAAGGGACAATGCTTGCGATACTTCTGATGAACGTCTTTGCCCCGCTCATTGACCATTATGTGGTGAATGCCAACATCAGGAGGCGACTGAAGAGAGTACAGAGAGCTTAACAACAGATGAGATGAAAGATTTCAGCAACAAATATATAATGACATTCTCGGTGGTGATGGTTGTCTCCGTCGCCATCCTGCTGTCGCTTACGGCCTTGCTCCTCCAACCCAGACAGGCGAAGAATGTGGAGGTGGAGAAGAAGATGAATATACTCTCCTCCATAAATGTGATTTCAACAAAAACCGATGCAGTTGAGATGTATGATAAATACATAAGAGAGAGCTATGTCATTAACACCGACGGTAAACATGTTGAAGGAGTTGACCCCTTTACAGTCTCCCTCAGGGCAGAACAGAAGAAGCCCCTGGAAGAACAGTATCTGCCGGTATTCATTGCAGTACCTGACAGCGGTGACACTCTTCATATATTCCCTCTTGAGGGCAAAGGTCTCTGGGGCCCGATATGGGGATATGTGTCACTTAAGTCCGATATGTCTACAATTGCCGGGGTGACCTTTGACCACAAGGGCGAGACGCCCGGCCTGGGAGCCGAGATCAACACCACGGAGTTCGAAAGCCAGTTCGTTGACAAGGCCCTCTTCAGAAACGGATCATTCGTTTCTGTAATGGTTGTCAAGGGAGGGTCGCAGCCCGGAAGCATGAGCGAAGTGGATGGAATCTCGGGGGGTACCATTACCAGCAAAGGCCTTGAAGCAATGGTGTACGACGGGATCATTAAATATGAAAAATACCTCAGCCAAAACAGGAAGTAGATATGGAAAACGTTGAAAAAGAGCCGCTCTTCTCGGCAAAATATAAAAAACTGATTACCAACCCGCTGGGGCTTGACAATCCAATTACCGTACAGGTGCTGGGCATCTGCTCAGCCCTGGCCGTGACCGTCAAGATGAAGCCTGCCATAGTGATGGCGATCTCCGTCACTGTGGTTGTTGCTCTCTCTAACATGATCATCGCATTCATGCGCAAGGCGATCCCAGGGCGAATAAGGATCATTGTCCAGCTGGTTGTGATTGCCGCACTGGTGATTATTGTCGACCAGTTCCTCAAGGCCTTCGCCTTCGATGTCAGCAAACAGCTCTCGGTATTCGTGGGACTGATAATAACAAACTGCATCATCATGGGTCGGCTTGAGGCCTTTGCCATGAGCAATGACCCCTGGCCCTCATTCCTCGACGGAATAGGCAACGGCGCCGGCTACGGCCTGATACTTATCATTGTTTCCTTCTTCCGCGAGTTTCTCGGCAGCGGGAGCATCATGGGCTACCCGGTGATGGAGAAGCTGGGGTTGTACAACTTCGGATATGAAGATAACGGCTTTATGATACTGCCGCCCATGGCCCTCATCACCGTGGGGCTGATAATCTGGGTCCAGCGCAGCCGTAACAAGTCACTCCAGGAAACAAAGTAGCACACTATGGAAAACCTGATTAACATATTCGTAAAGTCGATTTTCATCGACAACATGATCTTCGCCTACTTCCTGGGTATGTGCTCATACCTGGCTGTTTCGAAGACGGTAAAGACATCCGTGGGACTCGGTATCGCAGTCACATTTGTGCTGATAATCACGGTACCTGTGAATTTTCTCCTTGAGGAGTACCTTCTCAAGAAAGGCGCTCTGTCATGGCTTAATGAGAGTTTTGTCACGCTTGACCTGAGCTTTCTCTCATTCATAATGTTCATTGCAGTAATTGCATCAATTACTCAGCTCGTTGAGATGGTGATTGAGAAATTCAGTCCTTCACTCTATAACTCTCTTGGGATATTTTTGCCCCTTATTGCCGTCAACTGCGCCATCCTCGGGGCCTCGCTCTTCATGCAGGAGAGGGAGTACGAAACTATTGCAGAAGCAACAGTCTTCGGACTGGGATCGGGTATCGGCTGGCTTATGGCCATCGTGGCCCTGGCAGCCATAAGGGAGAAGATGCGCTATTCAAACGTTCCTGCACCCCTGCGCGGACTGGGGATCACCTTCATCCTGACAGGATTGATGGGAATAGCATTTATGAGCTTCCTCGGTATCAAACTTTAATGTAATCCTTACAGAAATGATATTAGGTTTATCAATTGCAGGCACTGTTTTAATAAGCGTGGCAATATTTGTGCTGGTGATGATCCTGCTGGTGGTGGTGCTTCTCTATGCAAGGCAGAAGCTTACCCCGCAGGGCGATGTGACGCTTAAGATAAATGACCGTGAACTGGTAGTATCCCCCGGCTCGAATGTGCTCTCGACCCTTTCAGGCAACGGTGTGTTTCTTCCGTCAGCTTGCGGCGGCGGCGGTACATGCGGTATGTGCCGGTGCCAGATCACAGAGGGGGGCGGATCAATACTGCCAACGGAGACAGGCTTCTTCACGCGCCGCGAACAGCATGACAACTGGCGCCTGGGATGCCAGGTCAAAGTGCGCGAGAATATGACAATCAAGGTTCCGGAGGCTATTCTTGGTATTAAGAAGTGGGAATGCGAGGTGGTGTCAAACAGAAACGTCGCAACCTTTATCAAGGAATTCGTGGTGAAATTGCCGGAAGGCGAAGACCTGCACTTCAAATCCGGTGAGTATATCCAGATAGATGTACCGCGTTATGAGGTCGACTTCCGCAAAGACATCGTGGTGGAGGAGGAGTACCGTCCCGACTGGGACAAATTCGATCTCTGGAGCCTTAAAGTGAAGAACACCGAGGAGACATTCAGAGCCTATTCGATGGCCAACTACCCGGCAGAGAAGAACCTGATCATCCTTAACATCAGGATAGCTACACCACCTATGGACAAGAACCGCAAGTGGATGAACGTACCGCCGGGCATATGCTCGTCATATATCTTCTCACGCAAACCGGGTGACAAGGTTATGATCAGCGGGCCCTACGGCGATTTTCATATCAAGAATACGGAGAACGAGATGGTTTATATTGGCGGCGGTGCCGGGATGGCCCCGCTCAGGTCACACATATTCCATATGCTCAAGACAATGAAATCAGGCCGGAAAATATCATTCTGGTACGGCGCCAGGTCTAAGAGAGAGATCTTCTATGAGGATGAGTTCATGGAGCTGGAGAAGAAATTCCCAAATTTCAGTTTCAACATTGCACTCTCCGAGCCGCTGCCTGAGGATAATTGGACAGGCTATACCGGGTTCATTCACAAGGTGTTGCTTGATAATTACCTGGGCAAGCAAGAGCTGCCGGAGGAGATGGAGTATTATATCTGTGGTCCTCCCATGATGAACTCAGCCGTCTTCAACATGCTTGACAACCTCGGCGTGCCGCAGGAGAGCATTGCGTTTGATGATTTCGGGGGTTAGGCAGTAGGGGGTAGGCAATAGGCAGTAGTGAAGGCAGTAGTGAAATTTTCGATTTCAGATTTTCGACTATGTCCGCCCACTGGCGGATTGTCAATTTTTTGCAAATGCAAATCGCACATGTGCATATGAACAGCCCATTCGCAAATCGCAAATCGCAAATCGCAAATATCAATAAGGACCACCATTCGCAAATCGCAAATCGCAAATCGCAAATCGCAAATCCTTTCCGGACCTCAGACCTCAATTGAATATATGAGCAGATATATTGGAATTTTAGCAGTAATACTGGTTGTGAGCAGCTGCACTCCGCAAGCGGAATATGCTGAAATCAACGGCCTGACCCAGGGAACAACCTATCACATCGTGGTTGAGAAGAACCCCGGTATCGATATTATGACCCTGCGACAGGATATAGAAGATCTGTTGACCGGAGTTGATAATTCTCTTTCAATCTACAACGATTCGTCAGTCATCTCCCTCATCAACAGCAATCAGAGCGATCTCACCGACACCCTCTTCCGCGAGGTATTCATGGCATCATCGCTGATATCCGAACAGAGCGGAGGTCTCTTTGACATAACCATCGGTCCGCTCGTTAAATCGTGGGGATTCGGCCCTGACGCTCTTAATCGCTTTGATGTGACCATGCTCGATTCGCTGCAGGCGCTGGTGGGTATGGATAAACTGTATCTGGAGGGCGACCGTCTTATCAAGGCTGACCCTCACATGTTCATTGATGTCAACGCCATTGCGCAGGGCTACACTGTTGACCTGGTGGTTGATCTTCTGGCCCGTCACGGGATTGATGAGTGCCTGGTTGAGGTGGGAGGCGAGGTACGCACTGCCGGCGACAAGAGGGGCAAGGGCTGGCATGTGGGTATTGATACACCCGAAGACGGCAATTATATTCCAGGCGCCGATCTTCAGGCAAAAGTGAGGCTTGACAACAGGGCACTGGCCACCTCGGGCAACTACCGCAAATTCTTCATTGAAGATGGAATAAAGTATTCCCATACAATTGATCCCCGCACCGGTTACCCGGTGAGACACACCCTTCTCAGCGCAACGGTCATCGCGCCGGACGGAGCTACGGCTGACGCCTGGGCCACGGCATGTATGGTGGCAGGTACTGAGGCTGCCATCTCCTTCATTGACAAATATGATATTCTCGAGGGTTACCTGGTCTTCTCAGATGAGAAGGGAGAGATGCAGAGCTGGATGTCGGAAGGGCTCCGGGGCCTTATTGAAGAGCGTTAATCCTCGCTCATGGTGCAGCCACAGCAGGCTCCGCTGTCAACAGGACTGCACCCCAAGTCGCTGTTCTGCGCACAGGTGATACCCCTTTTTCGCATCTCCTTATTGTGACCTACATGGGTATCAGGAAAGCGTCCATTCGGCTTTAACAAAATGGTTATGGCCATTCCTGCGAGGGCTATCGCTAAGAGTACAGCAGATATTATGATTAGTTTGAGTATCATTTTTTCCTATATTCCTATTGCAAATATAAACAATACAGTAACAACAGGTGGCACCTCTTTGTTCTTCGCCACTCTGAGATCAATGGCGTGTATTCTGGTCAGCAGAGGATATCTTCAGAAAAGAGGGCTGCCATAATCATGAGCACTTGATTTCAGTTCCCCTCTTCCTCCCTCAGCAGTTCCCTGTCTGCCACGTCAGCTTCGTCCTGCACCCTGGCCAGTTCCTCAGGGGTGTATCGTCTTATCTTATAGTTGACGGCAGCAATGAAGATGCTCATGAAGGGACTGATAATATTAAAGAAGCAGTATGGCGCATAGGCCCAGGTGGAGACACCGAGCACGCTCGACTGCGTTGCGCCGCAGGTGTTCCATGGTACCAGCACTGAGGTGACGGTGCCTGAGTCCTCGAGGGTCCGGCTCAGCAGCTCGGGCTTGAAGCCCATGTCCCTGAACTTCTTCGCATACATCCTTCCGGGGATTACGATAGAGAGGTACTGGTCTGATGCTGTAATATTGAAGAAGAGACAGGTGGCCACTGTTGACCCGACCAGCGTGCCGGCATTATGGACGAATTTCATCAGCCTGCCGGTGATGGTTTTGAGCATACCGCATGCCTCCATAATGCCCCCGAAGACCATGGCGCAGATGATGAGCCAGACGGTGTTGAGCATCCCGGCCATGCCCCTTGTCTTCATCAGCTCGTCTACCGAGAGATCGCCCGTGGTGACGGCCACGCTGCCGAACATGGTCTTCGTGACGGCTATGTAGGCCTCTTTGATGAATGATCCGCCTGTTCCCGCTATCTCCTCCAGGATATGCGGCTGGAAGATGATTGCAAATATGGCTCCCAGCAGAGTACCGGCAAGCAGTGAAGGCAGTGGCGGAACCTTTTTTACAATAATATATATGAGCATGGCAGGCACAATGAGGAGCAGTGGTGTGACATTGAATTTGGCCTTGATGGCTGCCTGCACTGCATCAGCGTTTGTGGCTACGGTGTCAAGATCAATGGTGAACCCTATTATCAGGAATATCAGCATAGTGATGGCAAGTGACGGCGCTGTTGTAATGACCATGTACCTGACATGGGTAAAGAGGTCAGTGCCTGCGACCGCCGGGGCCAGGTTGGTGGTATCGGAGAGGGGCGACATCTTGTCGCCGAAATAGGCTCCGGAGATGATGGCTCCGGCGATCATCGCTTCATTGAATCCCAGTGCCTTGCCAATACCCAGCAGGGCGACGCCGATAGTGGCTACGGTTGACCAGGAGCTGCCGGTGGAGACCGAGACTATTGAGCAGATGACCACCGCAGCGAAGAGGAATATCTTCGGATGGAGTATCTCTAGCCCGTAATAGATCAGCATCGGCACCACCCCGCTTATCATCCATGTGCCAGCCAGTGAGCCTATCAGAAAGAGGATCAGGATGGCAGGCATGGCCGTCCCGATGCCCTTGATGACCCTCTCGCGTATGTAGAGCCATCGGTAACCGAGGCTGACTGCGATGACACCCGCCACGGCAGCGGCCATGATCAGCGCTATCTGGTTGGCCCCTGAAAGAGTGTCGTCACGGAAGTACTTTACATTGAGCGTCAGGAGTATGATAAGCACCACAATAGGCAGCAATGATTGCAGCATTGACGGTGTTTTGATTTTTCTGGCAGACATGAAAAGTTTATGGCGTTGGAATGCGCAATTTACTATTTTCCGCGATTTTTCTTGATTTTGAGCTTAAAAGTTATTACTTTGTTCGGTTGATTTAAGGTCAGATGAGCCAATATCCTGACATATTCAGCATCAATCCCGAGGACAAGATCCCGGGGAAGGGCAGGGTCCTGATCTCAGAACCTTTCCTCACTGACCGTTTCTTTAACCGGACGATCGTTTTCCTTACAGAGCACACCGCACAGGGTACAGTAGGGTTCATCCTCAACCGTGTCATTGACCTGATGGTCAGCAGCGCCGTAGAGGGATTTGACGGCTGGGATGAGCATCTCTCCGTGGGGGGGCCTGTATCGCCTGACACCCTTCATTACCTGCATACCCTGGGGTCAAAGGTGCCGGGCAGCGTAGCCGTCATACCGGGCATATGGTGGGGAGGAGAGATCGATGCCCTGCGTAACCTGATAGCCACCGGCACGGTGGGACGCGACCAGGTGCGATTCTTTCTCGGATACTCGGGGTGGGAGAAGGGACAGCTGAAGAAGGAGCTGAATGAGAACTCATGGATGATTGCAAGGGTACCCGCCGAGGTGATCATGACCAGCCGCGGCAACGTATGGCGCGACGTGCTTCGCTCACTTAACAACAAGTATCGCATCTGGGCAGAGTTCCCCGAGTCGCCGGAGCTTAACTGATACCCTTTTACATTGTGATTTCACCAGGGAATAACTGACCCTGCATTGCGTTGTGATCTCTCCGGGTAAAAACTTATCTGATTTCACCAGGGATTGCAGGAGCTGATTCTGCCGCTTTTCAGTGCATTATTTTGAAAACCAGTTCGCGCAGGAGATCGCCGGCGTCACTTCCCGCCTCGCCGAACCCCTTCGCCTTAAGATCGTACGAACGGATCAGGGTGATGATGTTCATGCAGGCCCCGACACTGTAGAGGGTAGCGGCAGCCTTGAAATCCTTGACGTAACCCGGATAGGTCTTCAGCATTGCTACCACGTTGCCATCCGTCTTGTCCTTGATACTGTGATAGATAAGTACCCTGCTGAAGCTGGAGAAGAGGACCGGGAAGATCAGCGGTATGATCTCCTTCTTTGAGTGGGTGGCGTAGTAGTTGACCACGCGTGCAGCCTTCAGCGGGTCACGGTAAACGATGGATCGCCATAACTCATTGGGAGTGTAATCTTTACTGATACCGATGCCGGCCTCTATGAGTTCGGTGGTGATGCGGGGATTCTCCTTCGGGAGCGAGATGATTAACTTATCCAGCTCGTTGGCTATCTTGCCGAGGTCATTCCCAAGGAACTCGGAAAGGAGCCTCGAAGCATCCGTACCGGCCATGATACCTTTATCTGTCAGATAACGGTCTATCCACCCCGGGATCTGATACTCCGGCACCTTCTCGGATTCGATGTACCAACCTTTTTTAGAGAGGGATTTATAGAGCGATTTCCGCTTGTCAAGATCCTCGTATTTATATGCGATGACAAGGATGGTGGAGTTCAGGGGATTATCAACATAGACCAGAAGGTCGTCTATCTTCTTCAGCTTCTGTGCCTCACGAACAATAACCACCTGCTGGTTGGCCATCATTGGGAAGCGCCGGCAGGTTTCAATAACCTGTGTGACAGTCACATCGAGACCGTATAGAACGGTCTGGTTAAAGTCTTTCTCCGACTCATCAAGCACATTGTCCTCAATGAAATCTGTGATAATGTCAATATAATAGGGCTCTTTCCCGGCAAGGAAATAGACCGGTTTATATATCTTGTTACGAATGTCCCTGATTATTTCCTTGTAATCGGCAGCCATCAGAATCGCAGATGTTTTACAGAGATACCGTTATCCTTGATCTCCTTCAGCGCCTCAATACCGATGCGCAGGTGCGTATCAGTGAACTCGCTGGTCACCTTATGATCGCTGGCCTCGGTCTTTATGCCCGTGGAGATCATCGGCTGGTCGGAGACGAGCAGGAGGGCGCCGGTGGGTATCTCATTGGCGAATCCTACCGTAAAGATGGTGGCAGTCTCCATGTCAATGGCCATAGCCCTGGTCTTGACAAGATACTTTTTGAACCTGTCATCATACTCCCACACCCGGCGGTTGGTTGTATAAACGGTGCCTGTCCAGTATTCGAGGTTATTCCTGACTATGGCTGCAGATACTGCGCTCTGCAGTTTGAATGCAGGCAGGGCAGGTATCTCTTGCGGAAGGTAATCGTTTGAAGTCCCGTCACTCCTGATGGCGGCTATGGGAAGAATTAAGTCGCCGAGTTTGTTCTTTTTCTTCAGACCCCCGCATTTGCCCAGGAAGAGCACTGCTTTTGGCTGAATGGCACTGAGAAGATCCATGACGGTGGCTGCATTGGGGCTCCCCATGCCGAAGTTGATGATGGTCATACCATCGGCAGTGGCGGTGGGCCAGTTCTTATCCCTGCCATCAACCTCTACATCATGCAGTTTGGCGAACATCTCGACATAAAGCGTGAAGTTGGTGAGGAGGATGAAGCTGCCGAATGAATCGAGCTCCTTGCCCGTATACCGCGGCAACCAGTTGTTGACTATATCTTCTTTCGTTCTCATGATCTCCGGTACTGATTATATATATTTGCCTTTCATAAGGGTTACCAAAAATACAAATTAAGTTGAAACCGCTGAAACTGCCTCCATGTTCATTGCGCATAAAAGAGGGTCCGGGGGGAAAACTCCTCTATGACCCTCTGAGGAGGAAGTACGTGGCTTTTACTCCTGAGGAGTGGGTGAGACAGCATTTCGTCAGTTACCTTACCGGCTATCTCGGTTATCCGCCGGGGCTCATCCGCATCGAAGCCGCGTTCAGGCTTCATTCAATGCTGCGCAGGGCTGACATACTGGTGCATGACCGGACCGGGGAGCCGGTTATGATAGTTGAGTGCAAGGCGCAGCAGGTGAAACTCAGCCAGGAGGTATTTGACCAGGTCATCAATTATAACTTCAATTACGGTGTCAGGTACCTGGTGGTCACCAACGGCATTGATCACTTTGCCAGCAAGATCGATACCGAGGCCCGCACTTTCGTCCTGCTCGATCATATTCCTGATTATGAAACTATTACACGATGTGAGCCATGACCGATGTGACCTGCGCCCTGATACGCAATGATGATGGACTGGTGCTGGCGGTACGGCGCGGTCCTGCAATGGACAATGCCGGCAAGTGGGAGTTCCCTGGAGGGAAGACAAAGCCGGGGGAGGATCATGAGGACTGCATCATCAGGGAGATAGGCGAGGAGCTGGGCATCTCCGTCATCATCGCCGGCCGGCTTAACACGGTTGAGCACGATTACGGCAACAAACAGATAAGGCTCATCCCCTTCCTGTGCGATACCCTTGCACCAAAACCGGTGCTTAGCGAGCATGATGAGTACAGGTGGATGCTGCCCGGCGAGCTTGTAACGCTTGATCTGACCGCGGCGGACATACCGGTTGCAGTGCAGTATGCAGCTGGGCACAGTGTGTCCGTGGCCGGGGAGCCGGAAAAGCAGGAGGAGCTGCCGGATACTGAGACGGGTGATGAACTGGCACTCATGATGAGCCGTATACACAGCACGGAGGAGATCACCATGGTGGCCCGTTCTGCCGCCGTCAATGAGTCGCTGCTGTCTCAACTGGTGACACTGTCATCCAGTCCGGTAAAGAGGGTGGGGTTTATGTCCTCATGGGCGCTCTCCAAAGTGTCTGACATCAACCCGAAGGTGATGGTCCCATTTCTTGCGATGATGATTGATGCCCTGCCCGGCGTGCCTAATGAGAGCGTACAGAGATCATTCATGAGGATAATAATGAAGAGCGATATTGGCAGCATCCCGGAGTCGCATCATGCGCGACTGATAGAATACTGTCTATCTGCTTTGCGTGCCGTGAACGGACCGGTGGCACCGAAGGCATACGGTATGGAGATCCTCGCATCATTCTGCGAACGCTATCCCGATATGATAAATGAGGTAGTAGGGGTGGTGCAGTTGTCTATCACCGACGCCTCCGTGGGGATGAAAGCGGCAGGAAGGAAAGTCATCCAGAGATTAACCAACAGGATATAGGAGAATTGTCGATTTGCGATTTGAGATTTTCGAATGGGCTGATAGAATTTTTGATTTGCGATGTGTGATTTGCGAGTGGGCTATTGGAGTTGATAATTGCAATGTGCGATTTAATCGACAATCGACAATCGGCAATCGAAAATTCTTTCGACTTTACTGACTTCCGACTATTTGACCTTTATCGTCTTCCTTATCCAGACCGTCATCAAATCCAGTACCTCCGGTGAGAAGGTTTCCTCAATGATGGCATATTCAGTGATTGCACCTGTCTCTGCATGCTGAAACAGGTGATTGAGGCCCGGCAGTGATACTGTTTTTACCTTCCTGTTTCCGCCTTTTTTCGCTGCGGCCTTAATGGCTGGCAGGTTTTGCTCGTGGTTTACCTGTATATCCTTATCGCCATTCAGTGCCAGCACCGGACACCCGACTTTGCTCCAGAACTGCGCCGGGTCAGTGGCCAGAAAATACTTCCACCATGGGTTATTCGTCTGCACCAGAGCCTGCGCAAATCCGGACATCTGTTCCCTGCGCTCTTCAGCCGTCAATCCTTTGGCGTCAAGCTCCTCATTGTACCATTCCATCGCCTCTTTTGCCACGGTGCGCTGATCGTCACCGGCTATCACAAATCTGAATATGTTCCTGAGCATATGAAGCTGCTTCTCAAGATCCTCATCAGACATCCCGGAGACCCTGAAGAAATCGATATTTTGCTGGATAATGGCATCGTGCCCGGTCACTCCCGGCCCTGCCAGGGATATGACGAATGCGATTCGGCCGTTCCGTGAGGCCACTATCGGAGCAATAACTCCACCTTCACTGTGGCCTGCAAGCCCGATTTTATCCGGGTCTATCTCCGGCCGTCCTGTGAGGAAGGTCACGGCTGCCTCTGCATCACCCGCGAAGGAGAGTGTGGTTGCCCCGTTGACATTGCCCTTGGATCCGCCAACACCCCTGTCATCAAATCTCAGGACGGCAATCCCGTTCCGGGTCAGGTGATCGGCTATCACCTTGAATGGCTTATGATTGAAGATGGTTTCGTCACGGTCTTGCTGTCCCGAGCCTGTGATCAGCACCACGGCAGGAAAAGGCCCGGTACCCTCTGGAATGGTCAGTGTTCCAGCCAGGTCAAATCCCCCGGCAGTGTTAGGAAAGGTTACTTCCTCTTCATGGTACGGATAGGGAGCTTTGGGCTCCTGCGGACGGTTATAGGCAGTGGGTGCAAGGGTGCCGCGTTTAAGGTCAATTGTATATATCCTGCCGAGCTGCATCCAGGTCCCGGTTATGAGGGTATCCGCAGTGATCCGGCCTGCATAACGTCCTTTGATAATAGGCGCTTCAACGAAGAGCGAATCTCCTGCCAGGGTCACCCTGCCGAGGGGAATACCTGTGGCATTCTGGTCCGGTGAGTCCAGTGTCGCTTTAATAGTATCTGCCTCAGTCATTGTGAAGTTGAAGACCATCCGGAGATCCATGCCTGACTCCTTCAGCCTACCTGACCATGAGCCCTCAATGTCGCTGAGTGAAAACTGTCCTATTGCCAATCCAACCGACAATACCATTAATACAATCATTAAAACTGTCCTTTTCATCTCTTCGTTTTACGCTAACTCCAAAAGTAGCCAATTCTGGTTATATTTGAGTGCTGAAAATGAATTTATGAAGACAGTAGATACACGCGGTCTTGTATGCCCCGCCCCACTCATAAAGACCAGGCAGGGACTGACGGAGGCCTCTCCGGATGAGACCGTTCAGATCTTGATTGACAACCCCACCTCCCTCAGTAATGTGAAGAGGTATCTCGCTGACAACAAGCTTGAGTTTGCCGTCAGGGAAGAGGGAGATCTGGCGATTGTTACGGTGACACGTGGGGCAGGTGGCGAGATCAGCATCAACGAAACAGAATACTGCACCACAGATATCCCGCAGGCGCCCTCCGGCAGCAGGAATACGGTGGTGGCTATCACCTCTGAGAGGATGGGCAGCGGCGATGACGAGCTTGGGACAAAGCTGATGGTATCATTCTTCAGGACCCTGGTGTTGGTTGAACCGGCGCCGGCTTCCGTGGTTTTCTACAATGCGGGGGTCAAGCTGGCCCTGGATGATTCTCCGGTGCTTGAACACATTAAGGAGCTTAAAGAACGGGGAACAGGCATATACCTTTGCTCAACCTGCATTAACCATTTTGGAATCAAAGACCGGCTGCCCGTGGGAAGCTTCAGTGATATGTACCAGATACTGAACCTTCTGAAGGATGCAGATCACATTATTCGTCCGTGAACCGTGATATTAAGTTTAACCATCACAAATTGAGGATCCATGCCATTCGATCTTCTGACAACGGTAGAGACAGGAGGGTGTTCGTCAAAGATACCTCCCCGACAGCTTGAGGAGCTGCTCGCCCGGCTGCCATTACCGGTTGATCCGAAGATCCTGGTGGATATCTCAACACATGATGATGCCGGGGTCTATAAGATCAGCGACCAGATGGCCCTGGTGCTGACCACCGATTTCTTTCCGCCGTTGGTGAGCGACGGGTATGAGTTCGGGCTAATAGCTGCAACAAACTCAATAAGTGATATTTATGCCATGGGGGGTACGCCTCTCCTGGCACTTAACATAATGATGTTCCCCTCTTCGGCAATTCCCCTGGAGGTCTACTCTGAGATCCTTCGCGGCGGTTACGACAAGGCGCATGAGGCAGGGGTGAGCATCATTGGCGGGCACAGCATTGATGATTATCCTCCGAAGTACGGACTTGCGGTCATTGGCATGGTGCATCCCGACAGGATCATCACCAATGCCGGGGCCAGGGAGGGCGATGTGTTGATCCTTACCAAGCCATTGGGGACGGGTATCATACTGGCGGGGCACCGGTTGAAGATGACGACACCGGAGCAGCTTGAGGCGGTAAAGCTTCTGATGATGAGGCTTAACAACGAAGGGGCGCGGCTGATGCAGAAGTATAACGTCAGGGGTGCCACGGACGTCACCGGCTTCGGCCTTGCAGGCCATGCTTTAAAGATGGCACGAGGGTCTGGCGTGACCATGACGCTGAATATGAGTGCCGTACCGCTGGCTGATGGTGCTTATAGCCTGGCAGAACAGGGTTGTATTCCCGGTGCAGCCTTCCGCAACCTCGATTACACCGAACGTGAAACACGGTTTGCGGAGGGGCTTGACTATAGCCTGAAGATGATTGCACATGACGCACAGACCTCGGGAGGACTGATCATGGCAGTTGCTCCGGAAAAAGCGGGAGAGCTGCTTGATGAGCTGCATTCATCCGGCCACCCGGAAGCCGCGGTTATAGGAGTGGTTGAAGCAAAGGGCGACGCAGCGCTGGTGCTGCGGTGAAATCAAACGGGCAGGGCAATGATGAACTCTGTACCGCCGCCGGGACGGGTCCGTACTGAAATCTCCCCTTTGTGCAACAGGATGGCGTTCTTAACGATGGCCAGACCCAGTCCGGTACCTCCGCTCTTACGCGAACGGCCGTCATCCACCCTGTAGAACCTCTCGAATATTCTTGGCTGGTGCTCCTCGGGGATACCCGTGCCGTTATCTGAAAAAGAGAAGGTTTGGTATCCAGTTTCGCCGGGGAGACTCCTGAGGGAGACGGTGACATTTTCACCTGCATAGTTGACGGCATTCTCCATCAGGTTCTGGAATACTGAGACAATGAGCGACCTGTTGCCGCTGATGGTGATGCCGGGATCAAGACCCACCTCAACGGTTATCTTTTTCTTGTTGATGGACGTTTGCAGGTTGTCACGCACCTCGCTGATCACCTCAACCAGGTTAACTTCCTCGAAGGTGAAGCTGCTTCCCGTCTCATCAAGCTTGTTCAGTGTGACAATATCATTGATAAGGTCGGTAAGGCGTGTTGACTGTGACAGAGCCTTCTCAAGAAAATACTGTTTCTTCTCTTCATCAAGATCTTTGTTGACCATCATCGTCTCAAGGTAACCTTTGAATGATGCGATGGGCGTCTTAAGCTCATGTGCGATGTTCGAGGTCATCTGCTGTCGCATGGCCTTGTTCTGCTCGGTGCGGGTGATATCGGTCACAACAATCTCGAAGCTGTCGTCATTGAACAGGATGCACCTGAGGCCGAAGTACTTTCCGGCCTTTTCAATGTGAAACTCTGTTGACGGTGTCTCCTGCTTCCTGGTACCTCCTCCCTGGTGGTTATCAAGAAAGGATATGATCCGTGCGAAGAGAGGATGCTCTATGAATCCTTCCGGCGTAAGGGCATGTTCTCCTGTCAGGGCAGTGAGAAACACCACGAAATGGCTGTTGGAGAGAGTTACCTTCCGGTCTGCCGAGAAAAATGCCACCCCCTCGTTCAGCACATGGAGGTGCCTGAAGAGTTTCTCCTTCTGCAGTGTCAGCTCAGCAGTGTTGCGGGCCAGGTTATTGTAGATCCTGACGATCTCCTTACCTGTCTCGCCGATCTCGTTTTTTGGGAAGATTATAGCCGGGTCATTCCCTTCGCCGCGGCGGACCCTTGCGGCAAAATCGCGAAGCATGGTGATACTCTTTCCCATCTGCCTTGTCACAACTGCCAGCAGGACCCATATGAGTGCAAAGACTATGGCCATAAAGAGGAGGAAAAAATGTTCCCGCTTCAGGAACCCCCTGATGTTTATATTATATTCCTCGGCCAACCTGATATAATAGTTGTTGAAATACCTCGACAGATAGTAATAATCCTTACCGGTTGATTCTGATTTACGCACTGCGGTGCCATAGGGAGAATTAAGCGATTTCATCACTTCCGGCCGGCTGAGATGGTTCTCCATCACCGACAAGTTATCTATAAAACTGTCATATAGTACTTTACCGTCTGTTGCGATGACGGTGATGCGCAGATCGGGGACAGGTATCAGTTTTAAGATAGAGTCGACGGGCCTGAAGTTTCCCGAGTCAGCCAGTGCGTTGGCTTTAATATAATTATCCACAAGCTCTGACATATCGTTCAGCCTGGCGTCAAGGGCATCGATCCTGATCTTTTTCTCCCGGTAGTACTGAAAGGCCAGGACAAGTAGCGTGAAGAGAAGGAATATACTGAAGTAGTATATGAATAACCTGTGTCTGTAGCTTTTAATTTCTGTCATGGCACGCTGGTTTCATTCGCCAAAATAGTATCCGTAACCCGATTTGTTTTTAATCATTCCACCCCTTTCGCCAAGTTTTTTCCTTATCCGGGCTATGGTTACATCCACGGTACGGTCTGTGACAATCACCTCATCGCCCCATATTCTGGAGAGGATCTCATGCCGGGGAAATATTTTTCCTTCATGGCGGATGAAGAGTGAAAGTATCTCATACTCTTTGCGTGTAAGCTCCAGTGGCTTGCCGTCGGAAAAAATCAGTTTGTTGTCCGTATCCGCAGTGAAGACACCTGCTGCGGTAGTCATCGTCACCCGGGATGGGGCTGATCTGCGCAGTATGGCTTTTACCCTGGCGGTCAGCTCCCTGACGCTGAACGGCTTTGCCAGGTAGTCGTCGGCGCCGAGGTTAAAACCTGTGATGCGGTCGTTCTCGGTATCCCTGGCAGTGAGGAATATTACAGGGGTAGTCAGGGAGAATTCCTTGCGGATCTTCTCAGCAAGCTTGAAGCCGGAGATGGGACCCATCATCACGTCGAGGATAAACAGATCATAGGAGGCGAGGTTATTCCGAAGGGCCTCCTCGGCGGAGATGCATGTGTCAACGGCATAGCCTTCACCGGTGAGGTTGAATGAGAGGATCTCAAGGATGTCTTCCTCATCATCAACGGTCAGAATTTTCTTTTTTTCGCTCATACAATAATTTAACCCCTACGGGGTAAGATTTGATTTTTGTTTTCTTCGCCTGCAACAGTGCAACCCCCCGATAAATCGGGGCAAGCTCTACGGGGTAATTATTAATTCTTCTTTCCATTGTCGGATTAGAACTTAGCCTCGATATTAAGCCCGATGGTGCTGACCAAGTCTGACCCGTCAGATGCAGGTATATATCCCATAAAGTTGGGTGATATTCTGATATTACGCACTGGAGAGAACTCAATTCCTGCAAACAGGTATGAGCCGTCCCTGTCGATGTTCCACGGCTCTGTTTCCTCTTCGGGAATCACTGAACCAATGTTGTCATACCTGGCAAACAGCACTACCCTGTCTGCCAGCCTCACCCTGGTAAAGAGGCTTAATCCTGAGTAATTATTGCCATCAATCTTCAGATGGTTATTCTGCCTCATGTATTCGGCTCCTGCCGTGAAATCCGGTCCGGTCCATGCTGCTATGATACTCGCTGTTCTCTGCATGCGGCCTGAAGGCCCCATCAGGTCATAATAGGCACGTATAATGAAGTTTTCGACAGGCATCAGGCTGGCGCCTGCTGTGAACTTCACGGTTCCGTTGGAGGCAAGGTCCTTGAAGCCTCTTCCGTTAATCAGGGCGAGGTCAAAGGTCACCTTCTCACCGGCATTGAATTTTGTCATGACTCCCAGGTCTGCAACCTGTATCATCCCCGCATAGTCTATTGGAGGCCTGGCTAAGAATCTGTAGCCCCATATCTTTTCCGTCACCGATATCTGCTCGATGCCAATGAGTCCGCCGCGAATCAGTACACGGCCATCGTCATACTGGATAAATGCATTTCGCAGGTAAGCCGAGTAGATCGTTTTTCCGTTGATGACTTCGGTGGTACCGTCATACATTATCCGGGTTGATAACTTTTCTGAGAAGAGGTAGTCGAATCCAAGAAAGGAGCGTGTGACCTCGAATGCAGCGTTGTTCTCACCGCCTTCGAACGTGGTGTGATAATTGGCGAAAAGCATTCCGAAAAGCTTGCCCCCCGGCTTGAAATCGTCACTCTCCTGGGAAAGGGCTGCCACAGATGTCAAAACCAAAAAACCGAGGGCAGATGATAAATACTTAATATTCATAAGAATAAATAGTTGAAGGTTTGACAATACAAAAATCTTTCACTTATGTTACATCCGGATTACACAAATGTTACAAAGTTGTTACAAACATAACATTTAGGCCTGACACACAAGGGGGTAAAAAGACTGAAAAGGCTCTCAGTGTAAATCATTAACTTTACGGTATGAAAATTGAAGTCAGAGTCATATTATGAAACATATACTACTTACACTGGTATTGACGGCATTTTGCCAGGTGGTCTTGCCGCAGAGCGTTATAAGCCCGAATTACGGGCTAAAGTCACCACTGACGGCAGAGGTAACACGGGTTGATTTTAACCAGGATGCCACGGTTGTCTGGCTGACCATAATGAGCGACATCAACAACGCATGGTTCTGCATTGACAGGAATACCTTCCTGGTCAGGCCTGACGGGATGAAGCTGAAGCTTAACGGTCTCAAGGGGTTGCCGTACTGTCCTGCCACCTACAAATTCAGGCGTCCCGGCGAAAAAGCTTCATTCTCGATGACTTTTCCGGCCACGGGAATGCTCCCTTGGTTTTCGGTAGTGGAGGAGTGTGTCGGTGGCTGTCTCTCGGTCAGGGGTATCGTTACTGATACAGTCCTGAATGAAAAACTTGATATGGCATATTCGCATAGCGACAGGGGAGAGGATTTGTCAGCATATAAGCTCCTTAAGGAGATCATAGATGAGACGGATTCCCTTAACCTGGGCATTGAGGGGTCTGTTTACACTTCACTTATCCTCATCGATCACAGGCTGGGTAGGGAAGAGGCAGCCCGGTCATGGTACAACAGGATGATGATCTCCGATACGCCCGACCTGGGGCTCTATCTTGAGACCCTGAGGATTCAGGGAATAGAGTTCTGATAACGCACCGGAAATGCGGGTCAGGATATGCTGCCTGGTCTGGCAGGTCAGGGTCTAAACGATGATCTTTTCGTTCTCCCCGTCCCAGAAAATCTTTTTATGGTGCTTGTATGAGAGCGTACCCATATGGGCGGTCATGGCCTCCTGGAATCCCTGGTCAATATCACAGCCTGGCTGTGTGCCGTTCCTGATGGCTTCAAGCCACTCCCTGAGATGCAGGTGAGTAGTGTCTATCCTCTTGCCACCCAGGTAAGTGTAGAGCAGTCCCCTCTCGGCAAAGTACCTTTCAGTGGCAGAGGAGACCGCATCAACGCCCTTCTTGCCGGGGAAGTAGGAATAGACAGGCTTGCCTGGCTCTATCACCTTCTCGGCTATCCGTTCAGCATATCTTGTTGACATTGCGTCAGGATAGATGGTGATGGTGTCACCTATCTCCATGTATCCGTCATGACCCATGATCCGCTTGCCCCTGGACATCTGGCTGGCCAGGGTTGCAGAATAGAGAAGCGACATGTTCCTGTCCGGGAACTCAAACACCGTTGTCAATACATCGGGTACGGTACGTCCGTCATTGAAGTAATAGATACCGCCAGTGGACATGGCTGAGTGAGGTATGCCCAGTTGCATGATCTGGTTGATGGCATCATATTCATGGGTCAGCAGATCGCCCGACAGTCCCGTGCTGTAATCCCACCAGCATCTCCAGCGGAAGAATCTCTCAAGGCTGAAGTCGTGCCACGGGGCCTGTCCGATAAACTGCTTCCAGTCAATTGTGTCGGGGCTGGCATCTTCATGTATGGGGTATACCCATGCACCGTTGGGGTCATTACGGTTGGTAGTAACCTCAACGAGAGTTACCTTTCCGAGCATATTTTTCTGCAGTGCCTCCCGGGCTTTGATGTACGATGAGGTCTGACGTCCCTGATGACCCAGCTGGAAGACGATGCCGGATTCCCTGACAGCTTTTCTCACCTCATAGGTCTCCCCGACGGTCCAGGTGAGTGGCTTTTCACAGTAAACATGCTTTCCTGCCCTTGCTGCTTCTATGGTCATGGGCCCGTGCCAGTGGTCAGGGGCGGCTATGATTACCGCATCGACGTCAGGTGAGGCGATCAGATCCCGATAGTTCAGATAGCGCCGCGGCATGTCAGCTATCCTGGCTCCGGTACCTTCACGGTTCAGATTGCCTGCCGTTACGCGGGCCATCTCACCGTAGGTGTCGAAGATATCACACACGGCAGTGATACGTACGTTCAGGGCCTGCTGCTCCATGAAATCATTGTAGCGGGTGTCATTCTCATTGGTGGCAGCAGCGTCTCTCCAGTCATCTATCAGTGATGGATGCGCGAACCCCAGCGCCTGCACCAGCTGTTTGCCCCGTATGCCGAAGCCTATAATCCCGATCCTTATCTCCCTGCTGCCCGGAGGAGGTAGAGTATAATCAGCCTCTGCCGGGGACATCCCCAGTTCCTCCGATATCAGTCGGTTGATCTTATGCTCATAGTGAGATTTGCT
>JFJP01021642.1_pt1 | contig 64622 bp, 48 predicted proteins | sample 431651 | NCBI WGS metagenome assembly JFJP01 (sample SAMN02602958, study PRJNA72255) | Microbial mat metagenome, whole genome shotgun sequencing project. | biome: fresh water; feature: sink hole; material: water; isolation source: purple microbial (photo- and chemosynthetic) mats found in... | reverse complement strand
CTGCCAGGGCTTCGCTTCGCTCGGTGCGGGAAATACCGCACGCCTTCGGCCCCTTCTGATCCCTAACGCAATCACGCTCAACGGTCTGTGTATCTCGTGTCCGCCGGAACCGTTTTCGTTTTGATCTCGTAACGAGTTTCCTGCTCAGTTCTCGCCCCCCAGCCCCCGAAGGGGGAGCAATTCCTGCTATAAATCAAGTACTTGTGTAAAGTCCCCCTTCGGGGGATTTAGGGGGCGAACTAATTACGCCTCCGCCTGTTCCTGACGAATCCAGTCGTATCCGAGTTTTTCCAGTTCGAGAGCGAGTTTGCCGTCACCGGATTTCACGATCTGACCATCCATGAGAACATGAACGAAATCAGGTGGAATAAAGTCGAGAAGTCTCTGGTAGTGGGTCACCAAGAGTACGCCGTTTTCAGCTGATCTGAACTGTTCAACACCACCGGCAACCGTCTTAAGAGCGTCAATATCCAAGCCCGAATCTGTCTCGTCAAGAATCGCGAGAAGCGGTTGAAGCACGAGAAGCTGAAGAATCTCGTTGCGTTTCTTTTCACCACCGGAAAAGCCTGTGTTCACCTGTCGTTTGATCAGGTCATAAGGCATATTGACCTTCGCCATCTGCTCTTTGAGATAGTCGTTGAACTCAAACGCATCGAGCTGTTGAAGGCCACGGTGTTCGAGAATCGTGTTGAGTGCGTTCTTGAGAAGGTAGATGTTTGTTACACCGGGAACTTCAACGGGATACTGGAATCCAAGGAAGATTCCTTCGCGAGCTCGTTCATGCGGTGCCATCCCCAAAATCGATTCGCCCTGAAAGAGAATGTCTCCAGAGATCACTTCGTAGGCTGGGTTTCCGGCGATCACCTGAGAGAGCGTCGATTTTCCTGCTCCGTTTGGTCCCATCACCGCGTGAACTTCACCTTTGTTTATCGTGAGGTTCAATCCTTTGAGAATCTCTTTTCCGGCGATTCCGGCACGCAAATCTTTTATTTCTATCATGTTGTTTCTCCTGTTTGTCATCGGGTACCCACAAGGGGCACCCCTACACGGTTTTATTTGTAGGGGCAACCCTTGTGGTTGCCCGGAATTTCTACACGGTTTTATTTGTAGGGGCAACCCTTGTGGTTGCCCGGAATTTCGTTTAATCGTTTTGTCGATTGATTGTTTGGGCGTTTAACCGACCGATCCTTCCAGACTCACTTCAAGCAGTTTTCTCGCTTCCACCGCGAACTCCATGGGAAGTTCGTTGAGTACTTCGCGACAGAATCCGTTCACCACCATGGCCACCGCATCTTCAGGTTTGATACCTCGTTGCTGAAGATAAAACAGCTGATCATCGCTGATTTTCGAAGTGGTCGCTTCGTGTTCGATAATCGCAGAACTGCCGGTTGCATCGATATAGGGGAATGTGTGAGCTCCGCATTTGTCGCCGATCAAGAGCGAATCACACTGACTGAAATTTCTCGCACCTTTTGCTCGGGTCGGTGTTTTCACCAGACCGCGGTAGGCGTTCTGAGCTTTTCCCGCCGAAACCCCTTTGGAAATGATCGAACTTCGCGTGTTTTCGCCGATATGGATCATCTTGGTTCCCGTGTCCGCTTGCTGATAGTTGGTGGTTACCGCGATCGAGTAGAATTCACCGACGGAGTTGTTTCCTTTAAGAATGCAACTCGGATATTTCCAAGTGATTGCGGATCCCGTTTCAACCTGAGTCCAGCTGATTTTAGAGTTGTCGCCGTCGCAGATTCCACGTTTTGTCACAAAATTGAAAATCCCACCGACACCGTTTTTATCTCCCGGATACCAGTTCTGAACGGTTGAGTATTTGATTTTCGCATCGGTGTGAGCGAACAGTTCCACCACCGCCGCATGAAGCTGATTTTCATCGCGTTGAGGAGCGGTACAACCCTCGAGGTATGAAACCTGCGAACCTTCGTCGGCAACGATCAGTGAAAGTTCCATGGGACATTTGACGCCCTTGGGAATATAACAGAATGAACCATCCGTAAATACGGCCGAATTCAGAGCTGCATAGTAGTTGTCGCTGACCGGAACCACTTTTCCGAGATACTTTTTCACCAACTCTGGATGTTCGTGAACCGCGTCTGAAAAACTGCAGAATATGATACCCATTTCGTTGAGATGAGCCTTGTAAGTGGTCGCTACAGAAACCGAGTCAAACACCGCATCGACAGCGATATTTGCACCTTTGATTCCCGCCAGAACTTTCTGTTCATCAAGGGGAATCCCCAGTTTGTTGTAGGTGTCCAGAAGTTCCGGATCCACTTCATCAAGCGAATCGAGTTCTTTCTTTTTCAGTTCCGCGTAGTAGATAATCTCCTGAAAATCGATTTCCGGAATATCCAAATTTGGCCACGTTGGTGTTTCAAGCGTGAGCCAGTGGGCATACGCTTTCAGTCGCCAGTCGAGAAGCCACTGCGGTTCATTTTTCTTTGCGGAAATAAGACGGATCACATCTTCAGAAAGACCTTTATCCACCATTACCTGTTCGATATTGGTTTCAAATCCCCATTTATATTCACTATTTGTCAGCTCTTTGAGCTCTTTATTCTGTTCTTCAACCACTACGACCTCCATAGTACGCCGTTTTTGGATCTGATCAACTCTGTTTCATGACAGTTCTGTATCGAAAAGACACAATTTCTATCTTCGAACTCTAAGTTAAACCACTCTATGGAAGCATTAATGCAACCGTGGTGCCAAAGTTCTTCAATTTTCAAAATAAAAAAGGCCGAAGAGAATTCCCTGCAGCCTTGAAAGCTAGTTGTGTGAAGAAAATTACGCGGGAAGTGGTCTGCCGTGCTCCGCTTTCAACTCTTTCAGCATAGAATCAAGTAGGTCGCATTGTTCAACATAGATAAATTTCCCGATACAGTTTTCGATTTTTGCCAATTCGGGATCTGAGGAGTACGGAATAAGTGAATAGTATGGCCATTCGCATTCGTGGTCATCGTGATATTGAATCATTGTTCCTTGGCGGGATATTTTGATTCGTTGAGGAATGGCTGTTTCAAAAGGTACGCGGACACCATCCATCGGTCCACCAACAAAAAGATACTGTGCTTTCATCTACGTGTCCTTGCTATAAATAAACCGAGCATCTGTACCGCTTGTATCATACGTGCTGAATGGTACCATTTAAGCCATCACATTTCAAACACTTTTTCATTGTAATTTCATTTTTGACAGATGATTTTTAGAAATAAGTGATTCGGTGTTTGCTCTTTTTACAGATTGTTATCAATGGCAATATATTACGGTTATCACGAATTCAGGCAAGAGAAGCAAAATGATGATGCTAAAGGAGAGCAAAACTCAATCATTGACACTGGCGTTAACTCTGCCTTTTCCGGAACTATTCAGATTCTGATTGGGCAAAAGAGTGAGAATTACTTTTACGACGTTTTTTTCTGACGATAGACCCGCACATACTCGATTTCAAAGCGAGCGGGAAATGATGCCGGATTGACCTCTTTTTCCCAGTCGCCGCCGACAGCGAGATTAATCAGCAGGTGAAATCGTTGATCAAAAGGCCATTGCGATTCATCTCTGTGTTCGTTATAGTAGATTGTTACCGGTTTTGCATCGATAAAAAAGCGAATAGAATCGGGGTACCACTCCATGGTGTAGGTGTGGAACGCGCTGTTCAGGTTGGGAATCGTGAGATTTCCGCCTTTCCCATGAGTTTCTTCGGTGCGGGAACACCACACATTGCTGTAGTGAGTTGTCGGTTCTGACCCGATCGCTTCCATGATATCCAGTTCACCGCTGTGAGGCCAGCCGCCGTAGGCTTCATCAGTGGGAAGCATCCAGATAGCCGGCCATGTGCCCACGCCAACGGGAATTTTCGCGCGAACTTCAAATTTTCCGTAGGTCCAGTCGCCTCGATCTTTGGTGCGAAGACGGGCAGAAGTGTACGATTTTGTTTCGTTATCCTCGGGGGAGGTGTACTCTTGCTTGCGAGCTTGAATGATCAATTTTCCGTTTTCTATCCAGGCGTTTTTTCCGGAACGAGACGTGTAGTTTTGCAGTTCATTATTCCCCCAATCCCATTCATTTCCCTCTACGTCAAACTCCCATTTCGCCGTGTCGGGCAAACCGGGCTTGGAAAATTCATCCTGCCAGATCAGTTCCCAGATAGGTTGAGCCGCAAGAGTGGAAAGTGTTGCAATAATAAAAAGTGCTGTTTTCATGATTTCCCCTTATTCGCTCTAAAGAATAGATGATTCCGAGAAAATATGCTTTGTCAATTTACCTATTTCCGCAAACGATCCATTATTCTGGCCTTCTGTTAGGAAAATGGCATCGAACTTTTTCAAAATCGAGGGCTGATTTAGAAATCAACAATATCAGAGAAAAGAATTATCGGCAAAAAGGTAAACGAAAAATGGGTATTTCCGGCAAATCTCTTCCCAAAAAGAGAGTCGATACAATCAATTGACCGAAAATCGATGCGGTTCCAAGCCGTGCCGGGTGCTATTTTTCCTCACAACAACGATTCGCGAAAGGGTGCTCTATGAACCATCTGCTTATGATATTGATAACCATATCATTACTTTTCACTTCTTGCACGACAGAATTCCCTGAACTCCCAGTGTATGAACACTCCTTTAGTGCCGATTCGCTCGCCGGAGTAATTGGTTCTGACACAGTTACTTTTAAGCAAGGAAATTACAACAAAGGGAATCTGTTAGTTCAGGGGTCAATCTTTGACATTGAATTTACTGGGAATGCGCCCGATACAAGCGCGATCAAACGATCGCGCTATGCGATCACCTTTTCTATCCCCCTCGACTCATCGGTGCACAATCTCTCGGAATGGAACACATCGGTGACGATTTACAGTGTTTTATCGCAACCGATTGATATCGATTCCGGTGCAGTTCAGATTGTGTCGATTGACAAAGAGGCCAAGAGAATGATCGCTCAAATCGATATGAAGCAAGGCGCGATTCGCCTCAACGGGACATTTTCACTCCCTATTACCAATTGACCATGAATCCCATTGTTATATCAGTGCTTCTGTTGATTGTAAGCAATGTTTTCATGACTTTTGCGTGGTACGCTCATCTCAAAGAGTTGAACCATAAGCCATGGATCGTAGCGGCCCTTATCAGTTGGGGCATAGCCTTGGCCGAGTATCTGATTCAGGTGCCCGCCAACCGGATCGGCCATACGGTGTTGTCGGTGGGCCAACTGAAAATTATGCAAGAAGTTATCACATTGACCGTCTTTTTTCCCTTTGCCGTGTTCTATCTGAAAGAACCGCTCAAACTGGACTATCTCTGGGCAGCCCTCTGCATGCTCGGTGCTGTCTATTTCATGTTTCGCGAAAAGTTTGTGTGACAACTCAGTTCACTCGTGCCAACGATCTGCTACTCCACGATGAGATCGCACAGATTCAAAACCGCTCGAATTACCGCTGATGGATCAGCTTGATCACTCCCAGTGATCACAACGGCCTTGACACAATCAAAATCCAGTGTTTCAGCAAGCTCATAGGTATAAACATCTTGCGGATTGTCTGCATCGATTTTGATCACGATGTTGCCCGCTCTCTCCGCTGAAAGTTCGCGTGAATCAATCATAGAAAACTGTTTCACCTGACCTTCAAGACCGCGAATAATCGCCGGTTCAATAGAACTGTCACCACCAAATATTATCGGGCATTTCATAAAATCAAAACTGCGTCGAACTGCCACTTCAATGGTGTGAGCGATCTCTTCTTGAGTTCCCACAAGTCTTGGCGGAATATCAGTATAGAATCCTAGTTGAAGTGATTTATGAATGCGGTAAGAGAGGTCTGCGGAACTGTCGAGGATCGTTTGAGGATTCATGTGGCCTAATTCTCCGGCAGTGAGAAGAAGTACGTGAAATTCTGCATCGAGAGGGCCGGGGACAGGGATTTGCACAGTTTCGAAAAGCGATTCAATCATAATATATCCTTACTTTTTTTACACATTTGGATTGTCCCAACAATTGTGCAAACGGAGTGCCAAGGATTGTCAACTCTGACAGAGTTCTCATTGAATCTGTTTCAGTGAAAAATCACATGACAGATTTCATCAGCGCGGTGCCTTCCGGCGTGATCAAAATTCGATAGAAAATTGCGAGATTTGCCACCACAGTGATCCAAAAAACGAACCGAAATTTCATTTTTACCGTTTTATGCCGGAATAGTTGTTGTGCGATCAGAGCTCCGGGCCACCCGCCGAAAAGAGAAAATCCGTGAAGGACCACTTCGGGGATTCGAGAATCGTCGAGAATTGCCGCCCGTTTGTCTATTCCATAGGCAATTGCAGTAATCGCAGAGATTGTCAAAAAGTAAATGGCAAACTCGCGGGGGATCATGTGTGTAAATCCAAAAATTGATACAAATGCGAGAAAGAGAAGCCCCGTTAGAATGGAGAACACTTTTTTGTTCATTTCACTGCCGCCATATCACTCCAGCCACTCACAGCAATCGATTTAGAATATGAATTGTACCCAACAGTTACGTCAACGTTGCGAAAATCACTTCCCCAGTGCGATATTGTCGGTTTCAGCGCAGCAGAATCGATATAGGATGGCTGTTCGTGAATGAATACAACTCCTCCAAGAGAATCAATTACACCTAAACGGTAGCGCACGCTCTTCCCCGAGGCAATAGAAAGGGAAAACGTTTTCATTTCACCCGGAACGAGAGTGTCACCAACAAGGATATTATTACTCCAAACACCGGAATAAACGGGGGCCTGCATTTTTCCCATGTCGGAAAGTTCGATAGAAATAATCGGGAAAAGGCTTGCCGAATCATTTGTGAAGTAGACTATCAATGGTGCACCTGATGTATCCGATTGATTACTCGTATTATCCACAGAAGAGACGAGCGAACAACCGCTCAATGTGACGAGAAAAATGGAATATCGAAGCCACTTCATGGGTCCCTCCTCATGTACAAGATGACACATACTTTTTAATCTAGTCCAAATTGAAAAAATGTATACAATTTATCAAAAAAAGAGGGCGACAAGAGCCGCCCTATACTGAATCCGACTGGCAGGACGACTAGATCGCCTGACAAACCGTAATCGCCGCAACTCCGAAAATATCATCGGCAGAACAACCGCGTGAAAGATCGTTCACAGGGCGAGCAAGTCCTTGCAAAATAGGGCCATAGGCATCAGCCCCTGCAAGGCGTTCGGTCAGTTTGTACGCGATGTTTCCCGAGTTCAGATCGGGGAAAATCAGAACGTTCGCATGACCAGCCACCAAACTTCCTTTCGCTTTTGAAGCGCCCACAGAAGGAACAATCGCCGCGTCGGCCTGAAGTTCTCCATCGACGAGAATGTCAAGGCCGAGCTCTGCCACTTTCTCTCTAGTCATTTTTGCCGCAGCGACAATTTTTTCCAGAGATTCATGTTTTGCTGAACCGTAGGTCGAAAATGAGAGGAACGCCAGTTTCGGCTGTCCGCCCACGAGTGCGCGGTAACTTTCTGCCGAAGAGATTGCTATATCCACGAGCTGTTCAGCTGTGGGATCGGGATTCACGCCGCAGTCGGCAAAGATCAAAGTTTCTGCACCGTTGGGGGCGGGCGTTTTCAGATCCATGAGAAAGCAACTCGAACCGGTTTTTACCCCTTTGGCTGTTCCGACAACCATAAACGATGCGCGAAGCATATCGCCTGTCGAAGCGATTGATCCTGCTACGAGTCCATCGACGATGCCGCGTTTAGAAAGCATATTTCCGAAAAAGAGGCGATCTTTCATCTGCGTAAGAGCATCTTCTTCGCTGACCGGTTTTCCTTTGGCCGCGCGAGCTTCGGCATACTCTTTTGCAAATCCAACAAGAAGATCGCTTGTCGCGGGATCGATAACAGTGAACAGTCGTTCTGTTTCGCCAGCTTTTGCAGAAGAATCTACAATTTCTGCTTCGGTTCCCAATACGATCACTTCAGCGATCTTTTCACGAACGATCCGGTTAGCCGCAGTAATCACTCGTGGATCATGCCCTTCAGGAAGAACCAGTTTCTTGTCTGCCGCTTGCGCTTTTGCTATGACCTTTTCTATGACTGCCATGTTTCAGCCCTTTCATTGGTGAAATTATGAGTTTGAAAATAGGTTTTTTATCACCGAATAAGTACATCACTCCTATAAAAATGAATCGGCGTAAGTGGATAATTTTGGTTCACTTTCGTAAAGTCTAAGCAACAAAAAGGTTGCGACGATAGATCGGTTCACAGCGAACTCATTTAACTCTTCCAATGGAGATCAGTACATAATCGCCGTAGTACCAAATCGACAAATGACAGATCTGTTTCTAAAATTTAGCATTTATACAGAGCTGAAATCAATCAATATGTGATAAGCATTGCTATTTTCTTTCTTTCGACTCAACTTTAATCAGTAATAAGTGAGATTGATTGTTATATTCTGTCTTGTCACTGTTTCTACTAGTGCAACTATTTTCTTATACCAGGCAAAAGTCTTTCTCTAGGATTCTCTATGAAAAAAACGTTCGGACTTCTTGTTCTCGCGACCTTGGCGACGGGATATTCACAAACCATAACGGGAAATATTATTGATAATGGCGATGGTACCGTTTCGGTCAAAAAGTCTTGGCTCTTGGCCAAAGAGAAATCGATGACATCTAACCCCAACTTTGAATTGGTTAAAGGAACAATCCGCACCCTTCCTAACTCAGAAGTTGAAAAGATCGTTCCCGGTCGAGCAGATAATCCAGCCAATGTCAAACGAGTAGAACGGATTCTCACCGAAGAGATGTGGAACTACATCACTCCGGTGCGCGCTCCCGAATATTCTTATACTGGATTTCTTCGCGCCGTGGGAAAATTCCCTGCCTTTTGTGGTGACTACACCGACGGACGAGACACCGAGGCGATCGCGCGCAAAACCTTGGCCACGGCGTTGGCTCACTTTGCCCAGGAAACCGGTGCTGGTGATGACTACATGGCAAAATCTGAAGGGATCCCGCGGTGGCGCCAGTCACTTCACTATATCCGCGAAATGGGCTATACCAGTGGATACAACACAGGGAAAAATGGATATAATGGGGAGTGTGCTGTCGATTCGTGGCAACAAGAAAAATGGCCCTGTGGAAAAACAACAAAGGGAGAATATCAGCAGTACTACGGTCGAGGAGCCAAACAGCTCTCCTATAATTTCAACTATGGTCCTTTCTCAGAAGTGATGTATGGCGATCCAAAAATTCTTTTGGACAATCCTGAACTGGTAGCTGACACGTGGTTGAATCTCGCTTCGGCGATCTTTTTCTTTGTCTACCCTCAACCGCCAAAACCAAGCATGCTTCACGTTGTCGATGGGACATGGAAACCGAACAAGGCTGATTCTGCACTGGGAATTCTCCCGGGATTTGGTGCGACAATTAATGTGATCAATGGCGGAATCGAATGTGGTGCTGGCGCAGCAGGAAAACTTCAGCCGATCAATCGCGGAATCTACTACAAGGAACTGACAAAATATCTTGGTGTGCCGATCTCATCCGATGAAATGCTCGATTGTGTAGATCAGGGAAGATTCGATGTAAATGGTTCAGGGGCAATGCTCATTCAGTGGGAAGACGACTATACTTACATGAAAGATAACCCCAATGGAAAAAGTTTCGCGTGTAAACTCGTAGGGTATCAAACAGCGGAATCCGCCCTAAAAGAGGGGGACTACGTGGGATGTGTTCAACGCTTTAACAAGAATATGAAAATTATTGACGACGTGGGAGATGTATCTATAGCAAAAGAGAGCGACATTGCGAAAAGCACAATCGGTCGAGGTGTCTACTTTAGTCACAATCCGGTTAAATTGAGCGATGAATCGGCTGATATTATTGTTGTTACCTCTAGACCAGCCACTGTTCAAATCATCATTTACGATGTCCTTGGCAATGCCATTGATATTCAGGAGAGTAATGGCGATGTCACCGATGGGGCGATATTTCGATGGGATTTCAAAAATCAAAATGGCAATCTTGTTGGAAATGGTTCCTATCTTGTTTGTGCATCAGTACAATATCATGATGGTGAAATTGAACAATTCAAACGAATTATCGGCATCAAAAACAACTAAACGAGGTATTGTCCACTGCGGATAGAAAAAAGGTGATTTCAATTGAGATCACCTTTTTGCGTGCCATTATTGAAAAAGAGTGGTATTATCCTGTTAAATGAAACGGTCTAATACGTTGGAAAGTTGTGCTGCATGAATCTTTCACAATCAATACTCGTTGTCGTGACGCCTGAAACAATCGCAAATAATCACAATGTCGCGATAAGTGATCCACAACTGACATTTTACGAATACGAGAGTGTTGAACTGCTTATTGCAAAAATTTCCCGTCTAAACCCCACGTTGGTAATTGTCGAAACGACACTACCAACAGTTACCATCGTGCAATCATTGAAAAACTCGCCATCCCTCGCTTCAACGAGTTTGCTCATAACGACATCTGAAACATTAGATTTCCCCTCGCCACTCGACGAGGTGAGTGTTCTTCATACTGCCGGCTGTGAAAAGTATGACCCTCTCACGGGACTCGCCAGTCGAATCACATTTAATGATTTTCTCGAAAAGGCACTTTCGCGAGCGAGTCGCCATGAACGAATCCTAGCACTTTGCTATATAAATATCGATGATTTCAAAGCAATTAACAACTCATTTGGCCATGATTCGGGCGATTCAATTCTTCAAACAGTGGCTCAGAAAATTAATAGTACCGTGCGAAGTAGCGACTTTGTAGCCCGTATCGGTGCGGATGAATTTGCTGTCATTCTCGATGAACTCGCTCGCCCAGAAGATGCTGCTCAGGTCGCTCAAAAAATTCTCGACCGAATCAGCGAGGAGTACTCTTTGGGCGAAGATATTGTTCGGATAACGGCTTCTATAGGAATTTCATTTTTCCACGAAGAGAATGCCAGTCGTGAAGAGCTTTTTAAAACTGCAGATATCGCAATGGTGCACGCCAAGGAGAATGGTCGCAATCGCTACCGCTTTTTCTCCACAGAAATGCAGGAGAAAGCAGTCAGTAGAATACGTCTCGAAAAAGATTTGCGACTTGCCGTTCAGCGTCAAGAGTTAGAACTCTACTACCAACCTCAGATTGATGCACAGACTATGCAGGTTGTTGCACTTGAAGCACTTCTTAGATGGAAACACCACGACCTCGGCATGGTTAGCCCCGCGGAGTTTATTCCCCTTGCCGAAGAAACGCGTCTTATTAATTCAATTGGTGACTGGGTACTTCAAAATGCAACTCAAGGAAATCATCAGTGGTGGAAAGATCGCGGTATTACGCTCCCCAAATTGACCGTGGCGATCAATGTGTCAGCGCAACAGTTGAAAGATGAAAATTTCGCCTATCACGTGGAAGAGTTAATCGAGAAAAGTAATATCGATCCGAAGCAGATTGAAATCGAAATCACAGAAACGGCCCTTCTCGATGATCCAGAATTGGCAATCCAAACGCTGAAACATCTGCGAGCATTAGGAATTAGTATTGCAATCGATGATTTTGGGACGGGATATTCATCACTGGCCTATATTAAGCGGCTGCCCGTTGACATTCTGAAAGTAGACCTTTCATTTGTTCGCGATATTGGCAAAGACAGTAAGACTGAAGCTATTATCATTTCAACAATATCACTAGCGCACAATCTTGGATTGAAAGTTGTCGCAGAAGGTGTGGAAACAGCTGAACAGGTGGAGTTTCTCAAAAATGCAGGATGTGATATTTTCCAGGGGTACTATTTCAGCAAGCCCTTGCCTGCAGATCAGTTAGTTTTGTTTTTGCAAGCAAGTTGGACCGAAAAACATCTATAAAAGATAAGGCAGGAATTTCTTCCTGCCTTATCTTTTATCACTTATTTCCCATGACATTTTTTCGGGGTTTCAGAACTGCAACACTTTTTTGCAGCTCCCTCTTTTGTTGTGCACGCGGCTTTATCTGCAGAACAACATTTTCCTTTTTCGCCTTTTTCACAGGCTTTTACACAAGTGGTATCACACTTTTTTGCACACTCAGTTTTACAAGTGGATGCGCATTTCTCTTTGCTACAAGATTCGGTAGCGGTGCACTTACATGAATCACCACACTTTTCAGCGCAATTAGTTGCACATGTTTTTGGTGCTTCGGTACTTTTGTCCGAAGCCGCATCAACTGCGAAAACGGCTCCAACAACGATAAAAAGAGCAGCAAGGGTAATAAAAATCTTTTTCATGGAATCCTCATTTTTAAAATATCATTATTAAATCAGTTTCATAGTGCGATGGTTTTTTGCCCTTTTATACCAATCGCGGAGGTGGTGAAGCCGGTAAGATTGACTCATTTGAATAGTGATCTGAATGTGAAGGGAATCTCTGGGAATCGCTTGAAAAAAGAACGAAGTGATAGTGAACGGGAAGTGCCTTCATCGAAATCGTCTGAACCCATCCCGAATCACAACCACACGAACAGGAATCACAGGCGCTCTTTTCAGTTTTGTCAGAATGAGATCCACATGTTTTTGAAGTAGAAACACAGTGAGAGTCATCGGTGCAACAGCATGATATAGAATGAATGATAAGTTTGTCGTTGGTAAAACCAGACAGGTGAATTGACCATAAAAAAGATAAAGCAACAAGAATTGCCGTTTGTGAAATCCAACGAATTTGTTTCATTTCGGTTCTCATCGTACATTCACCTCGATTCTCGTCTTGTGAATATACGATTAATATACCGAAATAGTGTAGAACATGCAACGATTTTGAGTTATCCCACAATATTAAGTACTGATTTCCGCTGTGTGTTTGCTTGAGCGATCATGCTTATCGATGATTGCGAAAGAATTTGCTGTTTGGTGAACTCCGATGAGGTCATTGCAAAATCAGTATCGCGAATCTGTGACTCCGCCGATTGCAAACTCGTTTCAGAGGTGTATAGATTACCGGCGGTTTTTTCTAACCGGGCGGAAATTGTACCTATATTACTTCGCGTTTTATTGATCGAACCGATTGCCTCGTCAAAAAGTGTTATAGCACCCACTGCGCCTGTTTGCGTAGTCATGTCAATGTCTTTAACCCCAATTGATGTAGTCGAAACACCACCGAAATTTAAACCTAGTGCGTCATCGGCGTTCCCATTTGCACCAATTTGCAGAGCGAATGGATCCTGATCATCGGGGAAGAGTGGTTTTTTCTCTTTGCCATTATTGAAAACTTCGCGCTGATTAAACTGCGTTGTTTCACTGATTCGATCGATCTCCTCAATCACTTTTTTTGCTTCGAGATTGAGATACACCCGATCTGCTGATGTAATTGAATCAGTTGCTGATTTTACGGAAAGTTCACGTCCGCGTTGCAGAAGTGCTTGGATTTCATTTAATCCTCCTTCGGCAACATTAAGCATTGATATACCATCGAGCGTATTTCTTCGCGCCTGCGCAGAGCCGCGTACTTGTGATCGCAGTTTTTCAGAAATTGCCAAGCCCGCAGCGTCGTCAGATGCGCTGTTGACGCGATAACCGGTAGAAAGTTGCTTCAGCGTTTTGTCCATCGAACGCTGTGTCGAAGCATTTGCATTCAAACCGGCGGCAAGTCCTGTTGAGCTATTAATTCTCATCTTGTCCACCAATTCCAGACTGTACGTCCTTGTACATGCCCTTGTATTTAGCTTGTCGGATCTTTCGGGATGTACTTTACCAATTAAATTGAATATGGATGATTTGTGAAACACAGATTATTAAATATCAACTCAGTATATAATTGCTTGCAGATTTCATTTCCACAAGGCACAATGGTGGCTTGGAAATCTTTGCGAATAGATGGCGGCAAATCATGGAAGATACTCAGATTGAAACGATGCTTCACTCTTTAATACCGAGCGAAATCTGCGAAGGATTGGCTATACTTGCAGAACGCAAAGATATGCGTGATCTCAACGGAACGATTGCGCTGATTCGTCATGGCGATCCTCTCGTGAAAAAAACAGCCATCGATGCAACGGTAAAAATTTTGCGGAGCTCAATTGTGGAAAACTATCAGCAACTGACTCACGAAAGCCGAGTGAAATTGGGCGAACTGATCGACCGTATTCATCCGGAAATAGTGCAGGAATTGCTTCACGAAATTCACAGCAAGGACGAAAATAGCCGGATTCACAGCCTTATGATTCTTGGTGTGCTTCGCCGAAGAGAATCGATTCGTATGCAGATTGAAAAAGAGTTGAAAAGCAATAACGTAAAAGTTCGCGCCACCGCCGTTCAGGCTATGGGACATTACCCACAATCAAGTGAACACCTACTTCTTTTGAAACAGCTCAACGATACGGATAGTCGCGTCCGAGCGAACGCAATTGAAGCGCTTGAACAGTTTGATGATCCCAAACTGGTTTTTTCTTTAAAAAGATTGATCAATGACGGATGTAATCGCGTTCGAGCGAATGCACTTAAAGCACTCTATAAGCTTGGAAATCAAAATATTGAAGATGACATTGTAACCATGCTGAACGATCGTTCAATGGCGATGGTTGCCTCGGGCCTGTGGCTGATCGGCGAACTTGGCGTGGATACACCGGAAATTCGCGATGTGTGCCGACTGTTTCAAAATCACCCCGATCCGATGATTCAGAGGAACTGCGAAAAAGCCTTGTCACAATTGGGTACATCTCGACCAAATTGGTAATCTGTTGATCTATACTACACCGATGTAGTATATTAGTTGCATGAAACAATGGAAAACAGCAATACAACAGACAGGTTTCAGCAGCAGTTCACTCGCTGTAGTCATATTGGTTGCACTCGTTTTTACGTTGTTTACCAATGAATTAGAATTTTTTCATACACACAGTTTTCTTGAAACATCTCATGGTGACAGCTGTACACACCACGCGACAGATTCTAAATCGGACGAGTTTTGTCCTTACTTTGTGTGGCACGCAAACAGTGCCGATACTCCTTCGCCCCTTTTTGTGTTCACCCTTATACTTCCCACATTTCTTGTGGAACAATTCTCTGAGTACGCATCTCTATCCATTTCCCCTGCCGATTCTTTCAATTCTCGAGCTCCCCCGATTTTCATTTCCTAATCCGGACAAGCCGGTGCCAAAAGTGAAATGCTTCAAGCCACAGGTAAACGCGGAATTTCCGTTGTTGCTTTTAGCTAGCGACGTGTGGCTTTAAATGAAAGACTTACGAACGTATTCTGCCAATTTCTGAAAGAATACAAATGGTAAGCACCTACAAGAGTCCCAAAGATTCAAGCTGAATCAATTGCAATCGTTTCATCTGGAACGTTTGAATTTGCATTGTCACGCACTTGAATTACCAAAACTTTTAAGAAATGAGAATTACCATGAATAAAATTACTATTAGTGTACTTATCGCTCTTTCACTCGTTGCTGTTTCCTGTAAAGACACCATTACGGAAGTTATTACTCCACTTACAACGGAACAAAAAGAGTTTGCCGAAGTGATTGAGCATTCAGAAATTCATTTTGCATCAGGCCCATTTGAAATCGTAACCGGTTCAAATGAAGCAGCAAATAAAGAACACACCTGTTACAAATTGGTTCCCACCGCATCAACAGGAATGGTGTCCTACACTGTGGCGCTTGATAGTGGTGAAACTGTAGCTGATAGACTTCTCTTTGTGAACAAAACAGGAATAACCGTTGAACTGAAAGATGCAAAAGGAGCTGAAATCCACAGCCATGCATCAGACTTTACGGGAATTTCAGCAAAAGAGATAAAACAGGGCTTTGAATTCCACGATCTGACCGCCGGAGTCTACACCGTTGAGTTCTCAAATTTGGCTGTCGGCGATACAGTTAAATTCCTGATCGAAGAGGGTGGACACGAACATGATCACTAAGAAAGCACTGCTGATCGGCACTGTTTTCGCGAGTACTCTTGTGGGAGGAACAGGCGAAAGTCTGTTCAATCCTTCAATAGGATTCACCGGCGATATAGTCACCGATATTTCCGATGTGAACGGCCAGTGGCGCGAAGCGACGAGCGAAGGAATTGCCGTTCGTTCAGGAGAACTGATTCTCGGCGCAGCGATTGATCCCTATGCCGAGTTGACTGCTAATGTGAACTTTACGCTCGATGGTGTGGAACTTCACGAACTCTACAGCCACTTTCATTCACTTCCGGCTAACTTGTCGCTCAAGGCGGGATGGAAACTGGCGCAGGTTGGGCGATGGAACCAGTTTCACGCTCACGCCATGCCGTTTACCGCCGATCCACGGTTGCTGATCGAGTATCAGGGCGGACACTTTTCCACCCTTGGCACGGAACTTTCATGGCTCGCACCGACGCCGTTTTTTCTAGAACTGACCGCCGGTGTTTCCGAAGGGTGGCGCGCTCACACACACGATTCGGATCCTTCGGCATTTGATTCTGATCTCGATCAGCGAGCGGCTGAACTGGGGCTAACCAAACACGGTTCGCACTGGCACGGATCAAACGGAGAAATCGTCGATGCGGAAGAAATTCAGGATCCCGAAGAGCCAATTACTACGGTTAAAAACAAGCCGATTGGGTCGTTTCCTCTTTTGGGAAGAGCGAAAAGTTCGGTTCAGTTTGGCGAAAACTGGTCTGCCGATCTCGGCGTGAGCGGAATCTGGCGCAAGGATCATCGGTTTAGCAATCGCGTGGAAGGGAAAACCTATTCAAAAGCAGTGGTTGGTTCAGATTTGACGCTGTTTTGGCATCCACTGACGGCAAACAAATACCGCAATCTCGATCTGGGCGCCGAATGGTTGGGCACTTACGAAGAGAACGAACTGCTTTTCGGCGAAACTGTACTTCAGGAGAATCGGTTCCGCCACGGTGTTTTCGGGCATGTTCACTACCGCCATAATCAGCGGTTGCATTTCGGAACCTACGGCGAACTGTTTCAAGCGAACGAATCTGATTTGTGGCTGAAAAAGCGAGTCGGCCTGTTTACTACGGTGGAACTGACACACTATCAGTATCTCCGTCTCGAGGGTTCTAGCTATCGCGAATCGCCAAATATCGATCCGGTGCATCGACTGACACTTCAGTATGACATGAGCATTGGCTTTCATAGTCATGGAACGCAGAGGTAACGATTCAAAGATTCAAAGATTCTATGAACAATGATTTGAAATAATAAAGGTATATATGAAACAACTACTGATACTTATGCTTATAACAATCGCCGGTGCGAAACCGCTCAATGTGGTCACTTCGATTCCTGACATCGCCGATATGGTGAGGATGATTGGCGGAAATAGAGTGGTGGTAACATCGCTGGCCACCGGAAAAGAAGACCTTCATGCGGTGCCGGCACGACCGAATTTTCTTCCCATTCTCAACAAGGCTGATCTGTTGATTACCTTGGGACTCGATGCGGAACATGCGTGGCTTCCGGCCTTGGCGAAATCGGCGCGCAATCCGAAAATCACCGAAGGACAGGCTGGATGGATTTCGCTGGAAAAAGGGATCACCGTGCTCAACAAACCGACAACGATTGCGCGCACGGAAGGTGAACAACACCCCGAAGGAAATCCTCATTTTAATGTTGGCCCTCAGGCTGGACACCAGATGGCTCACAATATCGCCAATGCGCTGACTCGTGCCGATCCCGCGGGAAAGTCAGTGTATTCAGCCGGTTGCGACAAACTGTGTGAACAGATCTGCGCGATGGAAACGATTCTTGCCAAAAAAGGAGCGGTTCTCAAAGGGAAAAAAATCGTGGCGTATCACGAAGATCTCGCCTATCTCTGCGCCTATTACGGCATGATTCAGGTGGGGACAATCGAAGTAAAACCGGGGGTTCCTCCCACGGCTTCTCACCTGAAAAAAATCGAAGAGGTGGCGCGGATTCAGAAAGCTGATCTGATTATTCACAACCAGTCGCAATCAGCCAAGATTCCTAAGAAACTTTCTGTTTCCACATCGGCGCCGGTGGTAAAAATTGCCAATGCGGTGGGAGCGTTTGAAGGAGTCAATAGCTGGATCGAACTGCAGAAATTCAACCTGAACCAACTTCTGAAGGCGGTCAAATGAGTCTCTTGTTTCGCGCGGTCGATGGCGTGTGTGGCTACGGTTTGACCGCGATTGTCTCGGCGGTGAACTTTGAACTTTGTGCCGGCGAATTTGTCATTCTCGAAGGCGCTAACGGATCGGGGAAATCGACGATTATCCGCACGATTCTGGGGACACAGGTTTCGCTGGGTGGATCGTTTACTTGGAACATCCCACAGGAAAAGATCGGCGTGGTTCCGCAGGATTTACCAATCGATCAATCACTTCCGGTAACCGCACTCGATCTTGTGCTGACCGCGTTTTTGTCCGGTGGCAAAGCGGTGCGGTCTCAGGCCATGCTCGCACTTGAACAGGTGGGCATGGAATCTCTTGCTCATCGGCGGTTCGGGGAACTTTCAGGCGGTCAACGTCGGCGCGTGCTTTTTGCGCGTGCCTTGGCGACTGATCCGGCCTGTCTCATTTTGGATGAACCGACAGTGAACATGGATGCGGAGACCGAATTGGCTCTGGGCGAGTTACTTCACCGGATGGTAACGGTGGAACAAAAATGTGTTTTGGCCACTTCGCATGTGACTGCATGGATGAACGGTTCGCGGGTTTTGCGGGTCGAAGGAGGAACGGTTCATGGCTGATTTTATCGGACGGAACACTCTTGTCGATTCGAAATGAACTTCTTACGGCACTGTCACTCCCTTCGGCGGCGAGCGCGGTTATTTCGCTGATCGCACTCACCGGCGGTATCGATTCAACGGCAGGAAAAATTGTTCCTGCGGTGATTGTGCTGATGATTCTCTACGGATTTGTGCTCAATCGCCCGCTTTCACCGATCAAACGGCAGGCGGTTCTGGCGGGAATCTTGATCGGTTCGCAGGTGGTGACTCGCTTTGTGATCGCCATGAAACCGTCGCTGGAGTCAGAGTTCCGCGAACTGCTCAACGGGGAAATACTCGCGGTCAGTTCTGGGGATCTGATCGTTGTAATCGCCATTTCTGCGGTGGCTCTTGCGGTTTTGGTCGCGCGCTTTTCGGCGATTCGACTCTATGCAATCGATGAAGATTCATTGCGTCGATTTACGCATCTGCGCTATCTGCCAACTCTCTTTCGCGGGATTGTAATTTCGTTGGTCACGGTGGGAGTTGTGACAATCGGGCCGTTGTTGACCACGGCACTGATTATTCTTCCGGCTCTCTTGGCGGACACGGGGAAAAACGGGTTTTGTTCTGCCGTGGTGCGATCGGCGATTATCGCGATTATCGGAATCGGCGTGGGTTTTCCGCTTGCCTTGGCGTGTAATTTTCCTCCCGCCTATATGACGGCGTTTCTGTTGATTCCCGTGGGATTTGCGGTGAGATTGATAAAGTAGCAACCGTTCACCGATGGTTTGTTACCCTTTTTACTAGATATTTTCACTGTTGTAAAGCAAAAGGGCTGCCTCATTTCTGAGACAGCCCCACAGTTCTAAGAAATCAAGCGAGATTATTTCATGATTGAAATTCTGCTTGTCGATACCAATCCATTTACCGAAAGACGCATTACATACATTCCTGCCGCGAGATCACGGGTTGAAATATTCATGCTGTTAGCTCCGGTACTTACGGCATTCTGAGCCCGAACCATTTCGCGACCGTTCATTGAATAGAGAGAAACCGTTGCAGTTCCACCCTGTTTCGCGGCAAATGAAAGGTTTACGTTGGAAGCATTAGTGGTTGTAGTAACACCAAATCCAGAAGAACGAACAACTGAATTAAAAATCGGTGTTGGCTGAACTCCATCTATCACCACAGTTTGAACTTCAACTGAACCTGTGGCACCTTCAAATGAAGGCTTAATTGCGAAGTTGTACATTTTCGTTTTGTCCCATGGAGCGATTTTTGTTGCCCAATCCGGTTTTGCAAAACGTGTAGAATTAAGTTCAAATGTTTCTGTCTTCAAAACATTGTTTGTATTGGGAAGAGCAGCCTGCCAACTTGCCCATTCGAAGTTCGAATCAACACCCATAGGAAGAGCGAGTATAAAGTCATTGTCTGATTTATACTCAATTTTGATAAATGCAGAAGCACTAAACGATTTGACTTTATTCGCTACACGTATAGAATCAATCGCAAGGGTTCCGTCTGGATAGATCATTTTTGCTTCATCTGATTTGATCATTACAAAGGTTGCCTTGACCACACCATCTTTCAAGAGAGCTGCATTTCCTGCAGAATCAAGAGCTCCTGCTTTGCCGTTGATTTTAGAACCGTCGCTGTCTGTGTAGCCATACCAACCGAGATCATAGATAATATTATCCTTTGAATCACCCTGCTGAACTGAAATCGTCACATCTTCAGTGAACGAACCACCTTTATTATCGGTAGCCTTAATTTTCAATTTGTAGTCGCCAATATTGAGACTCAGTTTTGTTTTCAACTGATTGCCTGAAATTTCAAACTCGTTACTAGTACCTTCGATGGTAAAGGTATGAGTGTCCCCAGAATTTCGGTCCACGGCGGTGATAATTGCCGCCAGTGTTCCCGCAGGCTGTTTTTCACTCATGGTAAGAGAAGAGAGCACCACATCGGTAGGGTAGTAATTCGTTGGATTTCCATTTTCAAGCTGAACAAGTGCTGAAACAGCTGCAACAAAAGGCGCGTTGTAGTAGATACAAACTTCGTTTGATTTCACCGCCGCACTTACACCACCCCAACTCGCTTCATCGCGGTCGTTGTGGTATCCCCCAGTGGCTTCAGTTGGACCACCAACCACCGCACCAATGAGTTTTTTCTTGTTTTGATAGCTGTTTGAGTGCCAAAGGTCAAAGTCACCAGCCACTTGAATTCCCGCTGCGCCGGAGTGGTGAATTTGTCCATTCGGATAGGAAGTACCGTAGTCAACGAGGAAACTATACCCCGCCGGAGCATCATTAGGAATAGAGCCGTGGTCACCAAGGACAAAATCGATATTCTTTTTAGCGAAATCTTTGGCTGCAGTGTAGGTATTGTCAAGATCATAGCTCAGAAGTGCGATATATGCCGCAGCGTTGCTATACTTGAGACTTCCCCAACCTTCAAAAAAGGCCATTCCCATAGAATTCATTGTTTTGATATATGCTTCGGTTTCAATTTTCAGTTTTGCCGCATAGGATGGCTCTGTGGTATACCGTTCAAAGGAATAGGCCGCAAGTGGTGCGACATTGGTGTAGTCGATTGCGAAATAACTAGGAAGAAGATCCTTTGTTGCATCGACAAAATTTCTTTTGAGCAGGATGTCATCCATGAACCCTTTAGCCGCCGTTTGATATTTCGCATCTTTTGTCGCAGCATAGAGTTGAATCGCACCGAATGCCATGTCATCAATCCATTCACCCGCTTCGTAGGTGTTGTCTTTTGAACCGTTATCGCCCACAGAAGGCTGTGAAGTATGTTTTTTGTCGCCAAAATCATACATCTTTTTCGCCATATCAAGACACTTGTCAGCATAAGTGCCATCATATTGACGATATGCTTCAGACATAAGTGCAAGAACAGCAGCATTCATTCCGGCAATATTTGAAGCGCCACCATCAGTGACAGAGAATGCTTTTCGAGTTCCCCCACGGGTCGGTTCATTTTCTGTACGCCATTTTGGTTCTGAACAGGAGTTGTGATCAACATCAGACGATCCAACTTGAAAATAGAGTTTTGTTCCTACAAGCGTTTTAAGAAGATAGTCGGTGAATACTTTTACTTCGTTGAGAACATCGGGAATGTTGTCTTTTGAACCAGCGGAAAACGCCTGGGAATAGTTGTCTTTGTGCGCAGATGGGAAGTGCATATAGGAGTGAAGCATCATTGCTGCGGCGAATCCATTGGTCTGACCAAATTTGATATGGTCACCACAGTCATGCCATCCTCCGGAGAGGTCAACACCATTGATGCTTTTGTCATGCCAGTGACATGAATCCTGCATCCACGATTGAGTGGTTCCACAGCGCTGAGCACCGAAGAATTTTGTCGAAAGATTCAGTGCTTTTGCATAATCTTGAGCGGCAAAGAGAGCTGAAGGGAACATCATGACCGAAGCTGCAATAATCGCCTGAGTTGTTTTTTTCATGGTCGGGACCTTTTTTGTTTGAACTTTTAAACAGAAGGCAGAGAAAGTGTTTTCTCTGCCTTTAAGAAGTGGCTTAGAGCCTTATTTTGAAATCGAAATACGGCTTGTTGACACTGCGCCATTTACAGAAAGACGCATGACGTATAAACCTGTAGCCACAGATTCTGTGTTGAGCGTCAACTGATTTGATCCGACGTTCACCGCAGCCTGAGAGACTGCTATCTGACGACCATTCAGTGAGTAGAGAGCGACAGAGGCATTTCCTGCTTTTGAAGCATTAAACGAAAGCGCTACGTTCTGAGCATTCTGAAGAGCAGTTACATTCAATCCATTTGCTTTATTAGTTCCATGGAACTTGATCGCAGTTGGTTCGCGGTATGCAAGACCAAAATCTGCGTAGGTCATTCCGTTAAAAATAATGTCTTCAACTTGAAGTGACGCCGATCCACCCTTGTCTGCATCTTCGCCATAGACAAAACTGAAGGCAATTGCATTTTTCAGTTTCGTAAGTTTCGGATCGTTTGCTTTCACTGCCGCAGCTAAAGGAGAATCAGCTTCGGGAAGAAGGTCTGCGATCGCGAACGATTTCCGCTCCATTTTAGTCGTTTTTGGAAGGGTGATTAAGTAATTACCAATCCAACCATCTGCGTCAGCTTTTACAACTTCGCGATCATCTTTTGTCGCAATTACCAATTTAAGATCTGCAGAGGCATTGTACTGAATGGTAATACCCGTCAATTTTGATAGGTCTACATAGCGATCAATAGTGGTATCTTTTGTGACAGTACCGATAATCCCTGTTTCTACAGCAGCATAATCGTACAATACCTTGTCAGAAGCTTTTGAAGAAAAGACAACATCAAGTTTATTATCAGTTACAAGCTCTTCGGAATTCTTATCGGTTATAATAGTGCCGGCTTTGCTTTTCACAGAAGCACCAGTTCCTGTATACGCAAACCAATAGCCACCACCTCGATAGAACGTTGAATCACCCGAAGTACCACCGTACTCTTTATCTCCCCAGATTACGCCGTTCATTGCCCCCAGCGAAGTCTGAGCGTTGTCGTCGCCATATCCATTGCCAAAGTTGTCAAGAACAACGCCTGCAGTGTCAACATAGGGTTCTTTATAGGTGTTGGCATCGCCGTAGGTCCACCAGTTCCCACTCATAACCATCATACTCATGAGCTTAAGTGCATCACCGAACGACGTCACATCTGTTGCTTGTGTCCAGTCCTGCTGAAGTTCATTCCATGTATCGTTGATCAGATTTTGGTTTCCAAGAGCAATTGTTCCTGCGCCAAATGGAGCGAGGAATTCAAGGCCGTTGTCTGCATCAATTGCCGTTCCGTCGAGTTTATAACCAGCCTTAAGATTGGTTGGATTGTTTCCACACAACTCTGCAAGACGTCCGGTGATAAGTTTAACCGCAGTTTCGTTGGTTGTGTTTTTGTTACGTGCGAAGTCCATGGCAAAGCGAAGTGGAACACGCCCAGCATTGGTGTAATACTCTTTATCGTAAGCTGTTTCATCGCCATTAGCAGGCGATCCATTTTTGACAAAATCAGAAATCAATCCTTTGCTTCCATTTTTCGAAACAAATGAGTTGTAACGTGTGTACATTTCTGTAGCGATGTTATTCCATGTCGAAGCACTGCCATTGTCAGCCTTTGCGAAGGCGCGCATATGTCCCGCCATCCAATCGGATGGACGACCGAGCGCATCGTCTGTGTAGGTATCTCCGAGAGTGAGGAATGTTTGATTGCTATTGCTTTCATAAGCGAGAATATCATCGGTAATTTTAAGTGCTTTGGCAAGATACTGCCCCCCACCCCACTGCGTTTCGGCAAGAAGAAATGCAAAGGCGATGTCGAGATCCCCGTCTGTTGCTGATCCCTGTGCCCAACCACCGCCGATACGCCACTGCATGAGGTTGCCAATAGCCTTATTGTTCTCGTAGTATGTTACCATTTTGTCAAACTTCGCTTTGTCATCCATGATTGCGAAAATCATCATACCATATCCATGGGCTTCTGAAACGGTCGTTCCTCTTCCATCAGTATCAGGCGAACTGATAAACCCTTCTGACTTATACCATTTCGAAACATACCGGTCATACTGAGATTTCACGACATTTGCAAGAGCAGTGGTACTTCCAGCGGGGCGAATCCCATACTCTTTACCCTGTGGAAATGGCATGTTTGCTGCAAAGATTGAAGTAGAGAGAAAAAGAGCTGCAAGTGCACCGGTTTTAAATGTACCGAAAGGTTTCATGGATCCTCCGCTATAGTAAACTGTAAATGTTCTCGACTTTATCTCGATATATTGGCTCAATGTAGTACGAGCCGTGAGGCTATTCCTCTTTTTCGCACATTCTAACTCAACTTTTGTGGACAAATACGTCCACAGCCATTTCCCGTCATCAGGGATCGGTATCATTCTCTACAGTATACAAGATATGGGGTCTTAAATCCCAAAAATCATCTACATAGAAGGACAAACAAATGAATAAGGGGCATTTCGTAAAGCTCACGGTGAAAATGAGAATGATCACAACAAGAATAATCAACACAAACGTCGAGGTTTGTGGACATTTCTATTCCCCAGATCTCGGATGAGCCAACCGAAAGGCTTCGCGAAGCCGATCTTTAGTGACATGAGTGTAGACCTGAGTCGAGGCCAACGATGCGTGACCGAGTAACTCCTGAACGACTCGGATATCTGCACCGTTATCTAAGATATGAGTGGCAAAACTGTGACGAAGGGTATGCGGTGACCGTTTTGAAGCACTGCTTACGAGGGCAAGTTCTGTTTCTACAATCCGTTGTATCTGACGCTTTGAAAGTCGTTTACCTTTGTCGTTGAGCAGAAATGGGGTATCGGGCGTGGCAATACCTCGCTGATCGAGCAAGGACCTAGCCAATTTTAAGGCGAACGGTGTGGCGGGAATGATCCGTTCCTTATTCCCTTTTCCAATCACGCGAATCGTGCTTTCGGCAAAGCGAATGTCCCGAATGTTCATGCCGTGAAGTTCAGCAAGTCGAATACCTGACCCGTAGAGCATCTCTACAATTGCTTTATTGCGAATCTCTTTGGGCGTTGAGGGAACTATTTCTGCAAATTCACGGGTTTGATTCTCGCTGAGAAGTACCGGCATGGGCGAATCGAGCTTTGGTGAAACGATCGTTGCCAATGGATTGACCGCAATTTCACCGCTGCGGATTAGATATTTGGTAAATGAGAGCAGGGAAGCACGCTTTCGAGCAATAGTTCGCGGCTTGTTCCCGTCGTTGTGAAGTGCGTAGAGAAAGAGGCGAATTGGTTCTTTTTTCATGAGTTCTGAAACTTGTTCACCCCACTCTTGATGAGCAAACTCAAAAAACTGAAGAAGGTCGCGATTGTAGCTTGTTACCGTGTGATCAGAATAGCCACGTTGCTGCTTGAGAAATAGACAAAACTGGTCGAGAGCAAGTTCAAAAATCATGAATATCCTTTGAGAAATCAGTAGGAAAATACAAGAATCCTTCCACACCCATTCCATCGAATTCAAAAAGTAACGAATCAACCAACTATCCCGGCTAAACAGTAACGGAGATTCTTCAATTTGGTTACACCGCGAATCATTGTGAACAATCGAGCAAATGAATTTTCCACGTGCGGATATATTCGCTCAAAACTTTATACGCAAGATACTCCTTTTTGCGGTTCCAAGATCCCGCACTCAACGATATAAAAAGATGTTTAAAAACGACATAGACTGAATCGAACACGATCAATCGCACACTTCTATCATGGCATCAAGTGCACGTGAAAAATCCGATTCCGACTCAGCGGAAAGGAACTGTTGTTTTAGTTCTGCGCCATCGGGAAACCCCTTGAGATACCACATGAAATGCTTTTTCATATCTTTGTTGGCTTTTGCGGGGCCGTAGTGATTCAAAAAGAGTTCGTAGTGGCGCCGTGCGGTGGATGCCTTGTCTCCAAGCGTAACTATCATAGGCGTTTCACCGGCGAGATGTTGTTGAATCTGTCTGAAAATCCACGGATTGCCATTGGTTGCGCGGGCTAACATGATCGAATCACAGCCCGTTTCATCGTACATTCGCTTTGCGTCTTCGATTGTGAGTATATCGCCGTTGCCGATGACCGGAATGTTCACCGTTTCTTTCACTGCTTTGATTCGTTCCCAAAATGCATTGCCGGTGTATCCCATTGCGCGGGAACGAGGATGTACGGCAATTGCGGCAATACCACAATCTTCGGCGATTTTTGCAAATTCCGTGTCTACCCATTCGTGCGTGAACCAACCTGAACGAATTTTCACTGTCACGGGCGTTTGTTTTGAAGATTTCACCATGGCGGTGCAGATTTCGGCGAAAAGCTTCGGTTCTCGTAGCAGTGATGAACCGCCGTTCTTTCCCACCACCTTTTTTACGGGACAACCACAGTTCAGATCGATATAATCAGGGGCAGAGAACGATTCGATGATCGCCACCGCTTCGCCGAGCTTCTGAGGATCCGATCCGAACAACTGCACTCCCACCGGTCGTTCACCGGGGTACACTTTTGCCAGTTCAAAGGTTCGTTCAGAGTTGTAGTGCAACCCTTCAGCGCTCACCATTTCTGTAAGTACGATGTCGGCGCCCCATTCGCGGCAGAGTTGACGATAGACCGGTTCGGAAACTCCTGCCATGGGAGCAAGTACTGTTTTGTTATGAAAATCCATTATCATCGACCTTTGTTGTTCAGCGCAAACGCCCTAATTCGGGAAATTGCGAAGAATTGGAGGGGAATTCATGAGTAACCACAGATTCGGCTTGAAAAGTGGCCTAATATATTTTACTGTATGATTAGAAAAAGAGAATTGAGGAACGGCATGCGCATCTATAGAAACATCAAGTTTGAAACTCAGCCAATTATGCTCGCTTCGTGGCCGGGTATGGGCAATGTCGGGATTATCTCAACTGACTACCTTCGCAGTAAAATCAATGCGGAAGTTTTAGCGGAAATCGACATGAGTCCCTATTTCGTTCCCGAATCAATTGTTGTAGAAAATGGTCTTGCGGAGTTGCCAGAACTGCCGCGTTCCGTGATCTACTACACTCACAATCCGGACATGCTGATTTTTGAAAGCAACGCTCAGATTGCCGGTAAAGAGGGTATTTCAATCGTGAAAAAACTGGTTCAGTTTGCGGAAATGTACAATGTGCGACGGATTTTCACCGCCGCTGCATTTGCTCAGGACGTGAGCCACTCTTCGTCGCCACAGATTCTCGGCGCGTTCAATACGGAAGAGATGATCGAAGAGTTTAAACTGATGGGCGTGGATCCGATGAAAACCGGTTATATCGCCGGACTCAACGGTTTAATGCTCGGCGTGGCGGCCAATTACGATATCGAAGCGGGTTGTTTTCTCGGAACGATACCGTCCTTTGCGGCAAATCTCGCCTACCCGAAAGCATCGCTTGAAATTATCAAATTGATGGAGAAAGTGTTTGGGATTGAGGTTGATACGAGTGAGTTGGAGAAATCAATCGAACTGGTAGATGCTCAGTTTTCACAGATCGAACAGAAAATCCGCGAACTCTATCCCGATGCAATGGAAGACGAAGATGACGACGACAACGAACCGTGGAAAATCGGCACTCCTGCATCCGAAGATGTTCAGGAAGATGAAGTTCCTCGCTATATCATGGATAAGATTGAGCAGTTGTTCGACGAAGTGAAAAAAGATCGATCCAAAGCGCCGGTCTTGAAAAAAGAGTTGGATCGCTGGAAACTGTACGAACTTTACGAACACCGGTTTCTCGGGCTGTTCAAATAGAATAATGAGTTTGCAAAGGGCTGTCTTGAAAAAGGCGGCCCTTTTGCATGAGTGTTCAGGAAGTATAAGTTCGCACGATCACAATAAAGACGATGGCTACGATAAAGGCTACTAGGGGAAGTCGTTTACAACATTTACGCATCGATTTTTCTCCTGCTACAGGTGTTCTGTTGTTCAGAACATACGTTTTGACATCTCATGAATGCAACGGGAACTCAATCGTTCATTTTGATGTACTTGAGTCGTGAACTATATTCGGATCGAACAATTACGAAAGGATTCCCCATGAGCGATTTTCCGGCTTGCCCACAATGCCAATCTGAATTCACCTACTCTGACGGCACGATGATGATCTGCCCCGACTGCGCTCACGAATGGAATCCCACCGAAGAGACCGCCGATGCGCCAACGGGACTCGTAGTAAAAGATGCCAACGGAAATATTCTCGCTGACGGCGATTCGATCACGGTGATCAAGGATTTGAAAGTCAAAGGGTCGAGTCTCGTGATCAAAGTAGGGATGAAAGCAAAAAACATCCGTTTGATCGAGGGCGATCACAATATCGACTGTAAATTGGACGGAATCGGCGCCATGCAACTCAAGTCAGAGTTTGTCAAAAAGATCTAGCCGCAAAACGCGAGTGAACGCATGCGGGAAAGGAGTAGTTCCTTTCCCGTTACTTTTTCAACTAACAAAGTGAGTAACCGGTGATTGAACTGTTCTTTCTCCGCCACGGTCAGACCGAATGGAATCAGATTCGCAAACTGCAGGGGATTCAGGATTCACCGCTCACAATCGAGGGAGTGAATCAAGCTTACGCACTGAGAAAATCACTAGAAAAAGCGTTTGATTATTGCATTTCCAGTCCATTGGGGCGAGCGATCCAAACGGCGGAAATTCTCGCGGGGTCAACGACGATTGCCACGGATCAACTCTTGGTGGAAATGGGATTTGGATCAGCGGAAGGTCTGGAAAAAGAGAGGTTTAAAGAGTGTTTCCCCGAACCTTTTTTCAATCTCTGGCACCACGCCGACCGCTACGATCCATCGGCCTTTGGCGGTGAGACATTTGAATCAGTGGAACGGCGCGCGCGAACCTTTTTGGAATCACTGAAACAATTCCCCCACGGTTCCCGCGTGCTGATCGTCAGTCACGGCATGCTTCTCAAAATGATCTGCGGCGTGATCTGGAACCACGATCTCCATCAGTTCTGGAATGATCCGGTTCCTCAAAACACATCGATTACAGCGGTGAAATTGGATAACAATCGCTTTGAAATTTCCGATTTTTCAAACGTGGAACATTTAGAGACCACCAAAGTGATCTCCTACGTATAAATCGATCTATTTTACGCTGTTCAGAAGAATCGTCGCCGTTCCATAGGAGAGCTGTGTCGAATCTTCAGAAACGAAATTCCCGCTGAGCGAAGTGACGAGAACGGTGGCGCGAAGGTTATCGTTCTGTTCAATCCAACTCATATTGCGCTCTTTCTCCCCTTTCGCTTTCAGTATACGAGCATAGTTTTTCAGCGGGATAAAGAGTGAATTCCCCGCCGAATCGATCAGAGTAATCGATCCATCTTTGTTGAGCAGGTACTTTTTAAGCAGGGAGTCTTCGATTTTGACTTCCCGTTCACCATTCCAGCTGACCGAGAGAATTCTTGTACCGTCCGGAAGCGTATCGCACCGACTGTGTGATTGTGGATAATAATTGAAATAGGTTGTGTTAGTTGCCGGCCCATAGCGATTGTAAGGAAACGACACGCCGGTGATCTCGGAGATTTTTGATTCTGTGAGGGTTCCCGAATCGGGATTCAGGGAATTGAGATTCTCAAAGAGTCCGTAATCATCGAGATAGCGAATAATAGAACCGGCTTCGCTGGTGAGTGAATCGTTCAGCGTTCCCGTGGCCTTGCAGAGTTTTCCTTCAGATATCATGCCTCCCTGTTTGAGAATCGATTCGAGCCGTTCGCCCTGACTTTTTACGGTCACCGTATAGGCATTGATCGGCCCGATCACCGTGATCAGAGAGACCACCGCCAGCGAAGCAAAGAACGCGCGGAAATTCACTCGGCGAAGGATCACCACCGACAGCGAAGCAATCAAAAGCCACACCGCCAGTTCTACAATGAGATAGCGCTGAAATGTCCAGCCGTAGTCAGAAATACGGCGACTGATCCCCATAAACAGCAGTGCTACCAGGGGGAGTTGCAGTACGAAAAAGCCGATGCGCGCCCGTTCGAGCCAGCGATATTTGGAATCGCGCAGTAGCGGAACCATAGTCCAAAAAGAGAACAATCCAAATCCGGCAAATCCGAGCACTAAGTGAGCGATCATTCCCTTGGGAAGTTCGCTTGTCGCGGCGATCTGAATCCCGTAGGCGTAGAGAATTACGAGATAGAGAATCGTGAGAGGAAAAAGAATAAATCGCGGGATTTGCAAGAGAAGCGAACTGCTTTCGATTGAATCTACCCCTTTCCCGCCGCGGGGAATCGTGTGAAGAGAAAGGATCGGGCCCACACTCCAGAAAAGAAAAATCAGGATGCGCAGATATGAATCGCGGAGCAGGTGCATCCCAAAGAGATAGTCGATCGCTCCGAACGCCGCTGTGATTCCGATCAGGATAATCATCGAATAGAGAAATCCTCGGGCCAGCGACGGAACTAACACACCGTGCCAGTTCCACAAATCATCATCTGAATCTATCGTGTTTTTTGCAAAGAGAAAAAGGACAAAAGCCGCCGAAAGAGTGATCATCCCGATTCGCGTTGCGTGAAGCAGAGACATTGTTTCTCCGTTCATCGGAAGTGACCAAAACAGCGCAATTCCGGGAATCAACGCAAACGGTTCGAGAAACCGTGCCCATTTCGCTGTCACAGACCCATTTTCAATGGCCAACCGCGAAGGTATCAGCAAGAGTAGCGTCAAAAAAAGCGACAAGAGAAACTGCGGCGATCGATCTTCGATTGAATCGAGTGACACCGATTCAAAGGTGAGATAGATCGATAAAAAGAATCCTGCAAAGAGCAAGGCAAACACCAGCGGAAAGCGAGCGAGCGTTCCTATTGTGGCGGTGGTGAGATCGCGGATCGAAGGGAATTTCAGTTTCATTGGGAACCTCATTTCGTTTGTGAAAAGATACAACAGGACCGAGTCTCGGCAGATTTCCATCTGAACTATTTTCACTTTTTATCATCGAAATACCTATAAAGAACCTGTGGATTTCTGAATTTTTTCTGAATATTATTGCGAGTACTCTACACAAAAGAAGTAATTCGTTCACATTTTCCCTTTCGCGACAGTTCATTTCACAAAACGTTATTTTTTGTGTATCATTGAGTCGTATTGACATTTTCTCGAATGGAGAAACAGATGAAACAGATACTTTTTACCATGGCAATTGCCTCAATTGTAACCGCCCAGGATATTAAATTTGGCGAATACACCAATCGCGACCTCGAAAATATTTCGTTCACCGACGCGATCACCTGTACCGGTGTCTACACCAAGCGCGGTGTCACTCCCGGAACTCAGGGCCCAGTAAACGGTTCAACCGGCTCGGATGTGGACACAGCGGCAATCATGCTGAAATTCAACTACGCCTACGATTCACTGACCAATCGCATCATAATGAACAACAACTACAACGGTCCATTCATGGATCTCGACGACCAGAAACGGGTCACAAAAATCACGAACGGCAAGATTCGCACAACGCGATTCACCTATGATCAGAACAAAATAACCGTGATTGATCTTCCCAATGACACCGCGATCACCCGCCACAGTTGCCAATGGGAAACGTGGTATCGCCCAGATGGTCAGATTGAAAAGATTGTCAAAACGCCCATGGATTGGACCTACGAAGGACCGCTGTTTTGGGCCACGGAACACGCCGATACAACGATCCACTCCTACGATGAATCGGGCAGAAAAACCGGCACAAAACTGATCCGTTACACCGCCGATCTGTTCCACTCATTTCCGTGGGTTCGCGCCATTGATTCAATTGCCTATGAGTACGATGATGTTCAAAAGAGCGTCACAGCTCACTCGCTCTCCCCGTTTGGCGACACGTGGAGCACTACTTCACAGGACACACAGTGGGTGGCGATCTACAACGACAAGAATCAGATACAGAAACAAACGAAGCGTCGCTGGGATGGTGCGCGACAAATCTGGGACACGCTTTACTACACCATTGCTACCTACGAATGGACCGATTCGCTTCTCACCGGTCGCCACGAAATTCTTCACTACGGCACCGGAAGCAGTACCATGGCCATTTGGGATGAAATCTATTTCTACGGAGATAATCCTCTCGTGGCAGGTTCGACCCCAACTCTTCCCGCAGTGGCAAAACTGAATAATTCACTTCAGATGCAAAGTTCCGGGGACATGATTGTTTGTCGTGGTCAGCAGGTCGATCGATTGATTATCGTGGGGATGAACGGTCGGATAATTCGAGAAATTCGCGGTGAATCAACCATTTCACTCGAAGGTCTTTCGCGCAATCAACCTCTTGTGACCATCGCATTTTTCAAGGGAAAACAGATCGGACTCTTGAAACTAGCCGGACAGAAATAACACCGGCGATTTTCGCGGTATACCAAAACGTGTTCATGGGCGAATTTCGATTCGCCCATTTTTATTTTCAGGATTTGAAGGAAACGCCAGTAATCACTAGAGGATTCGATGTTCGAGCCTGAATCCGTAGGCTCCTTTGCGAAAAATCACCGCACCTGAGAATCAATATCTTCCAGTTCGCGATAGATTTCATACCATCGTTGAATCGTATTTTCGAGAAAAACATAGTGGAAAACATAGGGAATTAGAAGCCCCACAAAGAGTAAAAAGAGCACGAACGTGCCAATTTGAGGAGCAAGAACGATAAGAATTAACGAGATCAAAAGAAATCCGATTATGGCCAAAAGCACGTGTAAGTGGGCCATTCGTTCGTTCTGAAGAAATCCAATCATGACAAAATGATCAGCGCGATCGGCGATAGTATCGCGCTCTGCCACGATACGTTCCATCTCTTTGGAATGGTTACGAATAAATCGCGACACATCCGGTGCAAACCCTTTTTTCATACTACCCCCGAATCGGCTATTTTCTTTCTGTAATTTCACCCTGCAACACTTTCGCAAGATCATCTTGTCTCGTCAAAATGTAGAACTCTGCCCTACGCAGAGCCGACCGATTTCAATAACTACATTTGGTGAAGAGATGAAAATCTTATCAGGTGTTCCACCACCACCGATCGAAGAGACCTCTGTTAGATCGGGAATATCTTTGGTCGTTACTGCCTGTAGCTCCCCGGTTGAGTCAAAACGGGTAATGAATCCAGAACCTAAAATCCAGAGTGAACCGGAACGCCGGTCGTAGTGAGCATCGCGAATTGCTGCATCCGGGTCTAGTATGTCGATCTGCGCATTCAGAGAGAGATCCCACAGAACGAGTTTAGAGCTACTCCCTACCCAAACTTTTGTGTCTGAAACAGGGAAAACCCATTGGATTGTATCACTCGCGAAAGATGGAATTTTGTACTGAACCCACGCGGAACTCTGACTAATATAAAGATTTCCTGTGTTCGTTCCTATGATTGGTTTCGCGTTTATCGCTGCGAGTGCAGTGACTGTATGGGCACTATCCCGCGAAAGTGCAGTGGAGTCCCAATTCGCTCCATCGAATGAGTAGATCTTCGATCCATTTAAAGCATAGAAAACACCGTTTTCTCTTGCAATAGCGTTACTATTTGGAAGCGAAAGCGGGGAATTGGCACTGGTATAGAGCGTTGACCCGCTTTTGTCCATTTTGACGATGCCATTCGTCGTATTTGCCCAGATGCTTGAATCCATCATAATAACATCAGTTATGAGCATGTTACTGAATATTTTTTTAGTCCAGGGGCCATTGTCACTGCGATGGAAAATCTGCGAATCGGCGGCCATAAAGAGTACACCATTTTCTGTTTCTGCCACGAAAGGAGCACTGGCAAAGAGCGGTGTGGTTAGTTCTCTCCAACTAAACCCGCGTGTGATTGAAATTGATTCACCGGCGATAACCTGCAAATCTGTTCCGATCGTTGAAACTGTCCCCACGGAATCAATGGTTACAACCGAAGGAATGTCGCCTGAAGGGAGGGCAATTGATCCCACTGATTTGAAAGGGGTTCCGGGAATCATGAGGATTTCGCTGTTTCCAGTTGTGACGATTCCAAATGTAGTTCCGTGCAGTTGAACAGGTACCGTATCTCCGGTAATTTCAAAATCACCGATTGATCCCACTGATCCCGAAGAATCGATCATGGAGATTCGGCAGATTCCTGCTTTTCGATCATCGGAAACGAATCGTCCATTTTGATCAGTCAAAATCGGTTTGAGTGTGTCTGGATTTGAAGGGATAAAATTGGTGTCGAGCAGATAGATTTCTGCGTTAACCAACGGCTTGCCGTTCACCGAAGCGACCCCAATGATCATCGGATTTCCCACGGTGGTGGAACTTCCACTCGCCACGTTTGAAGAGCTACTACACCCTGCGAGAATCAGTAAAACGATAATCAGAATATTAGTTTTCATGAGGAATCTCCGCGAGAGGGAACAGTTGGATGTTCATCTGAACCAGCCGGTCAACAGAACCGGCATCTTCGCGAACGATCGATTCTATTTCGCGACGGAATTTCTGAATCGCCTCTTTTACTTTTTGCTGGCCGTCGGAAGAAACACTCATGGAAACGCTTGATATATCGCGCAGTTCTGAAGGAAAAATATCCATTGACTCTGCTGCACGCACAAGCATTTGTCGATGAAACTGGCGGATAAAAAAACCCGGAGCTTCGTCGCCAGTGGTAACCTGCTGGGCCGTGAGTCGGAGTGTTCCGTCGGGACATTTTTCCACAAATCCTAAATCCTTGAGCAACATCACCGCTTTGCGCGCTTCGGTTTTGGATATTCGCGGGCGAAGCATTGATCCGAGTCGATAGTAGCCATCTTCATCTTTGGGATTGAATTTCACCACATTGAGCAGTTCGCGGATCGCCACCACCGTCCAGTCTGAAAAATAGTCGTACCGTTTTTCTTCCACCGAGTGAACCGCTTTTTCTGCACGTATCGATACGATTTTCCCGAAATACTCTTCGCGATCTTCCTGAGCCTTGGCCTGATCGAATCTTACCAAAAGGGTAAAGTATTCACCATCTTCCGGCGACAGCTTGAGCGCTTCGATCACATTGGGTATGGTCGATTCGGCAAGATTGCGCGAACCGTCGATCAACCACGGAAGAAAGTTTGCCAGTTTGATTCCCGCGTCGGCGGCAAAGGAACGGTAGGAAAAACCCTTTTCTGTGCTCTTTTTATAAGCGTAGTAATCGGCGAGGTAGACTCTATAGGAGATGTAGTTGTAGATCGATTTCATAGAATGTTTCCAGTCAAGAGATCAGGTTGAAAACGGTGTATCTTTTGTATTCATCAAATATACCTAATCTAGTTATGCTTTCTAGTATTTTCTCAATATTCTCCACATTTAAAAGGGCGATTATCCCCATGCTGTATTCTGCATGAATATTGTCTACTCCAATCAACCCATTCTCGTCCCCTCCGTGCACCGCCAATAAAATGACCCAACAACTTACTCAGACCATGGCGAATGATTAAACGATTCCACGTTCCAGAGAAAACAACGTGGGAAGTGAAACGCAATTCGGGTGAAGGTAACACATCGCCCGTTTTTGTATCTTTGGACGATAACAACCCGCCTATTTCTGAACCCCAATCATCGACTGCCACACTTTTGTTGTGCCCTTGTGAACAATCACCGCCGAAGCTTTGAACGTTCCCGCTACGCGCAGGCCATTTCTGTTGGTTAAATCCCAAAGGATCTGATTTGATTCCGTTTGTGAAACAAAAACAACATTTCCGGTGGCATCAAAAATCCGCAGGGTTGCCTGAGATGTTCCTGAAGGGAATGCAAAGGCGATATGCGATTCGTGGGGTGTCACGGGATTTGCAGAAACCACCACGTCGGCAATCGGCATTTTTGTGGGAGTGATTCTTGCGACTGTCGAGTCGTGCGGATACGATTCCCCTAGCGATTCGGCGAGTTTTATTTCTCGATGAACCACATCCCACTGTGAAGCGAAAAAACGCTCGTCGTCGCGGCCTGTTTTCATGATATTAAGATAGTCATAGGCAACGGGATAGTGAAGTGTATTGTGTCTTGTGCAGTGCCCGAGTCCGAGGTTGTGTCCCAGTTCGTGAGCCAATGTGCTTACGCAGGCGGCAACGGAATGGCCGGTGTATTTTCCATCGGTATAGCTTACGTTGATCGCTTTGTACGCGCCGCGAACGGGCTTTTTGTCTGCTCCGCCCATGCCGCGAGAACTTCCGCCTCCGTTGCCGTCGTACCCTTCGAGGGCGGTTTTGTTGCGAATCAAAAAGAGATTTGAATACACCGTTGTGGGGTTGGGAATTATTCCGCTGTCGATAGGGCTCCACCGCTCTCTGCCATCCGATTCGTAGCTCGTTCCATCCTTGTCAAAATCCCATAAGTATTCGCGATTCCCGTTGAATTTCCAGTGCAACTGCACGTTGATCCCTGCGTAGAGTGTGGAAATCGAATCGGTTATTGAATCTGCCCACGCCTGAGATCTCAAGGGATGATCCGTTTCTGTGGGGAAATTGATATAGGTGAATGAGACATCTATGTGCTTGCGTTTGGTGGTGGTAACGCGAATCATGCTCACCGTGTCTGTTCCATTCAGGAGGAAGAGATTTGTTATTCCTTCGGCGATTCCCGTGAGTGCTAGAACCAGGGAATCTCCGGCGATCGATTTGGTCACCGAAGCGATTGCGCCGTTTTGAATCACCGGTGTCAATGAAGATGATTTCGGAATCTTTACATATTCGGTGGTCTTAATTCCCACCATTTTGTCCGCGAAAAAATGGCCGCACGTGTCGAGCAAAAACTGATTTCTTTCATCTGAACAGACGGTAGTTTTTTTCATTCGTGAAATTGCCGTACCGCATGTTTTGAACCAGAGGCTGTTTTTGTTGGACGGCCCGCCCACTTTGTTTACGAATCCACCGATGTAGGGCGATTTTGATTCGTAGAACCCATAACTTCTGTTCACAATCGAATCCACAATAATTTCAAAACAGTACTCTTTTCCTGTTTTCAGTTTGAGGCCGGAATAGATATCGACAAGCGTGTCTTCTGGATCGATCACGCCGATTGTTCCCGTGGTGTCCACCACTTTGAAATCCGCAAACTGGTGGTAGGTCACGCCGGAAGGTGCATCGATCATGGAAGTGCCATCGAACGAGCTGTGGCTCGGGTCGAGCTTGCGATTCAAAGAATTGCGGTAGATCTCTTTCCCCGGTGTGATCGTGGATCCTTCGCAAACGCGAATCGTAAGCGATGCGCCGGTTCCGGCCCAGTAGTAACTTTTCAGCATGAGGTAGTGAAGTCGCACACTATCTGCGAGAGGGTCATTTGGCTTGATTCGAAAGGATTGGCGAATCGTGTCGGTTCCGCTGAAATTTACAACCACTGTGCCCAGGTCGCTGTCCTGCGAACCCATGGCAATTAACCCTTGGTCGATATATTCAGATCGCGCAGAGAGTGTGGTGACGATGATGACTATTGCAGCGGCGATTTGTATCACGTTCACAAGGAACCTCCTTCGGTAAGTAGTGTAGATCAAAAAATGGTTATCGCGAACTCGGTCTATAGGGAGAATATATTCTAAAAAATTTCCAATTGTGACATATTTGTGCATTGTTGTCAATTGATTGTTATATTTAGGTCAGTTATTGGTAGAATTGTGTTCCGGTTAGAATTTTTTTGGTATTCATAAAAATTTCCAAATTTGATTTTGTGTTTGTGTCAAAATAGAGTGTACTGGAGTTTAATATGCACAATCTTTGTGAAAAATCTGGTTCTGAACTTCCTTCGGGGCGGTTTGTAGAATTTGTAGAATGGACCAAGTTCAATAGTAACGCAAAAATCCTACAAGGAGGACCTATGCAGAATCTCTTTAAAATCACCATGGTCATTTTGATCTTGGTCGGCGCGCTCACTGCTCGCCCGTACAACGGCGATCAGTTTGATTTCAAACAGCCCGATGGTTCGGTTGTTCCGGTAAAACTCTACGGCGATGAGTTTTATATTCGCGCTGAAACGAACGATGGTTTCACGGTGGTTCGCGGCGATGACGGTTGGATCCGCTACGTCGATCTCAACAGTGCAGGTTCCGCGTTTGTTCCCGCGGAAGTGTATCGTGCCACGGGATCTGCATCGCGGTCGTTTCGCGAAAAGCACCTCGACCTGAATATTGCAACGATTGAACGGATTGCCGATTCAACCCGTCAAATGTTGGATCGCGGTTCGAAATCGCGATCGGCTATTGCGCCGCTGCCGATGGTGGGAACATTCAAGGGTGTGACAATCATTGTGGATTTCTCTGATCGTCCAGGAACGATCTCTTCTTCTACAGTGGAAAACTTTCTCAACAGCGACACCTACGCCGGTGACGGCAATGTCTCTTCGGCAAAAAAATGGTTCTCTAATGTTTCGAGTGGTAAATTGAACTACAGCACCGTGTTATACGGGTACTACCGCGCAAAACACCCCTTTAGCTATTACGATGATCAAAATGTGAACTACGGTCAGCGCGCATCGGAACTGATTCAGGAAGCACTGGCGGATATGAATGCCAAAGGATTTGATTTTTCATCACTTACCATGGCAAATGGATCAGTTCCACTGAACCTCTTTTACGCAGGGGGAAGCAGCGGTACGTGGGCAAAAGGTATGTGGCCTCACCAAAGCCAGACCAGTATGGTCACCTACGGAGGGAAAACGTTCTCCAAGTATCAAATCACCGATATGGGATCAAAAATGACTCTGGGAACCTTTGTTCATGAAAATGGTCATATGCTTTTGGGCTATCCCGACCTCTATTCATACGTAACAGGAGGCGGTGACTGGATTAAGGATTACTGTACGATGGGGCTCGGTTCGGTGAATCATCCCAATAACCCCCATCCGTACAATCCCTATTTCCAAGAACTGAGCGGATGGATCACTCCGCAGGATCTTACGGGAAAAACGAACATGACCGTGAGTCTCACCCCGAGTGACAAGGGCGGAATCGCTAAGGTCACCGGTGGAAGTTCTGAACATTTCTATATCGATGCACGAAATAAAACTGGCCACGCCGGAACATTTCCCAATTCAGGTGTGCTGATCTGGCACGTTCTTGAAACTTCGAACAACACAAATACTCTCGCCGGAGGAAATCCTCTTCTGAAAATTGTCGAAGCGGATAACAATAACATTCTGTATCAATCGGGAGATTTTTTCACCACGAAAAATGGAGCCGTGTTTACGAATGCAACGGCGCCAAGTTCGAAATGGTACAACGGGACTACGTCGGGACTTGCGATCAGCAACCTTCAATTTAGCAGTTCACTCTGTAAGTTTGATCTCGGAACCGGCGGAACTTCCACAACCTACGACCTCACCGTGAACAGTGGATTGGGTGACGGCAAATATGAAGCGGGCATGGCAATCGAAGTGACAGCCGATGCAATCGTCAACAAAATTTTCGACAAATGGACCGGCGATATTGCTGGTTTGGCCGATGCGACCAAATCCCCAACAATCCTGACTATGGGAGCGAAAGCAACCACAATCACCGCAACCTACACCGATGGTGTGACGCTCACCGTGAATCGTGGAGTTGGTGGCGGAACCTATAAAGTCGGTTCCAAAGTGACAATCATTGCGGATCAAACAACTCCAGACAGCATTTTCGCTGGGTGGATTGGTGATATTTCGGGCATTGTAGATCCGACAAAGGCATTCACCTCGTATACTATTGGAACTACTCAAGCTACGGTAACTGCTTCATACAAGAGCAAATCAGCGGGTACAACCTATGCGATTACCGTGAACAGTGGAACCGGATCGGGATCATTTGCCACGGGAACGCAAGTGACTATCACAGCCGATGCTCCGGCGGCGGGCAAAACCTTCGACCGTTGGACAGGGGATGCAAATCTTCTTGCTGATTCGACAAAATCGACAACCACGCTTACTGTGGGAACCAAAGAGGCTTCTGTGACAGCACTTTACAAGAGCACCGTTGTCCTTGATACAAGCAAGCTTTCGGTAAACCTTTTGGGACATTCGGGCTGGGAATCGGGAGCGGACGAGTATGGATCAATTTCTACAATTGATACCTCTGATTTGACAAAAAAAGCAGAAGGAAAATTTTCTACGGTGGCTGATGATATTGCCGCGGAGAAATACTCCTGGGCGAAAATGACCAGTTATCTTGCAAAAGCATTGACCGGAGTTACTCTCTTGAAAGTTACGTATACTTCGGACAAACCGGTGACCATGGTTCTTGAGCAGACCGGCCTTTCCGAGGCGGGAACCGCGTACGGATTTGAACTTCCTGCGGGAACAAATCGCACGGAATATCTGACGCTTGACCAGTTCAAACAGCCAAGCTGGATTACGACTGCTCAGAAAGCTGCACTTGATCTTACTCAGGTGAAAGCAATCGGTTTTGAAGCGGTCAGTAAGAACGCGGCAACAACCATTGCTGTCACAGAACTGAAAGCTCAGAACTATGTGGTTGATCCGGTTGGTGTGGTGTCTCATATAACAAAATTCACGGCTCTTCAGCTTGCCGGAATATCCTCAGGAAATCTGAATCTTCAGATCCCCACCGCCGGAACCTACGCGATCGCGATCTACAGCTTGACCGGCCGTCAACTGTTCCGTGAAACTCGCTCACTTTCGGCAGGAGCCGTTGCGATTCCGAGCGGATTGACCAACAGTGGAATCTATCTGATCTCTGTTGAAGGAGCGGGATTTAAGGGAATGTTCAAGGGAGTTGTTCGGTAGATGTTGCTTGCGTGAGTGTATGCACTTTCTCCGATCAGGGGCTGTTTCGAAATTGAACTGAGACAGTCCCATTTTTATACCTCATGTATTATCCATGGTATGCCAGGGGCGTTGTTGTTGATAGGCATATTGTGGTAGATATTTTTAGGGAAGAAAGTCGTATCCGGTTAGTCACGTTCGAATAAAAGCAGGTCTTGAGGAACCTCTTTTTTGTGATAGCGACAATCGCATATATCTAGTTTGGCATATTTCCATTCCATGAACATTTTCAAATAGGTGCAATAGTTAGAGAACATTTTTTTTCTTACACATGATGAAATATTTTTTCTTAGTATGCTTTTAATAGGTGAGTTATGTTTTAGAGTTAGATAAATGTGAAAAACGGAATATCTTTCATTATTGTATACATGATAATTCTCTTCGAAAAAGGATTCAATATGATCTTAAAAAACGTGTTTTTAGCAATTGCAGTAGCGGGAACCATTGTTTCTGCCTCTTCTCTGAAAGGTCAAAATCAATTCACCCCCGGTGAAGAACGATACCGTTTTTATGTAAAATTTAAACCAGAGCTTGGAACTGACCTTGTGAGCGGGATTCCGGAATTCAGTCGTGCGGGAAATAGTCGAGCCACTTCGGTTCTTGATAAAATCAGCGGACTTCGCTTTAATCATTTGGTGAATTTTACTCCGGAAGAAAAACAGGCTATTCGTTCTGGGCGAGCAAGTCGTTCGGTGTCAGGATATGATCGCACACAGTATTCGGGACTAGTGGAACTTCAGGGTGCATCGCTGATGCCTAAAGAATCACTGATGAAACTGGCCAATGAATTGGAACTTCTCGAACAGGTTGAATATTGTGAACTTGCCCCACTCACTCCGCCAACTCCTCCGTCGATGGATCATGAAATCCGCTGGAATCCCCCTGTAACGACACAGAGTTGGGTGGATAAGCAGTTTTATCTCTACGGTGTCGACAAAACGAACAACAATATTTCCGGTATTTATGCCGATTGGGCCTGGGATCAGGGAATAACGGGGCAAGGGGTACAGATTGCCGATGTTGAATGGGGATGGGATTATCTTCACGAAGAGTTCAACGATCCTAAGCGCTTTATTGATGTTATTACCACGACAAATCATACGTACGATGATCATGGAACGGCGGTTCTTGGGGAGATGATGGCCACGAAGAACAGTTTTGGGGTAACCGGTGCGGTCTATGGTGCAGATAAATTTTATGGATTTTCGGAAATAACCAAAGGGCGCCCTGCGGCAATTTTGGCGGCAATTGATTCTCTGAAAAAGGGCGATGTACTTGTCTATGAAATGCAGACAGGTGGCCAAAATAATGAATTTGTTCCTGCCGATTTCACCCAATCGGTTTGGGATGTGACTAAAACTGCCACAGATAAAGGAATTATTGTTGTGGCGGCAGCGGGGAACGGAAATCAAAATCTCGATGGCAGTTTTTATTCTGCATATCGTGCTCGGGGTGATAATGGATCGATTATTGTGGGGGCAGGAACAAAAATTGGACGCGACAAAGCAAGCTTTTCGACGTATGGTTCACGAGTTGATGTCTGTGGAATCGGTGACTGGTCGATTTATACTACCGGTTACACTGATCTTTACAATGGTGGAGCACATGCAAATTATACGAAAAGTTTCTCTGGAACGAGCTCTTCCACACCGATTGTTGCGGCTGCTGCGGTGGCAATTCAATCGTATGCAAAAACCAAACTAGGTAAAATTGTATCGCCAAAAGATATGCGAGCTCTCTTGGTTGCAACCGGAACAGCACAGGGAACGGGAGGTAAGATTGGGCCACTGCCAAATATTCAGGCTGCGGTTACCAAGTTGATCGCCGACTCTGGTGCAGTTGTCAGTACGCAGTATGATATTGTGGTGAACAGTGGAACCGGCGATGGGAAATATGCGGTGGGAACGAAAGTTACGATCACCGCTGATACTCCTGCGGCCGGCAAAGCCTTCGATCGCTGGACCGGAGATGCACACCTGCTTGCCGATTCGACAAAATCGACAACCACGCTTACCGTGGGAACCAAAGCTGCTTCTGTGACAGCACTTTACAAGAGTGCCGTTGTCCTTGATACAAGCAAGCTTTCGGTGAACCTTTTGGAGCATTCGGGCTGGGAATCGGGCGCGGATGAGTATGGATCAAAATCAGTGATCGACACGGTGACGAAAGCGAAAAAAGTAGCGGGAACATTCACTACTGTAGCCGATGACGTTGCCGCAGAGAAATACTCGTGGGCGAAAATGACCAGCTATCTCGCAAAAGCATTCACTGGAGCTACTCTCTTTAAAGTTACGTATACTTCGGACAAACCGGTGACCATGGTTCTTGAACAGACCGGCCTTTCCGAAGCGGGAACTGCGTACGGATTTGAACTTCCTGCGGGAACAAATCGCACGGAATATCTGACGCTTGACCAGTTCAAACAGCCGAGCTGGATAACCACTGCTCAGAAAGCGCCACTTGATCTTTCTCAGGTGAAATCAATCGGTTTTGAAGCGGTCAGCAAGAACACGACCACGGCCATTGCTATCACAGAACTGAAAGCTCAGAACTATGTGGTTGATCCGGTCGGTGTGGTTTCTCATACATCGAAATTCTCGGCGCTTCAACTTGCAGGAATCTCCGCAGGAAATCTCAATCTTCAGATTCCCACCGCCGGAACCTACGCGATTGCGATGTACAGCTTGAACGGTCGTCAACTGTTCCGCGAAACAAGATCGCTCTCAGCAGGATCAGTGGCAGTTACTACGGGAATAACCAACAGCGGAATCTATCTGATCTCTGTTGAAGGCGCAGGGTTTAGCGCAATGTTTAAAGGGGCTGTTCGATGAGATGTGTGGGATCGAACGATTACGCAGATGCAATTGGACAGGTAGATGTATCAAGTCATAAGTACTGAATTTACACTATTTTTTCGATCGCGAATAGATCCAATTAGTGGATGATAACTTATCGCATGATTATTGCTTCGGTGTGAAATATATGTTCTTTAAACAGGAAGATTCTTTCTCTAACGGCGACTCGCAGTCGCCTTGTTCATAGGAAATCGGCGAGCTCAGCTCGCCCACTATGAACAACTGTTAATTCATTTAATTCACACCACATCAATAGAATAGCAGAATTGTTGCCGAAAAAACAGAGAAATCAGCTCAATGGAGATAAGGAAAGTCACTATTCATTCACTTTCCACTGAACAATTTCGTTCAGGCGATATTGAGGATATCTCTTTTTACCATACTCAATTGCATGAACCGGACAGCCGTGAATACAGCGAGTACACATCATACAGGAAAGCCCGAATTTCAGTTTTTTATCGAGTTTGATAGTATTCTTTGGACAATTTTTAACGCATTTGCCGCAACGGATACAGTTTTCGTTGGCGGAAAAACTTTTTCCCATGAACCGTGTCATTACCGACATGGTTTCCGCCAGAAGATCGATTCCCAAAGTACTTTTTTCTGGTGAGATATCAGCGCCAGAAAGAATCTCCTGATTTGCAACGAGCTCAGCAGTTTCAATCCGTGTTTTTTCAACCAGTTGTGAAGCGATATCGTCACTCATTTTTTCATACTTACCAAAGAAGTAATTGCGTGGCATTACAAAGGTTCGCAAAGCTGGAACGGTATACCCTTTTTTGTGAAGTTTGGCAGCCAATGAGGTAACGCCAAATGCATTCAACAGACCCGCGGAGGTTGAAAAAGGAATCGCAACAGCTCCGGCAGAAGCATCCGGAACATTTCGAATCACCCAGCGAATCAGATGTTCCGGCACATTTCCCGCATAGATCGGGCCACCTATGAGAAGAAGTTCCGTGTCAGAACCAATCGGGGTTCCCGTTTCTATGGAATCACAATTAACCGCGTTTCCTTGAATAACATAGTGTTTTTGAATCTCTTCGGCGGCAAATTTCGTATTTCCCGTACCACTGAAATACCGAATCACAATGTTCATATTTTCCCCCTAATGATTATTTCAATGTATTTCAAAATCGGTAGAAGCAACCACATGGATTGCCTCTATTGAGCCAATTATTCTCGAACAAGTAACACTCCCGCTTCCATGTGCCACGTGTTTGGATAGAGATCAAAGAGAGCCGTGCGTTCGATTCGATACCCTTTCGTTACCCACACGCCAAGATCACGAGCCATCGTGGTGGGATTACAAGAGATATAGAGAATCATTTGGGGCTGAAGATCTATTACACCTTTACGAACTTCTTTGGAGAGCCCCGTTCTAGGTGGATCGACAATCACCGTATCAAACTCACGAGCCTTTGCAGAGTGGAAAAATGATTCACTACTCATGCCGAGAGCGGTTCCCGTGGTAAATCCGTTGTCGCGAAATCCCTCTTTTGCTTTGTCAGCCATGGCAACGGAAAGTTCTACCAAGACCGTCTCTTTGAATCGCTTACCATGAAACAATGAAAAAAGTCCTACGCCACCAAAGAGATCAAGGAGACGATTTCCGCAGAGGCGATCACAGCACCAGTTTGCCATCGCTTCGGTCAAGAATCGGTTGCTCTGGAAAAAAGAGTCCCCTTCAACCTTAAACCGAAATTCCCCGACGTTGATAACTCCATCATGCTTTGTAACTCCAGCCATGACAGGATCTGATGCAACACCATTGCCGGTATCGATCAACATCATTCCCCGTTTGGAATTAATTGCCGCATCGCGAACGGATTCGTGATCAGCAAGAATTTCGTTCAGCTTTTCTGTGAGGAGAGGGCACTGTGTAATTGATTCTACATCATTGCTTTTTGCTTTGAAAAAGCCCACATTTTCCGAAACAAGGTCAACCTTAAACTGCGCTCGACAGCGGTAGCCAAACTCTTCAGCGGTAAAGAGTTCCGGTTTGGGATAGATCGAAATTTTGCCGATCCGCTTCATCGCATCAGCAAAGATAGACTCTTTGGCACGGATCTGTTCTTCGTAGGCAATGTGAAGCCAACTGCATCCACCGCAGATTCCATAGTGAACACAAGGGGCTTCACGACGAAATTCAGATTTCGTAAGAACTTCTTCTGTTTCAAAATAGGGAATCCCGCCCTGTTTACCAACAGGAACACACCGTCCGGTTTCGCCAGCAATGAGGCCATCGACAAAGACGATGCCAAGATCTTCCGTGCGCGCCATAGCGAATCCGCCGTAGAGCATTTTTTCTGCGGTCAGTTCACGGGATATTTGATCAATTGGCAAAACGAGCACTCCACCATTCGCCTTCGGCAAGTTCGTCGATCATGGAGAATCCCGCCGCTTTGGCAAGGTCGATACAAAGATCACGTTCGGTTGTTAACAACCCAGACCAGATCAGCAATCCATTTTCAGTCATACGGTTATGGCATTCGTTGAGAAGTGGCGCCGACTCGGAACGGATCATGTTCATTACCACAGTATCGAATGTTTCTTCTTTGTCGAGATCGTCAGTGGTGCCGATCAAAAAGTCGATATGAGCATCTTTACGGTTCGCCGCAAGGTTCTCTTCGAGGTTGATTTCGCAATCCTGATCCAGTTCAACGCCGGTCATCCGTTCGTACCCGTGGAACTCCGCCACAAAGCAGAGAATCCCCGAACCGGTTCCGATGTCGAGCAGTGAAGTACGATTACCTCGATCGCGAGCGATCAATTGAGCACAAAGGCGAGTGGTTTCGTGGTGTCCCGTTCCGAATGCCATGCGCGGTTCAATCTTGATCCAGTGGTCACCTTCAGCAAGCGGCGGTGTTAACCATTCGGGAGAACACCAGATCGTATCGGTAACTTTAATTGGTTCCATGGTTTCGCGCCATTTTGCGTTCCAATCGCGATCTTCGATCAGTTCGTTATCTCCAATAGAAATACACATATCTCGCACTGTGTCAGCTACTGTTTTACAGGTATTATTATCTTCGAAATAACAGACATACTCCGTTGTGTCGCCAACTTCTTTCTCTTCACAACCAAGCATTCCTTCGACATAGCAAAGGCCTAAAAACTCTTCGCCGATTGCCGTGTCAACAACTGCGGTAAATCGAACTGCATCACTCATGTAGATTCTCCTGTAAAAAATATAGCCTCAAAATAACCTATGCCAGCGTGACTCTTGTTGATGATTTTATGATTTGAACACACGAGGTCAATCGTTTCCGATGATAGGAAAACATATTTTCACAGTATCTTGCAAAGGGGAATCAATGGTTCATATTCGCGAATTTAACGCACAAGCCGAATCACTTCAAGGGATTAACCTCATCGAAGCGAGTGCGGGAACGGGAAAGACGTTCACCCTTGCACTGCTGGTGGTTCGCCTTATCGTCGAAGGCGATACTCCCTTGACAATTCAGGAGATCGTTGCTGTTACATTCACAAAAGCGGCCACGGCGGAACTCAAAGAGCGCGTGGGGAAATTTCTGCGCGACTCTCTATCACTTCTCGAAGAATCATCCCGTTCAGAAGAGATTGATAATAAACCTCTTTGCGACTATATCAACACCGTTCGGTCAACACTTGACGAGGGCGTATTAAAAAAGCGTATCGAAGCTGCCTTGCTTACTGTTGATGAAGCATCGGTTTTCACAATCCATGGTTTTTGCCAGCGATTACTCACCGATTTTGCCTTTGAATCGGGAGCCGAGTTTGGTCGTGAAATGATTTCTGATCAAAATGAACTGATTGAAGAGATTCGTAACAACTTCTGGAGAAAAGAGATACTTTCACTTTCGGCGAATGAATTTCGAGCGGTTACCAAAGAGATCGCCACGCCTGAGCTTCTTCACAATCGTGTTTCAGCGGCAATTAATTCGACACAAATTGTTATTAACGGGATGATTGAGTCAAAACCACAAACAGCTATTATTCAACAAGAAAGAGCTGAACTGGTTCAAGGAATCCATTCTCTTTGGGAAATTCACGGAACCGACGTATCACGGATCATTGTCGAAGCGAAAGAGGCGGATATTCTTAACGGAACATCATACAAAGAGTGGATTTACGATCTCGATTCACTCTTTCGTTCATCCTTTGAATCGGATGATGAACTAAAACGGTCAAATCTTCTCTGCCAAAATGGATTTAAGACAAAGGGGAAAAACAGTCCACCTCAACATACTTTTTTTGAACAACTTGCCCACCTTTTACCAAAACTCGAATCGGCTAATGAAGACCTAACGGTGGCTCAAAAGTCTCTGGTAACATGGATAGAATCACGCTATATCTCTCATATTCAAAGAGAACTGACTGCGACCAAAGATGCGCGCAATCTCGGTAGTTTTGATGACATGATTAACGGTGTGTTCAATGCTGTGAGTGACAAAAATCCTCGGCGCGAGCTCTTTCTTTCGCTCGTGCGCGACCGATTCAAGGCTGTCTTAGTAGATGAGTTTCAAGATACTGACACTCTTCAGTTTACAATTTTCAAGGAGATTTTTTCGCCATCGATCTTTTTCATGATCGGCGATCCAAAACAGGCCATTTATAAGTTCCGTGGTGGCGATGTGTACGCCTATTTAAAAGCTCGCAACCAACAGGGAATTAAAGAGTTTACACTGAATACCAACTACCGATCCGAGGCGAAACTTATCGATGGATTAAATGCCATTTTTTCTATTTCCGGCACCGATTCGCCATTTCTTACTGAAGGGATCGCTTACCATCAAATAAAAAGTGGGATTTCTCGATCAGCTATTACCTGCGATGGAAAGGAACGTAGTTCCTTGAAAATATGGGAATTGGAAATACCTGTCAGCTATGGTGGCAATACCGATTCGATCTCTAAGGGAAAGGCAACAGCCGTTATTAATGAGGCCATAACCGCAGAAATATCTGCACTTTTGGCAAATAATTGGGAAATAGGATCACCCACTTCACGCAAGAGAGTTGTGGCGAAAGACATTGCTATTTTGGTAAGTACGGGGATGGAAGCTACTGATTTAAAAGAGATTATGAATCGTTCCGGAATTTCTGCGGTGACTATTAAAACAGGCGCACTTTATGGATCTGCCGAAGCGGTTCAACTGTTGGGAATAATGGAAACGGTATTGTCTCCTTCATCAGAAAAACTGATTCGAGCGACTCTCTTTCAGAAACCATTTTCGCGCCAACTAGCCGAAATAGAAAAGAGTCTTTTACCATTTATGGGACGCTTTACAGAATATCATCAGATCTGGGAATCGGAAGGCTTTATGGCGATGATTCAGCAATTGTTTGACCAAGAACAACTCTATTCGCATTTGATTTCCCGCGAAAATGACGGTTATCGACCACTGACTAATTTCAGACATCTTTTTGAACAATTGCATCTTGTTGAATTTGAACAAGGTATAGCACCACTTCGCCTAGTCACTCACCTTCGAGAGATGATCGCAAATCCCTTTGGCGAAGAACATCAGCAACGAATGGAAAACGATGAATCAGCGGTGAAAATCGTGACAATTCACAGTAGCAAGGGATTGGAGTACCCCATCGTTTTTGTCCCTTATCCGTGGACACTAACCTACTCAATTGCCGAAAAATCAGCATTTAAGAAAATTATTCACCCCATTAATCACCGTGATGGCAATACGATTTTCAATCTTGCACCCGATGCTGATTCGACCTTTGCGATTCGCGAGTATAACGAAGAACAACAACGACTCTTTTATGTGGCACTTACTCGTGCAAGTCAGCGGCTCTATTGTGTTCATGCTGAATATTATACAAGTTATTCACAAAAGAGTAAGATCATTGATGACCAGAATCCTTCGCAGCGCTTTTTAGCGCGGTTCAAGACTGAACCGCACGCATCTATTGAATGGCAATCCTTAGATTCTGAACATTCAGTTCAGAAAATTCCTGTCAGCGATATCACAGCAACAAATGCTATTCGATCATTCGACAAATCAATAACTTCTGGTGAATCAACGAAAAGTTACAGTTCGATAATGGCTCACCCTGAACTGATCAAACGCAACCGCACTCCGGCGGAGCCGAAATCGATTTTTGCCTTCCCCAAAGGCGCTCGAACAGGGAATGCGTGGCATCGCATTTTTGAAGTTATTGATTACTCACAAACACCGGAAAACCAGCATGATGGAATTCTTCGAGCCATGGGTGAATTCGGTTTTTCTCCTGACAAATTCGATTTTGACTGCATCTATGCCATGACTGCGGCAACGCTGAATCAAAAACTGTTCTATCACAATGGAAACTCTTTTTCTCTCAGTCAGATAGATAGATCAAAGCGCATAACAGAAATGCCGTTCTACCTACGTGCAGATTGCGGTGAACCATCGCTCATTCGCGATATTATAGAACAGCATGAAGGATTCACCGTGTCAATCCGGCCGGAATCATTTCATGGATTTCTTCAAGGTTTCATCGATCTTCTCTTTGAATATGAAAACAAATGGTTTGTGCTGGACTGGAAATCAAACCACCTTGGAAATAGTACCGATCAGTATTCATTCGAGTCACTTACCGAAGCAATGGAAGAAAATGAATACCGCCTTCAGTACATTCTATATATTGTTGCCGTGACGAAGTACCTTTCAAATACCTTGGAATCATTCGATTATGATACTCATATCGGAGGAGCGTACTATGTTTTTCTGCGAGGAGTTACGGATCATGGCTCTGAAGGTTTTTGGTTTTCAAAACCGAAACGCGAAACTATCGAGTCGCTCTTGCGGTTGTTTGTAATTGAAATGGCAGCGAAGTAACATGCAGAAAATCAAAATGATTGCATTACTCAATTCAAAATGGACAGTGCTCATTTTTGCCCTGTGCTTTTCTGCAGTATCGCTTGTGGCAGGATTTTCCGCGAAGTTTGCAGTTCCGGAGTTTGCACAGGGGTACCACGCAGCAGAAAAACTGCGACAAAGTAGTGCAATTTATGATATTACACCTAGTGAAAGTCATAAATTTGAATTGTCGCCAACAGTTTTGCCCATTTATAGTTTGTTTACATCATTTGATATAAACACAGCGTCGAAACTTTTTTTTATGATAAGCTTATTAGCCTCAATTTTATCTATTTACAGATTACTCAACATTATCAATGCTCATTTCCCAAACCATTCATCCATTCAGTTTAATCATACAGAAATAGTTCCTCTTCTCGCCATTTCTCCACTAATCCTCGATCAATTGGTACGTGGTTCGAACTCTCTAATTATCTTGTTTTGTTTTACCGTGGTGATCGATTCGCTATTGATACGGAGGAAAGTTTTTTCTGGAATCATATTGGGAATTTTATTCCTCATAGCCCCTGAAACTATTCTCCTCCTGATTCCACTATTAATTTTCCATCGCTGGCGTACTCTAATCCCTTTTCTTGTGGTGGTCGTCGCTGGATGGACGTTAATTATTCCTTTTGTCGGAGGAAATATCGCCGCGGGAACGCTTGTACTTGACTGGTATGCGATGCAATCTGAGAATGGTTTGTTTTCGCGATCAGAACTCTCCATCGCATCAATTCTTTATAGTAACAACCTTTTTTCATTGCGAGCGTTAGGAGTTTCACTCCTGCTGATTTTAGCATCAACCCTTAATCCTCTCTGGTTTCGATTCCGCCGCAAATCCGAATATTCTAAGGTTTTACTATCTATGATGATCGTAGTTTTTGCGGTTGGACCGCTTGTTATTTCCGATGGAATATCATCATATATTGTAGCTATTCCACTGTTAATTCTTGGACTACCGAGTGTACAACCTCGAATCATATGGCGACTAACCTTGTTGCTATCGGCGGCACTTTTTGCGGTTTCCGGATTGATTGGCAGTTCGGGTGGAGCATTTGTGGCGGTGATTGTGATAATGGCGTGCTCAGTTACATTGTTAACAAGTGACAATAATGACGAAATATCAGGTTCTTAGAACATTCTAAATGTTCCGAAATCATCGACATCGTTCATTCTAATTGTATCTCGTAGAGTTGTAGGAACAGGGCCAATTTCGAATAATCGGGGATCAGCAGAAATAGGTGATTCATTGAGCAACGCCAAGACAATGGCCTCGCCGGGTCGAGGTTCCAGTTGCACAATGCGTTCATTTTGTTCAATAAACAGCTGACATTGAACAATTAAATTAGCTTTGGGGATCAGTCTCATATGGGTCACGTCAGCTTCTAATCCTTCGATGAGTTCCTGTGAAAAATCCCGCGCATGTTCATTGATACCGGGAAATGAGAAGATTGCAATTCGTGCGGCATCATTGGCACTTACGGCAATACGAATCTCTCTAACACCATTAATTTCATTGAGCAGTGCGATTGGTGAACCATTTTGATCATGAGTTAATCCGCTAAACTCCATTGGCACAAACATGAACGGTTCCCCTTCGTTGCAAAGTACATCTTAGCGCCGCTAATATATTTTCGCGTCGCCACCGGTTCAATGGAAAGAGGGGTGTTTGTGAGCCAAAGTTTCAATGCTGATGCATTTCAAGGGAGTTTCGATGTACTATTCATCAATCCCCAGATGGCAATTCCTCATTTTGCAGTTCAATCCATCGCTGAAATATCTCCACAGAAGCTCTTTGACCAAGGTGTTCGTGTCGTCATCTTCGACAAAGATAACACAATCACAGCTCCCTATATAAATTCAATTTATCCAACTCTTTGTTCTGTTATTGAAGAGTTCAGAAATGTGTTTGGCACCAATCTTCACATCCTTTCAAATTCGGCAGGGACCAATGACGACCCCGATTTTCGGGATGCCGATGCAATCGAACAAAATCTTTCTATTTCAGTAATTCGCCATCAACGCAAAAAACCGGAGGGTTCTGAAGATGTTAAAAAGTTTCTTAATTGCAAAGATAATGAAGTTGTTATGATCGGTGATAGACTTTTGACAGACACGCTTTTTGGCAATCGATCTGGCTTTTTGACTATTCACACGGGCATTTTGACCTTGAAAGGTGACAATATCCCCGCAGCAATCGCACGTTTTCTTGAAAATCAACTTCTTAAGGTGTGGAAATTGCGTGGTATCACTCCGCCTTCGCACCCACTCGACACTATTACGCTACTCTAATCTTACCGGTTTGAATGAGTTCTACTACCGGAATATCTGCGGGTGAAAATTGATATGTAAGCAACTGATTTGGCATAACCCATTCAATTAAATCGTGATCTGTAGCATGAATAGGTAGTGTTCTCGCGGTACAAAACCAGACACGCAACTCAATCAATAGATTCTGCGATGTGAAAGGAAATATTCCCAACTCAGATTTGACGTCAATTTCCATTCCAAATTCTTCTGTAAATTCTCGAACGAGACCTACTTGGTCAGATTCTCCCACTTCTAATTTACCGCCGGGAAACTCCCAGAGCCCACCGTTACTTTTTTGAACCGAACGTCGGGCGATCATGATTTTTCCATCGTGGATTACAACCCCGGCAACGACAATCATAGAAATCCTTTCATTCACACGTCAATGCAATCGACAACTATATTTCACTTCGTAAAATAGAAGGAAGGTAGCCCGTTGCGACAGAAAATCAAACGCCTCATATCCCTATTGTTGAAAAGCGGTGTTACCATTGGCGTTATTTATTGGATTATCAGTAAGTTCGGGTGGGAAAAGATCACTTCAACCATCGCAAAATCGGATCCTTTCTGGATAGCTATTGGCATACTTCTGTTCGTTGTAAGTATTCTTCTTGGTGCTTTCCAATGGAGGATCCTCTTAAAAAATCGAGGGCTAGATCTTCCGATAAAAAAGACGATTTATCTCTATTTTACAGGGATTTTTTTCAACAATTTCATGCTCGGTATGGTCGCTGGTGACTCGTATAAAGTTGCACATCTTCACTTTAATGAAGGCAAGGCGAAAAGCGGTTTTGCTGCCACGTTCTATGATCGCATAGCAGGATTGTTAGCTATTGCAGTATTTGCACTTGGCGGTGGCTTATGGCTCTTTTTTGCAGATAAAGAGACTCGGATGTCTTCGCTTGAAATGATGCCTCTTTCAATTCCATTTACAGATGTTCATCTCAATATGACTCCTGAAATGTGGATAAACGGTACACTCATTTTGACATTTTTCTTTGCCATTATTCTGGCAATGTTTTTCATCATGTTTATTTCAAAGAGATTACAAGTAATAACTCTTTCGCTTGCGGGTAAAATTGCATCGGAAAAGATTCGATTGCGCACCCAATCAATTTTGAAAGAGTTGTTTATTGATCGTCACGACTCCGAAGAGAAACGAACATTTGCAGTAGTATTGGTATACTCGTTCATCATTCAATCTCTTAGGATGATTGTTCACATCATGGCCGCCATTTCTTTAGGGATTTTCCAACCGGAAACCCTTCACTATTTCTTTATTATCATACCGATAATTGCGTTTATGACAATCGTGCCACTTCCGTTTGGTATCAGGGAAACTCTTGGTGGAACACTTTTCCTCGCAGCGGGATATAATCATGATGAAGCGGTAGTTATGGAATTTCTTGCCACTTTGATCGGCATTGCAGGATCACTTTTTGGTGGAATCACGTTTATCCTTGATCGCAAAAAAAGAGCGTAATGAGAGCGAGTACACACGTTGCATAATTTTCCAAAAGTGCTTTTTACCCTATTAAAATCGGTACCTCGGCACCACGGTGTATCAATATTTTAAAATCGAGAAACATTTCTGCTTTTTGTTTGATTCTTCACTATTTTATAAAAAAGTTTAATGTTTGCGGATATTTGAACGAATCAATCATACTCTTTCAAACAGGTATTTCAATGAAATTCCCCACGCTCTGTATCATAATATATTGCTTCTTATTAATCTCCTGCTCTGATCAATCGCTTTTGTCCACAACCGAAGGTTCACCTCTTCAATGGAAAGGGGCCCGATCGTCAGATCCCACTCCACCACAACTGAATTGGGCTTATTACAACACCTCGTTGAAAACATCGCTCATTTTTAACGGGAAAACATGGGAAGTCATGGCAGTGAGTGGTATTGATGGCAAAAATGTACGCTGGCTTGGAATGCTCGATACATTTCCTTCAAACCCAGAGTTGTGTGCCAATTCAGCTTTTTTCTACAACGTGGATAGTACAAGTTATCTCTTCAATGGAACGACTTGGTCTATAATGACACCTGCAGGGATCGATGGAAAAGACATTGTTTGGCAAGGAGATCGAGGTAAAGCACCAGAAAAGCCCGAACTCAATTGGGCGTACCACGATACTATCCAGAAAAAAAGTTTTATCTATAATGGCACGAAATGGGATCTCTTTTCTGCCGATGGGATTAACGGTCAGAAAGTTATCTGGAAAGGGCCTTCGAATAAACATCTGCCACTTCCGGAAAAAAACTGGGGCTACTACAATACGATTGATCGCACAAGCTACCTTTTCGATGGCATTTCGTGGAAAGTAATCACCAAGGATGGACTCGATGCCCCGCAAGGTGATCCAATGATCTGGGTTGGTGAGTTCCCTACTCCCCCTGAAAACCCAAAGCTGAATTGGATGTACCGAAACAGCACAGATGGATGCTCCTATATTTGGGATGGAATAGTCTGGAGTATGATTGCAAAAATTGGAAATAATGGCGTACCTATTATCTGGAAAGGCGATTGGTATGAGTCACCGCTCGAACCGAGAATCAACTGGGCGTATTTCAATCTCACCGATAACTCAAGCTACATTTTTAACGGAAGAGATTGGCAAATCCTTTCTAAAAGTGGTCTGAACGGCTTGGATGGAATCGCTTTAAACTGGCGGGGATATTCTGATTATCACCCGGAAAAACCGGCGGTGAACTGGGTCTATTACAATCAACAAAAAGGGATTACGTATATTTATGACGGGGTTAGATGGGAAGTTTTCTGCAAGGATGGTTCCACCACAACTCGCTATCGTCGTGAAAAAGTAGCCTTTGGCGACACTCTTATTCTGAACCACGGATTTAACTCGCTCGATTACACAAGTACCACCCACTATTACCGTTATGGAGATAATTCTATTTACTCGTGGGATATCGAAGACAGTTTATGGAAGCAAAGCTTTGAAATCATGATTGACACGCTTCTCTATACCGCTCAAACAACAGCACCAGATCAACATCTCTATAGTCACAAAAATGGAACCTTGATTCATCTTTATTCTGAACATATTGGGATTGCTCAAGGTACACGCTTTTTCACCACTGATTACCAAGGAAAACCCGGTGTATCCAAAACACTGACAGATGACTCCTGTACAATACAAAACTTCTTTGTGCTCGGCGATGACAGCTACGGATTTGCGTATCTCTCCTTTCCTACCGCTGCTACATCAGAGGCTAGAATTGCGCTTTTTCACCCCAATGGCACGCGCAAAGACATTTTAGTAGGATCTGGTTTCAGCGCATTTCGGGTCAATGCCTATGAGGACACTGCTCTGTTCTGTGCGTGGATTAAAGGAAATGAAGCTCATTGGTCGCGCATTGCCTCCAACGGTGAAGAACTGGGTTCGGCACGCATAATTTCTGATATTGATTCGGCATTTACTCAAAACATTCAAATTCGAACCTATCCAGATGGCAGAACTTTTTTTGTGCTCGAACGAAGTGGACCGTATGAAACATTGGCCGGATTTATTGGCAAAAACGGCACACTTTATGATACGGTACCAAGCTTTTTCCGCGTTTCCTCGCAAGAACCGATATTGCTTGATAATTATACGGCAATCGCAGACACGTGGGTGTATGAAGGCCGCCGTTTTTCCACAAAATACGCAGAATTGACTACGGGAAATAGTATCGGAAGTAGCAAGAAGTTTAGAATGGGCTCGATGAAGGCGGCGAGCAATATATCCTTTAGCACTGATGACAACAAAAATACCCTCGCAATTCAAACGGAACCATTTAGTGATAAGGATGCGTATTTTAGTCAACTCTTTTATGTTGACAAAGATCTGAATGAGTTGACCCGGCAATCTCTTTCTACAAAGTATGTGACCCCACGTGTCGTGGCCATTGACGATGAAACCTTCGCGATAAGTTATGTGGATCGTACAGCTACCCGAAATGTACGGTTTGCCGTGTTGAAACGAGCTGTGGACACACCGCGAATCGTGGTGAAGCGCCTTGATCTTGATCGGATTGCCGTTATCAACCGCACTGGTGTCGAAATCGACGTGATGGTTTCTGCCACAAAAGGTTATCGCTAAACTGATTATCGTTACTGTCAACATGCGTAATGTCACCGATCTGGCAAATAATACATTTCTGCTCACCGGAGAATCGATCGAGGTACTATATTTCCCCCCGAATTGGTAAACAAAAGAAAATGGTTCAAGTTCTACCTATTTAAGTTACAAGCGAGAGGTAATATCTTTCAAATTGTGACTTTATACGTACAGTTTGAATCATCAAAAAAGGATTTTCATGAAAACAGTTTCTCTTTATAATCTCGGCTGTTCAAAAAATTTCGTCGATGGCGAAAATATCACTGGTTACATGGCCGCAAATGGTTTTAAAATCATCGATTCTTGTGAAAACGCAGATATTATCATCGTCAATACCTGTTCCTTTATCGAAGATGCGACGAAAGAAGCGATCGATACCATTTTGGGAATGGGACAGATCAAAGAGAATCGCGAAGACAAAACACTCGTTGTATCTGGTTGTTTTTCAGAACGATATCGCGAAGAAGTTGCCAAAGAGTTCCCCGAAGTGGATCTTTGGATCGGCACAAAAGATTGGATTGATGAACTAGCAGAGTATTTTACCTTGAAAGATGGAACTCGTTCGTTCAATCGCATTCTTTCAGAACCACTTGCTTCGCAGTACATCAAAATATCCGAAGGGTGTTCACATCGTTGCGCCTTTTGTATTATTCCAGAAATTCGCGGTGGATTTGTCAGTCGTCCTTGGGAAGATGTTATCAATGAAGCGAAGTGGCTCGAAGCTCAGGGTGTTAAGGAACTGATTGTCGTATCACAGGATACAACAGCCTACGGACGTGAATTTGGCAAGGATCTCGCAGATCTTCTGCGCGCTCTTCTCGATGAAACGAGTTTTCCATGGATTCGTATGATGTACCTTCACCCTTCATTGGTAAGCGACAAACTCCTCGATTTGGTTGGATCTGAACCGCGGCTCTGTTCCTACTTTGACATGCCACTTCAGCATATCGCCGATCCGGTTCTCAAACGTATGGGCCGTCGTCCCGGAAAAGCGGGAACCTATGAACTGATCGAAAAAATTCGGAGTAAAGTGCCTGATGCGACCATTCGAACCACATTTATTCTTGGATTTCCTGGTGAAACCGAAGAGGACGTGGCAGAAGTTGTCGAGTTTATCAAATGGGCAAAGTTTGAAAAACTCGGAGTGTTTCCTTATTCGCCCGAGGAGGGAACGCGTGCAGAGAAAATGGACGATCAGATTGAACCGGAAGTTTCTGTTGAACGGGCTGGTTTAATTATGGAAATTCAGCAGGATATCAGCCGTGAAAAACAGGAAGCCCGCGTTGGAAAAACAGTTCCGGTGATAATCGAACGACTCAGCGACAATCCCGATTACAATTTTGAAGGTCGCACACAGGGCGATGCACCCGAAGTCGATGGTCGCGTATGGATTATCGATGGCGATGCAACTCCTGGCGATATTCGCATGGTCAAACTGTTCGATTGCGATGACTACGATCTGTTCGGTCGCTTTTCTGACTAATCAGTCGCCATTACTCCCTTAGAGATAAAAGACCCCCGACAGCTGTTTGTCGGGGGTCTTTTTCATTAGTCGGTTATTTGGATTTTGTTTTTCCCCGAGAGTTTTGCACCATAGAGCCTTCGATCTGCAATTGAAACCATGTCTGATATGGTTTTCCCCGGATCGGAACAGAGTCCAATTGATGCGGTACATTGGAATGCGACCTTGCTCGGGAGTACAATAGGCGTTTTTTCAAACATGGAACGAATCAACTCAAGAATTCGTACGGCATCGCCAGATCCGGCATTTTTTAGAATGATACAGAACTCTTCGCCACCAAATCGTGCGGCAATATCGGCACCTCGAATATTTTTGCGAATAATGTCCGCAAACGTGGAGAGTACGAGATCCCCCGCATCGTGACCATAAGTATCGTTAATTTTTTTGAAATTATCCAGGTCGATCATTGCAACTGAAAATGGTTGCGGAGTTGAAATTAACTCTTTCTGATACTCTTCATAGGCTGCAAAGAAATGGCGGCGATTGAACATACCTGTAAGAAAATCTTTGTTCGCGAGATCGAGTATTTTTTCGAGGTTTTCGATACTGCGGACGGTATTGTTGATACGGCAGTCAAACTCCTCTTTTATGAATGGCTTATGAATGAAATCGCTGGCGCCAAGCTTGAGAAGTTGCGAAGAAATGGCCGAGTCTGTTTCTGAAGAAATTGCAATAATTGCCATTGCTTCGCGGCGAAATTTGCGGCGAATTTGAATCGTCAGATCGAGACCATTCATAATTGGCATATTGTAATCGGTTATAACCACTTTGATATCGGGATTTTTTTCGATGATTGCAAGTGCATCGGCACCATTTTCCGCTTCGAACACAATAAACTGTTGAATTCTTAGTAGTTTAACCATAATACTACGAGCCAGCGAGGAGTCATCGACTACAATTACTTTGATGCGACTGTTCCGCTGAATTTCGCCGACACGTTCAATGATATAGTCAATATCTTCGGGGTGACTTTTTGTGACATAATCTAAAATTGATTTAGCCATAATATCTTTGCGCGTTTTCAAATCTTCAAGACCGGTCATAACAATAACAGGAACTTTGTTCTTGATCAAAAGGTCTATTGGTTCGCCGTTGATTGAGTCAGGAAGCACAACATCAACAAGAGCGAGAATATAATTAGTCTGTTCGGCTAAAATCCCCTGAGCATCGGCGTAAGTAGTCACAACATCGACAGGAAGGCCATAGCGGTTCCCTATGCCAATTGACAACATTCGTGCGATGCTATGGTTATCTTCGACGATTAGTACTCTTTGATGCATATAATGCCCCCTTCTACTGTAGAAATTAATTGTACCTCCGTTTTACCAGATGTACAATCTCTCATTTTAAAAGTTCCCGTGAGAAGAGTCACTCACCTTCCACGACCTCATCGGTTACGGCTGCGGTGTCGTTGTCGCTCGATTCTCGATCTGCCAGACGAGCTAAGGCTTTGCGATATTCAACAGGAACAACTTTCACAAACTGCGGAAGCACTTCCTGCCAATCTTCGATAATTCTCGCAGAATATTGACTGCCGGTCAGTTTCGCATGGGTTTCAATCAAACCTTTCAACAGTAATTCATCTTCAACTGAATCAACAGGTTCAAGATCTACCAATTCGAGGTTACAGCGAGTGTCAAAAAGCTGATCGCGGTCGAGAACAAAGGCGATCCCGCCACTCATACCAGCCCCGAAATTAATCCCCGTGCGATCGAGAACGACCACAACGCCACCGGTCATGTATTCACAACAGTGATCGCCTACGGAACAGACCACCGCTTTAGCACCGCAGTTTCGCACGGCAAAACGTTCACCCACCGAATCGTGGGATCGGAAGAACGAACCTTTCGGTGGAGTTACAACAATGCGCCCCCCACACATACTTTTTCCCACGTAATCATTAGCTTCTCCAGAGAGATGGAACTCGATGCCTGGCGCGAGGAAGGCGCCAAAACTCTGTCCTGCGTATCCCGTGAAACGGCATTGAATCGTTCCCGCAGGAAGATTCATTTTGTGAGATCTATACACTTCAGCAGAAAGCGCCGCACCGACAGATCGTTCGCGGTTGGTGAGTCGCGCCTCGATTTCCATGGAAACGCCACTGGCAATTGCCGGAGCCAAACGGCGGATCAGTTCTGCATCACCGTGAACTGAACGGTTGGAAAAGCCTGTTCGACCGGCAGTTCCCATCTTTGTCAACATGGGAGCCGTGTCGATTGGTTGGTTTTCTCCTCGCGGTTGAACGCGGGCAATGTCGCCGACAATTTCTGCCAGTGTTTTCACACCGATGGAAGCCATGACGCGACGCGTATCTTCCGCCATGAGAATCAGATAGTTCTTAACATTTTCCACCGTTCCTCTGAACCGCTTGCGCCTGTCTTCATCCTGCGTTGCAATTCCCACTGAACAGTTATTTTTGTGGCAACTGCGGCACATAACACAGCCAACCGCCATAAGCAGTCCCGTGGCGAATCCAAACCGATCAGCGCCGAGTATCGCTGCCTTTACAATGTCGTCACCGGTGAACAGCTTTCCGTCTACTTGGACTTCGACCACATCGCGGAACTTGTTGAGAATCAATGTTTGTCGAACTTCGGAAAGGCCAATTTCCCAGGGCGTTCCCGTGGTAAAAATCGAACTAAGCGGCGATGCGCCGGTTCCGCCATCGTGTCCACTGATAATAATCGAATCCGCCCCTGCTTTGACCACACCGGCGGCAACGGTACCAACGCCAGCCTGTGATGTCAGTTTAACGGAAATTTTCGCTGTTTGATTTACCGACCGAAGATCATAGATCAACTGAGCAAGATCTTCGATAGAGTAGATATCGTGATGCGGTGGCGGTGAAATCAGCGTGACACCGGGAATCGAACCGCGCACTTCGGCAATGAGTTGTGTTACTTTTGGCCCGGGAAGTTGTCCCCCTTCGCCGGGTTTTGCTCCTTGTGAAATCTTGATCTGAATCTCGTCAGCACCAATGAGATAATCCAGATTAACCCCAAATCGTCCACTGGCGACCTGCCGAATGCGACTGCGCTTTTCAGTGCCAGTGCGATTGACACTTTCACCACCTTCGCCACAGTTGGAAGGAACATTCAGCTCATTGCACGCCACAGCAATAGCTTCATGCGATTCCTGTGAAAGCGATCCCAACGACATCGCCCCGCCGGAAAACCGCGCGAGAATTGCTTCGACCGGTTCGACCTGATCAACCGGAATTGGTTCATGAGCAACGAGTTCCAATAGATCGCGGATAAAGAACGGTTTTGCTTCGGAGTGAAGGTTATCGGCAAACTGGCGATAGAGTTCGCTATCTTTCGCCTGAACTGCCGCGAGAAACTGCTTGGTGATTTGTACATCCAACATGTGCGGAATGCCCTCTTTCAAAGGGCGATAGAGTCCACCGGTGCGGAGTTTTTCATCGGAACAGCACCGGGCAGTGCGCGATTGAATCTCAATTTCAATCTGATCCATGCCAAAGGTTCCGGGCAGATTGACCAATCCGGGGAAAAAACGATCAGCCAAAGCGCTATCGAGACCAATCGATTCAAAAAGTGCGGCACCACGATAACTTCGAATGGTAGAAACGCCCATTTTCGACATGATTTTCATAAGTCCTTTTTTCAGTGCCTGCACGTAGTTGTCCACGCCCATTTCCGGCGTTGGATAGGCGTTGATAATTGCTCCGTCGGCGATCGTTTCCAGTGCTGCATAGGGGTTTACCGCCGAAGCTCCAAAGCCAACCAAAAGTGCAAGTCCAAAGGTATCAACTGGTTCTCCTGTTTCGATTACCAGTCCTGCCAAGTGGCGCTTTCCCATCTGAACCAACCGACTACTTATGGCGGCGATTCCGAGAATTGCGGGAATTGATAACTTTTTGCCCACGCCATCGCGATCGGAAAGAACCACGATCGAAGCACCGGCATCAACGGCAGTTTCTGCTTCAATCTGAAGGTTTTCTAACGCCTCGGCCAGCGGTTGATCGCGATTATAGCAGAGTGAAATGCTATAAACCGGAAGGCGTTCGAGGTTAGAATGAGCCAATCGATACATATCTTCATTGGTGAGAACAGGATGAGGAAGTTTTAACTGGCGACAACGAACAGGAGACTCTTCGAGCAAGTTCCCTTCGCGCCCGATAAAACTCATGAGCGACATCACCATTGCTTCGCGGTACGGGTCGATCGCCGGATTCGTCACTTGCGCAAAACTTTGGCGGAAAAACCGGCGCAGTGGTTGCGGCTCTTTGAGAAGTGACGGCAGTGGCGTATCATTCCCCATAGAACCGATCGGTTCCTGCGATTGTTCTGCCATAAAGATAATAGTATCAATGTCTTCACGAGTATAACCAAAATAGTGTTGCGCCTTGATTAACTCTTCAGGGTTATAGCGCGTGCTACTTCCTTCGTGAAACATTCCCGACAGAACCACTTGCTCTTCTTCGAGCCACCGGCGGAACGGACGACGGCGCGATTCGCGGGATTTTATCTCTCGATCATAGATTATCCGCCCTGATTCGGTGTCGATGAGAATCATCTTCCCCGGCTGAAGTTTTCCTTTTTGCAGAACCGTATCTGGTTCAAATTCAAGAACTCCCGCTTCTGACCCGAGCACGAACAGCCCGTCGTTGGTAATGGTATAGCGCGCTGGGCGCAGACCGTTTCGATCGAGTGTAGCGCCCACTCGAACTCCGTCGCAGAAAACCATGGCTGCCGGGCCATCCCACGCTTCCATAATTGCCGTGTGATAGAGATAGTAGTCCCGCTTGTCACGGGAGATGTGGTATCGATCGCCAAACGGTTCTGGAACCATCATCATCATGGTGTTCGACATTGATCGTCCGCTTTGCACGAGCAGTTCAAAGACGTTGTCAAATGATCCCGAATCGCTGTTCCCCGGGAGAATCACGGGTTTCAGTTTTGAAATATCCGCGCCGAACAGTGCTGACTCCATAGAGTGTTCTCGCACGCTCATTTTTTTGATATTCCCTTGAATGGTATTGATTTCACCGTTATGTGCCACCATTCGAAATGGTTGTGCCAGCGCCCAGCTCGGGAACGTGTTGGTGGAGTAACGCTGATGAATCACGGCGATGGCGGAGCGGAAATCGGGATTGGTCAGATCGGGATAGAACTCGCCGGTCTGTTTCCCCACGAGCATCCCTTTATAAACGATTGTTCGCGACGACAACGATGGCATGAAAAACTCTTCCAACGAAAATCCGCGATCCGCTGCGGTATGCTCTATCACGCGGCGAAGGGTATAACATTTACGCTCGAGCTGTTCGCCAAAGCAATCGGAGCTTGTGATAAACAGTTGACGGATTTTCGGCAGTGAATTACGGGCGATCTCCCCCAAAACAGATTCATCAACAGGCACATCGCGCCAGCCGTGAATGGTAAATCCTTCTGCTTCGCACGATTCCGCGATGATCAGTTCTGCCGCAGTTCGGCGAAGTTGATCCTGAGGGAGAAAAAGCATTCCCGCAACGTATGATCCCGCAACGGGCAGAGAATACCCCAAACGGTATGCTTCCTGCTGAAAGAGTTCGTGAGGAAGTTGCGTCAGCATTCCTGCGCCATCGCCGGTGACCCCGTCGCCTCCAACGGCACCACGGTGGATCAAATTTTTGAGAATCGTCAATCCGTGTTCTATAATTGCATGACTGCGACGGCCTTCGATATCAGCTACAAAGCCAACGCCACAGTTGTCGTGTTCAAAGCGTGGGTGGTACAGTCCGATCTTATCCATGATCTCTCCCGACAATGTTTTAGTACGCACGCATTGTAGAATAGAAACCATGAATTGGGAAGTGCTATTTCATGAGAAATTGATTGCTAGACCGTTTGAGCCCATAACAAAAAAGCTCGCAAGAACTTAATCTTACGAGCTTTAATTTTGGAGGCGGCATCCAGATTCGAACTGGAGATACACGGTTTTGCAGACCGATGCCGAATGGCTTAAACAGTGGCTTCGGAGGGAAAATTGTACCCTGAGTTGTACCCAAAGGTGGGAAATAATGGGAAATATCGGGAAATATCGTAGTATTAACTACTGATCAACAGGGCATCCCGATCACCATCAATTTCCTTACTTCATTACC
>JFJP01037001.1_pt1 | contig 64757 bp, 40 predicted proteins | sample 431651 | NCBI WGS metagenome assembly JFJP01 (sample SAMN02602958, study PRJNA72255) | Microbial mat metagenome, whole genome shotgun sequencing project. | biome: fresh water; feature: sink hole; material: water; isolation source: purple microbial (photo- and chemosynthetic) mats found in... | reverse complement strand
ATAAAAACGCCGCCGGAATTGTCTGGAACTGGTTGTATTCAGCCGAAGGTCCCATTAAAACTTCTATCTGGAAAGGCTATTTCGAAGATATCCGACTCGATCAGATCAATCTGAACCGGGTAAATAACAGCCCGATGGAGTTTGCACGACACCTGATCAAGCACCCGCAACATGATCCTAATATTACCACCACTATTCCCGGTTTAATCTGGTGGGTAAAAAACACGTTCGGAGAGCCCGGCATGAATGCAATTAATGAACAAACAGGTTGTTATCTGCCCATGGGAAGTCATACTTCGCGGTATGCTTCTATTTGTGCTATGTGGTACGAATATTCGGGTGACCCCTGGTTTAAGGAAGAGGCTTACAGGCATTTTAACCATGCTACTTACATGGCTGAGCCTGATGGCGTTGTTCAGACAGGGCATAACTGGGGAGCCGAAATATGGTTTTCTGATGGTTATACCGACTACATCCGTCATTTTATGGAAGGTTTAGCTGCCGTTCCGGAATGGGTTCCTGTTGGAAACCATCTTCTTAAATCGACCTCCACAGTTCAAAAGATAAAATACGAGCCTGGTAAAATATCTTTCCGAACATACGACAAACAGTCGGAAGTAGTATTGCGTCTTGCTTCGAAACCTGAGTCTGTTTTTGTTTCTAATAAAAAATTAAATCCGGTTACCATGCTCTCAAGCGACGGTTACGTATGGAAAGCACTTGAAAAAGGAGGAGTTTTAAAGCTGAAGTATTCAACGGGAAACGACGTGGTAATTACTTTTTAATTGGTTTAAACTAACTCTTATAATTAACAGCGGATTTTTATGAAAAACAGCACTAAATACTCATTGTTTTTGCTAATTCCAATCATGCTTATAACTGCTTGTGTTCAAACGAATAATGACAAAAGCAAATACCATCGCAAGATGCCTTATCCCGAGAGCGATCTGATAGCTTCTTTTGAATGGACGTCAGAACCTTACAAATATCCGGGAACCGGATCGGACATGCATTGGTGGACATGGGGAATTGATGATGCAATTTATGTATTGGATGATGATGGTAAAAACTTTGGCGGCCCCATAAATTATGCTCATGTGCTTAAAGTTACCGGAATTCCCCCCGAACATAAAGTAGAAACGGTTACCGATTTTATGGAAATCCCATTTCGTAAAATGATGCCCGCCAACAAATTGCTTAGCAGGTATGTCGATGGTATTATTGCAGTGGACTCGCAACTTTATGTTTCCATTTATGATTACGATTGGAATTTGAAACAGACCCTGCCTTATTTTGATTCGATCAGACCCAGGATGGATCTTTATGATTGTTATGCCGGTGTTAAAGATTCTGCAATGCTTAGAGCTATGTGGTTCGCAGGCAGTTATTCAAGAAATTATGGCATAGCAGGCATCATTAAATCGAGCGATTTTGGTAAAACGTGGACCAATATTCCTAATGCACAGTCTCCCCGTTTCCTGGGGCCGAATTTTGCCGGGCTTACATTCGTCAATTTTGGCCCGGGATACAGCGATGTGCCCGATGAGCTGTTTCCTTACGTTTATGCCATGTCGAACGATGGCAGCTGGGAAACCGGCGATCATGTATTTATGGCCCGTGTCCATAAGGACAGCATTTTAAATCGGGACGCATGGCAATTCCTGTCCGCTATTTCCGATAAGAATATTCCTGCATGGTCAAAACAGGAAGACGAAAGCTTTCCGGTATTTAAAGATCCCGGCCATGTTGGGCATCCAACCATTTCATATAACAAAGGGCTTAAACGGTATATCCTCGGGATTTACAGCGATGTTGTTCCACATAAAGAATTCCCGACTCCCCAGGAGTGGAGTTCCTGGGACAAGGCATCGGAAATGCAGTTGTACGAAAGTAAGTTCCCTTGGGGACCATGGAAAATATTTTATAACGAAAAGCCTTGGGGTGGCGACAAGCATACGTGTTATTTGCCTCAAATTCCCAATAAATGTTGGAGCAACAACGGATTATCCGGCACAATCATGTTCGCCGGCGATTATGTGGGTAACAATAATGAATATTATGCATTGATGACGCAGTCGTTTATTCTTAAATTGAAGTAATTAACTAAATAACAGAAAAATACATGAAGCCTTTTATAAATTATTGTAGGATTGGGTTGAGTACGCTAATAATTTTTCTGATGTGTAATGAAACATTTTCTCAGCAACCATCAAATGTTTATATTTCAACAAAGGAATCATTACTCAAACGACCCACTCCTCAGTGGTTTAACGATGCCAAATTTGGAATTTTTATCCATTTGGGACTTTATTCGGTTCCTGCATGGGCAACCCCTACCAGAGTCAATTCTAATAGATAATCTAATAGCCTTATATAAAAAATGAGACATATTGTTTTAGTGCTTTTATCTTTTCTATGTTTTCAAAAAACATATTCGCAGCACGATTTCAGTAATGATGTGGATCCTCTCATTGGCAGTATGGGTGAGGGAAATATATTTATAGGCCCAACACTTCCTTTCGGAATGGTTAAGCCCGGACCCGATTGTTCATTAAATTCTAATAGTGGATATGTTGCCCCCTCGAAAGATAGTAGCATGTTTGGTATTAGTCATACCCATGTTAGTGGTACCGGTGGAGGGCCCAAATATGGAAACATACTTGTTTGTCCTCAATTAAGTTCCAATCTGTCATCTAATTATAAGATTTATCGCCAAAACGAAGCTGTAAGCGTTGGTTATTATAGCACCGAGCTTGAAAATAAAAATATATTACTCGAACTTACTGCTACGAATAGTGTAGCTTTTCATAAATACAAATTCAAGAATTCTGAGAAATCCTTTGTTCGTTTCGATTTAAATCATCATTTGGGGAAAGAAAATAGTAATGAGTCTCAATATTTAGTAGGTAGTGAACTTGAAATTTTATCGCAAACGGAATTGTGCGGATATACTCGTGTGCGAGGAGGCTGGAATCAAGGCGAAACATATACCGTTTTTTTCTATGCTGTTTTTGATGTTCCATTCGATTCTGTTTATAATGGCAGTACTACGCTTAAGTTCGATTATAATTCTTCTAAAAATACTGTTGTAGATGGGATTGCGGCTTTTGGTTTTAAGAATAACGCCGAAGTTAAATTAAAAGTTGCCATTTCGTATAACAGTTCAGCAAAAGCCAAGCAGAATCTTGTGCGTGAATTGCCAGAATGGAATTTTGGGCAAGTTGTTTTGGATGCGCGTAAAAAATGGTCTGATTTGCTTGGTCGTATTGAGATTGACGAAAGCGATTTAAATAAGCGTAAAATTTTCTATACTACGCTGTATCATTCTTGTTTGATACCGTCTGACAGAACAGGCGAGAATCCAGTTTTTGAATCCCATAATGCTTATTACGACGATTTTTATGCTATTTGGGATACCTATCGTACTGTGTTTCCTTTGCTCACTATTATTACGCCAATAAGGGTTACGGGCATGATAAATTCGTTACTGGATAGCTATAAAATATATGGATTTTTGCCTGATGCCAGTAGTGGAAATTGTATCGGTTTAACGCAAGGTGGCACTAATGCCGATGTGGTAATTGCCGATGCTTTTATAAAAGATATAAAGGGTATTGATTATAATCTTGCTTTAAAAGCAATGATGGATGGTTCTGAAAATGATCCAGGTTATTTTCACCGTTTTCTAGGTCGTGGTGGTGTGAATGAATACAACAATAATGGATATGTTTCATATAATCACGAACGCCATTGCACGCGTACGGTTGAGTATGCTTTGTGCGATTATTCAATTTATAAGGTTGCAAAGGGGCTAGGTAAAAATAGTATTGCTGACAAATACTTACAGCGCAGTTCTAATTGGAAAAATATTTGGCGCGATACGGTTATTAATAATGCAAAAGGATTCATTTGGCCCAAAACTATTGATGGTAAATGGGTTGATAGCACTTATCAAACATATTGGTCTGATGTTACATATAAATTTGAAAAAGAAAAAAGGATTTTTACGCCCAATTCATTTGGTTGGGGATGGGATGATGTTTTTTATGAGGGCAATTCAAATCAATATTCATTACACATTATGCACGATGTACCTGCACTGATTGAGAAATGTGGTGGCGCTTTGTCTTTCGAAAACCGATTGGATACTTTTTTTGCAAAAAAATATTACGATGTTACAAATGAGCCTTGTTTTTTTACGCCCGTTTTGTACCATTTTATCGGAAAACCCAATAAATCTAATTTAATAATTGATCAAATACTTAATTCTAAATTTACGCATCAAAAAGATGGAATTCCCGGAAATGACGATTCTGGTGCCATGTCGTCTTGGTTTGCATTTCATGCGATGGGTTTGTATCCGAATGCTGGTCAAAACTATTATTTATTAACTTCTCCAAAGTATAAATCAATAGAGATTAAACTTGATAATGGAAACAAATTTATTGTGAATACAAAAAACTTTGACGCAAAAAATAAGTACGTTAAAAAGGTTTATTTAAACGGGAAAATATTTAATAGCACGAGCATTACACACCAGGAGATAATGAAAGGTGGGGCTTTGACTTTTGAAATGTCAGCAACTGAAACTGATTGGGGAATAATAAAAAACCGATAGTTTAAATACTATAAATTTAATCAAATGAGAAAAACAACAGTATTCGTTTTAGTAGTTCTATTTCAAATAGCACTTCATTTAAACGCTCAAAGTTTAGTAGATTATGTGAATCCTTTGGTAGGTTCCGATTCCAGATTCGATTTTTCAAATGGGAATACCTATCCGGCAATTGCTATGCCTTGGGGGATGAATTTTTGGACACCACAGACTGGTAAAATGGGAGATGGATGGCAATATCAATATTCAAAAAATAAGATCAGAGGATTTAAACAAACGCACCAGCCTTCACCATGGATTAATGACTATGGATGTTTTTCTTTATTTGCAACTACCGATACAGTTGTTTTTGATGAGAATAAAAGAGAGTCGTGGTTTTCGCATAAAGCTGAAATTGCTAAACCTTATTATTATAAAAATTATTTAGCAAATTATAATACCACTGTAGAGATTGCCCCTACAGAGCGCGCTGCATGTTTCAGGTTCACGTTTCCTGCTACTAATAAGGCTTGCATTATAGTGGACGCGTTTGATAAAAACTCATACATAAAAGTTATTCCAGAAGAAAGAAAAATTATTGGTTACAATACGTTTAACACCGGGGGAGTGCCTGATAATTTCAAGAATTATTTTGTTATTTATTATGATAAAGATTTTACAGATTTAACCTTATCAATTGACAGCATATTATTTCAAAATAAAAATGAAGCAAAGGGTAAACATGTTGGTGCTATTTTACAATTTAAAACCCGAAACAAAGAAATAATTAATTTGAAAGTGGCTTCCTCTTTCATAAGTTTAGAACAAGCCGAGTTAAATTTGAAACGAGAGATAGGCGGTTCAAGCTTTGATGAGATTTGTCAAAAAGGAAAAGCTGAATGGAACACTCTTATGTCGCGCATAAAGGTTGAAGGTGGTTCATTACAGGAGAATCGCACATTCTATACTGCTCTTTACAGAACCATGTTATTTCCACGTAAATTTTATGAAATTGACGCCAATAATAAAATTGTTCATTACAGTCCCTATAACGGTAAAATATGCGATGGATATATGTTTACCGATAATGGTTTTTGGGATACTTTTAGAGCCGTTTTTCCATTCTTTACCCTCATGTTTCCTGAATTGAACAGTCATATTATGGAGGGGCTTGTAAATACTTACAAAGAGAGCGGATGGCTACCTGAATGGGCTAGCCCAGGACATAAGAATTGCATGGTAGGTTCAAATTCCGCTGCAATTATTGCCGATTCTTATTTGAAAGGAATTCGTGGATATGACATTAACACGCTATATGAAGCCATACTGAAGAATACTGAAAACGAAGGTCCTATTGCTTCAGTGGGCAGGTTAGGTGCTGATTATTATAACACTCTGGGTTTTGTGCCACTCGATATTCACGGCTACGAAAACACATCCCGATCTATTGAATACAGCTATGCCGATTTTACCATATATAGACTGGCCACTGAACTTAAAAGACCTGCTTCGGAAATTGATACTTTTAAAAAGAGGGCATTTTATTATAAGAATGTTTTTGATACCACTATCAATTTTATGAGAGGTAAGACTAAAAATGGTGAATTTCAAACTCCTTTTCGTCCCGATGCATGGGGGCATTCCTTCTCTGAAGGTTGTTCATGGCATTGGACCTGGTGTGTGTTTCACGATATAGATGGTTTGATTAATTTAATGGGAGGCAAAAGGGATTTTGTCCAGAAACTTGATTCTGTTTTTACCACAGCGCCTACGGTTGAATATTCAGCTTATGGTTTTCTTATTCACGAAATGGTTGAGATGCAGGTGATGGATATGGGGCAATATGCTCATGGAAATCAACCTGTTCAGCACATGCCCTATTTGTATAACTATGCCGGAGAGCCTTGGAAAACACAATTTAATGTGCGCAATATAATGAACCGTTTATATACTGACCAGCCCGATGGTTTGTGCGGCGATGAAGATAATGGTCAGACTTCCGCCTGGTATGTGTTTTCTGCCCTGGGTTTTTATCCTGTCTGCCCTGGCTCTAATCAGTATGTAATTGGTTCGCCGTTATTTAAAAAAGCAACTTTGAATTTTGAAAATGGAAAGACTTTAGTTATTAATTCCGCAAATAATTCGGTTAAAAATGTTTATATAAAAAATATCGTTTTCAATAAAAAACGCTACACGAAAAACTATTTTGATCATTTTGATTTATTGAAAGGCGGTGTGATAAACGTTGATATGTCTAATACTCCAGAGATGAATAGAGGTGTATTAAAACAAGATTTTCCATTTTCGCTGTCAGAGTAATGATAATTCAAAAACAACTAATTACTAAATCAATATCTATATGAAATTCAAACTATTAGGTTTATTCTACTTACTCTTTCTCTGTACTTTTAGCATATTTGCTCAAAAAGCTGATTATAAAAACCCTGGTTTATCTGTTGAAAAAAGAGTTGCCGATCTAATGTCCAAAATGACTTTAGAAGAAAAAGTAGCCCAATTGCAAACAAGCCTTTCAATTACCGATGCATCGAAAGTACCCGCTACTGGGATGGGTTGTCTCACTGAAGTTTTTCTGGCGTTAGAACCCAGAGAAGCTGCCACCAAATTTAATGCACTTCAAAAAGCATTTATTGAAAATACCCGATTAGGTATTCCGGTACTTTATCATGGGGAAGCTGTATTTGGGTTGATGGCTACCGGCACCACTTGTTTTCCCCAGCCGCTGGGGCAAGCAGCAACATTTAATATTCCGCTTCATACCAAAATTGCCGAGGCAATAGCAAAGGAAACCTATTCGTGGGGACACCGACAGGTTTTAAGCCCTACCGTTAATGTGGCTTACGATCCGCGTTGGGGACGGACTCACGAAACCTATGGAGAAGATCCATATCTGGTTGGCTTAATGGGCGTTTCGTATATTAAGCCGATGCTCGAAATCGGGATTATTACCACACCAAAGCATTTTGTTGCAAATATTGGACACAATGGCATGTTTGGAGGTGCAATTATGTACAGCGAGCGGTTTTTACGCGAAGTTGAATTTCCACCCTTCAAAATGGCTGTTGATGCCGGATGTGGCTCTATTATGCCTGCTTACAATACCATCGATGGAATTCCGTGTTCTTCCAATAAATGGCTTCTGCACGATGTATTGCGCAAGGAATGGGGATTTAAAGGCTTCGTTGGTTCCGATTACGGTGCCGTGGCACAAATCTGGAACCTGCACAACCTTGCCGAAAGCAAAGTAGATGCTGCAGTTATTGCGCTTACAAACGGAATGGATGTGGAAATGCCCGAAACTGTAATTTTTGGCAGTTCCCTGATAGAAGCTGTAAATTCAGGAAAACTAAGTATGGCTATCCTCGATAATGCTGTTCGCAACGCACTGTCAGCCAAAATACGGATTGGTTTATTTGAAAATCCGTTTGCCAACCCCGAAGCAGCTGATACTATTTGTGATCATGCAAATCACAGGGCTTTGGCTCTTGAAGCAGCAAAAGAAGCTATCGTACTGCTTAAAAACAATAAAATTTTACCTTTCCCTAAAAATATAAAATCGGTTGCAGTTATTGGCCCGCTGGCAAATGAACAATTGCTTGGAAATTATGCGCCTTGGGGAATGAAAAAAGTAAATATTCTGGAAGGTATTCGCAACAAAATAGGTAACTCTGCAAAAATAAACTATGCTAAAGGTGTTGAATTAAACCGGGATTTCTTACCAAAAATTTCAAAGGAATACCTTCACCACAACTCGAATGGGACAAAGCTAGCAGGATTAAAAGCCGAATATTTTAACAATAATCTTATGGAAGGCTCTCCTGCTCTTAATAGGGTTGACGAATCAATAGATTTTGATTGGGGCGAAGGTGTAGCACACCCATTTATCAATCAAGATAATTTTTCGGTACGATGGACAGGTTTTCTTGTTGCGCCAAAGTCTGGTACTTTCAATATTGGTATTACCTGCGACGATGGCGCCCGTCTCTTTCTAAATTCAGAATTGGTTCTTGATAACTGGTCGAAAGGAGCAAAGCGTTCTTCAACGGTATCATATTACTTTCAGCAAGGAAAAGAAGTACGCATTACTCTTGAATATTTTGATTCCACGCATGATGCTGTTTGTAAACTTGGTTGGGATGCAATTAACGACCTTGGAATTCAGGAAGCTGTTGCAGTGGTTGACAGCTCTGACGCTTGTGTAATTGTTTGCGGTGCACTTGATGGAGAAGGAAAGGACCGTGCAGATCTGAACCTTTCGAAAAATCAGGAAGAGCTCATTCATAGGGTGGCTCAAACAGGTAAACCATTTGTGGTGGTGCTGGCAACAGGAAATGTTATTACCATGAACAATTGGATTGATGAAGCACCCGCAATTCTCGAATCATGGTATTCGGGCGAGGAAGGTGGCACAGCAGTAGCCGAGGTGCTTTTTGGTGATTACAATCCTGGTGGAAAGTTACCCATAACATTTCCTAAAACTGTCGGGCAGGTTCCTGCCTATTATTTCATGCGCCCCGGAACAGGCACTAGCTTTCTGGAGTTTGGGAACGAGCCGCAGTTTCCATTTGGTTATGGCTTAAGTTATACAACCTTTCAGTTTTCGAACCTGATGATATCCAAACAAAAAATAAACTCTCAGGATAGTTTTGAAATAGAGTTCGAGCTGAAAAACACCGGAACAGTTCCCGGCGATGAAGTACCGCAATTATATGTAGTTGACTTAGTAGGGAGTGTGACACCGCTGCGAAAGATGTTGCGTGATTTTGAAAGGGTAAAACTAAATCCGGGACAAACGAAAACTATTCGATTCACCATTTCTCCCGAAGATCTTTCCATTCTTAACAAGAATATGAAGTGGGTAGTTGAGCCCGGCAAATTCGAAATACAAATTGGAAGTTCATCTGAAGATATCAGGTTAAATAAAGTGTTTGAAGTAGTTGAGAATTAAATCGAAGAACATGAAAATTAAGTTATTACTTATACTTTTTCTGTTTGCAGGAGTAAAATTCACTTTTGCACAGAAACCGTCAGAATATGTTTACATTTCAACCGTAGAATCGTTGCAGAAAAGAAAAGCTCCGCAATGGTATAATGATGCCAAACTTGGGATATTTATTCATTGGGGACTGTATTCCGTTCCGGCATGGGCCACTCCGACAACTACGCCTGATAAGGTGAAAGATTGGAAAGCCTTTTATAAAAGCAACCCTTATGCCGAATGGTATTTGAACTCGTTGCGCATCGAGGGTTCGCCAACACGTGAGTATCATGAAAAGAAATATGGAAAGGACTTTGATTATTACAGTTTCAGGGATTCGCTCCTGCTGCAAACCAAAAACTGGAATGCTGATGGATGGGCCCAAATATTTAGCAAAAGCGGTGCCCGGTATGTGGTTTTTACCACCAAACACCACGATGGTTTTACGATGTATCCCTCCCAGATAATCAATCCTTTCATGGAGAAAGGAAAAATAAACAGTACACGCGATTTTGTTGGCGAGTTAAGCCGAGCTGTTCGCCAAAAGCAAATGAAATTCGGTGTGTATTATTCGGGCGGGTTAGACTGGACATTCAATTACAGCCCAATTACCAACCTTTGGCCCGACCTTTTTGAAAGTATGCCAAAATCAGTAGCCTATACCGTGTATGCCGATTGTCAGGTACACGAACTGATTCATCGTTATAAACCCGACATATTGTGGAACGATGTGGATTATCCAAAAAATGGCGACATACTTGGCATTTTTGCTGAATTGTTCAATGTCAATCCCAATGCTGTTGTAAACAACCGCTGGCAGCAGCATCCCGAACTAACAAACTTTACAACTCCTGAATACCAGGTGATGGACTCCATTGTGTCAAAGAAATGGGAAACTTGCCGGGGAATGGGATTTTCGTTCGGATATAACCAGGTGGAAGGTGATGCGCAACTTTTATCGTCAGAAGAACTGATTCATTTGCTCATTGATATTGTAAGTAAGAATGGAAATTTACTCTTAAACGTCGGGCCAAAAGCGGATGGAACCATTCCTGAAAATCAATTGCTGCGGCTGAACGATCTGGGTAATTGGTTGGAAATTAATGGTGAAGGAATTTATGGCACACATCCTTATGTAATTCCATCAGAAAAATTGAAAGATGGTACCCAAATCAGGTTTACCCAAAAGAACGAAGATTTGTATGTGTTTCTGCTTAAAGCACCTAAAAGTAAGACGGTTATCATTCCTTCGTGCAAAACAAGTCAATTATCCAAAGTTTTTCTTTATGGTGTCAAAACAGAACAACTTTCTTTCAAACCAACAAATGACGGTCTTGAAATAGTGCTTCCGCAGAAAATTAATTTTAATCATGCCTTGATGATAAAGCTTACGAATATTTCAAACAAATGATTATGAAGGAGATAAATTATAGACTTTCAATATTGTTTTTATTAATTCTGTCATTTACGAATTGGAGCAGAATATATTCACAAACATCAACATATACAAACCCAATTATTTCGGGAGCTTATCCCGATCCAAGCATTTGCAGGGTGGGTGAAGATTATTATTTATCCAATTCCAGTTTCGAATACTTTCCCGGTGTACCCATTTGGCATAGCAAAGATCTTGTTAATTGGTCACATGCCGGCTTTGGGATACATCGGCCGGAACAGTTTAATTTTGACGGCCTTGCTTCTTCGGCAGGAGCCTGGGCAGGAACCATCCGCTACAATAAAGGAACGTTTTATTTGCCTCTCACCTGGGTGGACTGGCGAATGAAGGTAGGATTTAAAAATGTTATACTTACAGCCGATAATCCCTCAGGCCCTTGGTCATCACCTTATGTTATTACCGACACCATTTGGGGAATTGACCCTTCTTTGTTTTTTGATGATGATGGCAAATGCTACTGGCTGATGAACCACCCTCCCGTAGGCTTTAGCCATCCGGGTGCGGCATCTGTTATGCTGCAGGAAATTGATTTAACTTCACTGAAGCTTATCGGTTCTCCATCCTATATTGGACGAGGGGCTATGATAGATTCCAAATACCCGGAAGGCCCTAAAATGTTTAAAAAGGATGGATATTATTATTTGCTTATTGCAGAAGGAGGTACCGGGCTTTTTCATGCAATAACCATATCGCGAAGTAAAAATATTACGGGTCCATATGAGAATTATGAAGGAAACCCTATTCTCTCTCACAGGTCAATGGGTTACACCACTCCTTTTATAAACATTGGCCATGCCGATTTGGTACAAACCCAAACCGGTGAATGGTGGATGGTTTGCCTGGGATCGCGTCCGCTGAATCGAAAAAACAGTATTCTTGGGCGCGAGACTTTTCTGGTGCCGGTGCAATGGGATAAGGATCAATGGCCTATTATTAGTCCCGGATACGGACAGGTACCTGTTAACGAAAATTTCCCTAATTTGCCTGTTCACTCCGTTCCTCCTATTTCCAGCAGAGACGAATTTAATTCCACCCAATTGGCTCACATCTGGACTTTTATCAGAACTCCAAAATCGAATTTTTATTCATTAACAGAAAAACCAGGATTCCTAAAAATAAAACCTTTAAATGCTATATCCAATGCTCCTCCCGAGCCTGCTTTTATTGGACAACGGTTAAAATATCGTGATGCGGAAATTTCAACATCCGTTTTATTTAATACAAAATATACCGGCGAAATGGCCGGATTGCTGATTTATAAATCAGAAAAAGCATTGTTAAAATTTGTATTAAACAGCAAATCGGAGTTAAAGGTGATAAATAGAACTGACTCAGTTGAAACGGAACTATTCAATGCAAAAGTCCTTTCCAAAGAAGCCTTATCATTAAAAATTATCCAGAAAGAATCTCAATTCTCTTTTTTCTACAAAGAGAACCAGTGTGACTGGAAAGAAGCCGTTATGGATTTTGATGGTAGTCTATTCTCTGTAGAAAAATCAGGAGGGTACATGGGTACATTCATCGGATTATATGCAGAGTCACAAAAAGTTTCAGATAGCTTCGCTCTTTATGATTGGTTTGATTATAAAGAAATAAAACCTTAAAATTCAATACTAATAGCACAATTGAATACAAATCATACGAAATAACATTAATGATAGAACTAAACACATTTTTAAACAAACAGAATTTCTTTAGAAACCTTACTAAAGCTATAACAGGGAAGTATTCAAAATTTTTTAAACTCCTATTTTTGGCTTTGATTTTCCCGCCTCTTTTATTTGCTCAGTCTGAAACCAGTGTTCGGGTAAAAACCAAATTCAACCTCGATTGGAAGTTTACTTTAGAAGATAAAGCTGGGTTCGAATCATCAGCCTACGACGACAGTAATTGGCAATTGCTAAACCTACCTCACGACTGGAGTGTTGAAGGTAAATTTGATGATGACAATCCGGCAAAAGGAAATGGCGCTTTTTTACCATGTGGTGTAGCCTGGTACCGGAAAACGTTTACACTCCCCGACTCCTTGAACGCTAAACGAATTGTGATACAGTTCGATGGCGTTTACATGAATTCCCGGGTTTATATCAACGGTTATTTTCTAGGTCAATACCCTTATGGATATTCAACATTTCAATACGATCTTACAGAACATATTCAGTTTGGTAAACCAAACATTATTGCAATAAGAGTGGACAATTCACTGCAACCTGCCTCGCGCTGGTACGCCGGTTCGGGTATATACCGGAATGTTTGGCTTATCACAACCAACCAGGTTCACTTCGATAATTATTCAGGCGTTTATGTAAGTTATCCTTCTGTAAACAAAGAAAATGCTGAGGTGAGAGTGCAATACAAAGTTGTTGCCAATGCTTTTCCTGAATCAGAATTCTTTTGGTGGCGTCGAAATCTTCATGCCAATAAGCGCATAACAAGGGAAGCTATTATTACCAGTACAATTCTCGATACCAAAGGAAAAGTGGTTGCTCAGGGAACTGTAAAAGAAAATATTGGTGATTTTCATGAACATACTTTTTCACAGACAATTCCGGTGAAAAACCCAAAGCTTTGGAGTGCCGGAAACCCTGAACTCTACACGGTGAAAACAACTCTGGAATACGATGGGAAAGTAATGGACGACTATTCCACCACGATAGGAATTCGCAAAGTTGAGTTTACGCCCGAAAGAGGAATGTTGGTAAACGGAAATCAGGAAAAGCTGAAAGGCGTTTGTTTACACCAGGATGCAGGTTCGCTGGGTGTTGCCGTACCCATTGGAGTTTGGCACGAAAGGTTAAAGAAGCTTAAGGAAATGGGCTGCAATGCCATCCGTCCAAGCCATCATCCTTTTGCGCCCGAATTTTACGATTTGTGCGACTCCATGGGTTTTTATGTGATGGACGAAGCCTTTGACGAATGGAACAAAGGCTATCCCTGGGGCAGCACCGAAAATACCTATGGAAAAATGCCATACAGCTATCATTTGTATTTTAACCAATGGGCTGAAACCGATTTGCGTGCAATTATCCGCCGCGACCGCAATCATCCTTCGGTAATCATGTACAGCATTGGTAACGAGATACCCAACCAACGCACTCCCGATGGAGTATCAATCGCCAAAAGACTTCAGGATATTTGTCACAGCGAAGACCCCACGCGTTTGGTAACTTCAGCCGTCGATTTTGTGGAAGACGCGAATGCCAATGGTTTCCTTTCCGCTTTAGATATTGCCGGTTATAACTATGTTGACCGCTACAATGGCGAAGCCATGTATGCCCCTGAAATGGTAAAAAAACCAAAGCGGCTTTTATTAGGAACAGAAACATTTTATGGGCCACGGTACTGGCTGGCAGTAAGAGATAACGAAAATGTGATTGGCGAGTTTGTATGGGTGGCTTTTGATTACCTGGGAGAAGCTGGCAAATGGCCAAAACGTGGCTGGGATGCAGGACTCATCGATATGGCCGGAGTGCCCTACCCTGAATTTTATCTTCGCAAAAGCTACTGGTCGAGCCAGCCGGTTGTGCAAATTGCCATCGAAACCTCAGCTACCCCCGAAAGTGAGTGGCACCCGCGCAAAGCCGTTTCGCATTGGAACCACAAATGGGTTGGTAATTTTTTATTGCCTGTTTACATGTATTCGAATTGTGATGAAGTAGAACTGTATATCAACGATTCTTTAATCGGGAGAAAACCAGTAGATAAAAATCTTTACTATGCCCGTTGGGAAGTTCCCTATAAACCCGGGAAAGTAAAGGCCATCGGTTATAAAAACAATAAAAAAGTTACCGACCACACCCTCAGAACGGCTGAAAACGCTTCGGAAATCAAAATAGAAGCAAGCAAAAAAAGTCTGAAAGCAAACAACGAAGATGTGGTAACCCTCGACGTGTCCATTGTGGATAAGAATGGAATTGTAGTTCCCGATGCAAATCAGGAAATTAAGGTCGAAGTGTCCGGACCGGCAAAGCTGATTGGCCTGGATAACGGAAACCAATCGGATGTAACTGCTTTTAAGTCAAACAAACGAAAAGCTTACGAGGGAAGGCTTTTGGTTATACTTCAGGCAACAAATAATGCCGGGCCGATAAAGGTAGAGTTAAGTTCTACAGGTTTGAAATCAGCGACCTGGTTATTGCAGGCTACTGAAAGCAAATGAATTATTTATGGAGAAAACAGGATATATGAAAAAAAGGATTTTACGAAAACTTGAATTATTTGGAATTTTAGTTATGTTATCCATTTCAATTTCTGGTAAAGAATATTTTGTTGGTTTGGATGGAAACGACAGTAATACAGGAGCCAAAGATTCACCTTTCGCAAGTATATTCAAAGCATCGGAAATGGCAATGCCGGGTGAGTACCGCGACGAACTGAACTTTGATTTTGTACCTGAGAAAATTCCAGCCGTAAAATTATCCGGTCGAAAGTGGAAATATGAGCCATCACCCTGGTATGGTGCTTTTCAACCTTTAGAACTTTAAACTTCATAAAATGAAAAAGTTAAACCTGCATATTATGTCCCGATTCATCATCTTCCTTTTTATTTTGGTTTTGCCCGATAAAGTGTTAACACAGACTCAGATAAACGGTGCAATGCCGTCCATTTTTGCTTCTCCCATGGTGGAGGAGGGCAAACGAAATATTATTCTTCAGAACCGTTGCGGAAACCGGCTTACCGTGCTGCTTCACGATAAACACTCTAACCTCGAATTCACTTATAAACCCAATGCCTTTCGGCGGAAGGAAATTGAAGCCCGCAATTTTTCGAATCGCGACAATTTCACGATTTTGTTTAAGGAAGTGGTGCTTCCCATGATTGATGCCAGCAATGTCGTTGGTTTTGATTACGATCCTTTCTTGACAAAAATATCGGTAAAAAACCAGTGGGAAGCAAAGAATGAAATTTCCTTTCTCAACATAGCCAACGAAAATGCATTTGCCATAGCCGCGAAAGCTCCTCTCCTGATTGCAATAAAACCGCATAAGGGTTTTGAAGTGCGAAACGGATTGCTCATGGAGCAGTTTACCGACCGTGGTGAGAACATTGTCTCCTTTGTTGCCTTTAGCAATTTTTCAACAAACCGCTTCAGGGTGCTTAGCGATGGAACTTATGTGATTCAGATTTTCGAAAATGAAACTGTTTTCTTTGGCGGTGAGGAGAATGAATACCAGATGCAGCGAACACTGGAAAACCTTAAAAACAGAACAATCGGGCAGCTTATCACCCGGAATGAATCCCTGCTGGCACCTAAAATGAACCAGGGTGTGGTGCATTTCTCCAATCGCGAGTACCAGAAAGTGCTGGATATTAACCATCGCATTGTTTATTCGGGAATCGATGAGGGCGGTGCTTGTTTTGGAGCATTGAACCGTATTTATTACCTGATTTGGGTTCGCGATGGGTCTATGACTTCCTCACTTATGGCACGTGCCGGTAATCCGGAGCTCATTCGCATCTGGACTAAATTTCTACTGAACAATCCTTCCATTATCCAAAAAGACGACAGCACCCAGGTTGCCGAATTTCTTCAAATTGTAGGCTCCCGTTGGACCCGCAGCGAAGACGACGGTGTTTTTTACTCTGCACTTTCACTATTCAGCTACTTTAAAACTACCGGACAGGACGATCTTTTGCAGGGACAGGAGTTTTCAGTGCTTCTGAAGGCTATCGACCGCTATCTTGAAAAAACCTGGAACAGTGAGAAAAAGCTGATCATAAGCAATACCATAGGTGAAACTCCGCTAAAAAGCGATCCTTACTTTGGATATGATGTTGTAAACGGAAATTACGAGAACAACAGCTTTCACAAGAGTCAGGGAAAGGAGATGAGTCTGAATGCCAGTTTATACAACCAGGTGAACACTTACAATATTATGATGATGGTTTCGGAGCTTCTGTCGCAAAACCCAAACCTTGATAAGGGAAGAAAAGAACATTACCTGAGCATTGCCAGCGATATTCAACAATCCCTGAAAACAAAATACTACGACAAAGCCAACGATTGCCTGTTCAGCAGCATAGAGTATTATACCGATGGCACCGAAGGTAACCTCTCCTTCAGCAACGACGACAATCCATGGGAAGGATCATGGGCCAATGCCATTGGACCGTATTTTCCGGTACCCGATCTGCAGTTAAAAACAGCACGGTTTATTTATAACACCTGGCCAAAAATTACCAAACAGGGTTATGGCTATTGTCCCTGGAATACCTTGTCGAAAGTATTGACAGAATACGGCATGTCTTCAGTTGAATATGAAAGCATGCTGGCAGCACAGATGAAAGATGCCCTGACCCTCACAGTGAAGTACCCCATGCCGGGCGGGTTAACCGAATATAACCGGCAAATTGAAAGCTGGCGTGCATTACCATTTTCAGCAGGAAGTCTTTTCTTCAGCATGGGCGCGCAGATGATTACCAGTTTGCCTGAGGGAATTGCTATACGTGCAAGTAATAAAGTGGACAGTGTCACAAATTTCCGGTACCGGCTGTCTTCCTTAAATGGAGAGGCGACCGGCAAAGGCGATGCGGTGGATTATTTTATTCTCAATGGCGACACATTGCGGTATTCGCTTCAGGTACCTGATAACAAACTTCTACCAGGTCAGAACAGTATTCAGGTGATAAGGTCCGTGAATAACCCGCGTTTCCGGTTGTTTTCCTCAACAGCGCAACTATTAAACATCAGCGAAAGCGGATCAAAAGTGGAATACACTTTTAGGAGTACCATTCCATGGCAGTTGACTTTCGAGAATTTTGGGAAATCAAAATCAGTTATCATTCTCGACCCGAAAGGCCAAAATGAAGAAACGATTAAAAGCAGCATGAACAATAATAATCTTACCTTAATTGAAGGTACTTCCACCGGAATTTTTAAAGTAATCGCAGAAATATAACAAACATGGGAAAAGCATTCAGAATAGCAGTGATTTTTGGGTTATTGATCGTAAGTATTTCCGTAAAGGCCCAGCTTACCGGTGAGATTCATCCCGATTTAACGAATAAAATATGGCCGGCACAATGGATCAAACATCCGGCGACAAATGAGCAATATGGAGTGTATCATTTCCGTAAATCGTTTGAGTTAAGCGATGTTCCTGCCAAATTTATCATTCATATCTCGGCCGATAACCGCTATTGGCTATTTGTAAACGGGAAACGCATTTGCACTGGTCCGGCCAAAGGCGACATGGCACACTGGCGTTTCGAAAGCCTGGATATTGCTCCCTATCTCCAAAAAGGGAAAAATGTTCTTGCCGTTACAGTATACAACCAGGGCGATTACCGGGCGGCATGGCAGGTTACCGGCGGAACCGGACTGGTAGTGCAGGGGAATTCAGCCATTGAGTCAGTAGTAAATACCAATGAAAGCTGGAAAGTAATGGAAAATACCACATATTCTCCGCTTTTCGAAATCCACAAGTTTGTGGGGGCTCGCGAGAGCTTTTTAGCAGCACGCTATCCCTTCGGTTGGGAAAAACCTGAAGCCGATGAAAAGTTTTTTATGTCGGCTGTTTTCTCCGAAGAAGCGATTCCTTCCGGTGCACAGGGGTCTTCTTCCCGCAGGTTGGTTCAACGGAATATACCTCTGCCTGAGGAAACTCCACAACGGTTTGGAGCGGTACGTAAGATGGAAAATCTTCCATTCTCCGATGATTTTATCAAAGGTAAAGAGCATTTAGAGATTCAGCCCTGGGGGGAGACTACCATTTTACTCGATCAGCAACATCTTACTACTGCTTATCCCGAACTTCGCTTCAGTGGCGGCAAAGGTGCCAAAATAACCATAACGTATTCTGAAGCGCTTTTCAGCGAACATAATGACAATAAAGGCAACCGGAACGAAGTGGAAGGGAAGAAAATTGAAGGCATTTATGACGTTATCTATCCAAACGGCGATTCCAACATTGTTTTCCGTCCGCTTTTCTACCGGACTTTCAGGTATGTGGAACTGAAAATTCAGAATTATATCGATCCATTAGTCATTCACGATTTCAGCTCAAATTTTACGGGATATCCCTTTAAAGAGAATGCTTTTTTCAAAAGCGACGATGTCAGTCTGGCCAAAATATGGGAAACCGGATGGCGAACAGCCCGGTTATGTGCTTTCGATACCTATATGGATTGTCCTTACTACGAGCAATTGCAATATGTGGGCGACACCCGCATTCAGGCGCTTATTTCGCTGTACGTTTCTGGCGACGACCGCCTGATGCGAAATGCCATCTCGCAATTTGATGATTCCCGCATTCCAGAGGGAATCACCCAGAGCCGGTATCCTAATATATTCAAACAGATTATTCCCCCGTTCTCGCTTTTCTGGACCGTAATGGTGCACGATTACTGGATGTATCGGCAGGACAATGCTTTTGTAAGTCAATACCTGAAAGGCATGCTGGATGTGCTCGAATGGCATAAAAGTAAAATCGACTCAAAAACTGGAATGCTCGGAGCGCTTCCTTATTGGAACTTTGTCGACTGGCCAAATGAATGGCCCTGGGTAGGTTACGATGAAGACAGCGGACTTCCGAAAGGTTCCCGCAACGGAAACTCCGCCATTCATACTCTTCAGTTTGCTTATGCTATTGACAAGGTAATTGAGATATTCGATGCGTTCGGAATGAAAAAGGAAGCTTCGGAATACAAAAAGGTTTCGGCGTCTCTCAAGCAAAGCACTTTCCGCATGTGCTGGGATAACAATAAAATGATGATGGCCGACATGCCCGACAAAAAGGAATTCAGTCAGCATGCCAATGTGCTGGCCGTACTTACTGATGCACTGCAAAAAGTGGATGCAAAAAACCTGATGCTTCGGACGGTGGCTGATACCAATATCATTCAATGTACTGTTTATTACAGGTTTTATCTGAACCAGGCAATGAAAAAAGCCCGACTGGGTGAAAAGTATATTGAAATGCTCACACCTTGGAGAGACATGATATCTATGGGACTTACCACCTTTGCCGAAAGACCTGAACCTACCCGCTCCGATTGCCATGCCTGGAGTGCCAGCCCGAACTACGACTTGCTTGCAACGGTGCTTGGCGTGGAACCTGGAAGCCCGGGTTTTAAATCGGTTACCATCAAACCTCATTTGGGCGGTCTCAAATTCGCCGAAGGGCAAGTACCCTGTCCGCAGGGAAACATACAGGTGAAAATGAAGCTTACGGGTGGTAAACTGGTAGCAGAAGTGGATTTACCCGGAACGCTTGCCGGAACATTCCTCTGGAATGGCAAAACGATAAGATTGAAGTCGGGTAAACAGGTGATTACCCTTTAAGCTTTATCTAAAATAATATCAAACTAAAAACGAATAAACCAGATAAAAATGTATATCAAACGCATCCTCACTCTCTATGTCTTCTTCACCGGGTTGACCCTGGTGGTAAGCGGTCAGGATTTTGTGCTTCCGCTTTACAGTGGCGAAATTCCCAATTCCAAAAAAACGGACACCCCCGAAAAGGTAGAAAAGAAAGATATCATTATTGTATCCAATGTTCAGGAACCCAATATTGCTGTGTATTTACCTTCGAAACGCTTTTCCACCGGACAGGCTGTGGTGATTTGTCCGGGCGGCGGATATTGGATTTTGGCTTACGACCTGGAAGGTACCGACATTGCCCGATACCTGAATTCCATTGGTGTGACTGGCATTGTGCTGAAATATCGCCTGCCAACGGCGGGCAATACCGTCGAACCGCATAAAGCTCCGCTCATGGATGCCCAGCGTGCCATGCGTCTGGTGCGCACAAATGCTGCCAAATGGAACATTGATACCGCCAAAATCGGAGTCATGGGATTCTCGGCAGGTGGTCACCTGGCTTCTACCCTCGGGACGCATTTCGATTACGGCAATAAATCGGCCAGCGATACTGTGGAGCGCTTCAGCTGCCGACCCGATTTTATGGTGCTGATGTACCCGGTAATCTCGTTCACGTCTCCGTTGATGCATCCTGGCTCCAGAGAAGCTCTCCTGGGCAAAAACGCCGATCCCAAACTTGCTGAATATTACTCCAACGAGCTCCAGGTGAAGGACGACACGCCTCCTGCTTTCTTTGTACATGCCGACGATGACAAGGGAGTGCCGGTCGAAAACTCGCTGCAGATGTATGCTGCCATGCGGAAAAAGAAGATTCCTGCCGAGCTGCACATCCTTTCCGAAGGCGGTCATGGTTTCGGGTTGGGTGTCAATAACAACCATATTGCATCGTGGACCAAAAATTTACAGTTGTGGCTTAATTGGCTGAATAAAGATAAAAGTACTAAGTAAATAGTAATCAGTAATTAGACAAACAGCCACTTCCCGTTTCCCTGATAGATATGAAAAAGATAACTTCTTCGTGCTTTAATGGCTTAAATCAATACAAATGAAAAAATACTTAATTTCAGTTCTTCTGTTTACAAGCTTTTCTCTTCAGGCCCAGAAACTGGTCACCTACAATGCTCCGGAAGGTGCCGAGGCTGCTCCCGAGTTTGAACTTGAAGTTAATGGCCGTCCGGTTTTTGTTTATAATACCCGGAATGCCGCGGTAGCTTATTTTTCGTTCGAAGGCAAAGTGGAAGTGAAAGTCACATTCCTGGCCAAAGTGTACGACTTCGATATTCGTCCTAAAAGCCGCAACATTGCCGGTGAACTCTACCGGAACCAGGTCAGGTTTTCGATTGACAAACCCGAACATTTGAGTGTGGAAATTAACAAAAACCTGAAACGACCACTTTTTATTTTTGCCAATCCGCTCGAAAAAGAAGTTCCCAATAAAGCTGATAAGAATGTAATTTTCTTTGAAGCAGGGAAAATCCACTATCCCGGCGAGGTGATGATCCAAAGCAACCAGACCGTTTATATTGAAGGTGGTGCTATTGTGCGGGGGCATTTCATGACCGATAAGGTGCGAAATATCCGGATTGCCGGCAGGGGCATTCTCGACAATAGCCACTATAACAAAGGGCAGCATCGGCCTATTGAGATCAACCAAAGCGAAGACGTACGCATCGAAGGCATCATTCTCACCGAAAGTCGTCACTGGAGTTGTGCCTCGCATGCCTCTAAAAATGTTACCTACGATAACCTAAAAATTGTCTCTTCCAACGATTGGGACGATGGCATCGACATTGTCGCGTCGCAGCACGTACTCGTGAATAACTGCTTTATTCAAACCAAGGACGATTGCATCGCCATCAAGGCGGGTGTGAATTACTTCACAAAATTCAACAGCAGCTCTAATGTTGACAATGTGGTGGTACAAAATTCGGTGTTGTGGAACGGCGTATGGGGTAACGGAATCGAAATAGGCTTCGAAACCCGTGCCGATACCATTAAAAACATCATTTTCCGAAATTGCGACCTCATTCATGTGGAGGGTCCGGAAGGCACATTCACAATCCATAACGGCGACAGGGCTGTGGTGAAGAATGTTTTGTATGAGGATATCCGCGTGGAAGACAGCCGGGGTTGGCTTATCGACTTTAAAATTCTCAATTCAAGCTATTCCAAAGATAAGGTTCGTGGTAAAATTGAAGATGTGCGGTTCAGAAACATTACCGTGGAAGGAGATATTTCCCCTTATTCGCAGCTGATTGGATTTGACGAAAACCATCGGATTACGGGCGTGGTAATCGAGAATTTTGTGATTCACGGAACCAAAATCAATAGCACTTACAACGGAATGATCACTACCATTCATGCAGATGATATTGTATTTAAATAAACCTAATTAATATTCAAATGAACACAAATAAGACTACATCAATAACTCGGCGCAGGTTTCTTGGAACTACTGCCGCTGCAACTGCTTTTACATTGGTTCCCAGCCATGTGGTTTCGGGACTTGGTCACCGTGCTCCCAGCGATACGCTGAATGTGGCTGGTATTGGCGTTGGTGGCCAGGGACGTGGCGACCTCCGCGGAATGAAAGATGCTATTAATGTTGTGGCTCTTTGCGATGTCGACTGGAAATATGCCAATAAAACTTTTCTCGATTATCCTAATGCTAAAAAGTATTGGGACTGGAGAAAGATGTTCGACGAAATGAATAAAGATATTGATGCCGTGATGGTTGCAACTTCCGACCAGTCGCACGCCATCATTTCTGCGTCGGCCATTACCCTGGGAAAACATGTATATTGCGAAAAGCCGCTTACTCACTCGGTGCACGAATCGCGTCTTCTTACCAAACTTACCGAAAAATATAAAGTTGCTACCCAAATGGGTAATCAGGGAAGCTCTTCGGAAGATATCCGCCTGGTTTGCGAATGGATATGGAATGGAGAAATAGGCGAAGTACGCGAAGTTCACGCATGGACCAACCGTCCCATCTGGCCACAAGGGTTACAGCGTCCTGAAAGTGAAATGAAAGTTCCCGAAACATTAAATTGGGATTTATTTGTTGGTCCGGCACCCATGCGCCCCTACCACGAAATTTATACCCCCTGGAACTGGCGTGGTTGGTGGGATTTTGGAACAGGAGCACTCGGCGATATGGCTTGCCACATTCTCGATCCTGTTTTCCGTTCCTTAAAACTGAAATATCCTGCTGCAATCCAGGGAAGTTCAACTCCTGTGAATACCGAATGCGCCCCCAATGCGCAAATGGTAAATTTTGAATTTCCGGCGCGACCAAATGAAAAACTGGTTAATATGCCTGAAGTGAAAGTTACCTGGTATGATGGTGGCTTGTTACCGAAACGCCCCGATAAAATGCCCGATAACTTTCCAATGGGCGACTGGAATGGTGGTGTAATGTTCGTTGGTTCAAAAGATATTCTGGTAACCGATTGTTATTCAGCGCGTCCACGGCTGGTTTCAGGTAGAATTCCCAAAGCTCCCGTTGTTCTTCCACGAATGGCAAGCGGGTTAAATCATCAGACTGATTGGGTAAGAGCTTGTAAAGAATCACCAAAAAACCGGGTTGAAGCCAGTTCTCATTTTGGCTATGCCGGTCCGTTTAACGAAATGGTGGTGATGGGTGTTCTGGCAGTCCGCCTTCAGGATCTCAAACGTAAACTCCTGTGGGATGGCGAAAACATGCGTTTTACAAACATCTCAGATACAGATAAGATTGGAGTAATCACTTCAAACAAGTTTACCGTGATAGATGGCGATCCGAAATTCGATACACAATATGCCAGCTTCAACGCAAAGCAAACAGCTGATGAATTCACAAAGCACAATTATCGTCAAGGTTGGTCGTTACCAGCTTAATAAAGAAGAAATGATTAACACGAAGTCACGAAGACACTGATGTTAATTATTCTAAGTGTTTTCGTGTTTAACTGTCCTAATCCTTTTACATCATTAATAAAACATCCATGAAAACCAGAATTACCATAGTCCTGCTCTTTCTCTTTATAAGAATTTCAGCCCAGACCGAATTCTCTGCCGAGGCTGGCCTCTATGCCTCGCTGCTAAACGATCTTAAAAAGAATCTTTATGCCAGTAACCGTGTACAAAAAGTAACCCTCGACGGTAAAGAACGGCTGATGTTTGTAACCTGGGTGCGCGATCATATTCATACCACAAAAGCTTACAAATACTGGGAAAAAGACCTTGCGAGCTACATTGCTTTTTTTATGGAACACCAGACCGATAAGGGAATGTATTTCGATTATTGGGAATCGTACAAAGATAAGAACGTGGGCCAGATGTTCTTTACCAACTGCTTCGACCGCCAGTTTTATTTTGTGGATGTAAACCAGCAAAATTTTTTCTTCCGCATGCCTATGGAAGCCGATCTCGAATACCTGTTGGTTGAAGGGGTGTATACCAACTGGCAGGCTACCGGCGATGCTGAATATGTGAAAAAATGGTTGCCAACGCTGGTAAAAGGGATGAAGTACCTGATGAATGATCCCCTGCGGTGGTCGGGCAAAAACCTGCTGGTAAAACGTCCTTATACCATCGATACCTGGGATTTCACATCGCAGCACGACAGTCTCACTGGCGTTGACCGGCTTTTAGGGCATATCGACAACACCGATAAAACGCCAAAGGGCATTATGCATGGCGATAACAGCGGTATGTTTATGGCCAGTAAAATACTATCCGAATTATATAGTGCAATTGGAGAAGCTAATGCTGCCAAAGAATGGGATATACAAGGCGATTTATTCCGCCACCGGCTAAATACATTGTGCTGGAACGGAAAACATTACGCACATTTTATTCCTGAAGAACCTGTTCCCTCTCATATTCAAACTGATCCTATTCAGTCAATTGGCTTATCCAATACCTACTCCATCAATCGTGGAGCACCTACCCGCGAAATGGCCGCTTCCATCATCAAAACCTACCAGGAGATCGGCGAAAAAACAAAAAGCGAATCGCTAGCGCCCTGGTACGGAATTTACCCATTCATCCCGCCCCATTTTGGAAACTACAAAGTTGGAGAATACATGAATGGCGCTATTTTGCCGTTAGTGGGCGGAGAGCTGGCCAAGGCTGCCCTTCAGAATGGTTTTGAACGCTTTGGGATTGAACAGTTCAGGCTACTGGAAGAGATAATGAAAAAGAACAACCGCAAAGTGCCGGGCTGTGTAAACGCCGATGGCACCGCCCAGGAAGAAGCTATTCCCGACGAATGGGGTCAGGCAGCTTTTGTAAGTGCCTTGGTGGAAGGACTTGCCGGAGTGGTGGATAAAAGCAATCTGTTCAAAGAAGTGGAAATATCACCGCGGTGGTATTTTGCAGGAGTTGAAAAAACCAAGGTAGATGTGGGCTACGGCAGCGACGGCAACCAGGTGAGCTACGAGTATGCGTTCCGGAACAACAGGGTTGAGATTAAGACCAGTGGCAAATTCGAGCGCTTTACCATGCGGGTACCTTTCCCTGATAAAGCGAAATCGGCTTCTGCTACCATCAACGGCAAAAATGTTAAGGTGTCGGTCGACCAGGTAAACCAGTCGAAGTACGCTGTTTTCAGCGGAAACGGAAACTCCAACACAATCCTGGTGAATTTCAATTAGAAATTAAAGGACATGATCAGAATGTATAAAGGAAACACCAAAATGTATATTGTCAGTGATGCACGATAAAAATACATTTGAATGTCTGAAAAGGGGTTTTGAAAAAAACCTGGCAAATTATGCACTGATGGTAAACTCATGAATTGCAACTGAAAGAATTATAAACGAAACTATTGGATAACTATTAATCACCGAAAAAATGAAAAAACACATCCTCCTGATATGCATCACTTTAATTATTTTGTGTAGTTGCGCTTCCAAACAACAGGTATTTACGGAAGTAATAAACTCGCCCTGGCAGTTCCGCAAAGCCGGTGATACAGCCTGGCTGCCGGCTAAAGTTCCCGGTTGCGTGCATACCGATTTGCTCGCCAGCAAAAAAATCCCCGACCCGTTTTACCGGAAAAATGAACAAGCAGTAAAATGGATCGAGAATGCCGACTGGGAATATTCTACCCGGTTTAATCTCTCCGGCGAAATAGCTTCTTATCCTAACATCGATCTTGTGTTTGATGGCCTCGATACCTACGCTGATGTTTATCTGAACGATTCGCTGGTATTAAAAGCCGATAACATGTTTCTGGGGTGGAACGTCGAAGCTAAAAAATTCATGAAGAAAGGCGAAAACACCTTGCGCATTTATTTCCACTCTGCTGTAAAAGTGGGCATGGAAAAACTTAAGAAGGTGCCTTACCTGATTATGGCCGCCAATGAAATAGCCCCGGAAAACGAGCGTACCAACGTGTTTACCCGCAAAGCACCGTTTCATTATGGCTGGGACTGGGGTCCGAGACTGGTAACCTGCGGGGTTTGGAAACCTGCGAAGATAGTGGCCTGGAATGAAGCTAAAATGAACGACCTCTACATAAAACCGCTGAATGTTTCTTCCGAAAAGGCCACATACCGGGTTTCTGCTGCAGTTGAGGCCACCGGTAACCTCGATGCAGGTCTTGAAGTGTGGGTGGATAACAAAAAAATGGCCTCTCAAAAAATAGAGCTTCAACCGGGAATCCACAACTCCGGTATCGAATTTACCATGGACAAACCTGAACTGTGGTGGCCAAACGGACTTGGCAGCCAAAAACTATATCAGTTGGAGCTACGGCTCGTAAAAGGCAATAAAACCCTGCAAACCCTGTCGCACCGCCTTGGGGTTCGTACACTGGAACTGTCCCGTGGAAAAGATTCCACCGGTACTTCATTCACCTTTAAGGTTAACGGCGTACCTGTATTTATGAAAGGGGCCAATTACATCCCATCCGATATTTTTACAACACGCAACACCCTCGATAACTATAAATGCGTGGTACAGGATGCCGTGGATGCCAATATGAACATGATCCGTGTTTGGGGTGGTGCTATCTACGAAGGTAATGAGCTGTACGACTTGTTCGACGAAAAAGGCATACTTGCCTGGAACGATTTTATGTTTGCCTGTAATATGCAGCCCGACGACTCTTTGCATCTCGAAAATATCCGCAAAGAAGCCGAATACAACGTAAAACGGTTGCGCAATCACGCTTCCATAGCCCTCTGGTGTGGCAACAACGAAAATTTACGAGCCTGGAACGACTGGGGATGGCCGGCTAAGGTTAAACCCGGTCAGGCCGACACGCTCTGGAATGTTTATAAAAAAATATTTTACACCATCCTGCCCGAGGTGGTTAAAGAAAATCATCCCGAAATAACCTACTGGCCTTCGTCGCCACAAGGCGAAAACAACACGCTTTCAAACCCTTCATCGGGCGATGAGCACGACTGGCGCATTTGGTTTGGCGATGTGCCTTTTTCAACCTATGCAGAAAATACAGCGCGCTTCATCAGCGAATACGGGCTGCAATCGTTCCCCGAAATGAAAACCATAAATGCCTTTGCCAGCGACAGCGATAAGGCATACCGTTCTCCTATTATGGAACACCGCCAGCGCAGCCTTATGCCTTGGATTGCTCCGGGCTTTAACGGTAACGAAATGATAAACACCTATATAAAACGCTACTATAAACCTGCCAGAGATTTTGAATCGTTTGTTTACCTGAGCCAGGTAATGCAAGCGGAGGGTGTAAAGTTTGCCATCGAAGCACACCGCCGGCAAATGCCACATTGCATGGGTTCGCTCTACTGGCAGATAAACGATTGCTGGCCTACCATGTCGTGGTCCAGTGTTGATTATTTGGGCCGGTGGAAGGCATTGCATTACTTTGTACGCGAAGCTTTTAAACCAGTACTGCCCGTTATTTTCAGGGATGGCGCAGATATTAAAATAGCCATCGCCAACGATAAACTGGAAGCCGAAGAACATCAACTGGAAGCCACTCTATACGATTTCAGCGGAAAAAAACTTTGGCAACAAAACAAAAAAATCGTTTTGGCCGCAAATACCAGTCAGGTTTACTTGTCGGTTCCCGAAAAAGAACTTGCAGCCAAAGGAAACCCAACCAAAATGGTACTGGAAGTGAAGGTTAAAAAAGGCCAGAATGTAGTGGCCGAAAACCTTTTTTATTTCCGTGAAATCAAAGCTTTATCGTTGGAAAAGCCTGAAATTGTTAAAACTGTTGAAAAAACAGGCAGCAAAGAATTTAAAATCACACTAGTTTCAAACACACTGGTTAAGAATGTAGCCTTAAGCTCAACTTCCGAAGGCCGTTTCAGCAATAATTTTTTCGATATGCTGCCAGGTAAAACTTACACCATCAGCTATGCGGGCGAGCTGGAAGGCGAAATTAAGGCAATAACATTAATAGATAGTTACTAGTAAGGTTGTTATAATTAACAAATTATGAAAAGAAGTCAAATAAATCAATTAATTGCCGAATCAATTGCCTTTTTCGATTCTATGAATTTTAAACTTCCACCCTGGGCTTTTTGGAAACCCGAAGACTGGAAAGGTAAGGGTGGAATCTGCGGTGAAATAGCTGATAACATGCTGGGTTGGGACCTTACCGATTTTGGAAGTGGACGGTTTCACGAACGTGGGCTCATCCTGTTTACCATTCGCAATGGTAAGTTTGGCCACAACAAAAAGCCATATGCCGAAAAGGCTATGATTGTTGAGGAGATGCAGGAAACTCCCATGCACTTTCATTGGAACAAAATGGAAGACATTATCAACCGGGGTGGCGGCAACCTTGTAATAGAGCTCTACAATTCAGCAGGCAACGACCGCTTTTCTGACAAACCTGTTACATTGCGAACTGATGGCATACTCCGTTCCGTTCAACCTGGCGGTAAGGTGGTTCTTACCCCAGGCGAAAGTATTTGCCTGGAACAGGGAGTTTTTCACAGGTTTTTTGGCGAGGCCGGGAAAGGGAAAGTGTTTGTTGGAGAAGTAAGTGCCGTTAACGACGATACCTCCGATAACTGTTTCTACGAACCTATAGGACGCTTCCCTGAAATTACCGAAGACGAACCTCCTGTTCATTTGCTGGTTTCCGATTACATAAAATATTTATAACTCAGCATGAGCCGTAAAATAAACATTGCAGGAACAGGTTGTGCGTTAGCCGATTTTCTCTATTCCAGAGTCGATTTTAATGCACCGGGTTTTCGGAAATACCTCTCCTTAAAAACAGGCGACGGTGGCTTAAGTCCCGGAAAACTCGTATTTACCAGCGAATTGGAAACATTTGCACAAAAGCCTTATTTCGATTTGCTCAGCGAACTGGTTGGTAATAAAAATTTCGACAGCGTTAATTTGGGCGGGCCTTCACTTGTATCACTTATTCATGCTGCCCAAATGCTGCCGCAGCAGCAATACCAGGTAAACTTTTACGGTTGTACCGGAAACGACAATACTTCGGCGGTAATCCGTGAAAAGGTTGCAAAAACCCCGCTTAATTTCGATAATTATGTTGCCTTGCCCGGCCGCAATACTGCCTTCACCCATGTGCTGTCCGATCCTGATTTTGATGGTGGATATGGCGAACGCACTTTTATAAATAATATTGGAGCATCGTGGAACTATCATCCCGATATGTTGCCACCCTCTTTTTTTCAAGCCGATCTGGTTTGTTTTGGTGGAACAGCATTGGTGCCGCAAATCCACGATAACTTAGCCATGTTGCTCAAAAAAGCCAAAGCTGCCAACGCCTTTACGATGGTTAATACAGTGTTCGATTTCAGGAATGAGAAGGAACGCCCTAACCAAAAGTGGCCTTTGGTAAACAATGTCCAAAGCTATCGGTTAATTGATATACTCACGATGGATTGCGAAGAAGCACTTAAAATCAGTGGCACTTCAACCATAAACGATGCGGCTGCTTATTTCGAATTGAGTGGTGTTTCTTCATTCATCATTACCAACGGAAGTCAAAACCTGGTAGCATATTCGAACGGTTCGTTTTTCAAGCCTATGAATATTCGCAGCTTTCCGGTTTCGTGCGAGGTGATGCAGCAATTGCGGATCAACCCTTCCGGAAAAGGCGATACAACTGGGTGTGGCGATAATTTTACAGGCGGAATTATAGCATCGGTTGCAAGTGAGTTTAATTCGCGTACAGAGGGAGAATTTGATATGGTCGATGCCATATCCTGGGGCGTTGCCTCGGGTGGATTTACATGCTTTTATCTGGGGGGTACATGGTTTGAAAAAACTGCCGGCGAAAAAAAAGCGCTTATTGAACCATACCGCCAACAATACCTCAAACAAATAGGGCTATGACTTCTTTAAAAAAAATGGTACTTTTTGGTGCCGGAAAAATAGGACGTTCTTTTATTGGTCAGCTTTTCAGCCGTGGAGGTTACGAGGTGGTTTTTGTCGATATAAGTGCTTCTATCGTTAATCAGCTCAACAAAACCAGGAAATATATGGTAGTGATTAAGAGTGAAGCAGGCGATGATGTTCTGGAAATAGAGAATGTGCGTGGTATTTTGCTTCAAAATGAGCAGGAGGTGATAAAAGAACTGGCCACGGCTTCCATTGCTTCCGTTTCGGTTGGGCAACAGGGATTACCTTCTGTTCTGCCATTAATTTCCGGTGCGCTGCAAATACGGTTCAAAAATCAAGGTTTGTGGCCGCTCGACATAATTATTGCTGAAAACATGCGCAATGCCCGGGAATACATTGCTGGTGAATTATCAAAACTTCTGCCCGCAGAGTTTCCTTTAACCCAAATGGTGGGGTTGGTGGAAACCAGCATTGGTAAAATGGTTCCTATTATGGCGGGAGCGGTTTCGGCCAGCGACCCATTGGTGGTTTATGCCGAACCATACAATACGCTCATCCTCGATAAAAAAGGGTTTAAAAACCCAATTCCCCAAGTGGAAGGCCTGGCACCCAGGGAAAATATGAAAGCCTGGGTCGACCGGAAATTGTTTATCCACAATTTAGGACACGCCACTGCAGCGTATATTGGTTTCAGGAAATATCCGCAGGCAGTTTACCTGTACGAGGTATTAGCACACACAGAGGTGTACACCCAAACCCGGAATACCATGCTGCAATCGGCCGAAATACTCATGGCTCTTTATCCCGGGGAATTTACCCAAGAGCAGTTAACCAGTCATATCGACGATCTGCTTATCCGTTTTCAAAACCGCGCGTTGGGCGATACCATTTTCCGCGTCGGCTGCGATCTCTTCCGAAAACTTGGCCCCAACGATCGTTTAGTCGCTCCTATACACGCTGCACAGAGGCTTGGAATGCCTTACACCCTGATTAAGGAAGCCATTCTGGCATCCCTTTCCTTCAAAGCAAAAGATGAGAACGGAAATTTTTTTACTTCCGATGAGGTGTTTTTCAGATTGGCTGAAAGAGGAGCAGCAATAGTAATAAACGAAGTGTGTGGGTTAAAGAATATTTAACAGTTTTGAACCACGCATTGTCAAATTAGTATTTCATTACCTTTAATATTGAGGGTAGTAATATTTGCAAATAATAATTAAATAAAGCAGCTATGATGAAAAAACTTTTATTTATTTCAATCCTTTTTTATGCTATCAATGTAACCGCTCAGGTTACCACCTGGCAGGGACCCGAAGGGTTTGCATCCAATAAATACTACTCAGTAAAGGTTAATGGTGTGAAAGTTCCGGTTTACGACACACCCATCGCCTCTTATGCAGTTTTCGACTTTACCGGGCAAGTAACCTTAGAAGTGAACACCATGTACGATGTTCGCTGGGTCGACATCCGTCCCCTGAAATCGGCACTGAAGCCTGAGTATACTGACGATAATTCTTTCAAATTTACCATGAATAGGCCCGAAAACATCAGCCTGGAGCTGAACGGGCGTATTCGTCAGCAGCCTTTGTTTATCTTCTCCGGAAATCCTGAAAAGGAGAAGCCATCGAAATCAGATAAAAATGTAGTCTGGTTCGAAGGCGGCAAGCTCTATAAAGATGTGAAGCTGGAGTTGAAGGACAATCAAACGGTTTACATTGAGGGCGGTGCCGTGGTTCAGGGTTACATTTTTGCTGAAGGAAAGAAAAACATCAAAATTCTTGGTCGCGGAATTCTGGACGGATCGTTCAACAAAACCACAGAAGGTAACAAAAACCGCTTTATTCACCTCGAAAATTGTGAGAATATCGCCATCAACGACATCGTTCTTCATAATGGCACCACCTGGCAGGTCGCCCTTTTTCACTGCAACAAGGCCGAAATAAACGGAATCCGGATTGTGAGCGAAAGTGCCAACGACGACGGCCTGGATATCTTCCGGTGCACCAATGTGGTGGTTGATGGAGTATTTGCCCACACCAAGGACGATTGCGTCGCCATAAAATCGGGTGGCAACTACCCTGCCGATCATCCAACCGATAACATTTTAGTTAAAAACTGTGTGTTCTGGAATTCCATTTGGGGAAATGCCATCGAAATAGGCTTCGAACTCTATTCCAACGAGGTAAAAAATATCCGATTCGAAAACATTGATATTATCCATGTGGAAGACGGCGCCACCATAAGCATACATAATGCCGGGCAGGCGCATGTTCATAATGTGGTTTTCGAAAATATCCGGGTGGAAGATTCCCGCCAGAAGCTTTTCGATGTGGCCATATTCTATTCCCAATGGGGACCAGACGGAATCCGCGATCCCGAGTTCATTAAAAAGAACTACCTGCATGGAGCCTGGGATGGCGTTCAGAAACCCCCTGCCGGAAAAGAAGCGTATCACAGCACCTTCCGTGGAAAGGTAAGCAACATTGTGTTCAAAGATATTCATGTGGTGGGAGGATTAATGCCCTTTTCGGTTTTCCACGGGTTCGACAAGCAGAAAAACGTATCAGGTGTTACCATAGAAAATTTAACCTACATGGGTAAAAGGCTTACTACCACCGAAGAGGCAAAAATACGTCAGCAGAATACTGAAAAACTAATAATCAAGTAGTATGAAACCCAATTGTTTTGAAAAACGCAAACACTTGTTCCATATCATGGTAAGCATAGCCGTTTTGCTTTTTAATGGTCAAACATATGCCCAGAAGCCAGGAATGTATGTAGATGGCCGATATTTGTATACCAATTCCGGGGAAAGGGTTATCCTGAAAGGCTTTAATGCAATGATAGTGTATTGGGACATTCATGGAAATGTTAATTTTCCTGAAATGGAAAAGACAGGAGCCAACACTTGCCGTATTTTCTGGAACCTGGCCTATCCAACCCCTCAGCCAGCGGATTTAGACCTGGTGTTATCCAACTGCATCAAATACAAAATGATTCCTATTATTTGCCTTTGGGATGCTACCGGAAAATGGGACCAATTACCGACTTGTGTTGATTATTGGTGTTCGCCAGTTATTTCGGCTATTCTGAAAAAGTACGAGAAAAATCTTTTGGTAAATATTGCCAATGAACCTGGTGACAAAGCCATGGGCGATGCAATTTTCAAAGAAAAATATGCTGACATTGTTAAACAGATGCGAACCGCTAATATCCATACTCCTTTGATAATTGATGCCGACCAATATGGCCGAAATGCCGACGCAGTGCTGGATAACGGGCAATATCTCCTGGATCAGGATCCCGACCACAACCTGATATTCTCATGGCACCTTTGGGATCCCAAAACCTGGGGAACGGGCACCATTTCTGAAATCGAACGAATTATCAATAAAGCAGTTGAAAAAAACATATGTTTCATAGTGGGTGAATTTGGACCCTGCGAAAATTGCGATAAGTGCCCGACATCTGCGATCAATTGGGAATACCTGATTGAAAAAGCTTATAAAAATGACATAGGCTATCTTGCCTGGGTTTGGAAATGGAGCGATTGTCATTCAGTTGTATCGAATTCGAGCGGCAAATACGGAACATGGGCTAATTCCACATGGGGCGAGAAAATTGCTGTAAGCCACCCTTACAGTATAAAGACTACATCGGTTCGTCCTTCAAATCTCCAAACAGGTAATGAGAATATTTCATCGGGTTCTCACTCGTTAGTGGTTTACCCGAATCCTTCGAATAGGGAAATATTTTTTGATTTGACCCTAACCGAGCAATCGGAGGTAGAAATTAAAATTGTGGACACCAGAGGTAAAGATGCACATGTATTAATTCAAAGAACCCTGGTCCCAGGGCGGGTGAAACTAACCTGGGACCCAAAAAAAGCAGGCGAAGCCGGAAGTTCGGGGATGTATATTTTTAGTGCAAAGATTAAAAATACGAAAGGGATATTTTCTGAGTCAGGGAAACTGTTCAGTTTATAACAAAGGCTATTAAACAATACGAAGGAAACTGGTAAAATAACAGTCTTAAACATAAAACTTTAAACCAAAGCGATGGTGGCTGGTGACGCAAAAATTCTTCAGCAGAACACTGAAAAACTTATAATAAAATGAAGACTACTCTTTTAAAATTAACAGTGAGCCTGTTGTTGATCATGGGAATTCAAAAGGTTAACGCTCAGGAAGGGATTCAATGGCTGACTTCGTATGATTCCGCTACCAATTTGGCAAAAAAGGAAAATAAACCCATCCTGTTGTTTTTTCATGGCTCCGACTGGTGTCCGCCTTGCATAAGGATGCAACGGGAAGTTTTTGGCAATGATACCTTTGTAAACTATAGCACCTCAAGGCTTATTTTCCTCGATGTCGATTTTCCAAGGAAGAAAAAAATCAGCGAAGAACAGTTAAAGCACAACCAGGAATTGAAAAAGAAATTTGGTTTACCCGAAGAGTTCACTCAGGGATATCCACAGGTTGTAATAATCGATAGTCACGGTAAAGTTTTGTACCAGGAGAAAGGATATTCCGGCGAAGGAAACGGAAAGCTTATAGGAATTATTGAAACGGTTAAACTTAAATAGAATGCACCCTTCGTCAACCAAATGGCTGTTAATTGTTGCAATTATCCTGCTTTCTGCAGGGATAAATGCCCAAACCAACCTTCAGTACGAACAGCCTGTGAAGCAAAGACTCTTTGTTTTAACGGATATCGCCAACGAGCCCGACGATCAGGAATCGCTGGTTCGCTTGCTGGTTTATTCGAATGAGTATGACCTTGAAGGCATGGTAGCAACAACCTCTACCCACCTGAGATCGCTGGTGCGGAAAGACAAAATTGTAGCTCTGGTGAACGATTATGGAAAGGTGAAACCCAGTCTGGACAAACATGCTCGCGGATACCCAACCATGGATTACTTGTTAAGCATTACCTCGGAACATTTGCCTCTTTACAGCATGGATGGTGTAGGCGCAGGAAAAGATTCGCCCGGCTCGGAACTGCTGATCAAAGCTGTTGAAAAAGCCGACGATCGTCCATTGTGGGTTACCGCATGGGGTGGAGCTAACTGCCTTGCCCAGGCATTGTTGAAGGTTCAGAAAACAAGAGATGAAGCTGCTGTTAAAAAGTTTGTTTCAAAAATTAAGGTGTATTCCATTTCCGACCAGGATTTTGCCGGTCAGTGGATCCGCAATACCTTTCCCGATATTTTCTACATTGTCGACCCCTCCGCTGGCGATTCGTGGTTCGAATATTACAAGGCAACATGGACCGGCATTTCGGGCGACCTGTACTACAAGAACGGCCCGGGTATGCACAACGAGCTGGTGACCAATGCGTGGCTGGCTGCCAACATAAGGGAAAACCACGGTCCGCTGGGAGCGCATTACCTTAAATTCGATTACATCATGGAGGGAGACACTCCTTCGTTCCTGGGTTTAATCAACAACGGTCTGGGTTGGTATATCAGTCCTGCTTATGGAGGATGGGGCGGCCGCTACGAGCTTTACCGCTCCTATGCCGAAAAAGGGAAAATATGGACCAGCTCGGTAAACACTCAGGATGAAATTATTCTGCCCGATGGTAGAAAAGAAGCTTCCAACCAGGCTACCATCTGGCGTTGGCGCGAAGCTTACCAGCACGATTTCGCCGTCCGCATGGACTGGAACATCACCGATTTTAAAAATGCCAACCATAACCCTGTTGTTGTTCTCAATGGCAACTCCGGAAAAAGCATTGCCAAAGCTACGGTTCAAGCAGGAGAAAAAGTGGTGCTTTCAGCCAAAGGCAGCAGCGATTCTGACGGTCATAAGGTGAATTGCCGTTGGTTTATCTATCGTGAAGCAGGAGCTTTCAACGGTTCAACGGAACTCAGCAACAGCACTTCCGAAGAGATATCTTTTCAAATGCCGGAACTCAAAAAAGATCAGAAACTGCATATCATTCTTGAGGTAAAAGATTCGGGAATTCCGGCTCTGTTCAGCTACCGGCGGGTTGTTCTGATGAATCAATAACCTTAGGGTAAACGATAATCTCAATCGAAAAGTGAAACTAATTAACGTGAGTTCTATTTAAGAAAATAAAAATGAAGTTCTGTTACCTATTCAAAATTGAGAACCAATTTTATTTACCTCATCCTAATCCCGAAAGCTTTCGGGACTTCTCCTTGACTTCAAATACAGGGTTTCCTCTCTTTAAGGAGAGGGGTTGGGGGTGAGGTGTTTCTTAAGAACCAAGGCAAAACTGTATTTTTATCTTGATACTTGGTTCTTGACACTTGATTCTATTAATCTTATTGGGTAATATATTGATTAACTTTAAATAACACATCGAACTGACATTAAATAGTAATGAAATGATGACAAAGTCAACATACCTTTTAATTGTATTTTTTGCCCTCCATTTAGCTTGTTTTGCAGGAAAAATTGACCGGAAAGCGCTTGTTCAAAGACACAACCTTACGATTCAAGAAAATAATCCAAAAAAACCTATGCAGGTTGGGAATGGAGAATTCGCTTATAATGTTGACATTACCGGCATGCAGACTTTTAGTGCTCATAATACAATGGCTCGTTGGGCGTGGCATTCAATGCCTTTGCCCGAGGGTGTTAAAGTTGAGGATTTTAAAGGTCCGGTTTATACAGTGAATGGCCGACCTGTTGCATTCGATATTGACAATCCCCAACAACCAGAATTATCTAAGTGGCTGGCAGCAAATCCACAACCTGTAAATGTAGGCCGGATTGGGCTACACCTTACCCATGCCGATGGCTCTTTGGCTGATATTTCAGAATTAAAAAATACCACTCAAACGTTGGATTTATGGACAGGAATAATAACAAGTTCGTTCGTATTCGACAATTACAATGTAACGGTAAAAACAGCCAGTCATCCAAAAAATAATGAACTCGGCATTGAAATTAATTCTCCACTTATTTCAAAAAAACAATTAAAAATTTTAGTTGAATTCCCATATGCCGATGACCGGGAAGGTGCTGATTTTATTGGAGATTATAACGGTATTCAAAAACATTCAACCGTAATTAAGGGAAATGGACAAAATCTGCTCGTTGAACGAAAGATGGATGATTTTAACTATTTCGTGAGCATTGCTTCCCCAAATTCAATTGAATATGAATATATCGACGCTACAAAAAATCCGCATAAATTTCTCATTAAGCCTGAAAGCAACCAAGCCCAATTCACCTTTACTTTCTCGAAGGAACCGGATAATACCCAAGTATTCAAAAGTGTTTTTACTGCAAGTGCTCAGGGTTGGAAAGAGTACTGGTTGTCGGGTGCTGCAATAGATTTCTCTCAATGTACTGATTCCAGAGCTTTTGAACTGGAACGAAGAGTTGTGCTTTCGCAATACCATATGAAAGTTAATAATTCAGGTTCGCTGCCTCCGCCGGAATCGGGATTTCTGAAAAATAATTGGCATGGCAAATTTCATTTTGAAATGATTTGGTGGCATGGTGCGCATTTTGCTTTTTGGAACCGGTGGAATGAATTGGACAAAATGCTGAATGTCTATCAGAAATTCTTACCCACATCCATCGAAAGAGCAAAAAAACAAGGATATTCAGGCGCACGTTGGCCAAAAGCAACCGGAAATATTGACAGGGAATGGCCTCATGTTATTCATGCCTTTCTTATTTGGCAACAACCTCATCCTATCTATTTTGCCGAATTGGATTATCGCTTACACCCAACCCCACAAACCTTAGATAAATGGAAAGATGTAGTTTTTGCAACAGCCGATTTTCTGGCATCCTACCCTGTTTTAGACAGTATTTCAGGATATTACAACCTGAATCCGCCTTTGTTTATCATGTCGGAAAATACCGATCACAACACAACTAAAAATCCGGCCTTCGAACTATCGTATTGGCGATTTGGTTTACGTACGGCCATGGAATGGCGCAAAAGGTTGCAACTTCCTGAATCAAAGTCCTGGAATTCGGTGCTCAAAAAATTAGCACCCTTGCCTATTGAAGACAGCAAGTATGTTACCTATGAGGGAATTAAAGACATGTGGACAAAATACAACTTTGAACATCCCGGCTTAATTGCAACCTATGGCATGTTGCCTGGCGATGGCGTAGATACTGCAATCCTGAGAAGTACTTTTAACGAAGTACTTAAAACATGGAATTTCGACCGAACCTGGGGATGGGATTTCCCGGTTGTTGCTATGACAGCCGCAAGATTGAACATGCCGGAAAAAGCAGTTGACATGCTCTTGTATCCTAATGAACAGTTTTCTTTCGATGTAATGGGTTACAATTCCTGGGTATATTTTCCCGGAAATGGAGGTTTACTCATAGCAGTGGCAATGATGGCAGGCGGTTGGGACGGTTGCCCGGATACCAATGCTCCCGGCTTTCCAAAAAATGGCAAGTGGAATGTTGTGGTTGAGGGTTTCAATAAATTGCCGTAATTTATAATACTTTAAACAAAACTTCACAAAATGAAAATAAAAATAATTTACCTGACAAGCTTACTCTTTCTCAGCCTTCAACTCAATGCCGGAGAATATAATATCCTCGATTTTGGCGCCAAGGCCGATGGCATCAACCTAAACACGAAAGCCATTAACGACGCTGTGAACAAATGCTTTGAAAACGGTGGAGGAACAGTGTTGGTGCCTGCCGGCACATTCGTTACCGGAACTATCGTCCTGAAAAGCAATGTGAACCTGCATCTCGAAGCGGGTGCCGTGCTTTCGGGTAGTGAAATCCTCGGCGAATACAGCAAATCAAGAGGGATTATCTTTTGTGAAGATGCTTACAATGTTTCCATTTCGGGGAAAGGAGCCATTCAGGCCAATGGAATAAAATTTTATGAGACAGATAAAAACCATGTCTACGAAGAGTTTGTCAAGAACCGTACCCGGCAGAAGCAGAACTATATGCCCGAAGGTACCTTCTTCACCGACGGCCCGCTCAAAAGAAAAGGAAGTCCCGGAATGACGATTGTTTTCTTTCATTGCACAAAAGTATCCATAACAGGTATCACCATTCTCGACACTCCTGTGTGGGCTACCCGCTTCGGGTATTGCGACGATCTTGTAATCGACGGCATTACCATTCAAAACAACATTCTCATTCCCAACAGCGACGGGATCCATTGCACCGCTTCACGGAATATCCGCATCTCCAACTGCCATATTGTGGCTGGCGACGATGCCATCGTTTTAACCGGTTTTCCGAAAGATGAAGAAACTCCCGTATTTACTTCCGAAGAGCAGGATAAGCATACCTATGGAAATAAAACCATCTATGCCGAAAACATGACGGTGACCAACTGCATCCTCAAATCGAGTTCGGCAGGGATAAGGATTGGATACGGTCAGCACCCCATCCGGCGGTGTGTTTTCAGCAACATTATCATACACGATTCGCACCGCGGCATCGGCATTTTTGCCCACGACGACAGCAATATCGAAGACCTGATTTTCACCGATATCATTATCGAAACCAAATTGTTGAACGGTCAGTGGTGGGGACATGGCGAACCCATTCACCTTTCGTGTATTTCGCGGTTTCCCGGTAGAAAAGCCGGACAGATTAAAAATGTTCAGTTCAACAATATAAATGCTACCGGGGAGCAGGGAATTTTGGTGTTTGGCCAAAAAGAGAGTCCCATGGAAAACATTCAATTCAACAACTTGCAGTTGCGGATGCGTAAAGGGAAAGAAACATTGGCTTATGGTGGAAATTTCGATTTACGACCCGCTTCTCCAAAAGACATGCAAATTTTTGAGCACGATATTCCAGGCATCTATGCGCAATATATCAATAATTTGTCCATTCGGAGTTTTAACCTGAAATGGAACAACGACTTACCTGATTTTTTTACAAATGGAATTGAATGTTTCGAAGTTAAAAGTTTGTTAATAACCGATTTCGTTGGTAAATCTAACCCTAATGCACCAGGAAGTAAAAAGATTAAAATTCAAAATTCATCTTACAGAAAATAAAACTTCAATTATGAAAAAAGACTTACCTCACTCAACCGTGGCACAATATAAAGCGGAAAAAATGTATGGTTTTCATATCGTTTGTATTTCATGCAATAAAACATCCACGCCATGCCAGAAACCGACATGGGCCAAGATTATTCTCGATTTCAAAGTAACTGTTTAAATCAATCATAATTATGAGAAAAATTTGGATTTTCTTTTGTATTGGCATTTGCACCATAAAATTAAATGCGCAAAGTATTACTGCTGGTTTAAATGCGGTTGAAAGTAGTTTTCAACATAAAACTTACCAATTCAATCCGTTAAAAATATTATGGCAGTCTGATAGCATATCTAATTCACATTTTATTCTTCGCTCAAAAATCGACCAGGCGACTGCTGTAAATGCAGAATGTTTTAAAATGGTTTCCAATGAAAAAGAATTGAGTATATTATTAGATTTTGGAAAGGAATTGAATGGATCTGTTTCTATTATCAGCAATAACATAAAAAATAATTTGCCTGCCCGTTTTCGGATTCGATTTGGTGAATCAGTGGGTGAAGCAATGGCCGAAATTGATACTATTCATAATGCTACAAATGATCACGCCATCAGGGATTATCAATTTTTACTCCCATGGAAAGGAAAAATTGAAATAGGCAATACCGGTTTCCGATTTGTACGATTAGACTTTCTCGACAAGAATAGTTTCTGTGAAATCCTATCAATTAGGGCTAACCTGAAAATTAGGGACATTGAGTATAAAGGTACTTTTGCGTGCAGTGATACTTTACTCAATAAAATATGGGATATTGGCGCCTATACCGTTCATCTGAATATGCAGGACTATTTGTGGGATGGTATTAAACGCGACAGATTAGTTTGGAGTGGAGACCTCTATGTTGAGAATTTAACAGTCAATACGGTTTTTGGTTATAATGATATTGTCCCGTCAAGCTTAGACTTAATCCGGGATCAAACTCCCCTGCCAGAATGGATGCACGGTTTATCTACTTCAAGTATGTGGTGGGTGCAGAACCAATATCTTTGGTATTCTTACCACGCAGATCATAACTACCTGGAAAAACAACGGTTATATCTAACCGGGCTATTAAAAATACTCCTTACGAAAGTTGGTGAAACCGGATACTCCACGTTTGAGTGGGGTTTTATTGACTGGCCATCAACAAAAAATAATCCGGCTGCTTTAAGTGCAACAAATGCCTTATTATTAAACACCATTGAAAAAGGAGCTTATTTATTGTCAGTTTTAAATGAAGATGCATTAGCGGCAAAGTGTTTTGAAACTGTTGAATTAATGAGGAAAAAGAAGCCTGAAATTCATAACCAAAAACAGGAAGCAGCAATTCTTTCATTATCGGGTCTGGCAGATCCTATATTAATGAACGAAATCATAAAAAAAGATAGTACGCAAAATTTCTCGACATTTTTTGGCTATTTCATGTTAGAGGCCATGGCAAAAGTCGGCGATTATAATCATGCCATGGAATTTATAAAACAATATTGGGGAAAAATGATTGAGTTGGGGGCCACTACTTTTTGGGAGCAATTTGAGCTGAATTGGGCACTAAACGCCAATAAAATTAGTCAGATGCCAGAAGCTGGCAAGATTGATTTGCATGGTACTTACGGTGATTTTTGCTATATAAAATATAGGAATAGCCTTTGTCATGGTTGGGCTTCAGGACCTACTCCATGGCTTACTCAACATGTTTTAGGAATTAATGTTGTAAAACCCGGTTGCAAAGAAATAACGATTAAACCGCATTTAGGCGATTTAAAATGGGCGATGGGAACTTTCCCAACACCATTTGGGGTAATTCACATCAAACATGAAAGATTGAAAAACAATGAGATCAAAACAACCTGCAAAGCTCCCAAAGGAATAAAAGTAAAAGTTATTAATGATTGAAGATTGATTTCTTAGTATAGATTATCCGATGCAACAAACTATAAATTACAAAGCGCCAATACACAATATTATATTAAAAAAAATAGCATGAAGAAAAAAATACTTACTCTTTTAATATCGTGTGCATTAGCTTCAATAAGTTTTGCCAATGCGCAATCCCAAAAAGCTTTATGGATAACTTTAACCCAAGATTCAATAACCCAGGCCAATACCTGGTATTGTTTCAGGAAAAACTTCAATTTGAAAGAATTACCAACACAAGCCATTGCGCAAATAGCTGTTGACACCCGTTATTACCTTTGGGTGAATGATTCGCTTGTAGTTTTGGAAGGAGGTTTAAAACGTGGCCCAAATCCTAAAGACACCTACTTTGATGAAGTAAACTTCTCCCGCTTTTTGAAAAAAGGAAACAATAACATCTCTGTTTTAGTTTGGTATTGGGGAGGTAAAGGATTTTCGCACAATAGCAGCGGTCGTTGCGGTTTGTGGTTCAATGGTACTTTGGGCACTCAAAAATTAGTGAGCGATAAAACCTGGAAAACATTGCAACATCCTGCTTATGCTCCAAGCAATAGGCCAAAGCCTAATTTTCGATTGTCGGAGCCAAACCTGTTTTTCGATGCGCAAAAGGACATCGCGGGCTGGAAAATGATTGCATATAACGATTCTAAATGGAACACAGCTTGTGAAGTAGGCGCTAACCCTTCAAAACCATGGAATAAACTGGTCAAAAGACCAATACCACTCTTTCGCGATTTGGGACTCAAAGACTACGTTTCGGTGAAAAGAGATGGCGACATAGTATACTGCCAATTGCCTTATAACTGCCATGCCTCTCCATACCTTAAAGTAAAGGCGAAAGCGGGCAAGAAAATATTTATACGCTCTGATACTTATTATTTGGGCGGACTGAGTACTACAGATTCATTATATACCTTATGCTCCGATTATATTACCAAAAATGGTATTCAGGAGTTTGAAAGTTACAATTGGGTTACCGGCCATGTAATTAAATATACCATTCCTGACGATGTTGAAATTATCAGTTTAAAATATCGCGAAACTGGATATGATACTGAATTTTCCGGAAGTTTTACCTGCAACGACACTTTTTACAATAAACTCTGGTTAAAAATAGTGCGTACTTTGTATTTGAATATGGGCGATACCTATACCGACTGTCCCGATCGTGAGCGGGCTCAATGGGCTGGCGATGCTACTATTGATATGGAACAATCATTTTATTGCCTCGATTCAAAGTCATGGGCGCTGGGGCGTAAAATATATACAGACCTTATAAACTGGCAAAAACCCGACGGGGTCATTTATAATCCTGTTCCAGAGAAAGACTGGAAAAATGAGTTGCCCGCACACGGTTTAATGCCTTTGGCCGAAAGTTGGGAGTATTTCAAATTCACGCGCGATACCTCATTATTAAAAGAAATATATGAACCTTTTAAAAAGTATATTTCCCTTTGGACATTAAAAGACAACGGTCAATTAGTTTACCGACCGGGTGGATGGGACTGGGGAGACTGGGGTGAGAATGTCGATTTAGTATTAGTTCAGCATGGTTGGTATTTAAAATGCATGCAAACACTGGAGAAAATTGCAACCATATTAGAAAAATCCAACGAAGCGGCCATCTATAATGAGAGATCTGAAAAAATGGTTGCTTTTTTGAATAGTCCTGACTGCTGGAACGGAGAATCATATCGCTTTAGTTCCTACAAAGGACAAACAGACGATCGTGCCAATGCGCTTATGGTATATACTGGTGTTGCAGATACTTTGAAATGGGAAAAACTTAAAAAGGTTTTCTCCACGCAGTTTCATGCCAGCCCTTATATGGAAAAATATGTTCTCGAAAGCCTCCTCATAATGGGCGAGCCTGCATTAGCGCTGCAACGAATGAAGACAAGATTTCAACCCATGGTTAACAGCAAATATTCTACTTTATGGGAACTTTGGACTTATGATGAAAGTGAAGGTGCAGAACATGGCAATAGCGGCTATAACCATGGGTGGGCTGGCGGGCCACTCATATTACTCAGTAAATACTTTGCTGGAATTGTTCCCGATGAAAAGCTGCCCAATACTTATCGAATAAGTCCCGATTTATCAGTTTTAGCAAGCATTAATGCTGAATTTCCAGTTAAGGAAGGAATTCTGGCATTGAACGCATCAGAAAACCTTATTGAAGTTATTGTGCCAATTCAATCATCAGCCATTGTGAACATTTTAAAGGGAAATGAAATCCTTTTGAATGGCCAGAGTATATATAAAAACGGGCAGTTTATACAAAATGAACTGGTTAGTTTTGTTGGGTATGATAAAGACCGATTAATGTTTAAGGTTACTGACGGCAAATATTCATTCAAAACAATAAATAATTGATAACTCATAAATGAGATACAAATGAAAACAATACTAATTACAGTGAATCGATTGAATCATAACCAAATCCTGATATTTTGTTTTTTACTATTATCAGATTATCTGGTTGCGCAAAATACAAATCATATTTTAGCACTAAAATCGGCAACTTTGGTAAGTCCTTTCGAAGAAGTCGTCGTGATGTGTCATGGTGAGGGGAAAATTATCGTTACTGATGCTGAGGGTAATGAATATTTTCAATCGTATGCCGATGGGCATATTGCATTTAAAGCCGGAGGTGCAGCTGGAATCCAAAAAATAACTCTTCTTAACAAAAAAGGTAAAAATATTGCTGAAACATCTTTTACGCTTAAAGCCAAAACAAAAGTTGACGATGGCGGCAAATACGCCGATTTTTTCAACATCCTGAAAGATGGTATGTTTTGGCATGGAAAAACAGGATATGGTGAGCATTTTTATCAGGGGAAAACATATAAATTCTATGTTCCATGGGATTTAGATAATAATAATGTACTTAATGGTATGCAGTATTTTCTGCCTTATGGCGGCGAAAACACCGATTTACTTCGCTTAGTTCAACGTGAGGATGGTTTGATTTGGAGTTTTGTGCGCAATGGAGAAGGTGATGATTATTATAAAACAGCCTATGGTGCAGCCGATTATTATCGTCAGTACGATGGTATTTGGGCGGTTCGTCAACCGGTGGATAATCATTCCGATTATAATTTCGTAAATCAGTTTTATAAACATTGGAAAGCTTCAGCCGATAACGAATGGATGAAAATAACGATTGAATCAGCAGCCAAAGCGCTCGATTATTGCTATACCGATTCAGTTCGCTGGTCGAATCGTTTCCAATTGATCAAACGGCCATATTGTATCGATTCATGGGATTTTCAGGTAGATGATGAATACACGCCTACTGCGCCTATAAGTCATACTATGGTTTTGGTTCCAGGAAAAACAAAGTATGGAGTTTTCTTTGGCGATAATACCGGCTATTTTGAAGCTTGCAATCAGGTGGCAGAAATGTACGCTTTTATTGGGAATGTTGAATTGGCGAAGAAGTATAAAGATAGAGCCGATTTAATACTTAAAAATTTATTGAAATTGTCATGGAATGGGAAGTTTTTTACTCATTTTATTGATGAGAATTCTTTAGTAAAAAGAAATTTGGGAGTAGATGAAAAGTCTCAAATTGCTCAAGGTAATATGTATTCTATTAACAGAGGTTTGCCTGCCGATATCAATAAGGCGATTATTCAAAACTATCTAGACTTTAGGAATAATCTGCCTGCTGGTTCACCGGGTGAATGGTATTCTATTTATCCTCCTTTTGAAAGGGGTTTTGGTGATCACAACGAGAAGTGGCAATATATGAACGGAGGTATTGCCGGTCATGCAATTGGCGAACTTGCCAAGGGAGCCTACGAAAACGGTTATGAGAACTATGCTTCCGATATTATGGATCGTTTTTATCAATTGGGGAAAAAATATAATGATAAAATATATTTTTCTTATACCGGCATTATTGCTCCTCCTCCTCCAGAGCCAGTCTTCCAGCCAATCGACATCAGAAAACAGGCAAATATGGACTTATGGGATACCGGATCTATAAGTGCCTTGAACTGGATGGGAACTGAAAAAGCTTCGGGTAACGATATGCGCGGATTGCCTACAGGAAAACAGATTTTTAGAGGTATTGACTTTAATGTTATTGATCCTGAATTAAATAATCGAAAATCGGCTATTGCTGTTTCGGTTAAGGCCGGATTACCCCGAGAGGTGGAAGTGCCTGTAAACAAAACAGCGGGTGCTATCTATTTGCTGCATTCATCATCCGATAATGTTCCAGGCAATGTGGCTGGTGCCATCACTTTTGTGTATTCCGACGGTAGTGAGTCCTCGCAATATCTGTTTAAACATAAAGAAGTCACAAACTGGTGGTTTCCCGATTTAGATACCGAAAGTGCAGGAGTTGCCTGGTCGGGCCCAAATTTAAAAAGTACAAAGGTTGGTGTATGCTGGGCTGCCATCGATAATCCAAAGCCCGAAAAAAGCATAAGCAAACTCAGATTCTTAGCGCCTTTGGAAGGAGGTATCTATGCTGTAATGGGCATTTCACTCTCCAACCAGCCCCATTACATTGCGCCAAAGGGCGAATCGTACGGGGGACCCGACAACTGGGCGGCAGCCAATGGAATGAGTGCGCTAATTGAAGGCTTGGCGGGTGTTAAAAATGCCGGCTTGGCCTACGACAGCGTGATTGTATCTCCGCGTTGGTCAACCGCAGGTGTCGATAGTGTGGGTGTAGTGGCTTGCCTTGAAGCTTCGGGCGCTTATGCTGCATATAATTACAAAATGGATAAGGAAAGAAATTCTATTCAGTTACATTTTACATCTAGCGGAAGTACTTCAATTATTCAAATGCTTATACCTTCTGGATTTACAGGTGTTGCGAGCGTAAGCTTAAATGGAGTAACAATTCCTTATCAACTTAAAACTGTGGGCAAGTCGGTTTATGTTAATTGTAAGCTTCTTCCATATCAAGTTAACATACTTTCTTATGTCTTTAACAAATAATTTATAAGAATTATGGTTGTTGCGTTTTCGATTTTATAAGTTAAAATCAGAATTGTTCTAAACTGTTTGCAATAAACTATTAACAAATATTTTAACATGAAGATATCTATAAAAATTACAGCACTTTTTTTATTAATTGTAAGTTTTGCTTGCAATAATATTCAAAAAAATATTACATCTCCTGATGGAAGGTTGAAAGCCGAAATAGTGGAAATTAACAATCAACTGTTTTATTCGGTTTCTATTAACGACACGCTTATTATTGAGCAATCTCCTTTGGGTATTAAATTTGAAAATGAGGCATTTGATTTTACGTCTAACTTAAAAATTACACAAAGTGATGTAGCTTCTTTACGCGATACGCTTATGTTGTTTTCAGGTAAACAAAAGAAAAGTTATAACTCTTGTAATGAACTTATATTGCAGGTAGTAAATAATAATGGCGAAAAAATGAATGTCGTTTTTAGGGCTTATAATGATGGAATTGCCTATCGTTATAAGTTGTCGAATAATAAAAATGAAATTGTTGAAGACGAAATTAGCGGTTTTAAAATCCCTACTGGCTCATTGGCATGGGCTATGGAAAGCCGAATTGACAATGAAGGTTTTTATCCAAAGCAGAAAATTGATACCATGAAAGCCGCCATTTATGTGATGCCTTTCTTAGTTCAAACGCCTTCTAATAAATTTATACTTATTCATGAAGCCGATGTAATGAGCAAGTATTGCGCAAGCAGTCTGAGTGGAAATTCAGGCGATAATATTTTCAACATCAATATTCGTTATCCTAAATTTAAACACACTAATGTTAATTATAAAGAAACGTATGAATTAGTTCTCGAAAATGAACGAACAGATATTATTGCATCACCTAATTTTTCTTCTCCATGGCGGGTTATTATGGTTGGTGAAACGTTGAAGCCAATAGTTGAATCAACGTTAATTGAAGCCTTATGTCCTGCTCCCACACAGTCTGATGTTTCTTGGATTAAGCCCGGCGTTTCTGTGTTTCCATGGTGGGGAAATAACTTAGCCAATGGCGATACTGTGGCATTAAAAGAATATATTGATTTGGCATCGGCTATGAATTGGACATTTGTTGAATTTGATGTTTCATTAATTGGCTCTCCTTCTTATGCAATAGATAAATGGAAAACAACACCCTGGGTAAAACGCATTGTGGATTATGCTGCATCAAAAGGCGTATCAGTATATGGTTGGGATGAACGAAGAAATTTGAATACGCCCGAAAAACGAGCCGATATTTTTGGTCGCTATCGCGATTTAGGTATAAAAGGTATTAAAATAGATTTTATTAATAGTACCAATCAGGAAGCCATGGCTTTTCGCGAAGCCTGTTTAAGTGATGCCCTAAAATATCATTTGTTGGTTAGTTTTCATGGCGATTATCCTCCACGTGGCGAACGAAGAACATATCCAAATCTAATGACACAAGAAGGCATTAAAGGTTCGGAATATTACATTTTTAATTGGCAACCTCCAACACCTGAGCATAATTGTGCTGTTGCATTTACTCGTAACGTAATTGGTTCTATGGATTATACGCCAGTTGCTTTTTCTACTCCAAATAGAACTACGTCGTATGCACATGAATTAGCCTTGTCGGTTGTAGTTGAATCGGGATGGCTGGTTATGTGCGATAAACCCGAAATGTATTTGAATTCTCCGGCAAAAGAATTGTTATCGAAATTAGTTTCTACCTGGGATGAAACTAAATTTTTAGATGGATATCCCGGTCAATATTTTTGTATCGCCCGCCGTAATAATAGCGATTGGTTTATTGCCGGAATTAATGCTGGTGATGAACGAACAGTAGAAATTAAAACTGACTTTTTAAAGAATGACCAAACGGTTAAACTATACTGCGATGGTAACGACGCTTTTAATAGCTGTGAGGTAAAAGATGTTGTTGTTTCAACTACTAAACCTCTTTCTATTACCATGGCAAAAAATGGAGGTTTTGCTATTTATATTTCTGGAAATTAATTGGGTTAAACATAACTTACTAATAAACTAAAACATGAAGATTATTTTAGCAATTAGTATTTCCTTTTTTATAGGAATAGCGGATGTTTTTTCACAAAACATTCAATTTAGTGTAAGAAATGATGGAACATTTGATATCATAGGAACAAGTGTTAAAATTTTGAATTGTTATCCTGCCATCGATAATATAATGCTTAAGCCAACAAGTGTTAAAATTATTGCCAAAAACAATCAAAAAACTATTCAATATTTTCTGACTGACGGGAAATTTGAAATTATATTGGCCAATGAAGGCAGTGCGATAACGGTAAATACTAATATCTTAATAAATAATATTAAAACTGCATTTATTTCTCCTATTCATGATGCAATAGTTGTAAACGCTAACCGTATTTACCGAACTCCGTCAGCAATTATGGGAGCGGGGGGTATAAAAGAATGGCCTATTGATAAATTAGATTTTAGCAGCTCTTCATTAATTTCAGGAATGCTTCCTGATAGTGGGTCAACAATGGTAATTTCAACACGCGATTATTCAAAATATCAATCCTATACCAATTTTTACCCCACAGCCAGGTATGGTGGCAAAAAAATGATTGATGTATGTATATCAACTGAAATGGTTCGAACTGATAAATTGCCCACTTTTTATATTACAGAGAATGTATCAGCTTTTGAAGCTATGAAAAATGAAGCATCAGAAGTTGCTAAAACCAAAAATGTAAAAAATGACAAACCTCAGTCGTATCATTGGTGTTCATGGTATTATGCTTATTATCACTTAACCGATGAGATGCTTTCAGAATACTTAAAAGGTTTCAAAACTGTTACACCCAATGTTCCCATTCAAACCATACAAATAGATGCGGGTTATTTTCCGCATGCTGGCGATTGGTTAGAACCATTTTATAAATTTCCAAAAGGTCTCGATAAATCAGTAAAAGAAATTATTGATAATGGTTACAAAGCGGGTATATGGATTGGTCCCTACATGATTGGAAATAAAAGTAAATTGTATAAAGAACATCCCAATTGGATTTTATATAAGAAAGATGAAACACCAATTATTAACATGACCTTTTATGGTGAGGAACGTTTGTGGGGCCAGATGGATGAAGAAATTTATACTTTAGATACCAGTAATCCTGAAGTGATGGAATATTTACGTCAAGTATTTAGAGCATTTAGAAAGATGGGTATTACGTTCTTTAAAACAGATTTTATGTTGTATGGTTCCGAATCTTCTGCTAATGTGAAAAGATTTACTCCCGGTAAAACATCATTTGAATATCAACATGAATTATTCGAAATGATTCGTCAGGAAATTGGTCCAGAATCCTATTGGTTAGGTTGTATTGCTCCTTTTGCGCCTATGATTAGTTATGTCGATGGAATGCGTATTTCAGCGGATATTCGACCTATGTGGGAGGGTGGCAAAAATATGTTTGATGAGTCAATAGGTGCGCAACACATTAATAATGTTTGGTGGCAAAATGATCCCGATGCGATGATTTTACGTGAGAAATATAACCACATGAATAATGACGAAGCTCAATCTATGATTCTTTGGATGGGTATGCTTGGAGGTGTAATTAATACTTCAGATTTATTTCATGATATTCCAAAATTTAGGACTGATCTTTTTAGATTTTTAGAACCCTCTACAACAAAACTGAATTCTACATTGCCTTTTATCGATAAACCTGAGAAATTTGAAGTCATGGTGCGTGAGTATCCTTCTAAAAATAGCTATGCAACTCTTTTTGTGAATAGAAGTGATGAAAAGGAAAGCGCCAATTTTACAATTGAAAAACTTATTGGAAATAAATCAACTACCTGTTTTGATTGGAGTGTAAATGGTGCAATTAATTTAGGTGTTAAAACAGTTATTCATATCGAATTAAATCCTCATGAAAGTAAATTGATATATATGTCTATTGATGGTAAATCACCAGATAATATGACATTAGGAGGATCAATAACCAATTAAAAATGTACAAGTAGCAATTAAAAATGGTTTTAAGGTATGAGAAAAATGATTTTAATAATGGCTATTCTGGCAATAGCAAGAATCACATTTGCCCAGGAAACTTCTGAAAAAGTTTATCTTTCAACAAAAGAATCGCTTTCAACAAGGAAAGCTCCCCAATGGTATAATGATGCTAAACTTGGTATTTTTATTCATTGGGGTTTGTATTCTGTTCCTGCATGGGCAACTCCTACAACCACACCCGATAAAGTTACCGATTGGAGAGCTTTTTACAAAAGCAATCCTTATGCAGAATGGTATTTGAATTCACTTCGGATAAACGGTTCGCCAACTCAGACGCACCATGAAAAAGTATATGGAAAGGATTACGATTATTACAATTTCAGTGACACCTTAATCAATCAAGCAAAGCAATGGAATGCTGATTCTTGGTCAACCATATTTTCAAATATTGGAGCCCGCTATGTTGTTTTTACCACAAAACACATGGATGGCTTTACCATGTACCCTTCCAGAATTACAAATCCTTTCATGGAAAAGGAAAAAATAAACAGTCCCCTTGATTTTACTGGCGAATTGTGCCAGTCGGTACGGGCTAAAGGGATGAAGTTTGGAGTTTATTATTGTGGTGGCCTCGACTTGACCTTTAACCAAAGCCCGATAACAAATCTCTGGCCCGATTTATTTGAAAGCATGCCAAAGTCATTAGCTTATACTGCTTATGCCGATTGCCAGGTTCACGAACTGATACATCGTTATAAACCCGATATTTTATGGAATGATGTGAATTATCCAAAAAATGGGGATTTTTTAGGCATATTCTCCGAATTATTTAATTTAAATCCGCAGGCTGTCACCAACGATCGTTGGAATCAATATCCTGAAATGTACAATTTTACCACCCCCGAATATCAGGTGATGGACTCTATTGTTGCTAAAAAGTGGGAAACCTATCGAGGGATCGGATATTCGTTTGGGAACAATCAGGTGGAAGGTGATGAACATTTACTGTCTTCCGAAGAATTAATTCATTTGTTCATTGATATAGTAAGCAAAAACGGGAATTTACTGTTAAACGTAGGCCCCAAAGCCGATGGTACAATTCCTGAAAATCAGTTGAAACGACTGACCGACTTAGGCGAATGGATGAAAATAAACAGTGAAGGAATTTACGATACGCATCCATATGTTATTCCTTCGGCAGTATTAAATGATGAAACCCAAGTAAGATTTACTCAAAAGAACGAGGATTTATACATATTCTTGCTTTCTGCACCAAAAAACAATTCTATATTCATACCTAATTGCAAAATAAGTCAATCATCAAAAATTTTGCTATTTGGAAAAACACAAGAATCACTTTCATTTTCAAGTGTAGTCAATGGAATTGAAATTAAACTCCCTAAAAATATGGATTTTAAATATGCTAAGATGATCAAAGTGACTAATTTGTCTAAATAAATAGAATTTGTTCAATAACAAAATCATAATGAAATATTTATTTTATTGCGCATTATTTTTAGTTGCTATTTTTTGTGCAGAGAAAAAAAATGCCATTATATGTGTGTACTTGACAATGGCGGAGTTTTGAAATTGAAATACTCCAATGGGCAAGATGTAAGCATTAATTTATAAAATCAAATAATGAAACGAACCGTGAGAGATAATCTCACACACACATGATTATCGTTGGCAAGTTCCATCTGACAATTAAAGAACAAATTATATACGCATGAATAAAATATACAAAATCAAGAAGTTACCGTTACTACTTTTTATAACTTCTCTTCTTTTATTTCAATTTGCTTTGAATCAGCTTTTTGCTCAAGTGTATCATAAAACAATTAGCCAAAACCAATCCTATACTCCTCAAAACCGGGAATGGGGAAGAATAATATCTCTGGATGGCCAGTGGGAAGTGGCTGAAGGCAACAAGTTACAAATTCCATCTCAGTTTTCAGCAACCGTTCCAGTTCCGGGTTTGATTACTTCGGCCACTCCAGCTTTTAAAAACGCGGGCGAAGAAAAACCTGAAAATTCGGCTTACTGGTACCGCAGAAAGTTTACCATTGCTGGTAACATACCCGAATTGGTACGTTTAAAAATTTTCAAATCTATGTTTGGTACCAAGGTTTTTATAAATGGGAAAGAAGTTGGGGAAAGCCCAAAGAATTTCACCCCTCTGTATTTTTCAGTTACACCATTTTTAAAAGGCAATAATATTGAAAATGAAATAATTATAAGGGTTGGAGCATTTATTTCTTCGGTGCCTGATTCTGTAGTTTCGGGCGGTGATCCGGAGAGGCATCGTTATCCATCAGGCATTTATGACCATGTGCAATTGCTTTTTTCAGGAGATCCAATCGTGACCCGTACACAAATTGTTCCCGATATTGAAGCCGAAAGTATAAAAGCGGTTGTCTATTTTGCTACCCACCAAAAGGCTGGGCAATCACTCGAACTTAATGCAAATGTTTATGAATTAATATCGGGTAAAAAGGTTGGCCATACCATCATAAAAAGTGGTGATATTGAATCAGGGACAGAGACGATAAAGGCGGTTAACATTCCAATAAAGGATTGCAAGCTGTGGACACCGGAAGAACCGAACCTGTATGTTTTGCGACTTTCAAACAGCAATTATTCCTATCAAACCCGTTTTGGAATGCGCTCTTTTGCAGTTGACAGTTCTTATTCCAATAAAGCCCTTTTGAACAATGAACCCTGCTTTATACGCGGTACAAATTTTGGCATTCATCGGTTTTTTGAAGATACTCTCTCTAAACAGCTCCCATGGGATTCGGTATGGGTACGACAATTATTCAGGAGTTTTACAAAAATGGGGATGAATGGTGTGCGTTTTGCAATTGGCCCCGCGCCTGAAATGTGGTATGATATAGCCGACGAAGAAGGAATGATGATTTTCGATGAATATGCCATCTGGTATGCCTATCAACCTGATATAGGAAGTGTGGAAGAACAAGCAGCAGATCCTTTTAAAAAATGGGGCATTTGGCCAAAAAACTTGAAATCAAAACAGTTGATTATAGAATATACTGATTGGATGCGGGAGCGTTGGAACCACCCAAGCGTAATAGTATGGGATGCCCAAAACGAATCGTGGTCGAAAGAAACCGGAGAAGCAATTAAAGAAGTTAGTAAACTTGATTTATCCAACCGCGTTTGGGACAATGGTTGGTCGCCCCCTGTAAGTGCTGGAGATATTCGTGAAGCACATCCGTATTTCGAAAGTTGGACAGCGGGATCGGAAATGATAAAGCCTGATGGACATAAGGACAAACCTTTTTCTATGGAATACATGGCAACGGCAGAAAAGCTACCGTCTACATTTTACTTACCATACCAATATACCTATGGGCTTTCTCCAAACTGGCACTGGGACCAACCATGTGTTATTAACGAATATTCTTACTTATGGCTTAACAGGGATGGTACGCCAACCTCTCTAACCAAACCATATTACGATGCAGTGCTTGGATCCAAAGCTAATGCCGACCAATGCAGGGAGTTATATGCACGCAATCTTGCTGCCGTTACCGAATATTGGCGGGCAACACGTTCATGCTTTGGAATCCTTTATCCTTTTGGACTTGCCGCTTCTATACCCAATGGCGCAACCAACGACAATTTTATTGATGTCGCCAAACTGGAGTTCGACAAATATTACAAAAAATATGTTCCTGATGCTTTTTCGGCTCTTGCTATTTGTGCCGAACTCTGGAAAACCGATTTTGAAATTGTACAGTGGTCGGGCACACAGGCAGAATTTTCTGTTGCCGTTATTAATGATTTGGGAACAACTTTTAATGATAATTTCAACATTATTATAGCCAAAGGAGATTCTATTATTCAAACCAAAAGATACAGCTATGAAGTTTTGCCTTATGAAGTGAGCCGGAGATATGTAAAAATTGAATTGCCAAATACACCCGGCACTTACGAAATAATAGCTGAATTGCACGGTAGAAAAGATAAAGTAGTGCGCAGTTACCGCACCATTAAGTTGTATGAAAAATAGAAAAACGAATTACATGAAACGAGCCATTAGTAAACCTTTCGCACTCTGGTGGATGGTTGTTGGCGGTTCCATCTGACCGATAAAAGAACAAGTTATAATATTTGAACATGCAATCAATTAATTTAAAAAAGAACCTACTCATACTAATGCTATTAGTATTCGGATTTATAGCTAAGTCTCAAGTGCTATTACAAAGCGATTTTCAAAAACCTTCAAAGCAATATCAACCCAGAGTTTGGTGGAGGTGGATTGGAGGAAATGTTTCTAAGGAAGGGATTACAAAAGATTTAGAAGAAATTTCAGCTAAAGGTATAAATGGAATTACATTCTTTAATCTCGGTGCATTTTACCCAAAGGGAGAGATAACTTTTGGGACACCTGAATGGGATAGCTTATTTTTGTTTACAGTGAGTGAGTGCAATCGGTTAGGGCTCGATTTTAGTTTTCAGCTTTGCGATGGCTGGGGTGCCAGCGGGGGGCCGTGGGTTTTGCCTGAAAATGCTATGAAATTTTTAAGTTCATCAAAAATAAACATTGCTGGAGGAAAAAAAATAGTTGCAAGTCTTCCACAACCACATACTAAATTGAATTTTTATAAGGATATAAAGGTATATGCCTTTCCGCAAATAGATAATTCGTTACATTTATTCAACAAAGCTAATATTAAGGTAACTTTTGGTGGCTGGAATGTTAATCCTCAGCATCTGATTGATGGAGATCGGTATTCTGAAACCATGTTTGGATACAAAACTGATGATACAAAACGATTGATAAATTTTGAATTTAAAAAGACAACCCCAATAAGCCAAATCAATATTTATCATACAAGTAAAGAATCGCCTGTCGGAATACAGGAATGTGAACTTCAATTTTCAAATGACAGCATTAATTATACTACCATTGGAAGGTTTAAATTAAACGATATTATGGGTAGTTTTTCTTTTCGGCCCATAGAAGCTAAATATTACAGGATAAAGATTAATAAATTTACCCCTGCAAGTGGAAATGGCAGTTGGGCATTTATTTCTGAAATTGAAATGCTTTCACCCACCAATGTGTCTGATTTGCCAAAAATTAACGACTTTGAAGTGAAAGCTGCTGTATGGCATCGGAGGCGTGGCTGTATGGAATCACTTGATGTTCCCGTTAAAAACTGTATCCCTCGTGAAAAGATATTGGATATAACTCAATATATGGATAAAAACGGTTTGCTGCAATGGAATGCACCTGCCGGTAACTGGACCATAGTACGAATGGGATATACACTTACGGGAAGAGAAAATGGACCTGCAACCAAAGAAGGTACCGGGCTTGAATGCGACAAATTAAGTAGTGAGGCTATAGAATTGTTCTTTAACGGGTATGCCGGTAAATGGATTGATACTATAAAAAATACAGGTGACACTGCTCTAACCCGATTATTCCACGATAGTTTTGAGGCATTGTCGCAAAACTGGACTGAATCATTACCTTCTGAATTTCAAAAACGCAGAGGATATAATATGATGGATTGGTTTGTTGTTTTATCAGGCGAAGTTGTTGACAACATTGATGTTAGTGAAAGATTTTTGTTTGATCTGCGATTAACACTCTCAGAGATGCTTGCAGATAATTATTACAAAAAATTGAATACTCTTTGTAATGAACATGGGATAAAGTTTGTAGCCCAGGTGGGAGGTGAACAACAAATGCAGACAAACCCCATGCTATATGGTCAACAGGTTGATGTTCCAGCTATGGAGATTTGGGTTGACAGAGATGATAAACGCAATTTTAGTTTCAAGGGTTTTAGCTCGTTATACGATGTGATATCCGTTTCGCGGCAAAATAACCACCCTGTTATTCCAACCGAAGCATTTACTGCGTTATTCAACGATTTCAGCGTTACTCCGGCCATTTTAAAACCTATTGCCGATAAAGCTTTCACGATAGGTATCAACCAGTTAGAATTGCATAAATACATCCATCAACCCGATGAATCATATCCAGGATTGCAGCATCTTTTTGGTATATTCTATGGTAGAAAACTTACATGGTGGAAATATGCCGGAGAATTAAATAATTATTTCACTAAAATACAGTCGGTTATGCAAAAAGGACAAACAATTGCAGATGTTCTTTTTTATACCGGAGAAAATATCCCCACCGACTTTGAATTTGCATACCACGCAACCTCTCCCTATCATATTATGCCTCATGGATATACATGTGATATGCTTGATAAAAATACAATGTTAAACGCAATTACTTGTAAAGATGGAATTTTTAATTTGCCTAATGGGATAAAATATAAAGTGTTAGTGCTCCCAAAAGCAAACAAGATGTCGCTTAATGTATTACTAAAAATCGAGGAGTTTTTATTAAACGGTGGAATTATTATAGGTCAGAAACCCGAATCATGTTATAGTTTAACCGATTTAGGTGAGAATGAAAAGCAATTACAAGTAATTGCAGACAGGATCTGGGAAAATCATAATAAAAATTTTCCAGCTTTAAATACTTATGGAAAAGGACGTGTTTATAGTGGAATGGAAATAGGTGAGGTATTATCGAAAGAAAAAATCTTACCCGATTTTACGTATACTACATCGGTACAAAACCCCGAATTGCTGTATATTCACAAAGAAATTGAAGGATCGCATGTCTATTTTGTTTCGAACCAAAAAAATGAGGGTTTGCAAGCTGAATTAATCTTCAGAATGCAAGGTTTGCAGCCTGAAATGTGGAATACCGAAACAGGTGAAATTTCAATTCTTCCCGTATTCAGTTTCCAAGACAAACAAACACGCATTCCTGTAAATCTAAAACCATACCAATCTGTTATGTTCGTATTTCGGTCTGCACCTAAACAAACTTACTGCACCAGAATACTTGAAAACAATAAGGTATTGTTCCCTTTTGCTCAGACACAAACAGAGTATCCTGAAATTGTATATAATTCCAAGCAGTCAATCTCCATATCAACCAATCGTAATTCAGATTACGTAATTACAGATTCACGAGGTGATGTTACACGTTTTAAAGCTAAGGGTAGTAAACCCGATATCCTTTTGAAAGACCGATGGAATGTGACTTTTTCTGATTCTATGGGTGTTGTACCTTCTACTGTAATTTTCGATACGTTATATTCCTGGACAAAAAGTAAAATTGATAATATCAGATTTTATTCCGGCACTGCCAGCTATTCAAAAGTTATAGAACTACCTTCAAAATATATCGAAAATAACATGAAGTATATTCTTGATTTAGGAAAAGTTAAGGACATTGCTGAAATACATGTCAACGGTAAATTAATTGCAACCAGAATTTTCCCACCATATTCTTGTGACATTAGCGGTGCATTAAAGACTGGAAAAAATACCATTGAAATAAAAGTCACTAATACTTGGGATAACCGGATAATTGGTGATGATCTGCACCCCGACAAGCCCCGATATACAATATATCCTGTAAAAGGTTATCAAGCTGATAGCGAGCGGGAAAAATATTCTTCGGAGGACCAACTTTGGGAGGCAGGTTTAATTGGACCAGTTAAAATATCAACGTATTGGGTAAAGTAAAATTTTATTTATAGTATATTTATTATGATACCATTTCCCATTGCTGAAAAACCTAAAAGGCAATGGCATTACAATAAATACCCTGTGAACAGACCAAATAGTTGACAGTTTGTAGTTTCATCAGATATTTATAAAAAATATCTATAAAAAGGCAATATAAAAATCCCTTTTTGGCTGCAACCTAACAAATATTAGAGTAGATAAAATAGTGATTTATTAAAGCAACATAAACAGTATGGAATACAGAAAAAAAAATCACATGATATTTAGATTAAACACAAGTAATATTTTGATTTACTTTGTTTTTTGCTCATTGCTATTGACTTCTTGTATGGAGAAAAAAGTAGGGTTTTACAGGCAGTTGCCCTATCCGCAAAGTGAATTCATCGAAAAATTGGAATGGACTTCGGAACCCTACCGTTATCCGGGCTCGGGCTCAGACATGCACTGGTGGACATGGGGAATTGATGATGCTATTTATACCGTTGAAGACGATGGCGCCAATTTTGGTGGAAAGGGTTGGTACGCACACGTATTGCGGGTTACAGGAATTCCGCCAAACCATACTGTTGAAACGGCTACTGACTTCGACACCATCGATTTCAGGGCTCACATCCCAAATAAATTGTTACGGCGTTATGTATGCGGTCCTGTGGCTATTGACTCCGTATTATATGTAAGTATTTATGACTATGACTGGGATATTCCTTCAAAACCATTGAATTACGATACCCTTTATCACCGCATAAAATTATTCGATTCATGGTACAACTTAGATTCAACCTTGGGCTACAATATGGGTTTTATTGATGGCTATTCGAAACTTGGCGGCGTAGCAGGAATAATTAAATCTGTTGATTTTGGTAAAACCTGGACTAACATTCCTAACGAAACTACACCACGCTTTTTTGAACCTGAATTTGGCGCACCTGCCTTTTTAACCTTTGGCAAGGGAAACACCGAAACACCAGAGGCTTTAGATCCATACGTTTATGCCATTTCGAACGATGGAAGTTGGGCTACAGGCGATAACATCAGACTTGGCCGTGTTCACCGCGACAGCATTCTGCAGCGGAATGCATGGCAGTTTTTTGCCGATGCAGGCCAGAATAACCAGCCTTCTTGGTCTTCTGAATTAAAAAAAGCAAAACCTGTTTTTACCGACATAGACCATACCGGACATCCAACAATAAGCTACAACAAAGTACTAAAACGATATTTTCTACTTAATTACAGCGATGTCGTTCCTCACCATGAAAATGCTTCTCCTGAAGAATTCAAAAAATGGAATTACCAGTCGGAATTGCAGATTTACGAAAGCCCGAACCCGTGGGGCCCATGGTATGTGGTTCATACTGAAATGCCGTGGGGTGGAGCCAACCATACCGCTTACCTGGGACAAATGCCTTCTAAATGGTTCAGCGCCGACGGACTTTCAGGAACAATTCTTTTCGCCGGAGATTATACAAACCGAAAACCCGAGTATTACGGTTTTATGACACAGTCGTTTACCTTAAAACTGAAATTATCAAAATAATCATGACAGGTATAAAACAAATTTCAGGAATGCTTTTAATGGGAAGCTTTTGGCAACCATACAGGTTGCTTCTAATAAAGGAAAAACTTTGGTTACAGTTAAAAACCTAAAGTCAGCATCAATCGAATTAACAATAGAATAATTAATAAAAATATAATATGCAAAAGAAAACGAGCAATGTAGCTTTACTTCCAGTTTTATTTGGGTTTTTCATCATGGGTTTTGTCGATTTGGTTGGCATTGCCACCAATTATGTGAAGAAAGATTTTTCACTTACCGACAGTATTTCAAATTTGTTGCCCATGATGCTCTTTTTATGGTTTGCAATTCTTTCTGTGCCAACGGGTTTGCTAATGAATAAAATGGGTCGTAAAAATACTGTTCTATTAAGTATGTTCGTTTCTTTACTCGCTATGTTGTTACCATTTATTTCGTATTCTTTTGTAGCTATTCTTGTTGCTTTCTCTTTATTGGGCATTGGTAATACTATTATTCAGGTTGCTTTAAATCCATTATTATCTAATGTTGTAAGTGGCGATAGATTAGCAAGTAGTATTACATTTGGTCAATTTGTAAAAGCAATTGCAGCTTTCTTAGGTCCTATTATTGCTGCTTATGCCTCTTTGCATTATGGTTCATGGAAATTAATTTTTCCCGTTTATGCCATAGTTACTATTTTATCTGCGCTTTGGCTTTTTCTTACTCCCATTGAAAAAGAAAAGGTATCACAATCTACAACTTCATTTGCTGGTTGTTTTAAACTGTTACAAGATAAATTAATTCTTTTACTTTTTATCGGAATTGTTTTTGTGGTTGGTATTGATGTTGGCCTAAATACCAGTATCCCTAAATTTTTAATGGAGAAATGTTCTATTTCGCTTGAAGATGCGAGTTGGGGTATTAGTTTGTATTTTATTGCACGTACTGTTGGATCATTTGTTGGGGCGTTGTTATTGGTAAAATTATCTGCAAAAAAATTCTTTATGTATAGCATGGTTGCTCTCATACCTCTTTTTATAATTATGCTTTTTGTTTCGCAATTGTGGATGTTATTTGCTTTAATATTCATTGTTGGTTTATTAATAGCAAATGTGTTTTCAATTATATTTTCAGTTGCTCTAAAAAGATTGCCCGAACGTGCCAACGAAGTTTCAGGTTTAATGGTGATGGGTATTGCTGGTGGGGCATTAATGCCAATGATTATGGCACTTATATCTGACGCTTCTAATCAAACTTTTGGTTTTGCTGTTTTGTTATTAGCAATTATTTATTTGTTGTTTACTTCTTTTAAATTGTAATTTTTTTATCGTGGGAATTGGCCAATGGCAGTTCGTAAATACCTGGGATATGAAGAAAAATACGTTTTTACCCACCGAGAATATAAACCCTCAAAATGTGCCTTTTTACATGTGGGGAATGCTTTCGCGTTTTGTACCCAAATATGCTATAAATTAACTGTTGAAGGCGGCGAAATTGATGAATACAAACGCGTATTTACAGCTGCTTATATGAGTCCTGAAAATAATAATATTTCTATCTTTATTTTAAATGATTCGGAAAAGGAAATGTCTTCAACTATTAACCTGCATGCCGTTAATGGAAAAACATTTTATAAATATGTAATAAATGAATCTGAAATATCAAGTTCAAATTTTGAATTAAATTCAATATAAAATATTTTCAGTAATACCTCGTCAGCACTGCTGCGAGGTATTTTATTTTGCGTCCAATTAATTATATTCTAATAATTAATTCTAATAATTTTACCGCTATTATGACTAATGCGCAATATGCCGCCAGATTCGAGTGGTAACCATGTCCATGATTGGGAATCGAGTATTTGTTTTTCAGCTATTTCAATTGTGTCTACCAAAATGCTTACTGGCTTTTTTGTAAGTCGGAATAACTCTGTTGAATTTTTATCATAGCTTTTATACCATATTCTGGTAAAGTGATTTTTTCCTGCTATTAGTTGTTGTTCACTTTCGGCAATAGCCCATGGATTGAATTTAAAGTGCGGAAAATATTCAATATCTTGAATTACGGATGTGGATTCAAGAAGGTGATTCTCATTGTCAGGGGCAAGTTCTGGACATACTGCCATTGCCCTAATATAATGCCTAATGTAGTCGCCATAACTGTCACTTAACCATATTTCGTTAACCGGATATTGGTTTTCTCCACGCTCATTTACCATGTAGGTAGCCCAAATAAGTTGACGCACTGCATTGTTGTAATGCGAATGTTCTCCTCTTAACTTGTCATATAACAACTCAACTGATGCCTGTCGCGATGTGTGGCTGTTTCCTTCATAACGGAAGGCTGTTTGCTCGTTCACCACTGTCACGCCATATGATTTCCACATATCATTTCCTAATTCCTTATACACCCAATCGAAAATACCAGTAACATCCTTTTTCCAGTTTGGAAAATAAGTGGTGTGCTTAAGCATATACCATGCAAAAGTTACAGCTGTGCTTTGGGTATCCGACCAACCTGTTACATCTTCGTACATGGGTCCCCATTTGTTTGTTTTTAGCGGATATGCTGTAAACCATTTCACGATCAAATCAAATGACTTTTGGTATGCTAGGGTGTCGCCCTTTTGGAGTTGTATTAATTCTTCAAAAAGGTCAAGGGTATAAGTCCAATTGGTTGAATAGCCCGACTCTCCTTCTTTTTCTCCTGTTTCATGATTGAAAAGCATGCCTGATTCTCAAGTTCTGGCATTTACCTTAAACGGAAGAGGTGAATACTCATTGTTGCCCGTTTTAGTGTGTTTAGCTAGTGTATTAGCAATGTTAACGGCTGCGTCAAGATACAGGGAGTTTTCTGTCATCTTGTACATCTGTAATAGTTCAAATCCAAATGCCCCTGCTTTGTCGGGCTGTGTAAATCCTTTCCCTAGAATCATATCGCCATCATAAACACCCGAATAGATGAGCGTGTTATATGGGTAAGGAATATTAGACCACTCATCTGTAGGTAATGATAACGAATGCGTGAGGTAATAATCAGCTATAAATTTCATGTTTTCGAAAACGCGTTTATCGCCTGTGTATCCATAATAAAGCCGCCACGATGATAAGGCCATATTCAATTGGTCGCCCCCAAGGCCACGTTCGTTTGTATAATTCTCTGCCCAAATCATGTGATTCATGTAATAGGGTAAGCCGTTGAGGTCGGTACGCATGGTATACCAAAAATCAAATACTCTATCAATTGCAAAATCAAATGAATATCCCACGTTGTCGGAATACCATGGGGCAATATTACCAAGCTTATCTGTCTTAATTTTATGCCATACCAGTATTTCATGATTAAGGTTAAATGTATCGCGCGATGAGGTGCTTCCTCGTGCAGCTAGTTTGCAGTTTTCGAGCTTTTGTTCAAAGTGATTGCTTGCTTTATTATTAAAATCAAACAATCCGATAATATTTTCAGCTTTCACAGCACCTCCATGAGTTCTTACTAGCAACCCTTTTGTTTCAAGTAAACTTAGGTCTCGCCTTGCAGTTATTTCTGATACATTGCACTTGGTGATTATTTACTGGACATTTTGTAAATTCCTTTCTGTCTATATGGTCTAGTATTAATTTTTGTCTTATTTCAGGCACCATATGATTCAAATGATAAAATTATGATTGTTTATGACAAATATAAGTATTTTCAATCATATTTGAGCTTATAACAAAAATATAATTAATATTATATTTGTTTATATATATATATATTATATAACTTTGATTCAAATTAAAAACGATCATATATGATCATTTAACAATTCCGGGGATGATAGATTTAAAAAAAACAGCCGAGAAAATTAACCCTTGTATTGACGGAGTATTATTAAGTCCCGGAATGTTGAAGAATTTAAAATTCGTTTTTAATTTCAAAGGAGCTCCAATCCCTATAGTGAGATTAAATTGGAGTTCGGTATATTGCTTTCATTGGAATTACAACAATGCATATACGGTTATGGCACAAACTGTTGAACAAGCAGTTGCTAACGGTGCCGAAATTATTTTGGCTTCGTTGACATTACAAACCGGTAGTGAAGAAACGGATACCC